>ERZ1673962.13-NODE-13-length-162675-cov-58.508332_pt1 | contig 162675 bp, 164 predicted proteins | sample MGYA00580188_ERZ1673962 | MGnify/ENA primary metagenome ERZ1673962 (study PRJEB41334, sample SAMN05608104) | rock metagenome | biome: terrestrial subsurface; feature: shale formation; material: shale | place: USA: Pennsylvania ...
TCGCCAGCAACAAATGCTTTGACGGTTGGCTCAAGCGCTACAAACACAGTTCGACGACGACCGGCACGGAGATGGTGTTTGCCATCTACCTGCCACCGCAGGCACAAACGCAGCCTGTACCGGTACTGTACTGGCTGTCGGGCCTGACCTGTACGGATGAGAACTTCATGCAGAAAGCCGGTGCCCAACGCGTTGCCGCCGAACTGGGCGTCGCCATTGTTGCGCCGGATACCAGTCCGCGTGGCACCGACATGCCCGGCGAGCATGACAGCTACGATTTCGGTTCCGGTGCCGGTTTTTATGTGAATGCGACCGAGGCGCCATGGTCTGCTCACTATCGCATGTACGATTATGTGACCGACGAGCTGCCGGCGTTGATCGAACAGCATTTTCCGGTAACCCAAAAACGTGCCATCAGTGGTCACTCCATGGGCGGTCACGGTGCGCTGATCTGTGCGCTGAAAAATCCGGGCCGGTATGTATCGGTATCGGCTTTCGCGCCGATCAGTAATCCGACCAACTGCCCGTGGGGCGAAAAGGCGTTTTCAGGCTATCTGGGCACTGATCGCGAGGCATGGAAAGCCTGGGACAGCTGTGAACTGATCGCAACCGCGAAAGAACGGCTGCCGATTCTGGTGGATCAGGGCGAGGCGGATGATTTCCTGCAAGAACAGCTCAAGCCGGAAGCGCTGAAAGCAGCCTGTGCGTCGGCGGGACATCCGCTGGAGCTGCGCATGCGCCCCGGTTATGACCACAGCTACTTCTTCATCGCCAGCTTTATCGAAGACCACCTGCGCCATCATGCCAGGGCGTTGAAACAGACCTGAGGACCGGCATAAAAAAACGCCGACTGCACAGGCATGTCGGCGTTTTTTTACTACTTTGACGCTTAGAGCGCGGCCAGAACAGTCTCGGCGCTGCTCTTGTCGATGCCTTTTTCGTCGATGTTCAGCAGTTCGACCTTGCCGTCGTTGACGATCATGGCGTAGCGTTGGCTGCGCTTGCCGAACTGGATGCCGGACAGGTCCTGATCCAGGCCCATGGCAGAGGCAAATTCACCGATGCCGTCGGCCAGCATGATGATCTCGTCGGCGTTCTGGTCCTTGCCCCAGGCGTCCATTACGAACACGTCGTTGACCGCGGTGCAGATGATGCTGTCCACGCCCTTGGCCTTGATCTCGTCAGCCTTGACCACGAAGCCCGGCAGGTGGGTCATGGAGCAACCCGGGGTAAAGGCGCCCGGTACCGCAAACAGTACCACTTTCTTGCCGGCGAAGAGGTCAGCGGTCTGAACCGCTTCCGGCCCTTCCTTGCCCATCACGCGCAGTTCTACATTGGGAATAGTGTCACCGATCTGGATGCTCATATGGTCTCTCCACAGCGTTATTGTTGACTGATTTACTCAGGATTGTAGCAGATCCTATTCATCAAGATAGTCAATCCAGCCACGCAGCAGACCGATAAAATCCTCCAGCCCCGACTCGCAGGCTTCATCGGCCAGACCAAACCCACCTTCCAGCTCATCCAGATCGCCTTCAGCCTGGAGCCAGACGCGGGCGCTTTCTCTGTCCAGCTGCAGACTCAACTCTTGCCCATGCCAATCAAACTGCCCGCGACGATCACTCAGCAGGGTTTCGGCTCGCTGCAGGATGCGTTCGGCTTCGCCCCGATTATCACCCAGCGCCTCGCTCAGCCAGCGACCAAACAGCGCCTGCTCCATCTCGACGATCGCTTCGGGCTGATCGTAGAGGTCTCGTCTGAATTCGTATTCCATCGCGTTGTCTCACTCATGTATCAAGGATGCATGCATCCACTCGCGCCCGACGCGCGTAAGATGGAAATAGTACACCACCTGAACCGGGACCGGATGTCCCAGGAGATCCCATGACCGACACCCACAGCAAACCCCGCCGTGCTGCAGCAGTGCCCAGCAGCCGTTTTTCACGCATGGCCAGCCTGACCGGCCTGGCCGGGCGGGTGGCCGGCAATCTGGTTACCGAAGGCAGCAAGCAGTGGATGCAGGGCCGACGACCGGCGCTGTCCGAGCTGCTGCTCAGCCGCAAGAATCTGGAGCAGGTCGCCGACAAGCTGGCACGGATGCGCGGGGCGGCGATGAAGCTTGGCCAGCTGATCTCCATGGACTCAGGGGCGCTGTTGCCACCGGAGCTGGCAGCGGTACTGGAGCGGCTGCGTGATGATGCGGTGATCATGCCCGCAGCTCAGCTGGTCGGCGTACTGGAAAGCAACTGGGGCAGCAATTGGGATCAGCGGCTGGCGCAGTTCAGTTTTGATCCGGTTGCCGCCGCCTCCATCGGTCAGGTACACAAGGGCCGCACCCATGGCGGACGCGAGCTGGCGATCAAAATTCAGTACCCGGGTGTACGTCGCAGCATCGACAGCGATATCGACAATGTTGTTTCCCTGCTGCGCCTCAGCGGTCTGCTGCCACGGGAATTGGACATCGACCCGCTGGTGGCTGAAGCCAAGCAGCAGCTGCGGCTGGAGACGGATTACCTGCATGAACAGCAACAGCTGCTGGCCTACGATGCTGCGCTGCAGGACTTTCGTCATTATGATGCCCTGGCACTGCCCGGCGTCGACACCGAGTTATCCACAGAACAGATCCTGTGCATGGATTTCATCAAGGGGGTCAGTCTGAAACAGGCAGCCGCTGAACAGCCTGCGCTCAAGGATCATATCCCCGCCCTGCTGCTGGAACTGTTCTTCTGCGAGCTGTTTCAACTGCACTGCGTGCAGACCGATCCCAACCCGGCCAACTACCAATACAACCTGCAGCAGGACCGGCTGGTATTGCTGGATTTTGGCGCCGTGCGCCGTTTCTCAATCGACTTTGTACTGCAGTATCACCAGGCCATCTGTGCCGCCACCGATCGTAACCCGACGGAACTGGCGCAAGCACTGGAAACGCTGGGCTTTTTCAGTCAGCGCCATGATGCCGCCAACCGACAGGTAGTGCTGGACATCTTCATGGAAGCCACCGAGCCGCTGCGCACACCCGATGCTTACGATTTTGGAAACTCTGATCTGGCACAGCGGATTCATCAGCGCGGCATGGCGATCAGCAGCGATCCGGACGCCTGGCATACGCCACCAGCAGATGTACTTTTTCTGCATCGCAAGATGGGCGGGCTGTTCATGCTCGCCTCACAGCTGGGTGCCAACGTCGATGTGCATGTCATCTTCAATCGCTATCGGGAGCTGTCATGAGCCTGTTGAGTTCGTTTGATTCCCCCATCACTGCCGTACTGATCGGCGCCAGCGGCGGCATCGGCCAGGCGGTGCTGGCACAGCTGCTGGCCGAGCCTCGGGTCAGCCGAGTTTACGCTTTCGCTCGCCAGATTCCCGAGCCACTGAAGCAACAGGCGGAACTCCATTCGGATCGGCTCAGCCTGCACTCCATCAACTTGAGTCAGGAAGACTCCATCACGACCTGTGCCGAACAGCTTAAGGACGTAACCCCAAATCTGGTATTGATCACCTCGGGGCTTTTGCATTCAGAGGAGAGTCTGCCGGAGAAAAGCTGGCGCAACCTGGAGAGTGACTACTTCAAGCAGCAGATGCAGATCAATGCGTTGGCACCGGCCTTGCTGGCCAAACATCTGATCCCGCTGCTGCCGAAGGATCAACGAGCAGTATTTGCGGCGCTGTCGGCACGGGTAGGCAGTATCGGAGACAACCGGCTCGGTGGCTGGTACAGCTACCGCGCCAGCAAGGCGGCGTTAAATATGCTGCTGCGCTGTACCGCGATTGAAGCCAAACGGCGCTGGCCCAAACTGGTGGTGGCGGGGTTGCATCCAGGCACTGTGGATACACCGCTGTCAGAACCGTTCCAGGCCCGTGTACCGGAAGGAAAATTGTTTACGCCCGAGTTTTCGGCCCGCTCACTGCTGCAGGTGATCGATGGCCTGACACCAATGGATTCAGGCAATGTGTATGCTTGGGACGGTCAGCTGATTCAGCCCTGATGCGGTAGCGGGGGCCTCAACCTTCGTCTGAAACCGGCTTCCAGCGGATGGTGACATCGCGAACACCCCAGTCGAGCGCGGCCCCAACATCCTCGCCCATGTAAATGTCGATCTTGCGCTCCCAACGGGGGTGCATCTTATCCAGTACCCGGTAGGTGCCCGGCAGGCCTTCGATCTGTACCTGCATGTTGTAATCCAGGCCTTCTTGCAGCAGATCACGTGACACGGCAATCGCTTTCATTCCCGGTTTCAAGCGATCACCCCAAGCGGCAATCGCCGGGTTCCCCACCGTTTGCTCAGGTACCGAGTTATAGGCGGACGCCCTGACATCAAGTGCATGCTGTTCAGGTGCCGATTCGGCACAGCCCGAGAGCAGCAACCCACCGGCGAAGAGCAGACACTTGTATGAAGAAGATGGCATTTATCACCCTGATCGAATCTTTTGCGTGACTTTACCACTAACCGGGGGTATATAGCATCATCTCTGTTATGGAGGATACCCCCTGTGTATTCACCGCCCGAACTTGATCTCGACCTGACCCAAAGCCTGTACGATAAGATCGCTGACGCACTGGTTGAGCAGGGCTATATCATTCTGCCCTCTGCCTTGCCTGAATCACTTGGCCATGCGCTGCGTCGGCACCTGCAGGCAATGGATGACGAGCAGTTTCGTCGAGCCGGTATCGGTCGTGAACAGGATCACCAGCTGCACGGCGAGATCCGCCGTGATCAGATCCGTTGGCTGGGCCATCAGTCACCGATCGAAGCACAGTATCTGCAGTGGATGAACGATTTGCGTGAAGGGCTGAACCGACGGCTGTTCATGGGGCTGTTCGATTACGAAGCTCACTTCGCTCATTATCCTGAAGGCGCATTCTACAAGAGACATCTGGATGCCTTCCGTGGCCAGACCAACCGCGTGCTGACCACGGTGTTTTACCTCAACCCTGACTGGCAACCGGAGCTGGGGGGAGAACTGTTGATCTGGCCGACCCACGACAGCGAAGAGGTGGTCGAAAAGGTGGTGCCGCAGATGGGCACGCTGGCGGTATTCCTGAGCGAGCGTTTTCCGCATGAAGTGCTGCCGGCCCGAGCCGATCGCTACAGCATCGCTGGCTGGTTCCGGGTCAATACCAGCATCAACAACCAGATCGACCCGCCCCACTGAGCCCTACAACAGTTTAAGCGGCGGCTGTTGCAACGCGCTCAGCTGTTCGCGCAACTGCAGGATATGCTCACCCCAGTAGCGTTCAGTGTTGAACCATGTGAAGTTGTGCGGAAAAGCCGGGTCTTCCCAGCGCCGGGCCAGCCAGGCACTGTAATGCATCATTCTCAGGGTCCGCAGTGCCTCTACCAGATGCAGCTCACGCGGATCAAAATCAGCGAACTCACTGTATCCCGCGATCACCTCGGCTAGTTGCAGCTGTTGCTGCACGCGGTCATCGCCGGTCAGCAGCATCCACAGGTCCTGAATCGCCGGGGCCATGCGCGCATCATCAAAATCAACAAAGTTGGGCGTATCATCACGCCAGAGAATGTTGCCGCCATGACAGTCGCCATGCGCGCGAATCAGTCTCACCTCACCGGCGGCGGCAAAGCAGGCCTCGATCCCGTCGAGCAGATCGGCGCAGAGACTGGTGTACGCCTCACGCAGTGAAGACGGAATAAAGCCTTCACTGATCAATGCCACACTGTCACGACCGTAGGTCTGGATATCCAGCGCCGGACGGTGCACGAAGGGGCGCACAGCTCCGACCAGGTGGATTCGCCCCAGAGTCTGCCCCAGCTGATACAAATGGTCGGGGTCATCCAGCTCCGGTGCACGCCCACCTCGGCGCTTGAACAGGGAGAACCGATAATCCTTGAAATGGAACAGGCTTTCACCGGCACTGTTGGTCAAGGGTGCTACCACCGGAAGCTCCTGCTCAACCAGCTCAAAACAGAACTGATGTTCTTCCAGGATCTGTTCATCACTCCAGCGCAAGGGGCGGTAAAACTTGGCGATCAATGGCTCGGCATCCTCGATGCCCACCTGGTAGACACGGTTCTCGTAGCTGTTCAGTGCCAGAATACGACCATCGCTGAGGTAGCCCATCGACTCCACAGCATCGATCACGGTATCGGGTGTCAACTGGTAGAACGGTTGGAGATTTTCTTGCTGCATGAGTCACCCCGAGTCAGATAGAACGGCATTCCAGTATCATCATTTGCCACTTAGGAATCGCTAGGATGACTTGGTATGCAAAGATAAACCACCTTGATTTATTATGAACTTGCTCTTTTACTAGGAAAGATCAGGTTCTGTGATTGTAGGAAACGCCATGCGTCACATCAGTCCAACGGCACTGAAGGTATAACCGAATGGGAACGTGTACAATAATGGACCTCAACTTAAAACAGGGAGATAGTTATGAAAGCAGCATCCATTCTGCTGTTGGCAGCGGGAGTTGGCACCATGAGCAATGTTACCGGCGTTCAGGCGTCTTCTCTTGTTGAGGCCTCCGATCCGGAGAAGATCGTTCAACTGGCCCGTGGCTTCGGCTCCGCCACTTTGGGAACAGATGACTATGGTGACCCGCTCATTACGGGCCGGATTGACAGTAACAAATATGGTATTTATTTCTACAATTGCGAAGACAACAAAGACTGTGAAAACATCGTATTTTCCGCTGCCTGGGCTGACCAGCCTGTATCCTTGCAGAGAATCAATGAGTGGAACGAGACACAGCTTTTTGGCACGGCTTACCTGGACGAAGACGGCGACCCGAACATCGACATGCCCGTTAATTTGAAATATGGCGTCAGCAGCAGCAACTTCGATGACACTATCGACTGGTGGATGCTGACCATGAAGGAGTTCGAAAAGTACATCCAGGACAACTGACCCACTATAACTGACGCTGACTCATTCAGGAATGGGTCAGCGTCAGGCTTCGGATACAGGTGTCAGGTCCTGCTGCATCTCCTGCAGAATCCAGTCACGAAACGCTTGCATGCCATAGGTGAGCTGGCGCTTCTCCTGATAGACCAGATAGAACGCCCTTGGTTTGTCCAGCGTGATATCAAACGGCACCACCAGCTGTCCCGCTTCCAGTTCTCGCTGCACCAGCGCCCGATCAGCCAGTGATACACCTATCCCTTCAATGGCTGCCGACACGGCCAGTGCGGTACTGGAGAAAGACATGGTTCGGGTTGATGTGTTGGCTCTGACGCCCAGCTGCTGCAGAATCTGCTGCCATTCCTGCCGCCGTCCACTGACGTGAATAAGCGTTCGCTTGAGCAGGTCTTCAGGGCTGTTCAGCCCCTCTGCCAGCTTTGGGCTGCACACCGGCGTCGAGACCAGATAGCGCAGAAAATGGATATCCACCCCCCGCCAGTTACCTTCGCCGTAATACACCGCCATATCGGTATCGGAGTGTTCGAAATCGATAAAGCCAGTGGTGGAACTGAAGCGCAGCTCCACGTCCGGGTACTGCTCCTGAAACCGGGTAATGCGCGGCACCAGCCAGCGGGTCAAAAACGCAGGCGCTACGCTGATGTTGACCGCACTCAGGTTCGGTGATGTCATCAAACGCCGCGTTGCACTTTCAATTTCATCCAGCGCCAGCTGTACGGAAGGAAGGTAGCGCTCGCCGGCCGCGGTCAGACTGACCTTGCGTTTCTCGCGCCGAAACAGCTTCAAGCCCAAAAATTCTTCAAGCAACTTGATCTGATGACTGATCGCAGACGGGGTCACGAACAGTTCCTCTGCAGCTTCGTTGAAGCTCAGGTTTCGCGCGGCAGACTCGAAACTGCGCAGGGCGTTGAGCGGTGGCAGACGGCGGATGGCGGCGCTCCTCTTATAGTTTAGTTTTTTTCAACTATAGCCTGAAAAACAATCTTTTGTGGCAATCCAGCATAGACCTTAGTATAACGCCTGAAAATTAACCCCCATTTGAGGAGCTCTACTCGAAAATGTCCGACTTCAATCGCATGGTAATGACACAAAATGGAATGGTAGACGTGGATTACTATGTTGAACAAGCTCGCCGTGAGCGTGCTGAATTCATCATGCAGGGAATCGCGTCACTGTACCGCCGCGTTGCTCGCCTGTTGAAACCGCGTCGTCCGCTGGCAGGTGCCACCGCGCTGGTTAACTGAGACAGAGTAGACTGTGGAGCGGGTCACAATCCCGCTCCTGCATTCACTTCAGCGACATCCAGTTCCTGAATCGCGGCTTTCAGCGCTGCAAAACAGTCGGCATCGATTGCCGTGTGCAAGTTCTCCGCCATCATCTCCAGTGCCTGTGCTACCGGAATGGCTCCTCGATAGGGGCGTTCAGCCGTAATGGCATCGAAGATGTCTGCGGTTGTGATAATCCGGGTTTCCCGCGTGATCTGTTCTGCCTTGAGCTGTTTGGGATATCCCTTGCCATCCAGCCGTTCATGGTGAGCGCCAGCCACCTGTGCCAATTCGCTGAATACGCCAATACGCGACAGAATCTCTTCCGTAAAGCGGGCATGATTCTGTACCTGTTGCCATTCATCCGCATCCAGCTTGCCAGGTTTATCGAGAATGCTGTTGCTCACACCCAGCTTACCGATATCGTGCAGCAGTGCACCACGTCGAAGCCAGCGGCGCCGTTGCGGCTCAATACCCAACTGCTCGGCTATCAGATCGGTATAGAGCGCCACTCGCTCGCTGTGACCGGCGGTGTAGGGACTTTTGGCATCCACTACCTGACCAAAGGCTGCAGCCACTCGGTCCAGGTAGTCTTCATTCACCTCAATTTCATGTCCTGCCGGCGACAGAGCCAGCACGCGTTCAGGCAGCTCTGGGCTGGCCAGCATCGACCAGAAGTCAGCCGACTCTGCTGCCTGCTCAAGGGCTTTCACCAATGCCGGATCAAACCAGTGGCCGCTGCGCGCTCGCGCCTCATCCAGTGCTGCATCAGGCCCGGCCGCGGCATGGAACACCTCCACCACCTGCGCCAGTAGCGCCACGCGTGAATACAACGGAATGGCCTCACCGGACCGCTGTTCAGGCTGACCTGTTCCGCTCCAGTGTTCATCCAATGAATGAATACCGGCCGCTACCGACTCACTGAAACCCAGATCACGCGCAATGGACGCACCCCGTTCGCAGCGGGTCGCAATCAGCTCAGTGGCAATGGATTCACCGTTGCGGGCAATATTCAACAGCCGCTTGAAACGTTCGGCAACACCGGCATCACGCCCGGTATGCTGCAGCAGAAACCTGATCACCTGCGTCAGGCTACCGTTAACCCATTTGAAGTCACGCTTGAAGCCAAGATCATCCGTGCCATACAGCTGACAGATACGCGCGGCATTGCTGCTGCAGCCCAAGTCTTTCAGTAAAAGCGTGTAATACAGCTCCCAGCGTGCAGCGTCATCCAGGCCCAGCTGATCCGCCAGATGCATACCAATCCAGCAACAGCGCATGCAATGCCCCGGTGGTTGCCCCTCGGTCATGTCCAGCGCATGCGACAATGCACTGATCAGCTCTGACAGTTTCATGCCGGTGGTACCGGCCAGATTCCAGCGTTCCATTCACCGCTCCAGCAACATGTCTGGTACTCAGTATACGCACAGAGCAGCGGGTTGAGTCACCCTGCCCGCAACTCGGCCCGCGTCCACTGACGCCAGCGAGCATTCACCCAAAGCGACAACAGGATAACCGCGCCACCGATCAGCAAACGCGGGATGTCCGCATCCCGATTCCAGATCACGAGGTTGACGACCAGCCCGGCCGGCACCAGTGCATTGTTCATGATGCCCAGCGTACCGGCATCCACCTGAGTCGCACCCTTGTTCCAGAAGAAGAACCCCAGCCCTGAGGCCACCAGCCCAAGCCAACTCAACACTGTCCAGTGTGTTGTCGTCTGAGGCAGACGTTCCATGTTACCCAGCATCAGAAAGGCGGGCAGTACCAGTGCAAACGCTCCGATAAAGAAAAAGCCAAACACCTGCCAGAGATTTTGCCCATCAGGATAATAGTGCCGCACCAAATGAGCATAGCCGACCTGACCCGCCGCAAAGGCAAGATTGGCCAACTGCAGAATCAGAAAACCGGTAATAAACGCCTCGCTGACACCATCGTAGCGGATAATTGCCGCGCCCAGCACAGCGACCAGCGTCGAGATAATGGGCCCGAAGCTGAAACGACGTTTCAGTGCGTTGTCCACCAGTGCCACATAGAGCGGCGTGAAAATGGTGAACAGCAGCACCTCCGGCACACTGAGATATTCAAACGAGAGATACAGACAGGTATAGGTCAGCCCGAATTGCAGCGCCCCAACCAGCGTGACACCGACCATAAACCCGGGTGTAAAACGGGCAGGACGCAGCAGCGGGATAAATATCATCCCCGCCAGCACAATGCGAGTCAGGACTGAAAAGTAACTGTCCACCTGACCGGCGAGATACTCACCGATCAGGCTGAAAGACACCGCCCACAGCAGCGTGACGGCAATCAGGTAGTTCATTCATATGCTCCAGCATGATGGCATTACGCCGCAAGCATACTGGATTTTATCCCTTGAGCAGACCTGCTTGGTAGCAAGCGGTTCAACTTTGCGAGCGCGGCTGCATTACCAGCTCGGCCCATGACTGGGTCGATGTCAGATCCGGCCCTGTCACCTTGCCGGCCTCTTCCACTGCGCTGCTCTGTGTCTGCACACGCTGCGGGGCATGTGGATTGATTACATGCGGCACCTCTTCAGTATTGAACATGACCAGCCGAGGCGGACCACTCATCAAAAGGGGCTGCAGGACCTGAGGCAAGCCGGCAAAAGTCAGTATAACTGTCAGGATCATAATCAGACGCAGCATGGACGTTCTCCTTGAATCGTTTCTGAACAAGCAACATCAAAAGCTGTGCCATATTAATCAAAGCCATTTAATATCAATTGGTTATAAACAAAATCAAGCGAAGATCATAAGCGTTCGGGGTTTGGCAGAAGGCAATACTGCCAAAAGTGTCGCAGAATACTTGACATATTGTGACGTAAAGAACCTATTTATTTAAAATCAATGACTTATGGCGTATCTTTTTAGCAACACACATTTACCCAACGTCCAGAAAGACAAAACCCGGCCTGAGCCGGGTTCTGGGGTATCGCATGTGCGCTCCGATCAGTTGATCTTTGCGTCCAGTTCTCCGCGCTCGTAACGCTCGGACATATGCTCCAGCGAGATCGCCTTGATCTTGCTGGCATGACCGGCGGTACCAAAGGCTTCGTAACGGGCGACACAGATCTCGGTCATCGCTTGCATGGTGGCCTTGAGGAATTTGCGCGGGTCGAACTCGGCCGGGTTTTCGGCCAGGAAGCGACGCACGGCACCGGTAGACGCCAGACGCAGGTCGGTGTCGATGTTGACCTTGCGCACACCGTACTTGATGCCTTCAACGATCTGCTCCACCGGTACACCGTAGGTTTCCGGAATCTCGCCACCGAACTGGTTGATCACCGCCAGCCATTCCTGAGGAACGGAGGAGGAACCGTGCATCACCAAGTGGGTAGTGGGGATACGTTCGTGGATCGCACGGATGCGGTCAATTGCCAGAATATCGCCTGTCGGCGGCTTGGTGAACTTGTAGGCACCGTGGGAGGTACCGCATGCGATCGCCAGCGCATCCACGTTGGTGGCCTTGACGAAGTCGGCGGCTTCATCCGGATCGGTCAGCATCTGGTCGTGGGTCAGGATACCCTCAGCGCCAATACCGTCCTCTTCACCGGCCTGTCCGGTTTCCAGCGAGCCCAGGCAGCCCAGTTCGCCTTCAACGGAGACACCACAGGCGTGCGCCATCTCAACGGTACGACGGGTGACGTCGACGTTGTAGGCATAATCGGTCGGGGTCTTGCCGTCTTCGCCCAGAGAGCCGTCCATCATGACTGAGGAGAAGCCCATGGCGATGGAACGCTGGCAGACTGCCGGGCTGGTACCGTGGTCCTGGTGCATGCACACCGGCACGTCCGGGAACTCTTCGATCGCCGCCAGAATCATGTGGCGCAGGAAGTTGGAACCGGCGTACTTGCGCGCACCGGCAGAGGCCTGAACGATCACCGGCGAGTCGGTCTTGGCCGCCGCTTCCATGATCGCACGCATCTGCTCCAGGTTGTTGACGTTGAACGCCGGAATGCCGTAGCCATATTCGGCGGCATGGTCCAGCAGCTGACGCATGGAGATCAAAGCCATGGTTTCACCCTTTGAATTGGTTCATCAAAAAATCTTATTTGGCTGCACGCTGTTCCAGCATGGCAACCGCCGGCAGTACCTTGCCTTCCACAAACTCCAGGAAGGCACCACCGCCGGTGGAGATGTAAGAGATCTTATCAGCGATGTCATATTTATCCACCGCAGCCAGCGTGTCGCCACCACCAGCGATGGAGAAACCGGCGCTGTTAGCGATCGCCAGTGACAATGCCTTGGTGCCTTCGCCGAACTGATCGAACTCGAACACGCCGACCGGTCCGTTCCAGATAATGGTGCCGGCGCTGGTCAGCAGAGCAGCCAGGTTCTTGGCAGATTCGGGGCCAATGTCCAGAATCATTTCGTCGTCGGCTACGTCGTCAGCGGACTTGATCACCGCTTCAGCGGTCTCGGCGAACTCCTTGGCGACAACGACGTCCACCGGCAGCGGGATGTTGACCTTTTCCATCAGAGCCTTGGCCGCCGGAATCAGGTCATGCTCGCACAGGGACTTGCCGACCGGCTTGCCGGCTGCCGCGAGGAAGGTGTTGGCGATGCCGCCACCGACGATCAACTGATCGCACTTCTCGGACAATGCATTCAGCACTTCCAGCTTGGTGGACACCTTGGAGCCGCCAACGATGGCAGCCATCGGACGAGCCGGGTTGTCCAGCGCCTTGGCCAGCGCATCCAGTTCATTGGCCAGCAGCGGACCTGCGCAGGCGATGGGAGCGAATTTGCCAACACCATGGGTCGAGGCCTGAGCGCGGTGGGCAGTACCGAAAGCATCCATCACGTAGACATCACACAGTGCCGCCATCTTTTTCGACAGCTCTTCGTTGTCCTTTTTCTCGCCCGGATTGAAGCGTACGTTTTCCAGCAGGACCAGTTCACCTTCACCCACTTCAAAGCCGCCGTCCAGCCAGTCCTTGACCAGCGGTACCGGACGCTGCAGCAATTTGCTGATATGTTCGGCCACCGGCGCCAGCGAGTACTTTTCTTCGTATTCGCCTTCGGTGGGGCGGCCCAAATGGGACATTACCATCACTTTGGCACCGGCTTTCAGTGCCACTTCGATGGTGGGCAGAGAAGCACGGATACGGGCGTCGGAGGTCACTTGACCATCCTTGACCGGAACATTGAGATCTTCACGGATCAGCACGCGCTTGCCGGCCAGATCCAGATCAGTCATCTTCAAAACGCTCATCAGAGGGATTCCTGTTTCTTGTTAGTTCAGTCAATCAGTCCTTGAGCTGCAGCCAGTACCGGGAGAGATCCAGCATCCGGTTGGCAAACGCCCATTCATTGTCAAACCAGCACAACAGCTTCAGCAGTCGGCCACAGGACACCCGCGTTTGGGTACCGTCAACCACCGCCGAACGGGGATCCGTATTGAAATCCACCGACGCATGCGGCTCTTCGGTATAGCCCAACAGCCCGGCCAGTTCATTGTCGGCCGCTGCGCGCAGCATGGCGTTGATCTGTTGCGGGTTGGTATCCTGCTGCAGGTTCACCGACAGGTCCATTAGCGAAACGTTGATGGTCGGCACCCGCACGTGCAGACACTCGAAGCGCCCGGCCAGATGCGGCAACAGACGATCAATTCCACGGCTCAAGCCGGTATCCACGGGGATAATCGACTGCATGGCACTGCGCGCCAGCCGCAGGTCACTGCGGTGATAGCTGTCGATCACCGGCTGATCATTCATCGCCGAGTGGATGGTAGTCGTCACCCCACTTTCGATGCCGAAGTGGCGATCCAGTAGATCCAGCACCGGCACCACACAGTTGGTGGTGCAGGAGGCCGCCGAGGCGATGCGGTGTTCTGCCTTGAGGCTGGACTCGTTAAAGCCAAATACCACTGTGGCATCGATATCCGCCTGCGCCGGGTGCGAATACAGCAACCGCTTGGCACCGCTGGCCAGATGACGCTCGGCATCGGCTCGAGTGCGAAAGGCGCCGGAACATTCCAGCACCAGGTCCACATCCAGCTCGCCCCAGGGAATCTGCTCGGGCTCTGCCAGGCTGAATACCCGGATACGGTCACCGTTGATCAGCAGGGCTTCGCCATCGTTTTCGACAGAACAGGGAAAGCGCCCATGAGTGGTGTCATAACGGGTCAGGTAGGTGAGCGTGTCCAAATCCGACAGCTCATTGATCGCCACCACCTGCAACTGGTGCTGCAGGCCGCGTTGATAGACCGCCCTGAGCACGCCCTGGCCGATACGGCCATAGCCGTTGATCGCGATTCTGTAGCTCATCCGGCGCTCATGCTGACCAGAACTGCAACAACATGCCGCCGGGCGCACAGAGTGCCCGGCAGTACGTTTTGCAGCGGTTTACAGCAGGCCTTCAACAGTGCTGACCACATTCTCGACGGTGAAGCCAAAGTGCTTGAACAGGTCGCCGGCCGGGGCGGATTCGCCGAAGCTGCGCATGCCGACGATGGCGCCGTTCAGGCCCACGTACTTGTACCAGAAATCGGCGTGAGCCGCTTCCACGGCAACGCGAGCGGTAACGGCGGTGGGAAGTACCTGCTCCTTGTACGCCGCATCCTGCTTGTCAAAACGCTCGGTACAGGGCATGGAAACTACACGGATCTGCTTGCCCTTGGCGCTCAGCGCATCGGCTGCGTCCATGGCCAGACCGACCTCGGAGCCGGTGGCGATCAGGATCGCATCCGGAGTACCGGCGCAGTCACGCAGGATGTAGCCACCGCGTTCAATGGCGTCGATCTGAGCCGCATCGCGGTTCTGGTGCGGCAGGTTCTGACGCGAGAAAATCAGCGCGCTGGGGCCGTCGGTGCGCTGCACGGAAGACTTCCACGACACGGCGGATTCCACCGCGTCACAGGGACGCCAGGTTTCCATGTTCGGGGTCAGACGCAGGTTGGCGATCTGCTCGATCGGCTGATGCGTCGGGCCATCTTCGCCCAGACCGATGGAGTCATGGGTGTAGACGAACAGCACACGCTGTTTCATCAGGGCGGCCATGCGCACCGCGTTGCGGGCGTACTCCATGAATACCAGGAAGGTGGCGCCGTAGGGAATGAAACCTCCGTGCAGGGCAATACCGTTCATGATCGCGCTCATGCCGAATTCGCGCACACCGTAGTGGATGTAGTTGCCGTTGGCATCATTGCGGCTCAGGCCCTTGGAGCCGGACCAAAGCGTCAGGTTGGAACCGGCCAAATCGGCAGAGCCGCCCATAAATTCCGGCAGCATCGGACCGAAGGCTTCGATGGCATTCTGCGAGGCCTTGCGCGAGGCGATGGTGTCGCCCTTCTCGGCCACCTGGGCGATCCAGGCATCCGCCTTTTCAGCGAAGTCGGCCGGCAGGTCGCCGGACAGACGGCGCAGCAGTTCTTCGGCCAGTTCCGGGTACGCGGTCTGATAGGCGCTCAGTCGCTCATTCCAGTCATTTTCGGCGTTGGAGCCAGCTTCACGCGCATCCCAAAGCTCATACAGCTCTTCGGGGATTTCAAATTCAGGATGTGCCCACTGCAACGCGTCACGCGCCAGCATGATCTCATCATGGCCCAGAGGCGCACCGTGGCACTCTTCCTTGCCCTGCTTGTTGGGCGAACCGAAACCGATGATAGTCTTGCAGCAGATTAGGGTCGGCTGCTCGGTGTTTTCACGAGCATTCTCGATGGCAGCACGAATCTGGTCGCTGTCGTGACCATCGATGTCACGGATCACTTGCCAGCCGTAGGCTTCGAAACGTGCCGGAGTATCGTCAGTGAACCAGCCTTCCACTTCGCCGTCGATGGAGATGCCGTTGTCATCCCAGAACGCGATCAGTTTGCCCAGACCCAAAGTACCGGCCAGAGCACAGGCTTCGTGAGAGACCCCTTCCATCAGGCAGCCATCGCCCATAAAGGTGTAAGTGTAATGGTCGATGATGTCGTGACCGTCACGGTTGAACTGGGCCGCCAGCGCTTTTTCGGCAATCGCCATGCCCACGGCGTTGGTGACACCCTGACCCAGCGGACCGGTGGTGGTTTCAACACCCGGGCAGTAGCCGTATTCCGGATGACCGGCAGTCTTGCTGTGCAGCTGGCGGAAGTTCTTCAGATCATCGATGCTGACATCGTAGCCGGTCAGGTGCAGCAGCGAGTAGATCAGCATGGAGCCATGGCCGTTGGACAGCACGAAGCGGTCACGGTCATACCAGTGCGGGTTGCCGGGGTTGTGCTTCATGAAGTCGTTCCACAACACTTCGGCGATATCCGCCATGCCCATGGGGGCACCCGGGTGACCGGATTTTGCTTTCTGTACGGCGTCCATGCTCAATGCGCGAATGGCATTGGCAAGTTCTCGGCGAGAGGACATCAATCTACTCCTGGGGCTGGACCCAACCTTGAGGTTTACGGAATCGGAATATAAAGGCGCAATTTTCGCCCAGATAGCGACCAGCTTCAAATCCATTTGTGCAAATGGAGTGTTTTTCATGCAGTCATCGCAAAATTTTCAGCCAAAATCGAACCAGATGTTATGCACGACCCCTGCGCTGACGTTAAAATGTGCGGTTTATTCAACCCAAACCGTATCAGCCCGGCATCGCCCCGGCTGCTCCTAACCACTGTGTGAGGATTATTACCGGAAATGAGCGAATATAGCCTGTTCACCTCCGAGTCCGTGTCTGAAGGGCACCCGGACAAAATTGCCGACCAGATTTCCGATGCCGTCCTGGACGCCATCATCGCGGAAGACAAGTATGCCCGTGTTGCCTGTGAAACCATGGTCAAGACCGGTGTGGCGATCGTCTCCGGCGAAATCAGCACTTCGGCCTGGATCGACCTGGAAGATCTGGTACGCGGCGTGATCTGTGATATCGGCTACACCTCTTCTGACGTGGGTTACGATGGCGAAACCTGCGGCGTGATCAACATCATCGGCAAGCAGTCCGTGGATATCGCCCAAGGCGTTGACCGCAGCCGTCCGGAAGATCAGGGTGCCGGTGACCAGGGCCTGATGTTCGGTTACGCCTCCAACGAAACCGACGTGCTGATGCCCGCACCGATCACCTTCTCTCACCGTCTGGTTGAGCGTCAGGCTGAAGCGCGCAAGTCCGGTCTGCTGCCCTGGCTGCGTCCCGATGCCAAGTCTCAGGTCACCTGCCGCTATGAAAACGGCAAGCCGGTCGCGATCGACGCGGTGGTACTGTCGACCCAGCATAACCCTGACGTATCCCAGGCCGACCTGCAGGAAGCGGTACAGGAGCTGATCATCAAGCACGTACTGCCGGCAGAACTGCTGCACAAGGGCACCCAGTATCACATCAACCCGACCGGCAAGTTCGTCATCGGCGGCCCGGTGGGCGACTGTGGTCTGACCGGCCGCAAGATCATCGTGGACACCTACGGCGGCATGGCCCGTCACGGCGGTGGCGCCTTCTCCGGCAAGGATCCGTCCAAGGTCGACCGTTCCGCCGCCTATGCCGGTCGTTACGTGGCCAAGAACATCGTTGCTGCCGGTCTGGCCGATCGCATCGAGATTCAGGTCTCCTACGCTATCGGCGTGGCTGAGCCGACCTCGGTATCGATCAATACCTTCGGCACCGGCAAAATCAGCGACGACAAGATCATCGACTTGGTTCGCGAGCACTTCGATCTACGTCCGTACGCGATCACCCGCATGCTCGACCTGCTGCACCCGATGTACCGTCAGACCGCGGCCTACGGCCACTTCGGCCGTGACCCGTTCGAGATGACCGTGGGTAACGACACCTTCACGGCCTTCCCCTGGGAGATGACCGACAAGGCAGACGCTTTGCGTGCGGCGGCTGGTCTGTAAGTTCGATCGACTCCAAGGCGGTGAGGCCAAGTCTGGCTGACCGTCTGCCGCCAGGACGGCGGCAGTCGAGCCCCCATGGATGGGTTCACGGCGTGTCAGACAGGCTTGGCCTCACCGACCCGAAGAGTCTTTTGCCGAGATAGCCTTTCGGCCTTCCCACCACAACTGGCATCCCCCACCTGCCCTGCGCCATAATAGCGGCTGAACTTTCAGTCAGCAGGACCGCTATGCGTATCCCCCGGGTATATGAACCCCAGCCTTTGGCCCCCGGCCTCTGTATCGACCTCGGCGATACCACCATCCAGCACGTCATCCGTGCTCTGCGCCTGCGCGAAGGCGATCGCATCTGCCTGTTCAACGGCGATGGTCATGAATACCCTGCCGTACTGACACAGGTCGACAAGCGCTCGGCCCAGGCCACACTGGAACCAGGGCTGACACCGACGGTCGAATCGGCATTGCAGATTCATGTCGGCCAGACGCTGTCCCGCGGTGAGCGGATGGATTATGCAGTACAGAAAGCCACCGAGATGGGTGTCAGTCGCATTACACCGCTGACCAGCGAGCGCTGCGAGGTCAAACTCAAGGCCGAGCGTGAAGACAAGCGTCTGCGTCACTGGCAGCAGATAGCGATCAGCGCCTGCGAGCAGAGCCAACGTACTCGAGTACCCGAAATCGCCGAGGTCAGCCCGCTGCTGGACTGGATTCAAACCGTTGAAGCCGATCTCAAGCTGGTGCTGCATCACCACACGGCTCGCCCACTGCAGACGATGGAAGCGCCCGGCTCGGTTGCGCTGTTGATCGGTCCCGAGGGCGGCTTGACCGAAGCCGAAGTGGAAGCGGCACTGGCTGCGGGCTTCGAACCGGTCGCCTTTGGCCCTCGAGTGATGCGCACCGAGACCGCACCAGTTGCGGCCTGCGCCATTCTGCAGTATCTCTGGGGCGATCTGGGTTAAGATTGAACGCACATTCAGCACAGGAATTTTCAGATGACGATTAAAGTCGGCGTGGTGATGGACCCCATCGAGCAGATCACCTACAAAAAGGACAGCTCACTGGCGATGCTCTGGGCTGCGCAACGCAAGGGCTGGGAGCTGCACTACATGGAGCAGCAGCACCTGTTCCTGCGTGACGGCAAGGTGAAAGGGCAGATGGCACCGCTGAAGGTGGCCATGGACCCGGACAACTGGTTTGAGCGCGGCGAGTATGTGATCCGCGACCTGGCCGAGCTGGACGTGATCCTGATGCGTAAGGACCCGCCGTTCGATAACGAATTCATCTACAGCACCCACCTGTTGGCGATGGCGGAATCCGAGGGTACCCTGATCGTCAACCGTACCGGCAGTCTGCGTGATTTCAATGAAAAGTTGTTTGCCACCCACTTTCCGCAATGCTGCCCGCCGGTACTGGTCACACGCCGGGCCGATCTGTTGCGCCAATTCCACGCCGAACACAAGAATGTCATCTTCAAGCCACTGGACGGCATGGGCGGCTCGTCCATCTTCCACATTCGTGAAGACGGCACCAATCTGGGCGTCATCATCGAGACCCTGACCGCCCACGGCACCCAGACCATCATGGCGCAGAAGTACATACCCGAGATCAAGGACGGCGACAAACGCATCCTGATGATCAACGGTGAGCCTGTACCCTATGCGCTGGCCCGTATTCCCATGGCCGGTGAAACCCGTGGTAACCTGGCCGCCGGCGGTCGTGGCGAAGGCCGCCCGCTCACGGATCGCGATCGCTGGATCTGTGAACAGGTCGGCCCAACGTTGAAAGAAAAGGGCCTGCTGTTCGTGGGTCTGGATGTGATCGGCGACTACCTGACCGAAATCAACGTCACCAGCCCCACCTGCATTCGCGAGCTGGATCAGCAGTTTGATCTGGACATCGGCATGCAGCTGATGGACTGCATTGATGAGGTATTGAAAACACGATGATCAAAAGGGGCACGCACCTGCCGCTTTGGCATATTATGAACAGAGATCGCTTCGGCTTCATGCTGTTCATTGCCACGGCAGTACACGGTGTGCTCCTGCTTGCCCTGGGCTTCTCGCTCCCTGAACGAGAACCTCCGCGCCAGACACTGGATGTCACCCTGGCGCAGTATCCGCAGCAGGACGCACCGGACAAGGCCGACTTCATTGCCCAACATAACCAAATGGGCAGCGGGAGCAATGACGACGCCACCACGCCGGCTACCACTGAAATGGCGCCACTGGCCAGTGAAAAACCTCAGGAGCAAGCCGCTCAGCGGGCACCTGCACCGCCAGAACCTGAGCAACCCCCGGCACCGGAACCCGAGCCGGGCAACAGCCCCGAACAGCAGGAGAGCCAGGCACAGGGGCAGAAGGCTATTGTCGCCACTCAAAGCGAGCAGAAGCCCCGCGCCAGCGAGCCGAAGCCACAACAGGCCGCGGCTGCTCCTCCACCGGTCAACGCCAACTCCACTTCATTGCTAAACCGGGCTTTGGAAATGGCCAGCCTGCAGACACAGCTGGATCTGGAGCGTGAAACGCGTGCCAGAAAGCCTCGTGTCCTGCGCCTGACATCAGCCTCTACCCAGGCACATTCCTATGCCAGCTATCTGGATAACTGGCGTCGCCGAGTCGAGACCGTGGGCAACCTGAACTACCCGGAGCAGGCCCGCAATCAGGGACTGCAGGGCAAACTGCGGCTGCTGGTGGCTCTGCGCCCTGACGGCAGTGTCGAAAACATCGAAATCCTGCAGTCCTCCGGCCACCGAGCACTTGATGAGGGTGCCATTCGCATCGTACAGCTGGCCTCCCCGTTCCAGAGTTTTCCCATTGAGCTGCGTAAGGAAGTGGATCGACTTGAAATCATTCGTACCTGGAAATTTGAGAAACAGACACGGGTGTACTAAGCCTTAACCATACCCAAGCGGCGAAGAGAGATTCACCATGTCCCACACACTTACCTCACTTCGTGATCATTTCCTGATCTCCATGCCGCACCTGCATGATGAGACCTTCACCCAAACCGTTGTCTACATCTGCGACCACAGCGAGTACGGCGCCATGGGGATTGTCGTCAACCGCCCCAGCGGTATTCGCCTGTGTGACCTGCTGTCACACCTGGAGTTGGAAGACAACACCGGACTCTGGTCCGAACGCCCTGTGTTCAATGGCGGTCCGGTACGGGATGATCGCGGCTTTGTACTCCACCGCACCGAACCTCAGCAGCAGTGGCTATCCAGCCATCCCATCAATGACGAAATCAGTCTGACCACTTCGCTTGATATTCTGGAGGCGATCGCACGCAACGAGGGACCCGATACCTTTCTGGTAGCCTTGGGCTACGCAGGCTGGGGTCCAGAGCAACTGGAGCAGGAAATGTGCGACAACCTCTGGTTAAGCTGTCCGGCAAATTCAGATATACTTTTCCATCTGCCGCTGGAAGACCGCCTGCAGGCGGCTGCCGCGACTCTGGGTATCAATCTGAACCTGTTGCCGGCCCATGCCGGACACGCCTGACTGAACGGACTTGATGAGCAGCGACACCCAACAGGTGCTGGGGTTTGACTTCGGCACCACACGCATAGGTCTGGCCATCGGCCAGAGCCTGACCGCCACTGCCACCCCGATTGAGCCAGTGCGGGCTCGCGACGGCATGCCTGACTGGTCACAACTGGATGCTGCAATTGCCGAGTGGCAGCCTGACGCACTGGTAGTGGGCATTCCACTCAATATGGACGGCACCATCTCCGAGATGGCACGCCGCGCACGCAAGTTCGCCAACCGGATTCAGGATCGCTACCAGCTGCCCTGTTATCTCTGTGACGAGCGCCTGACCACCGCAGAAGCCAAACGCATTCACCTGGACGCCGGCGGCGGCACCAACTTCAAGCAGGAATCGGTCGACGGTATCGCCGCCCGCCTGATTCTGGAGGACTGGTTCAACAGTCCCGACCGCATTCCCAGCCACACCCGACTGGAGGACCTCTATGGTATCGGGAACACTGAGTGTTGATGCACTGCTCGACAAAATGGCGAGCGAAACCCGCGCCCTGATCACCCGTCGCGATCTCAAGGACCCGCTGATGATCGGCATCCGTACCGGCGGTGTCTGGCTGGCAGAGCGCCTGCACCGACAGCTGGAACTGACCAGTCCGCTGGGCGTCTTGGATATCAGCTTCTACCGTGACGATTTCACTCAGGTGGGCATCAACCCAAAAGTACAGCCCAGCCAACTGCCCTGCGCCACCGTAGGCCGGGACATTCTGCTGGTGGACGATGTCATCATGAGTGGCCGTACCATTCGCGCCGCCTTGAACGAACTGTTTGACTATGGCCGTCCCGCTTCCGTCAGCCTGATTACCCTGCTGGATCTGCAGCGCCGTGAACTGCCAATTCAGGCCGATGTGATCGGCGGCACTCTGGCACTGGGACCGGACCAGCTGGTCAAGCTGAACGGCCCGGAACCCCTTACCCTGACCATCCGTCAGCGTGACTGAACCGACAAGAGACTGCATCCATGTTTGAGGCCAATGACCCGAACTCCATTCAGCTGACCGCTGACGGTCAGCTGCGGCACTTCCTCACCACCGAGGGGCTGCCGCGAGAGCTGTTGATCGAGATTCTCGACACGGCGGATTCCTTCGTCGACATGGGCGAGCAGCAGGTGAAGAAAGTCCCGCTGCTGCGTGGCAAAACCGTTGCCAACCTGTTTTTCGAAAACAGCACCCGTACCCTGTCCACCTTTGAACTGGCCGCCAAACGCCTGTCGGCGGACGTGCTGAACCTGAACATCAACACTTCGTCCACCAAGAAAGGGGAAACCCTGAAGGACACGTTGATGACCCTGCAGGCGATGCACTCCGACATGTTTGTTGTGCGCCATGCCGACAGCGGCGCCGCCCATTTCATCGCTCAGCACGTGACACCCAATGTTGCCGTGATCAACGCCGGTGATGGCCGTCACGCCCACCCGACTCAGGCGATGCTGGACATGCTTACCATCCGTCGTCACAAAGGGGAATTCGCCCCGCTGAAGGTCGCCATTGTGGGTGATATTCTGCACTCCCGCGTGGCCCGCTCGCAGATCCATGCCCTGCGCACCTTGGGTGTGCACGAGATACGCGTCATCGCGCCCAAAACCCTGCTGCCACGCCACATCGAGGCACTGGGCGTTAAGGTGTATACCGAGATGGCATCAGGGCTGCGCGATGTGGATGTCATTATGATGCTGCGTTTGCAGAAGGAACGCATGCAGAGCGCTCTGCTGCCGAGTGAAGCCGAGTTCTACAAGCTCTACGGCCTGAACCGCGACAAACTGGCCTATGCCAAGCCGGATGCGGTGGTGATGCACCCCGGCCCGATCAATCGCGGTGTCGAGATCGAGTCCGAGGTCGCCGATGGCCCGCGCTCGCTGATTCTGGATCAGGTAACCAACGGCATCGCCGTACGTATGGCGGTCATGTCCAAAGCGATGAGCGGTCAGCTGTCCCAGCGAGCCGCCACTGACAATGCATCACGGGAGGCCTGAGTTAATGAATATTCTGATTTCCGGTGGCCGCGTGATCGATCCAGCCCAGTCGCTTGACCAGATCACCGACCTGTATATCAGCCAGGGTGAAATTTGCGCCATTGGCGCCGCTCCCGAAGGTTTTCATGCCGATGAAGTGATCAATGCTGACGGTCAGATCGTCTGCCCCGGCCTGATCGACCTGTGCACTACCCTGCGCGAGCCGGGCCAGACCCGCAAGGGCACCATCGCCAGTGAAACCGCCGCGGCCGCGGCCGGTGGCATCACCACGCTTGTCGTGACGCCCGACACCAGCCCGATAGTGGAAACCGCCGCCGTTGCAGAACTGATCCAGGATCGCGCCGCCGATATCGGCTTTGCCCGAGTCCTGCCCATGGGAGCTCTGACCCAAGGTTTGCAGGGTGAACAGCTCGCACCGCTGCACGGACTGGCCAGCTCCGGCTGCATCGCCTTTACCAACCTGCGCCGTCCCTTCGGTAACAGCCAGATCCTGCTGCGCTGCCTTGAATATGCTGCCACCCACGACCTGCTGGTGGTGTTCCAGGCGCAGGACGAGGCACTGGCTGCCAACGGTTGCATGCATGACGATACCACCAGTACCCGACTGGGCCTGAACGGCATTCCCGAAGCAGCCGAAACCATCGAGGTATCACGCTGCCTGCTGCTGGTGGAGCAGACCGGTGTGCGCGCCCACTTCGGTCAGCTCTCCTGCGAACGCTCGGTACGGATGATCGAAGCCGCCCGTGAGCGCGGTCTGCAGGTCAGCGCCGACGTGGCGATCCAGAACCTGTTGCTGACCGATGAAAGCGTCAACGGCTTCAACTCGGCCTATCATGTGCAGCCGCCGCTGCGCAGCCAGCTTGACCGGGCCGGGTTACGCCAGGGACTGGTCACCGGCACCATCAGCGCCATCTGCTCCGACCATCAGCCACATGATCCGATTGCCAAACAGGCGCCCTTTGCGGCGACAGAACCGGGCATGAGCGGACTGGAAACGTTGCTGCCCCTGAGCCTGCAGCTGGTCGAACAGCAGTTGCTTGAACTGCCACAGCTGATCGAATCACTGACGATTGCACCGGCCCTCATTCTGGGTCTGGATGCCGGCACACTGGAAGTGGGGTCTCAGGCCGATATCTGCGTGTTTGATCCTGCAGCCGAGTGGACTGTGAGCGAGGAAAGCTTGAGGTCCGCCGGCAAGAATACGCCATTCCTCGGTCAGACACTCAAGGGACAGGTCAAAGCCACCCTGATGGATGGCCGCATCGTGTTCCGGCGTTGAATTACGCACTGACACTAGCCAGTGGCTTGTCGACACGGCGAACAAGAAAGGGCGGCTCTGTTCAGAGCCGCCCTTTTTACACTTACTTGCTCACCATGAAGCTAAATATTATTAATTCTTAGCTTTAAAAATCGAATTTTGACGTAAGTACATATATCAAAAATACCTGTATAAATCATTTTAGTTGCGCAGCCTCCTTTTCTAAAGCAACCAAAGCAGGTGCCCGCTTACGCCACTCCTCATACCAAGCATCAATTGAGCTTCCGAAAAATTCACGGTCTACCTTAACAATTTTAGCACCAGATTCTTTAATCTTCCCTAAGTAAACCTCATCTAGTTCGCTATACACCTTAAACATTTCATCTAGATGCTTCGTCACCAGTTGCTTTATGATTTCACGATCACCATCCTGCAAAGTTTGCCAAGTCCTTCCAGAAAAAACAGCTACCATGGGTAACAACATATGCGAGGAATCAATTACTATTTCTGCGTGATCAAGATACCGAGTGTTCCAAGTGCCCTCAAAATCGATCTGCATACCATCAATTTGCCCATTCGCAAAGGCATCATAAAGAGCAGGTAAAGGGAGTGGTGTCGGAGCCGCACCAAGCTTGATCCAAAAGTCTCTCTCTGGCTCAACCGGCATGGTTCGAATTTTACGTCCCGTCAGGTCATCTACTGTCTTGACCTCACGATTGACTAGTATTTGACGCATCCCGGCCGTACCATAACCCAGCCCTACCAAACCTAGAGAACTCAACTCCTCTAACATTTTTTTAGCGGTTTCTCCATGAAGTAGGGTTCTTGCTTGCTCTATCGTATCAACAAGATAAGGCGCAAATAATGCTGCAAAGTTTGAACGTCGATTAGAAATTTCACCTGCTGCCAAAAAAGCTCCATCAAGAGCGCCACGCTGCATCTGCTGCAACATCATGGCCTCATTACCAAGCTGACCTGAAGGATATATATTAACTTCAATACGTCCTTCTGTTCGTTCAGATAACTCTTCTGCAAAAGCTTCTGCAGATTTTGTCCATTGATGACTAGGTGGCGTTATCATTCCCAGCCTCAATGTTTGAGCATTGCTCATTATAGGCAAGACCATTAAAAATAGAGCTATTGATAGTAATCTTATTTTTGTTTTCATCTTATTCTCCTAATGCACTTCATGGTTTAATCAGTCTAGGATATTGATCAATAACGCTTCAGATCATGAATGTAACAAGAGCAGGTACAATAGCAAGTAGTAACAAAACTAACAGCATCACACCAAGATAAGGCGCCAACAAAATTGCTATTCGTTCTGCTTTAACACCGGATAGTGCAGATGCCGTAAACAGAGCTGAACCAACTGGTGGCGTCAAGAGCCCCATAACTAGAGTTAAACAAACAATAACACCAAAGTGATATGGATTAATATTATAAACATCAACTGCCACTGGCAGTAATACTGGAACAACAAGTATTAGAGCAGGAATTGGATCCAGTACCATACCAATTACAAGAAGTAATGCCATCACTAGTAAAATGAATACAGTTGGTGATTGAGATATAGACTGTATCCACTGAGCAGTGATCATTGGTATATTCTCAAAGGTTATAACCCAGCCAAATACTTGAGCTGCAGCAATCATCATTAAGACCATTGCAGAATTTCGTGCCGTACGCTGAAGAGCCGGCCAGAAGGAATCAAAAGAGAACTCTTTATAAACAAAACGCCCTATTAGAATAGCACCAACACAGGCAAGTGCTGCCGCTTCAGTCGGTGTAGCAAGCCCTCCAAGGATACTGCCAACAATAATTAAAGGTACAAGCCCAGCCGCCAAGCCTTCTCTAACAGCAACAAAACGTTCAGTCAAAGTTAGACCATCATTACTCGGAAAATCATGCCGACGAGCCATCCAACCAATCAAAGCCAGAAATGCACAACCCAACAAAAGCCCAGGAACAATTCCAGCTATGAACAAGTCACCGATTGAAATTTGGGCAATCACTCCAAAAATAACAAACAACATTGATGGCGGAATGATCGGAGCCAGCAGGCCTCCTGCTGCAGTCAATGCCACCGCTGCGTCTTTTTTATATCCAGCTCGCTCCATCTCTGGTACTGCCATTCTGGTCATAATTGTAATCTGAGCGACTGTTGATCCTAATATCGAGGCCATCATCATGTTAGAAATGAGGTTTACGTAAGCTAGGCCACCTTTCATGGAGCCAATCATCGCCATCGACATAGACATAAGTCTTCGCGCGATTCCCCCTTCATTCATAAGCTCCCCAACAAGAATAAATAACGGCATTGCCAGTAACCCGTAATTTTCTAGCCCTCCCATAAATTGCTGAGGATAAGAGTCCATCAATACGAAATTACCACTGACGACAACATATATAATTGCGGTCATTGCCAATACAAACGCGACTGGTACACCTAATACCAACAACCCTAAAAAACCAAGTACAACCATCATCTACTCCTCCAGCTAAGAAGTTTCATACTGCTTAGTAGGCTTACGATTCAGTAATAAAACCTGTACGCTAGTCTGTAGACAGGCCAAACAATGCAGCACTGATGTAAAAGAAAAAACAGGAAGTATTAGCCATACCCAAAATTTACGAATACCCAGTGTTTGAGTAGGCTCTTCATAAATAAAATTAAAAGTATCAGCCGAGAACGCCATAATATCCCACTGATTTTTATATAACCCAAGCAAGTCAAACCATTTCCAGACCATTACTAAGAAGAAAGAAACAAAAATGAGCATCAAAAGATCGACAACTACTGACATCAGTCTTTGTAAAAAATCTGGTACAAGATCCTGAACTAATGTCATTGCAATATTGCTGCGTGCTTGAAGACATGCCGAAGCGGCAAGAAAGGTCATCCATACCATCGCTGTAATAGCTGCTTCATCCACCCAGTATTGGGCCTGCGCCGCAGCCCTAGTAAAGATGTTGAATATTAGCAGGCACAAAACGATTGCCAGCATGACCCCAGCACAGCGGAGCTCCAGCCGAGCCAGATGAAAACTAAATCGAGGTAGGCTATTCATTCCGGGTCACCATGGGTCAAATAGTCCCACATCCGCTCAAAGATTCGACCTGATCGTGTTGCTCGTGTTTTTGCCTCCGTCTCTGTAAGCACTATCACTTCATCAGCTGCCGCAAGGCAATCAAGCTCAATCCTTGCGGAATCCTCCAGATACCAGGTCAACACCACTGCATCCTGTACTGAGTCAGCGGCTACTACGGTGCCATTTCCTCGCATAACAACAGCACACCCCATGCCAAAAAGTTCCGCCATCTGCTCGGCAGATTCATCAGAACGAATTAGCTGAGGGTCGTTCCAAAGCGGAATCGAAGGTGAAAAGTAAGCTCCCATACCGTGTAGCATACGTGGTGTACGCCCTAACGCAGATAGGGACATTGCCCTTGGAGGCATGCTGCGCACTATCCCGCCAACATCAGGCCGACGACGATATATTTCCCGATGAATACGCACTTCACCCAAGACATCCGGCGGCAACGGTTTATCTATCGCAACAACTGTACCGTTTACCTCGTTTGGAATCGTGCCCATTGGCATGGGAGCACACACAAGAAAGTGCTTTTCATCGAGGCGCTGACTACAATGGCCGTACGCATGTACCAACCCATGACGTCCAAGAGCACGAGCAGCACGTCGCACAATAATTTCGCTTTCATCCCGGTCTCTAATGACAGGCAAAACTGTGCCGTCCTGCAAAGTTGAGGCTGAAGTCATAATATATTCTCAATCTAAAAAGATATCTGGGAGTGATAGGGAGGGATATCCCCCCATTATTAATCTTTTTTGAATTCAGCAATATCGGGTTTTGAACCCCACATACAGAAACCCGACGGTTCCGCTGGGAATTGGCGAGGTCGATGATTTATTTCATCTTCAATAGCAGATACTCCACAGGAGTATTCATAGATCATCCCTTCAGGCCCCTCGAAGTATAGAAAACGAGCTCCCGATGTGGGATGACGCCCAGGACCAAACACCACTTTGATACCCTGCTCCTGTAGGAAATACCAATTGCGCATGATGTCATCGATCGTTTCGACCTGATGATTGATATGCTGGATGCCGCTACGTGTAGTTGGGAATAGAGCAATTTGATGATGTATGGTGTTAACCCTCAGCAGCGGAGACACGCCAATCCAGTCACTGACACGAGCATTGAAGACTTTGGTCCAAAGCTTTTCATCACGGGCAGGATCAGTTGAACACAGTCCAACATGATTGAAGCCTGTAATACCAGCATCACGACTAGGAAAATAGCGCCTGCCGCTGGCATGTGGCCTCCAGACCAGCTCTATTTTATTACCCGTCAAGTCTTTAAAAGTAATGAATTCGTGAACTCGCCTTAACTCACACTCTTCACTCGTACCGGTACGGTATTGGATTTCCGCCGCATCCAAGTCAGCTGCTGCCTGGCCTAGCTGGTCTTCATCAGAAAGTTCAAACGCTAAAGTATGGTCAGAAGGGTCACCTTCGAAATAACACAAGGTATGATCGCGGTTATCTGATCGGAAATAGGCACAACCACCCTCTTGTCTCACCAGCTCCAATCCAATAATACGTGTTGCGAAATCAATTGCAGTTGTTAAGTCGCGGGTGCCTAAGCGGACATATCGAACATCATGCAAGTCGGCCATCAACTGATCCTCATCATTTTCTTATAATTGGTTGTTAGGAACACTCTAGCGCCAGCTTACCATTACCTGAAATGAATATATTTCCCTCAGCCATAACCTTTAGGAATATCACTATCCTCCCAGGCTTCACCAATAATGCGGAGTTCCTTGATTAGCTCCTCCGCAACTCGACTAAAAGGGTTGTCTTTTAGCCAACTAATCCCGACGGGCCCAAACGATATTGCTGGTGCTATGTCAACCCGCGCCAATAAGCCAGTATCAATATCCGGCTGTACCACCTGCACGGGAAATACACCTACATAATCGGTTTCAATAATTAAGCGACGATTTGTGACAACGGAAAGGGACTCGCATGGAATCATTGGCAATTCAAGGTTTTGCTCATGAAATACGGACTCCAGCATTTGGCGTAAAGTCGTATCGGGTAAGGGCATTATCCAAGGCCAATTCCTCAGATCAGCAAGTGTCGGGACTGTTTTTTTTAGAACCGGATGTGAAGGGCGCACAGTAAAAGCTATTTCTTCCTGATAAAAAGACTCTACTTGCAACCCTTCACGGTACCGATGAGGCGGCAATCTGCCTGCAATAAACTCTATACCGCCCTGCTTGAGTTGAGGAACCAGGTGGTCATAAGTCCCTTCGATTATAGTTACACGAATACCTGGTAGCCTGCTATGGAGCCGTGCGATAGCTCTAGGAAGAATGTTAGCGCCTCCGGCTAGAAGACTACCTACAACCACATGACCACTTAGCCCTTGGTAAATATCATGAATTTCCTGCGCAACAAGCTCTAATTGGCCAAATATCGCTCGCGCGCGCTCAGCCAAAATTTTTCCTACGCCTGTTGGATGGGTACCCCGGCTGGTACGGACAAAAAGTTCAACACCGAGATCTTTTTCAAGTTCTCGAAGACTTTTCGTAACGGCAGGCTGGCTCAAGCCTAGTTCATCAGCAGCTGTAACCAGGCTTTGACTGCGAGCAACAACCATTACTGTACGTAGCTGCTGTAGCTTTACTCTACGTACCCACGAGAAGTCGTGCATCTTGATATAACCTCACAGAGTTGTTATTCCTGAACGTGATAACAAACTTTAGAGGCTATCATGCTCCATAGTCCTTCAGCATTACATGATCTTGATACGCACTAAGACGCCCAACGAAACATCAGGCGCCTCAAAGGAGCGCAGGATTACATCCCCTTCACGTCCACATTGCCCTTCAAGTTCAGGCTGTCATCTTCATCCTGCAGAGTGAAACTGGGCATATCATCCGCCGCACCATCGGCCTTGCCACTGGTTTCTTCATCCAGCTTGATCATCAGACGCAGATCGTTGGCCGAGTCGGCGTGAGCCAATGCCGCTTCGTAGGTGATGACACCATCGCGGTACAGCTCGAACAGCGCCTGGTCGAAGGTGCGCATACCCAGGTTGGTAGACTTTTTGATCACATCCTTGATCTCGTGCACCTGACCCTTGCGGATATGATCCTGGATCAGCGGCGAGTTGATCATTACTTCAATTGCCGCACGACGCCCCTTGCCATCCACGGTCGGCAGCAGCTGCTGCGCCACAATCGCCTTCAGGTTAAGTGACATGTCCATCCAAATCTGGTCATGGTGCTCAGGTCCAAAGAAGGAGATGATGCGATCCAGCGCCTGGTTGGCGTTGTTGGCGTGCAGGGTTGCCATGCACAGGTGGCCGGTTTCGGCGAACTGCAGGCCAAACTTCATGGTTTCAGCCGAGCGAATTTCACCCATCAGAATCACGTCAGGGGCCTGACGCAGCGTGTTTTTCAGTGCCACGTCAAAGGATTCTGTATCGATCCCCACTTCACGCTGAGTGACAATACTCTTTTTGTGATTGTGGATATATTCGATTGGGTCTTCGATTGTGATGATGTGACCGGCATGGTTTTCATTGCGATAGTCGATCATCGACGCCAGGGAGGTAGACTTACCGGTCGAGGTACCACCTACGAACAGAATCAGTCCACGCTTGGTCATGGAGAGCTCACGCAGCACGTTCGGCAGCTTCAGTTCATCCATGGTGGGAATATGGTTGTTGATGGCACGCAGCACCATCCCCGGGGTGTTGCGCTGCATGAATGCACTGACACGGAAACGACCAATGCCGGGCGCACTGATGGCGAAGTTACACTCGTTGGTGCCTTCAAATTCGGCCAACTGTTTGTCGTTCATGGTGCTGTACACCAGAGCGCGTGTCTGGCTGGGTTTGAGTGTTTCCTTGGTCAGCGGCCGGATGGTGCCGTCTACCTTGATCGAGGGGGCGGCACCTGCGGTGACAAACAGATCCGATGCACCCCGGTCCACCATTACCTTCAGCAGTTGAGTAAAATCCACTGTCTTGCTCCTGTTGAATCAGGCTCAGAATGAGCTGGGGGTCTTCGCCTTTTCACGGGCCGTTTCACGCGAGATCAGGCCCTTCTGAACCAGTTCAAGCAACGACTGATCCAGCGTTTTCATGCCGTAGGCGGCACCTGTCTGAATCGCCGAGTACATCTGCGCCACCTTGTCTTCACGGATCAGGTTACGTACTGCAGCAGTACCGATCATGATTTCGTGCGCCGCGACACGTCCACCCTTCGGTTTTTTCAGCAGAGTCTGGGAGATAACCCCCTGCAGTGACTCCGACAGCATGGAACGCACCATGTCCTTTTCCGCCGCCGGGAACACGTCAATGATACGGTCGATGGTCTTGGCCGCCGAGGTGGTGTGCAGGGTGCCGAACACCAGGTGACCGGTTTCCGCTGCAGTCAACGCCAGGCGGATGGTTTCAAGGTCTCGCATCTCACCCACCAGGATCACGTCCGGGTCTTCACGCAGCGCCGAACGCAGCGCGTTGGCAAAACTGTGAGTATCACGATGGACTTCACGCTGGTTGATCAGGCACTTCTTGCTTTCGTGGACAAACTCGATCGGGTCCTCGATGGTGAGGATGTGGTCAGAGCGCGTATCATTGACGTAATCGATCATCGCCGCCAAGGTGGTACTCTTACCGGAGCCGGTGGGACCGGTGACCAGTACCAGACCGCGCGCCTGTTCCGCCAGATCCTGAAACACCTTGCCCATACCCAGATCATCCAGCGTGAGCACTTTGCTGGGTACGGTTCGGAATACCGCAGCCGCGCCCCGGTGCTGGTTGAAGGCGTTGACACGAAAACGGGACAGCTTGGGAACTTCGAACGAGAAATCCACTTCCAGATTCTCTTCATATTCCTTACGCTGTTTGTCGTTCATGATGTCGTACACCAGCGTGTGCACCTGTTTGTGCTCCAGTGCCGGCAGCTTGATTCGGCGCACATCACCGTCTACACGGATCATGGGCGGCATGCCGGAGGTCAGGTGCAAGTCGGATGCGCCCTGTTGTACGGCAAATGACAAAAGTTCTGTAATATCCATAATCAGTCGAGATCCGCAGCAGCTTCCTTTAAACTTTACTGTTCTAGCAGAATAGGTACAGCCTGCCAATGACAGTCGTCAGTATTCATACAGCCTTATGTTAGCAGACAAATATTCAGCCGTACGCCAGCAGATCAGGCTGGCATGTGAAAATGCCGCACGCAGCCCTGACAGCGTCTCACTGCTGGCCGTGAGCAAGACGCGCAGTGCCGATGAAGTACGTGAACTGAGCCACTGTGGCCAGCGTGCCTTTGGCGAGAACTATCTGCAGGAAGCACTGGATAAGATTGACGCCCTGTCTGACCTGGATCTCGAGTGGCACTTCATCGGCCCGATACAGTCCAACAAGACACGCCCGATTGCCGAGCACTTCGATTGGGTACACAGCGTGGATCGGCTCAAAATTGCCAGCCGCCTTTCAGAACAGCGTCCGGTGCAGCTACCACCTCTAAACATCTGTCTGCAGGTGAATATCAGTGATGAGGCGAGCAAGTCCGGCTGTACACCAGATGAGTTGCCCGCACTGGCCGACGCCGTTGCCCGGTTGCCGAATCTGCGCCTGCGTGGTCTGATGGCAATCCCGAAACCGGAAGATAATCCGCAGCGCCAGCGAGAGGTCTTTGCACAGGTGAGGCAGTTGCTGGAGCAGCTGCAGCACACTCAACCCGCGCTGGACACATTGTCGATGGGGATGTCAGCTGACATAGAGGCAGCCATACTGGAAGGCTCGACCATGGTACGTGTCGGTACCGCCTTGTTTGGTCCACGCAACCCGCCTTCAACCCGTTAAGCCACCTACAGGATTGAGACAGACATTATGAGCCAGTCACCCGTAATTGCATTCATCGGCGCCGGCAACATGGCCCGCGCCATCATCGGCGGACTGTTGGAAAACGGCTTTGCTGCCGCTGACCTCTGGGCCTCCGAGCCGGATATCGAGCGGTTGCAGGATCTGGCCGAGCGTGGCCTGAATGTGACCAGCGACAACCGCGCCGCGGTTGCCGCCGCCGATATTGTCGTGCTGGCAGTCAAGCCACAGGTGATGAAGGCCGTTGTCACTGATCTGGCAAGCGCCGTTCAGTCTCGTCAGCCGCTGATGGTATCGATCGCCGCCGGTATCAGCCTGGATGCGCTTGATCGCTGGCTTGGCGGCGAGGTCGCATTGGTGCGCTGCATGCCCAACACTCCATCATTGGTACAAACCGGTGCCAGTGGCCTGTTTGCCAACAGCCGTGTCAGTGCCGAACAACGCCAGCAGGCCACCACCGTGCTGGAAGCGGTCGGCATCGCACTGTGGGTACAAAGTGAGGCTGAGCTGGATGCCGTCACCGCCATATCAGGATCAGGCCCGGCCTATTATTTCCTGATGATGGAAGCGATGACCGCTGCCGGTGTCAAACTGGGGCTCAGCGAAGAGACCGCGCGCGGCTTGACTCTTCAGACCGCCCTGGGTGCCGCACGTATGGCCAGCAACAGTGAGGTGGACCCGACCGAGCTGCGCCGCCGCGTCACCTCGCCCAACGGTACGACTGAACGCGCCATCAAGACGTTCCAGGCCGAAGGTTTCGACGCACTGGTTGAACACGCACTCACCGCTTGCCGTGACCGCTCTGTGGAGCTGGCCGGTGAGCTGTGCCAAGACTGATTACCGAGACAGGAGCCATTATGGGACAGGACCCGATCACCCTCATCATTCGCACGCTGGGTGAGATTTATGTCTTCATGCTGGTGCTGCGCTTTCTGCTGCAGCTGGCCAGAGCTGATTATTACAATCCGATATCCCAGGCCGTGGTACGCCTGACACAACCACCGGTGCGTCCGTTGCAAATGCTGCTGCGCCCGCGTGGTCGCTTTGATGCCTCGCCACTGATCGTTGCACTGGTGGTCAAGGCCGTAACGCTGCTGCTGATCTTTCAGCTCGCCGGCGCACTGGCCCAGGCATCGATCAATCCATTGCAGCTACTGATCTTCTCTGCCGTCGGGGTGATTGATACCATTCTGACAATTTATTTCTGGGCGGTGATTGGTGCCGTCATCATCAGCTGGATCTCGCCTGACAGCTATCACCCAGCACCACAGCTTTTGCTGCAGCTGACCGAGCCCCTGTTTGCACTGGCGCGCAAGGTAATCCCGCCGATTGGCGGACTGGATCTATCGCCGATTCTTATTTTTCTGGTGATCCAGATCCTGCAGTCCCAGCTGGGTCGACTGCTGGCGTTCTGAAATCGATTGAGAGACAAAAATGCCCGCTGTAATCCCTGAAGATTCCGTTGGTCTGGTTACACCTCGGAAAATCCATTTCGATCAGCCACTGGCGCTGAGCTGCGGCCGCAGCCTTGAACGGTGGGACCTGATGGTGGAAACCTACGGTGAACTCAATGCCGATGCATCCAACGCCGTGCTGATCTGCCATGCCTTGTCCGGCCACCACCATGCCGCCGGCTACCACGACATGGATGAACGCAAGCCCGGCTGGTGGGATTCGGCCATTGGCCCCGGCAAAACCATCGACACCAACCGTTTTTTTGTGGTCAGCCTTAACAACCTGGGTGGCTGCCACGGCTCCACCGGCCCGAACAGCCTCAACCCTGACACCGGCAAACCCTATGGCCCCGATTTCCCGATCATGACGGTTCTGGATTGGGTCAACAGTCAGGCACGGCTGGCGGACCGGCTCGGCATCACTCAGTGGGCCGCTGTGGTCGGCGGCAGCTTGGGTGGCATGCAGGCCCTGCAGTGGTCGATCAGTTACCCCGAGCGACTGCGCCACTGCGTCGTGATCGCTTCGGCTGCCAAATTGAGTGCCCAGAACATCGCGTTCAACGAGGTTGCCCGGCAGGCCATCAGCAAGGACCCGGAGTTCCATAACGGCCACTATTATGAGGAAGGCGTTGTGCCGCGTACCGGGCTGATGCTGGCTCGCATGGTGGGCCATATCACCTATCTGTCGGACGATGGCATGCGTGAAAAATTTGGCCGTGAACTGAAAGACGGTAAGCTCAGTTTCGACTTCAACCCGCAGTTTGAAGTGGAGTCATACCTGCAATATCAGGGCGAGCGATTTTCATCCTCCTTCGATGCCAACACCTATCTGTTGATGACCAAGGCGCTGGACTACTTCGATCCAGCCGGTGAACAGGGTGACAACCTGGCCGCGGCCCTGGCACCGGCCCGCTGCAACTACCTGGTGGTTTCCTTTACCACCGACTGGCGCTTTTCACCAGAGCGCTCACGTGAGCTGGTGGATGGTCTTATCGCCGCCGGCAAGCCGGTCAGTTATGCCGAAATTGACGCACCACAGGGGCACGACGCCTTCCTGATTCCGATTCCGCGCTACATGGAGGTGTTCGGTGGCTACATGAACCGCATCGCCAACAGTCTGACACCGGCCGAAGGAGAACTGAATGCGCGCTGATCTGGAAATTATTGACGAGTGGATTCAGCCCGGCTCACGGGTGCTTGACCTGGGCTGCGGTGATGGTGAGCTGCTGGCGCACCTGGTGCAGCACAAACAGGTCAGTGGCTACGGCCTTGAGATCGACCACGACAATCTGACCACCTGTGTCGAGCGCGGCGTCAGCGTGATCGAGAAGGATATCGACGATGGCCTGACCAGCATTCGCAACAACAGTTTCGACTACGTAATCATGACCCAGGCATTGCAGAGCATGCACCGCCCGGATCTCATCATCGACGAGATGCTGCGTATAGGACGCGAGTGCATTGTAACCTTCCCCAACTTTGCACACTGGCGTGCGCGTGGCTATCTTACCTTCAGGGGCAAGATGCCGGTTTCAAAGTTTCTGCCCTACACTTGGTACAACACACCGAACATTCATTTCTGTACTTTCAAGGATTTCGAGCAACTGTGTGTTGACCGCAATATCGAAATCCTGGAGCGGACCGTGGTTGACCACGCCCATCGCCATCGCTGGTGGATCAAGCTGTGGCCCAACATGCTGGGCGAAATCGCCATCTACCGCATTACCCGCTGACAGGAGGCCTGACATGAACCTGATTACCACCCACCTGACCCGGCTGCTATTGAGCAGCACACTGCTGCTGAGCACGACGGCTCTGGCGGAACAGATGATCTCTGATGGCCGTTATGAAATTCATTACAACGCCTTCAACTCCAGCTTCATCACCCCTGAAGTGGCGCAGCTCAACAATATTACCCGAAGCAAATACCGCGCTTTGGTGAATGTGTCGGTACTGAAGTTTGAGGAGGATGGCAGCAAGACACCGGTCACCGCTATCGTGAACGGGCAGGCCGCCAATCTACTGGGGCAGGCTCAACAGATGGAATTTCAGAAGATCGACGAAGGCAATGCGCTGTATTACATCGGCAGTTTCCGCTTTACTGAGGAAGAGCGTCTCAAAATCAGCCTGGAAGTACAGCCTGATCCGAATGAGTCTCCCTACAATATTGAATTTGAACAGACCTTTTACACGGATTGAATGAGTACATGATCAACAAAATCGTGCTGGCCAGCGGTAATCGCGGCAAGTTGAAAGAGTTCAACGAAATCTTTGCACCGCTGCAGATCGACGTAATGCCCCAGTCCGACTTTGCGGTGCAGGATGCCGATGAGACAGGCCTCAGTTTCGTAGAGAACGCCATCATCAAGGCACGACATGCCGCTCGGGTTACCGGCCTGCCGGCACTCTCTGATGACTCAGGGCTGGAAGTGGATGCGCTGAATGGTGCACCGGGGATCTACTCGGCGCGCTACGCCGGCGCCGGCTGCGGCGATGACGAGAACAACCGTAAGCTGCTGCAGGCGCTTGAACAAGTGCCCGCCGAGCAGCGCAGTGCCCGCTTCCAATGCGTGCTGGTGTTCATGCGTCACGCAGAGGACCCGACCCCTCTGATCTGTCAAGGAAGCTGGGAAGGTGTCATTCTGGATACTCCATGCGGTCATAATGGTTTCGGCTATGACCCGCTGTTTTTCGTTCCCGAACTCAACTGCGCCAGCGCCGAGCTCAGCTCGGAGCAGAAACAGAAATACAGCCACCGCGGCAAAGCGGTGCGCCAGTTCATCGAACAGATCGGCCCCTGGCTCAAGCACGCATGAGCCTGCCGCCTCTGTCGCTCTACATACACGTCCCCTGGTGTGTACGCAAATGTCCCTATTGTGATTTCAATTCCCATGCTGCTCCGGAGCAACTGCCGGAAGATGCCTATGTGCAGGCCCTGCTGGATGATCTGGACATCGAACTGTCGCTGATACAGGGGCGACCCTTGCAGTCCATCTTCATCGGTGGCGGTACACCCAGCCTGTTCAGCGCACAGGCCATCGGACAGATCCTGCAGGGTGTTGCTGCCCGAATACCGTTTGCCGACGATATCGAGATCACTCTGGAAGCCAACCCCGGCACCTTTGAACTGGCCCGCTTTGAAGGTTTCCGGAACGCTGGCGTCAACCGCCTTTCCATCGGTGTGCAAAGCTTCAATGCCGAGCACCTGCAGCGCCTCGGACGCATTCACAATCCGGTCGAGGCCCTTGCCGCGGCCCGTGCCGCAGTGGAAATTTTTCCGCGGGTCAATCTGGATTTGATGCATGGACTACCGGAGCAGACACCGGCCGAAGCCATGGATGATCTGCAGCAGGCACTGGAGATTAACCCCGGTCACCTGTCCTGGTATCAGCTGACCATCGAACCCAATACCGAGTTTCACGCCCGCCCACCGAGTCTGCCACTGGATGAAGCGCTGTGGGATATTCAGGAGCAGGGGCAGGCACTACTGGAAAAGACCGGCTACCGGCAGTATGAGATCTCAGCCTACGCTCGGCCTGGACAGCAGGCTCGACACAACCTGAATTACTGGCAGTTTGGTGACTACATCGGTATCGGTGCGGGAGCCCACGGAAAAATCAGCCGTTTCGATGCCACGGGCCAGCTGCAGATTCAACGCCGCCACAAGCAGCGACAGCCCAAGGCCTATCTCGACCCGGCACGCCGTCTGGCGGGCAACGAGCCCATTGCACTGGAGGACCGCCCCTTCGAGTTTATGCTCAATGCCCTGCGCTTGAGCGAAGGAGTATCTTCAGACTTGTTCAAAACACGAACAGGCGTTAGCCTGTCTTCAGTTGAGACCCTGTTACAGCAGGCACGGCAACGCGAACTTCTGATCAATGACACAACCCGGCTGGCACCAACCCCCCTGGGACGCCTGTTCCTGAATGACCTGCTGTCCCTGTTTCTGAACTGAGGATTGCGTTAATACACTGCCCCCTGCGTTAGTCCTGTCACCTGACACTGGAAATCCGCGCATATGACCATAAAAAAGAAATTGGGCACCCTGATCGCACTCATACTGATTGGCTTTATCGGCATGGGCGCGATCATTTTCCACACATTGGGGCAATACCGTGACCTTGTACTGATCAGTGAGACCCTGGCCCATGTGGAGGCTCGCAAACAGGATCTGCGACGCTACGAGAAGGATTTTCTAGCACGACACGACGCACGCTATCTTGAGCACTTCAGCAACACCTACAGTGAGTTCAAAACCCAACTGAGTCAGCTGAGACAATTGCTGCCAGAACCGGAGCTGCAGGATAAACTCGACACACTCGCCAATCGCATGCAGATTTACGACCGCTCTTTCGCCGCGGTCAGCGAGCTGCGAACCGAAATAGGACTGGACGAAAAATCCGGCCTTCTCGGTCAGCTTCGGGGGGCAATTCATGCTGTTGAAGATGAAATCCGATCAGCTGACAACAGCGAACTGCTCAGCACCCTGCTGATGCTGCGTCGCCATGAGAAGGACTTTCTTCTGCGTCTGGACACCAAATATCTTGATCGTTTCCTGAAAGAAATCTCTCTGTTCAACCAACAGATCGATCGGCTAATGCCGCCGTCTCAGCGTGCTTCCATGGAACCACTATTGGTGCAGTACCGTGACCAGTTTCAGCGTCTGGTCGATGCCTACGTCCAGCTGGGCTTGACCGTAGATAGCGGCCTGATGGGCCAGATGCGCCAAGCGGTCAAAAGCACCGATGAGCTGCAGATCAAACTTGAAGAGCATCTCAACCATCGTATGGAGCGTGAACAGCAACGCTTGATGACCACCGCATTGATTGCCATGACACTGGCCATCCTGGCGACAGTGATTCCGGCGCTAATGTTGGGGCGCAGCATCCTGCGTCCCATCAATACGTTGGCCGCCACGATGAAGCGGGCCAGTGACGAGCACGACCTGACATTGAGAATAGCCTCCGATGGCAAGGACGAAGTCGGTCGGATGGCGCAGGACTTCAACAGCATGATGGACAGCTTCCGCGCACTGATCGCACGAGTCGCCGGAACCTCTGGGCAACTGGCCACGGCGGCCGAACAGCTGTCCGCGACAACCCGGGACACTTCGACAGGACTTAACCAGCAGCAGGCACAGGTACTGCAGGTTGCCGCCGCCGTACAGGAAATGGAAAGCTCCATGCAGGAGATAGCCGGCAACACCGAAAACACGGCTGCAACCGCCTCGCGGGCACAACAGGATGCCAGCGACAGTGCCATCCGTGTGCGCGGCAACATCAGTGCCCTGCAACTGATGGCCGAAAAGGCACGTGAAACCGCAGGCGTCGTCGATCAGCTGCGCTGCGAAAGCGACAGCATCGGCACCATGCTGGATGTGATCAAGGATATTGCCGAGCAGACCAACCTGCTGGCGCTGAACGCCTCCATTGAGGCAGCGCGGGCCGGTGAGCAGGGCCGTGGCTTTGCAGTCGTTGCCGATGAGGTGCGCACCCTTGCATCCCGCTCACAGCAGTCTGCCGCTGACATTGAGAGGCGCATTCGCAGCCTGCAGGAGCAGACCCACAACGTCAGCCAGTTAATGCAGGAAAGCGTCAGCAACAGTGAGCAGAGTGCAGCAGAAGCCAGTGCCACCATTGACGCCCTGGATACCATCATTACGGGCGCTGCCAGCATCGTCGACATGACCACTCAAGTGGCATCGGCCACCGAGGAGCAGGCCGCGGTGGCTGCCGAGATCACACGCAACATTGAGCATATCCGCGGCATTATGGCGACCGCAAATGACCAGGTGGGGCAGAATGCGGATGCCAGCCACATGGTGGCTGAGCAAGCCAGCGAGCTGCAGACGGCTGTTTCCCGTTTCCGTACCTGAACGGTGTCAGAGCGTCACTCGGCTCTCGCTCTGTGACGCAAGCCGCTGCACCTCAAAGGGAATCTTCGACAGACAGCTGACACACGCATCCGCACGAGCCGGCTGTGGCCAGTTTTGCCCTGGCAGATTCACCCAAATTGTCCACATGCCTACCTGCCGAGCCGCCTGCACATCATTGATCGGGTGATCACCCACATGTACCACCTGCTCCGGCCGCAACCCGGTATGTTCCAGCGCTTTCTCGAACATGCCTGGGTGCGGCTTGGCCGAACCGACCCCGTCGGCGTTGTACTGGAAATCAAACAGGCTGCCGATCAGTGTCTGGCCTACATCGGCATTACCGTTGCTTAGCGCACCGATCACATAACCATCCCGGCGCAGCTGCTCCAGCATCGCCTGGGCGTGCTCAAACAGTTCAACCTGATGGCGGGCACGGATAAACACATCAAAGGCCGCTGCCGCCATCTGCCGAGCCTGATCATCAGAATAACCGGCACTCAGGCACCCCTGTTCCAGCAGGCGCAGGCGCACCTGAGTCATGCTGTGCGCAATATCCGGCTCCTGCTGCAGCAATCGCTGACGCATGGCCGAACCTTCGGCCAGATCGGCCAGCACATGGTTTTGAGTAAACAGCGGCGCATTCTGTTCCAGCCAATCCCAGAGCTCACGGTTAGCCTGATGGATCACCGGGTCGACCGCCCAGAGGGTATCGTCCAGGTCGAAGGTTACGCACTTAATCATCCGTTTTCTGCCTTGCCCGCGGGTGGGCCTGTTCGTAGACCTCCATCAGATGCTGGAAGTCGAGATGAGTGTAGATCTGGGTGGTGCTGATATTGGCATGCCCGAGCAGCTCCTGCACCGCGCGCAGGTCACCGCTGGATTCCAGCAGGTGACTGGCAAAGCTGTGACGCAGGCGGTGCGGATAGACCCGCCCCTGCGTGCCCTGTTGTTCACCGCGCTTGCGCAGACGTTGCTCTACCGCACGTGTAGTCAAGCGCTTGCCCCGCTGGCCGGTAAAAAGCGCCGTTTCATCCAGCGCGGCCAGCCCCTGCCGCACCCCCAGCCATTGGCGTATCGCCTGTACCGCCAGCCGACCAATCGGAAGCTGGCGCATCTTGTTACCCTTGCCCGTCACCACAAGGCTGGCATCAGCCAGATCGATATCGCGCATGTTTAAGCTGACCAGTTCAGATACACGCAAGCCGGACGAATAGATCAATTCCATCATGGCTCGATCGCGAATATCCAGCGGTTCGTCCCCTTCCACCTCCAGCAGTGCCGATACCTGTTCGGTATCCAGTGTCTGCGGCAGACGACGTCCTGCCCGAGGGGCCTGCACAGCCAGTGCCGGATTACTCTGTACCCAACCTTCACGCGCCAGAAAACGGTAGAAGCTGCGGGTTGCCGACAGCAGCCGCTGCAGGCTGCGGCCTGACAGGCCCTGACCATGCAATCCTGCAATGGCGCGGCGCAGCACCGGCTCGGTCAGCTGGTCCCAGCACTCGTGGTGGGTGCGGCTCAGCTCGGCATGGAGGGTTTCAAGGTCTCGACGGTAGTTTTTGAGGGTGTGCGGGGAGAGCTGACGCTCCACCCTCAGGTAGTGCAGAAAGGTATCGGGCCAGTCACGTACGCCCGGAGCCGCCATGTCAGCCCCGCTGTTCCTGAAGAATGCGGAAGATGATGCGGCTGAGGACCTCACCCACATAACTCAGAAACAGGGTACCCTGACTGCTCTGGAAGTAATTGGGATCATAACTTCCGATCGCCAGCAGGCCGAGGGTATCACCCTTAACCAGCGGTACCACTGCCGCAGACTGTACCTTGACCGCGCGGTCCTGAAACAGGAAACGGTTCATCGCCTCCGACAGCTGACCGCAGCTGGGCAGATTGGTCTCGATCAGCGGCTGCACCAGCGAGTCTTCGGCTCGTGCCAGGGTACGGATGCTGTTGCTCTCCAGCGAACGCTCACTGAACAGCAGCAGTGCGGTTTCATCACCATAGAAATCGTGGCACAGACTCTCTTCAACCGCCACAGCCACATCATCCAGGGTCCAGGCCTCCAGCAGCGCCAGCACCATGCGCTTGGTCTTCTCGAACTGCACATCATTGTGACGTGCGGCATCGATCATATCGGCAAGATGACCGTGCAACAGCTGGTTGCGCTCACGCAGCAACGAGGTCTGGCGTTCCACCAGAGACACCGTCGTCCCACGCTGATGCGGGACATAGAGCTTTTCCAGCAGCCAGGTGTGTTCGGTAAAGAAATCCGGATGACTCGCCAGATAGTCAGCGACCTGTTCGGCGCTCAGCGTGGGTGCCTCCAGCACATTGCTTGCATCATTCATAAGTAGATCTGTCCTTCGTAAACGGTTGCTGCCGGGCCGGTCATGCGCAATGACGAGCCTTCACCCGGCCAGTGGATGCGAAGCTCACCACCAGGCAGGTGTACCAATACCTCTTCATCGAGCAGCCCACGCAAACGCCCAGCCACCACAGCGGCACAGGCCCCCGTACCACAGGCCAATGTTTCCCCGGCGCCACGCTCATACACGCGCAGGCGAATCTCGCCCCGATTGATCACCTGCATGAAACCGATATTGGCCTTTTTCGGGAACCGCGGATGGGCTTCAAGTGCCGGCCCCAGCGTTTCCACCGCCGCCGTATCCACATCATCCACCAACAGCACACCATGGGGGTTCCCCATGGAGATAACGCTCAACTCAATCGTCTCGCCATCAACCTCAACTGGATAGACGACTGCCTGCTGCTCGGCGCTGAACGGCACCTCGGCGGGACGCAGCTCGGGTACACCCATGTCCACATCCACCTGACGGTCAGGCAGCAGATACAGAATGGCCTGACCGCGAGCCGTCTCCACATGGATTTCGTCCTTCACGGTGAGCCGACGCTCGCGCACGAAACGGCCGAAACAACGAGCGCCGTTACCGCAGTGTTCCACCTCGGAACCGTCTGCATTGTAAATGCGGTAACGGAAGTCCATGTCCGGTCGGCTTGGCGGCTCCACCAGCAGCAGCTGATCGAAGCCGATGCCGGTATGGCGGTCGGCGAGTTTGCGCACGATTTTGGGTGTCAGACGAACCCGCTGTGACAGCGCATCGATCACCATGAAATCGTTACCCAAGCCGTGCATTTTGGTAAAGCGAACCAGCATGATGCTTAGACTCCGTCAGGCTTCAGGCAACAGCTGTTCGCCGCGCATCAGATCATTAAGCGTTTCGCGCGCACGAACCAGGCAGGCCTGATTGTCATCCACCATCACCTCCGCCGGGCGCGGACGCGTATTGTAGTTCGACGCCATCACAAAACCGTAGGCGCCCGCGGAACATACCGCCAAAAGATCACCCGGCTGCAGGTTCAGCTGACGATCCTTGCCGAGGAAGTCACCGGTTTCACACACGGGGCCCACCAGATCCCAGTGCTTGCTTCCGCCCTCTTCACGCAGCTCGACCGGAATGATCTCTTGATAGGCACCGTACAAAGACGGGCGGATCAGGTCATTCATGGCACCGTCAATGATGGCAAAATTCTTGTCACCGGTCTGCTTGAGGAATTCGACCCGTGTCAGCATGACACCAGCATTGGCAGCGATGGAACGACCCGGCTCGAAGATCAGTTTGTAATCACGCCCTGCAAGCTTTTGCAGTATTGCGGCAATGTATTCACCCGGTGCCGGCGGTGTTTCATTGGTATAGCAAACCCCAAGGCCGCCCCCAAGATCCAGATGGTGGATATGAATCCCTTCCTGGGCCAATGTATCCAGCAGCGCCAACAGGCGATCGATGGCATCAAGGAAGGGACTGACTTCGGTCAGCTGGCTGCCGATGTGGCAATCCATACCCACCACGTCCACATGCTCCAGCGCGGAGGCACGGCGATAGACATCAGCGGCCGTATCGATATCGATGCCAAACTTGTTCTCTTTCAGACCAGTCGATATGTAGGGATGTGTGCCCGCATCCACATCCGGATTGACGCGGAAGGAGACCGGTGCCTTGACGCCCATTTCACCAGCAACTGCATTGACGCGATCCAACTCGGCATCAGATTCAATGTTGAAACAGAGAATACCGACTTCAAGCGCGCGGCGAATTTCGGCCGGCTGCTTGCCGACACCAGAGAATACCACCTTGCGCGGATCGCCGCCGGCACGCAGCACGCGCTCCAGCTCGCCGGCGGAGACGATATCGAAACCGGCACCCAGACGCGCCAGTACGTTCAGCACCGCCAGGTTGGAGTTGGCCTTGACGGCGTAGCACACCAGCGCATCACGCCCCTCAAGTGCCTGGGCGTAATCCAGATAGGCCCGCTCCAGCGCATCGCGGGAGTAAACGTAGGTCGGGGTACCGAACTCTTCGGCGATGCGGCTCAGTGCCACTTCTTCGGCGTGCAGGCGACCGTTGCGGTATTCAAAGTTATCCATGGACACTCTCGTTGTGACTGATGTGGTGAGCCGCCGTCTCGTCCGGCAGATAGAGCGGGCCTTTCTGACCACAGCCCGACAGCAGCAGAGCGCCCAGCAGGAGTGCGGGCCAGCAGCGTTTCAGCATCATCAATCCCTTTTTAATCGGTTGACCACCCACCAGGGGCAGTGTTTAACCGAGAATTATACCCTTAGCCACGGGGGCTGAGTACCGCTGCAGGCTGAGTTATACTCATCGCCCATACACACCTGCAGAGAGTGACCCAATGACCGAATCCGAATTCATGAGCCGAGTGGATGCAACACTGGAACGGATCGAAGAGATCCTGGACGACGCCGAGAGCGATCTGGACTATGAAAGCCAGGGCGGCATGATGACGGTGAAATGCGAAAACGGCAGCCAGATCATCTTTACCCGCCAGCCACCGGTGAAACAGCTCTGGGTTGCCACCCGCAACGGCGGCTTCCATTTTGACCATGATGGCGAACAGTGGCTGCGCGATACCGATGGCGCCAGCCTGACCGAAGTGCTGACAGCCGCCTTTGCCGAGCAGGCGGGTGAAACCTTCGATTTTCAGGGCATCTGATTGTCAGTGAAATTTGATTCAGTTGAGGAGCGGGACGGGGCGAACCCGGCAACAGCGACCCACCCAACTCCACGGGTCACGGCCTCTCAGTCCTGAGTGAGCAGGCGTGATACCGCCTGCTCCAGTCGATCCAGCGCCCCCCGGTTGGCGGCGACAAAGGCCGCCGCCTGCTGCCCCGCTTCACATCGCTGATCCGCGTCTTCAAGCCAGATCGACAGTTGCGATCGCAGCCCTGCAGTATCGCCAACCCGCACCAGTCCGCCCGCTTCGCTCAGCGCATCGGTAATGCTCTGGAAGTTGAAACAGTCCGGTCCCATCACCACCGGCAACCCCAATGCCGCCGGCTCCAGCGGATTATGCCCGCCGGTACCGCTGAAGCTGCCGCCGACGAAGGCGATATCCGCCGCCGCGTAGAACAGCATCAGCTCACCCATGCTGTCACCCAGATACAATTCGGTGTGTTCGTTTGGCCGATCGCCACGGCTGCGACGTACCAGCCTGTCGCTGTAGCCACGGCATAATTCCGCCACAGCATCGAAGCGTTCCGGGTGACGAGGCACCAGGATCAGCGCCAGCTCGGGATGCACCGCCTTGAGTTGCTGCCAGGCCTGCAGCAGAATCTCGTCCTCGCCCTGATGGGTACTGGCGGCGATCAGCACCGGGCGCTCAAGGCCCAGCTGTTCCCGCAACGTGCGCCCCGACGCAACTTGCCCGGCGTCAGGCTCGAGATCGAACTTGATACTGCCGGTCACATCGACTCGTTCAGGTGGCATGCCCAGCGCAACAAAACGATCCGCATCCGTCTGCCCCTGTGCGGCGATCAGGCTCAGCTGCTGCAGCATCGGTTTTGCCAGAGCTGAAAAGCGCTGATAGCCACGCGCCGAGCGCGCCGACAGTCGCGCATTGGCCAGCAGCACCGACACACCGGCGCGGGCACATTGGTTGACCAGATTGGGCCAGAGTTCGGTTTCAACAATGATGCACAGCTCGGGATGAGTTCGACGCAAAAAAGCCCGCAGCGCCAGCGGCAGGTCCCAGGGACAGAAGCGCTGTTCAACTCGATCACCGAACAGCGTGCGCACCTGAGCCGCACCGGTGGGTGTCATATTGGTGATCAACAGCCGATGCTGTGGATAACGCGCCAGCAGGCGGTTCACCAGGGGCGCAATCGCCACCGTTTCACCCACTGATACGGCGTGGATCCAGATCACCGGCTGGCCGACGGCAGGCCCAAGCCCCAGCCGCTGACACCAGTTTTGTCGATACCCGGGTGCCTTGCGACCACGCCACCAGAGGCGCAGCAGCAGGATGGGCAGCAGCAGGTAGAACAGGAGAGTGTAGAGCTGTCGCATGGGCGCCGATACATGGTTGAATAAAACCTGCAGTGTAACACTGCCGGAGCATACAGCCGAACGCTGGAACAGCCGGCGCATATCGGGGACAATGCAGGCAACTGCCACCGTTCAGCGGATCTGAATATGGATAACACTCAACATCTGCCCGAGGCCGACTCTCGGCCGAAGCGACCAAGTCTGACCTGCATACTGCCGGCCTTCAATGAGGCGGAAAACCTGCGTCACTTGATCCCGGAGTTGAGCCAGTACCTGCAGAAATTCTCCGATGAGATTGAGCTGCTGGTGGTCGACGATGGCAGTCAGGATGATACTGCTGCCCTGGTCAGTGCCCTGACCCATGAATATCCCGTCACGCTGCTGCAGCTGTCACGCAATTTCGGCAAGGAAGCAGCGCTCAGTGCAGGGATAGACCATGCCGATGGTGACGTTGTTCTGCTTATGGACTCCGATGGTCAGCATCCGCTTGCCGTGGTCGATCAGTTCTTTCATCACTGGCACCAGGGCTGGGAGATGGTCTATGGCGTGCGTGAAGATCGCTCGGACGAGTCCCATGCCAAGCGTCATCTGACCAATCTGTTTTACAAAATCCTCAGCCGCAGTGCCGAGATCGACATCCACCCGGATGCCGGTGATTTTCGCCTGCTCGATCGCAAGGTGGTGCAGGCGCTGCGCCAACTGCCCGAGCGCTCGCGCATGATGAAGGGGCTGTATGCCTGGGTCGGCTTTCCCAGCAAAGCGGTGACCTTTCAGGTCGCACCGCGCATGGGCGGCAGCACCAACTTCCGCCTGCGCCATCTGTCGTCTCTGGCCCTGACCGGCTTCACCAGCTTCAGCAGTGCGCCACTGCGCATCTGGATGCTGATCGGGGCCGGGGTCTCGGTACTGTCAGTGCTGTATGCGTTCATCATCGTGCTGCGCACGCTGTTTTTCGGTTCAGACGTACCCGGCTGGCCCACCATCGCGGCAGGGATCGCCTTTCTTGGCGGCATTCAGCTGTTTTCGGTGGGGATTCTGGGCGAGTACATTGCCCGCATCTTCTCTGAAGTGAAGGCACGCCCCCTGTATCTGGTCGGGCGTCAGGTCTCCTTCCGCGATCGTGCCGAAACCCGGGATAACAGCGATGACACGTGAAGCCCTGAGTTTTATCGCGGTCGGGGTCAGTGCCCTGCTGGTGCATTGGCTGGTGGTGGTTGTGCTGGTACCCCTGACCGGCCTGCACCCGCTGATCGCCAACGTGATCGCCTTTCTGGTGGCGTTCAATGTCAGCTATTTTGGTCACCGTCATCTCACATTCAGGGCAAGTGATCGCTCACACCGACAGACACTGCCTCGCTTTGCAGCTGTTGCGGCCAGCAGCTTTCTAGTGAATGAGGCGATGTACTGGGCGCTGCTGACACTCACTCCGCTGCGTTACGATATCGCCATGCTGCTGGTATTGGGCACGGTTGCCGTACTGACCTATCTGCTGGGCAAATTCTGGGCGTTCGCATGACTCGATCACTTGTGCTGTGTGCCGATGATTTCGGCCTGGCTGACGGCATCAATCGCGCCATTCTGGAACTGATCGACCTTGGTCGCCTGTCGGCCACCAGCTGCATGACCACTATGCCGGCCTGGACGGAGAACGCCGCTGCCGCACTGGTCGAACGCCATGACCGTGCCGCGCTGGGCCTGCATTTCAATCTGACCGAAGGCGATAATGCCATTCCTCTGGGGAAGCTGATGCAGCAAAGCCTGCTGGGGCAGGTCGATGCCGAGTGGGTACAGCAGGAATTGAGCCGGCAGCTGGACCGTTTCGAGGCATTAACCGGACAGCCCCCGGACTTTATAGACGGCCACCAGCACATTCAGATGTTTCCGGGCATTCGCGCTATTGTGCTGCAGACGCTCCAGCAGCGTTATCAACGGCAACGCCCCTGGATCCGTGTATCCAATCCGGCCATCAGCGGTCATGATGCCGGTTTCAAGGCTGTGGTACTGCGGCTGATGGGGCTGGGGTTTGAGCGGCAGCGACTACAGCACGCCGTTGCCGGCAATCGAAGTTTCGCCGGCATGTACTCTCTGCAACCGGACGCCGGTTTTGAACGCATGCTGCAACACTGGCTGAAAACGCTACCCGAAGGTGCGTTGATCATGTGCCACCCGGGGCACACCGATGGCCAATCCGGACTGGCCCGTGCACGGCAACAGGAATACGACTGGCTCGCAGGTGATGCCTTCGGCGCCGCCCTGCAACAGAGTCAGCGCTCACTTACGGTGATACCTGCACTGGATTGAGCCGCTGTTTACTGGCTGGAAACGTCTATCGGCTGCAATCGGCTTGCGGCAACCACAGTCGCCAGCTGATCGACAGTGGCGCCCGATCAGGCAAACGTGGCCAGGGCAGACTGAATTCACCTTCGGAATCCCATTGCCCCGCTTCCGGCAGCGCTGACTGCCAGCGGCTGTCTTTCGTTTCCCAGATCAGCAACCCGCCCTGCCGTTCTAAACGCGCCTGATCAGCCCAGGACGCCAGCGCCAGATCCCCATCCGGAATGGCTGAGGCACGCGGGCTCAGATTGATCGCCACGATCTCGGCCAGCCAGTAGTCACCGGCCACCAGTTGCAGCGGACAGTCGGTATGCTGCAGCCATTGTTGCTGCAGGGTGTTGGCCAATGCCTGATCCGGCCAACCGGTGCGAGACGGCTTGTCACGGATCTGATCCTTGAAGCCCACAAAGAGCATCATCAATACGCTCAGCAGCAGCAGGAAAATGGCAAATGCCCACAGCAGGCGCTTCCAACGCTGGCGCAGCACCTCCAGCGGAATTATCGATGCCAGTATCAGACCGGACAGGTTCCACATGGGCGCGCCCCACATGTCACGGGTGCCAGCCCCTGTGATCATGGCTCCCAGCGCCGTCAGCAGTGCCGGCATCAACCCGATCCAGAACAGAAAGGCGGCGCCTTCAACGGGACGCTGCCAGCAACTCCGGCGCCAGAAGCCCGCCATCAACAGCAACAGCAGCAACGGCAGATGGTCTACAAGCTGTACCAGCAGGAACTTCAGCGGCCCCAGCCAGCGGGACTCGGTGGCAGACGCTGCAGCCGAGCGTGCCGCCGCATAGCTGAACGGCAGAAAATCATGCGCCACCAGCCAGAGCAGGTGCGGCAAAAAAACCAGCCCCATTACCAGCACACCGAGCCAGAGCTGCGGCTTCAGCAGCTTCTTCCTCAGCGGTGGATGTACAACCAGCCACAGGAACATGGGCGCCAGCAGCATGATGTAGGAATACTTGGTGAGCAGACCAAGCCCGGACACCAACCCGAGCAGCAGCCAGTTCAGCCAGCGATCCTGGCTTATGGCGCGGTGAAAAAACAACACTGCCGCCGCCCAGATCGGCACCTGTGCCACATTGTGGTTGAATTCGATGGTGGGCCAGGTAAAGAAATACACGCCCAGCAGCGCCAACACGCCAAAGGCCGCACGTTCCCGGCCCAGGGTACGACAGCCAAGATGCCAGACACAGAGCAGAGTCAGGCCGATGCACAGCTGACTCAGCAGAAAGGGACCAACATCACCCAGGGCGCGCTCAAACAGGTACAGAATCCAGGCCGGAAGCGGCGGATGCTTGTAATAGCCCCACTGCCACTCCTGCCCCCAGTAGACACCCTCCACCACATCGAGCGGCAGACTCTCAACCAGCAAACCCGGCAGCAGTGCCCAGCTGATCAACTGCAGTGCAAGCAGCCACAGCAGCCCGCGGTAACAGATCGACTGCGCGGTTTTCATGCCTGCTACTCCGTATCGGTCTGCAGAATATGGAACTTGGAATAGGCCCCCTGCTGCTCCAGCAGTTCGGAGTGAGAACCCTGTTCAATGATGCGACCGTCCTCCATCACCACGATGATGTCGGCTTTTTCAATGGTGGACAGGCGGTGTGCTATCACCAGCGTGGTTCGACCACGCATCACCTCTTCCAGTGCATCCTGAATGTGCCGCTCAGACTCACTGTCCAGCGCCGATGTCGCCTCATCCAGGATCAAAATCGGGGCATCCTTCAAAATGGCGCGGGCGATGGCGATGCGCTGACGTTGACCGCCGGAGAGCAACACACCATTTTCACCCACTCGGGTATGAATTCCCTGCGGCAGACGTTCGACAAACTCGGTTACGTGAGCAGCTTCTGCCGCCGCCAGAATGGCGGTCTCACTGGCACCGGCCATGGCGCCATAGGCAATATTTTCGGCGATAGTGCCGTTGAACAGCACCACATTCTGGTTCACCAGTGATATCTGGCTACGCAGGCTATCCAGCGTAAACGATTCCAGTGGCTCGCCATTGACCAGCAACTCACCCGTCCAGCCATCATTGAAACGTGGCAACAGGCTGGCCATCGTGGTCTTGCCGCTGCCGGAACGCCCCACCAGAGCAACACTTTTCCCCTGCGGCAGGCTCAGGCAAATATCCTGCAGCACCTCCTTGTCCGTGCCGGGATAGGCAAAATGCAGGTGGCGGAATTCGATATCCCCGATCCGCTCCAGCGTGCGGCTGCCACTGTCCTGTTCAACCGGCTCATCCAGCACTTCAAACAGACTTTCTGCTGCGGCGATCCCCTTTTGCACGATAGACGTGATATCGGTAAGCAGGCGCAGCGGTTTGGTGATCATGCCGGCTGCGGTCAGAAACGCTACAAAGCCACCGGTGCTCATGCTGCCCATCACATCCGGGTGCATCGCCAGAAACAGCAGCGCCGACAATGCCAGCGCGACCAACAACTGAATGATCGGAGTATTGAGCGACTGGGTCACCACCAGCTTCATGAACTGACGCTTGTTGTGCAGGCTGGCCTGCTCAAAGCGCCCCCGCTCGGCTTCGGCACCACCAAAGATGCGCACCACCTGATAGCCCTTGATCGATTCGGAGGCCGACTCGGTGATATCACCCACCGATTTCTGAATGCGGCGGCTTAACTTGCGCATCCGCTTGGCGGCCATGGATACCACTAATCCGATCAATGGCCCGGCGGCAATGAAGATCAGGGTCAACTTCCAGTTGAGGTAAAACATGTAGCCCAAAAGCCCCGCAACCGTAAGGCCTTCACGGAACAGAACCTTGATTGCATTGGTTACGGCCTCGGTTACCTGCTCGACGTTGTAGGTCAGTTTTGCCAACAGTTCGCCACTGGATTTGTGGCTGTAGTAATGAGAAGGCAGCAACAACAGGCGTTCGAAAACCTGGGTACGCAGGCGATGGATCACCTCCCGTCCTACATAAGCGATGCTGTAGTTGCCAATAAAGGCCCCCAAGCCTCGCAGAATGAAAATCCCCATCACGGCAGCGGCCAGAAACCAGCGCTGGTCATAGTCATTGCGCTGTACTGTATCGACCACCATTTCAAGCCATTTGGCTGAGAGCGCCTGGCCTGCACCATAGATGGCAAAACCGATAAAGCTGACCAAAAATATCAGCCAAAGCGGGCGCACATAGACCAGCAAACGTTTGTACGTTTGCCAGGCGCTGTCTACTTCCGGATGACTTTCACTTTTCAAGGTCTGGTCAGACTGCATAGTACTCCCGATACCACTGCACAAATCGATTCACCCCCTCGTCAACAGACGTGGCCGGCTTGTAACCAACACTCTGCTGCAACGCACTGCTGTCGGCGAAGGTATCAGGCACATCACCCGGCTGAAGTGGCAACATTTCCTTGCGCGCTTTCTTGCCGGTGGCCGTTTCGATTGCAGCGATAAAATCACCCAGCTTGACCGCATCACTGTTGCCGATGTTGTAAAGCCTGAAGGGTGCCTTGCTGGTGGCCGGATCAGGATGATCGCTGTCCCAGTCCGGGTTTGAACGGGCCGGTTGATCACTGGCGCGAACCACACCTTCAACGATGTCATCGATATAGGTGAAATCACGCGAGTGATTGCCGTTATTGAACACCTTGATCGGCTCGCCGGCCAGAATACGGCTGGTAAACAGATGAGGCGCCATATCAGGGCGACCCCAGGGGCCATATACCGTAAAAAAGCGCAGCCCCGTGGTGGGCAGGCCAAACAGGTGACTGTAACTGTGCGCCATCAACTCATTGGAGCGCTTGGTAGCCGCATAGAACTGTACCGGATGGTTGACGCCGTCATGTTCACTGAAAGGCATGTGGGTATTTGCACCATAGACACTGCTGGTGCTGGCATAGGTCAGATGCCCGACCTGATGCTGTCGACACGCCTCCAGTACGTTGACAAAACCGACCAGATTGCTTTCCACATAGGCGTGAGGATTTTCAATTGAGTAGCGCACACCCGCCTGAGCGGCCAAGTGAATAACGCGGTCAAATCCGTGTTCGGCAAAACAGGATTCAACCGCATCACGATCTGCAAGATTGGCGCGAATAAACTGGTAGGTTGAGCCGGTATCTGCTGCCGTCTGCTCCAGACAGCTCAGGCGAGCCTCCTTCAGACCGGTGTCATAGTAGTCGTTGACGTTGTCAAAACCGACCACCTCATCACCACGCTGGAGCAGCTTCATCGCGGTATGGAAACCAATAAATCCGGCATTGCCGGTGACCAGTACTTTCATGGTATCGCCTCAGGAGTCGCTGCCAAACAGATCTCGTGTGAAAACCTTTGCTTCACAATCCTGAATCTCGTCCGCCAGCCGATTGGCCAGAATTACATCACTGATCTGTTTGAACTCGTTCAGATCACGAATCACGCGGGAGTTGAAGAAATAGTCTTCATCCAGCACCGGCTCATATACCACCACCTCAATTCCCTTGGCCTTGATCCGTTTCATCACGCCTTGTATGGCAGAGGCTCGGAAGTTGTCCGAGCCGGATTTCATCACCAAACGATAGACTCCCACCACTTTCGGGTTACGCGCAATTACGGAGTTGGCGATGAAGTCCTTGCGGGTGGTATTGGAGTCCACAATGGCGCGGATCAGGTTGTTGGGTACCTGATCATAGTTGGCCAGCAACTGCTTGGTATCCTTGGGCAGGCAGTAGCCACCGTAGCCAAAAGAAGGATTGTTATAGTGGTTACCAATACGTGGGTCGAGTCCAACACCTTCAATAATCTGGCGGGTACTCAGGCCATGCGATTGAGCGTAGCTGTCAAGCTCGTTGAAATAGGCAACACGCATCGCCAGATAGGTATTGGCAAACAGTTTGATCGCTTCGGCTTCAGTGGAGTCAGTGAACAGAACCGATACGTCCTGCTTCAGCGCGCCTTGCCTGAGTAGACTCGCAAAGCGCTCGGCTCTCTCGGACTGCTCGCCCACGACGATGCGTGAAGGATACAGGTTGTCATACAACGCCTTGCCTTCGCGCAGGAACTCCGGCGAGAAGATCAGGTTGTGTGTACCCAGGCGCTGTGCCAACTCGCGGGTATAGCCCACCGGCACCGTGGACTTGATCACCATCACCGCTTGTGGGTTTATCGCCAGTACATCCTGCACCACGGCTTCAACACTGCGGGTGTTGAAGTAGTTGGTCTGTGGGTCGTAATCGGTGGGCGTGGCAATGATGACAAACTCGGCACCGGCATACGCCTCGTGCTTGTCCAGTGTTGCACGCAATTGCAGCTTGCCGGAGGCCAGGTACTGGCTGATCTCGACATCCTCGATTGGCGACTCGCCTCGATTAAGCTGATCCACCTTATGACTCAGGATATCCAGCGCCACTACCTCGTTGTGCTGAGCCAGCAATACCGCATTGGAAAGCCCTACGTAGCCTGTGCCTGCAACTGCTATTTTCATCTATAACCTTTCAGCTATCGGGTCCGAAGATAAGTGGTGCATCATACCATGAGAAAATCGGGCAGGGATGTTACAGCCCGTATCGGTTTGCCGCTTGGGTGTCACCACTTTACAATCAGCCCTGTCATGACCTGCTGCAAGAGAGCCCGTGAGCCAACACACCGCACCTGACAAGCGCTTTATGAGCCCTCGATTCTGGCCTGCCCGAATCGGTATCGGTCTCTTATGGCTGCTTAACCGCCTGCCCTGGCGCTGGCAGATCCGTCTCGGCCGCGTATTGGGGTATATTCTTTTTTATCTGAGCCCGCGCCGACGCCATGTGACAGAGGTCAACATCCGCCTGTGCTTTCCTGAATTGAGCGACGCTGAACAAGCGAAACTGGTCCGCTCGGTGTTTGCCAACAACGGCATCGGCCTGTTCGAGACCGCCATGGCCTGGTGGACCCCACGGGAAAAGCTGAAGGGGCACTTTACACTCAAGGGGCAAGAGCATCTGGATGCTGCACTGGCAAAGGGCAAGGGCGTTATTTTATTGGGCGCACATTTTTCGACCCTCGACCTGGGCGGACTTCTGTTTTCAGACTTTTACCCAGTCGATGCCATGTATCGCCGCCACAACAATCCACTACTGGAACGGATCATTACCCGTTGCCGCCAACGCTGTTTCGAGCTGGTGATTGAGCGCTCGGAGATTCGAACCGTCCTGAAGGCCCTGCGCAACAACCACATTGTCTGGTACGCGCCTGATCAGGATTTTGGCAGTCACCAGTCGGTGTATGCACCCTTTTTCGGTGTTCCGGCAGCAACCATTACCGCAACCACACGCATGGTAAAGCTGAACAATTCACCGATTTTGATGCTGGCACAGCACCGCCTGCCAGACGACTCGGGCTACGAACTGGAACTGTTCCCTGCAATCGAGCCATTCCCGACCGGTGATGAAGAGATCGATGCAGCCCGGGTCAATGCCGAAATTGAACGCGCCATCCGCAAGGACCCAGCGCAGTACATGTGGGTGCACCGCCGCTTCAAAACGCACCCACAGGGCAAGAATTACCTGTATCGCAGGCAGCCATAGTCAGCTCTGCAGCCACTCCAGCGGGTCTACGGTTTCAGGCGGCCTGGCCCCCGCCTGTTCAACAAACAGGCGATACCAGATCGCCAGCTGAATCAGCGCAGCAACAGGTTCTACCAGTTTCCTGTCCAGTTGTGGCAGTTTGGCAAGCAGGCCCTGCAGCTCCTTTCTATCCAGTATCTCGGCCAACAACGGGGACCCCATAAGCGCCTGCTCAAGCCTGACAGGATCCAGTGATCTGACCCAGTCGGCAACCGGCACGGAAAAGCCTTTTTTGCGCCCTTGCTCAACCTGAGGCAGGTGCGTCTGAAGCCATGTGCGCGGCAGGTATTTACCGACCCGCCCACGCTGTCGTAACGACTGCGGCAGCGACAGTCCGAACAAAACCAGTCGATGATCCAGAAAAGGCACTCTGCCTTCTACACCCTTGACCATCATCATCCGATCCGCCTTTACCAGCAGATCATCCGCCAGCCAGGTCGCGATATCGGTCGCCTGCATGCGGGTCAAACGATCAAGGCCTGCAAACCGTTTCCAGTTCTGGATAAAGGGCACTCGCCAATGGCCAAACAGACTTGCCTGCTGTGAAGGCTTGATCAGACCCAGTGCCTGCGACCGATTAAAACGACCTTTGGTTCTGAAACCACCACTGCCGGGAGTTCTCAGCTGAGCAAGCCAGCGCTGAAACAGGGGCATGCGATAACGACCGTAACCGGCAAACACTTCATCGCCCCCTTCGCCGCTCAATACCACTTTGTGACTCTGCGATGCCCTGTCTGCAAGTACCAGCGTTGGCAGCGACGCGAAGTCACCCATCAGCTCATCACTGGCCCAAATCGCATATACCAGTTGATCAAACAGCTTGATCGGTTCTGACTTAACGAATTCAAGTTCAAGGCTACAGGCTTGGGCAACAGCACCGGCAGCCTCTGATTCGTCATGCACGGTCGTGCTGTTAAAAGCCAGACTCCAGGCTTTGGGCAGCTGTTCACCAAAACTGCAACGGCTAAGCTCTGTTGCCAATATTGATGAATCAACACCTCCGGACAGAAAGAGCCCCACCGGCACATCGGAGCGCAGATGCTTTTGCAGCACATCCTGCAGCAGTTCATCAAAGGCCTTCAGCGCGGCCTGCTCGTCACCTTTGAATTCCGGCTGCTCTTTAAGCGCTTGCTCCAGCGACCACCAGATACCTGCCTCGATGCTTCCATTCGGCAAAACCTTGAGAAACCCGCCCGGTGGAATACGGTAAATACCCTTGATTGCCGTTTCATCACCGGACGCAAAGTTGATCTGCAGAAATCGCCCTACCGCTTCCAGATTGGGCTGCGGCTTGTCCGGCAACACCCTGACCAACGCCTTGATTTCAGAAGCAAAAGCAATGCCGCCGGGCAATTCGCAGTAATAAAGCGGTTTGATACCGAAGCGGTCGCGTACCAGCAGCATTTCACCGTTGCTGCGGTCATAAAGCGCAAATGCAAACATGCCTTCCAACTGATGCGCGAAGTCTGCGTCTGGGCCTGAGTCCGATGCAGACAGTGGCAAAATGGTTTCGCAGTCTGAGCCGGTATTGAATCTTTCACCTCGCCCCTGCAGCGACTGCCTCAGCTCCACATGGTTATAGATCTCACCATTGGCGACCAGGACCCGCTGCCGGTCTTGGGAATACAGCGGCTGTTGTCCGTGTTCCAGATCGATAATTGAAAGTCGGGTGTGGATTAGGGCGACACCCTGCTCGGCAAACATGCCTTGTCCATCGGGTCCGCGATGTGCCAAGGCTGCCGCCATCCGAGCAGGAAGTTCAGCATCAATGTCACGCCCTGGGGTGTAGATGCCGGCTATTCCGCACATCAGCGAGCCCCCGCCAAGAGCTGCTCATACAAGGCGTGATAGGCCGATACAATGGCCTCTTGGCCAAAACGCTGCTCCAACGTACAACGCCCGGCACTTATCATCGCGGCTTTCTGATCATCAGAGGCGGTCAGTACCTGCTGCATGGCGGCGGTCAGCGCCTCACAGGCATCGACCTCTGTCAGCACACCGTCAATGCCATCCGTCATCAGCTCCAACGCACCATCACTGCGTGTGGAAACAACGGGGACACCATGCGCCCAGCCCTCAAGAATCACATTACCCAGTGGCTCATGCCGTGAGGGGCAGACGAACAGGTCTGCCATGGCAAAAAAGGGAGCTGGATCCGACTGCCAGCCCAGAAAATGGATGCGGTTACTGGCCGTACTTTTGCTCGCCTGATCCTTGAGCTGATCGGCCAGAGGGCCATCCCCCGCCAGCAGCAACTGCACACGACGCCCACCGATCTCTTCCGGCAAGGCCGAAAAGGCATCCAGCAGCGTGTCAAAAGCCTTGTTGGTATGCAGCCGCCCAAGAGCAAAGATCACCAGGTCATCTTTCAGGTTTAACCGCATCTTCCACTGCTGCAGTTGTTCAGCTTCAACCGGTTCAGGACGAGGAACAAAGTTGCTGATGTAGTGTACGCGATCAGCAGGGTAACCGTGCCTGATCAGGTAATCACAAATCCCCCGGGTATTGCCAACCAGTGCATGTACATGCCGATAGTGATCCGGATTGTAGAAGCCTCCGAGCCGGGCCACATGGACCGGCCCCTTGCCCGGACGCAGGTGAACCAGACGCGTCGCCCGTCCCATCCAGGTTTGGACTATGTCGGGCTGCTCACGCCGGATCAAAGCCCCCAGGCTGAAACGTGAAAGAGGGTCGAACACACTGCGCATGGCACTGGTCGCTACAGGCGCAGACAGGCTACTGAGCAGTTCGCTTTTATGCGGCACGATGGCGGTTGAGCCCAGATCATTCGTCTGGTTGAAGGCCTGGTGAAGGCGAACAAAAAAGCTTTCGGCGCCACCCAGTTTCTTGCTGCCGATGATCTGAAGCGTTTGAATCCGGCTCACGGGAACTCCTGTCGTTGTGGGAAACTTGCCAGGCGAACCTGTTTGCCCCGACAATAGAGCGCGATTATAGCAACCTCCAGACCCTTGAAACCAACAGGCATCTCATGACCGATATCACCCTGCCCATCAGTGTCACCATCATCGCTCAGGACGAAGCGGACCGCATCGGCATGGCGATCGATAGTGTGCGTGACTGGGTCGACGAGGTTGTCGTGGTAGACTCGGGCAGTACGGATGGGACTCAGGAAGTTGCAGCCTCACTGGGCGCCAGAGTCATCCATCATGACTGGCCCGGATACGGGCAGCAAAAGCGCTTTGCAGAGGATCAGTCGCGCAATGACTGGATCCTCAACATTGATGCGGATGAACGCATCCTGCCTGAACTCAAGGCGGAAATGACACAACTTTTCGCCCAGGATGCTCCCGATGCCGATGGCTATTTCATCGCCATCCACGATCGGCTCTACTGCACCGACCGCCTGAGTGCCTACACGCCCTATAAACCTGTGCGTTTGTACCGAAAGTCAAAAGGACGCTACAGCACCAGCCCGGTACATGACCGGGTTCAGATGGAGTCGGGGGCTAGAACCGCCACACTCAAGGGCCGCATGGCACACGATTCACTCAAATCGTTTCACCACCGTGTGGACAAGATGAACGAGTACACCGAGGCGCAGGCCAAGGACCTGCTGGCCCGCGGCCGCAAGCCCTCGTCCTTTCGCATTCTGACCGAGTTCTGGACCGCCTTTATCGTAGGTTACTTCTTTCGCGGCTACTGGCGTGGCGGGCTGATGGGCTATATCTATGCGGTGAACTTTGCATACAGCCGGTTTTTAAGGCAGATAAAACTTTATGAGTCTGAGCAAAAAAATTAATCCTTTTGCGATTGTTTTTTTCGACCTAGATAAATACTCTGCTCCAGTATAGCTTTCAAACGGGGCTGAATTGCTTCTACAGTGTAACTTTCACTGCGTTTATACGCCATTGTGGCAACAGATGCTCTATGCTCTGCATGCTGCAATGCAGCACAAATACCGTCTGCCAACTGCTGCGCATTACCCGGGGGCACCAGCCAGCCGTCACTGCCTGATTGGATCTGACTGGCAGGTCCCGACACATCACTGGCTATGACTGGGCAACCATGGACAGCCGCTTCCAATATAACGATACCAAAGGTTTCACTCAAAGACGGCACGACTAAAAGATCAATGTCACGAAGCCATCCACCAATATCTTCCACCCAACCATGAATATGAACCTTGTGACGGATAGAAAGGGACTCTGCAAGAGCAAGAATATCCTCTTTATCCGGTCCGCTGCCAGCAAGATGTAACTGCGTGTCAGGCATTATTTCAACCACTTGAGAAAATGCCTTTAATAGCGTATCCAGCCCTTTTTCAGCTGTCATACGCCCGACAAATCCAACATTGCCCGTGTCTTTTTTGATACTTTTAACAAAAGGTGGTCGTTCAAATACAAAGTTGGGCAAAATCGCTGTTCTATCCTTTTCGTATCCAGCGTCCCAAAAGCGCTGACACATGTCTTCAGTAAGACCAATCAGGTAGTCTGCCTCAAGCATTCGCCGTATTTTATTGCTGTGAGAGAATCCAACAAGTGGCGTCGTCAGGCTTTTCAAGGCCAGACCAAGAATACTGGTAGCACGGGCGTTATGCGTTAGCACCAGATCCGGCTTGACTGTCCTCAAGCGCAGGTGTGCCTGAATAATACGAAAAACATCATAATAGCCCCGGGGAGAAAATGCGTAATAACTGTGGCTATCCCGTTGTAAAGAATCACGATAGGGTGATTCAAACGGTAGCCACACCTCAACTTCGTGGCCCAGTCTTATCAGCAACCTGTTTATATTAATAAAAGCCGTTTCCAGCCCTCCTTTCTGGCTAGAACAAAGCACATGTACGATTTTCATGCCTTGTATTCCTGCGGAAAAGAATCCAACAACTCTTCTTGTATACGCTTGACTACCTCAACAGAGACTCGATCACTCTCCGCGACATCATACAGTTGCTCAGCAGTGATCCTCCCCTTTGTAAGCTCCGAGCAGTCAACTGAGCACAGTGCCTCGCGGCCAAATACCGAGAGGTAGTCATATATCTTATAGTCGCCACCAACATGAATATTGCTTCCTGTCTGTAGATAAGCAGTGGGGACATCATAGCTGTGGGCTACTATATAAGGGTGCATAGCTGTCGTAATCACCAACTTGGCAGACATTATCGCTTCGATAATAGTCACATGATCATCAGCCAAACTCATCTGTACAACGTTATCATTTGGAAATTTACAACGAATTGTATCGATCCATTTACCGGAGTGGTGGTCATGAAGGTGAGGGAGGCATAGTACGTGCTGGCCTTTACTCAGGTGATCCGACGGAAAGAAGTGAGAGCACAACAGCCCGGGATCTCCCAAACAGATTTTATCAATATCCATATTGAAGCGAGCCGCCGACAGCTTACCTCTAAGTGCATGCGCACGAATAAACCTGCCAGATGTTGACTCTCCAGGTGCCAAAAAGCCTGTACCCCAAAGATGCAAAGGCCGACCAAGATTGATTAGCCAACGTTTGAAACGCTTTTTGACAACACGCTCGGCAAGACTTCCTATCGCGACCAGATCAGCATATTTCAAATCACTGAACGCAACATCAGCGCCAGATGCTTTCTGTGTAATTTCTCTGGAAAGGATATCGCCGAAGTTACCTTCAGAGTTCTGATAATAAAGCCTAACTGGCGATCTCATTTTTCATTTTCCCATTCGCTGAAATGATGGAGTAAGCCATTGATAACGCCAAGCATAAAAGGTAAGAGTTAGCACCGAGATTGTTACGTAATGTCGCACTGGTCAAACCAATAACCAAAAAAGACACTGTCACAAAAAAAGTTGGCGCTGCTTCAACAAGCGAAACCCCGTAATAACGAAGTATGTAAAAGGGGAACAATACAAACAAAAAAAGGCAGATCAGTCCAAATATACCACCTCTCTCCAGCATATAAAAATACTCAGAGTGGGTATGAAAACTCAACATATAATCAGGATAATTCCCTGATGCCAAGATTTCCTTTTTCACTTCCAAGGCTTCTTTTACACCATAGCCGAAAATAGGGTTGCGCAAAAAAACATCCCATGCCAGCCGCCATGACTCTATTCTTACTGCTATAGAGTTATCAAAGGATATGTCACCTGCCACCAAATAATTGCTTGCTTCAATATAGGCAAGAGTTATTCTATCCCAAAGTAAAAAATAAATAACAAGCAATATTACCAGAGCAAAAAATGACAACATCTTGAAATTTGTAAGGCTTTTCAGGTTATACCTGTAATGTATGAAAACCATGATTATATTTATGATGGTAAAGGCTAGAATGGGTCCTCTGGCTTCAGTCATGACCAGAATAACCGATACCGCCACGAATCCCGACAACAGCCAGCCAAAGGGCGTCTTTCTCAAAGGAACAAAAAACATACCTGCCAATAAAGAATAAAAAAACACGACAGCTGTTGAAAATGTTCCCTTGTTATACCATAAGCCTGGATATTCACCGTCATAGTGTTCGGACTGACTTGCAAAAATTCCTTCTTCCTGAAGAAAAAGAAAGAACAATGTATAAAAAAACATCAGAACAATCGCTTTCACCAGAAGATCATTCGATATATTTCTGTAATATAAGATAGCACCAACCGGCAACACCAGGAGCACATTACGTGATATTTTTTCAATATCACTTACTGAAGAATAACCTCTTGCCATGTTAATAATGTCAGGCAGGACAAAAAATAAAAGACTTATGAAAAAAAGTCTCGAAAACCGAAGATCAATTTTAAAACCAAAAAAAAATCCAATAATACAAAAAATGGAAACAAGGTAGACAAAATCTTTGTACAGCCCCGGCCAAACAAAGTAATTTACGATAAAGAAACAGGCTATTATTCTAAACAAGAGAGCCGTTTGCGTCTTTTCTGTCAGAATTTGATTCATATGTTTTCATATAGCGAGAGAGTTTTCTGTATCATTTTATCAAGTGTGTACGGCCCCTCCAGCATGTCACCACATCCCTTACTATCCAAACAGAAATTCACCTTTTGAGCAGCCAGTGAATATTGACCTGTAGGGACTTTTCCTTCCGAATAAATGGCCCCCAAGGTTTCAGCCACTGCCCCATGGGCATACCCCACCACCGGTGTACCAATCGACAAACACTCCACAACCGTTCGCCCAAACGCTTCTGCGGTTGTTGATGTAAGGGACAGCATCACATCTGAAATGGCATACAGCTCTTTCATATCCGAGCGAGTACCGAGGAAAGAGAAATATTCATCCAGTCCAGCCGTACTAATGGCAGCTTTTACCTCATGAATAAACTTGTTCTTGGGGTCACTGCCGATGATCAGGACATGAAAGTCCTGCCGCTGCTGACTGAGCTCTGCCACTACCTTGACCAGATCAAGATGCCCTTTCCAGCGCGTAATGCGGCCAGGAAAGCAGATCAGGTGTTTGTTCCGGGCCTGAGGACAGTCATCAAAGAGACGTGCTTTCCACTCCTCTGTGGGCTGATACCCACGCGGAAACTCTTCCGGGTCAATGCCCCTATGAATCACGGTTACCTTGGCAGGGTCCACTTCCGGGTAGTTGTCCAACAGGTAGCGTTTGGCCGTTTCAGACACGGCAATCACGCGCTCCCCCTTACCCATGATGGCGCTGTAGCAATTTACCGAGTGCATACCGTGCAGGGTAGTGATGAAGCGCGGCCGAGTCTCCGGGTTCATCTTGCGCCAGGCCAGCCATACAACCCAGGCGGGCATGCGTGAGCGCACATGCACGATATCCGGCTTTTCTTCGGCCAGCCAACGGCGCAGCCCGGCCACCTGCAGCAGCGTCAGCAACGATTTCTTGCCCAGCTCCCATTGCACATGGCGACTGCCTTCACGTTCAAGCTGTTCAACAAGGCGCCCACCGGCCGACACAACAATGGACTCATGGCCAGCGGCAACCAATCCACGGGCTACTTCAAGCGTACCTCGCTCGACGCCTCCCAGCTCAAGGGCTGGCAATACCTGTACAACCTTCACAGCCACTCCCTCCTGAGTACTTCCTCGGCACAGCGCTCTGCTTCATTCAATACGATGCTCTCTGCAGCGAGCCCGGTCATCGACCAGTCTGGTGCACGCACCACCAACCCTTGCGCTGTCAGCTGCTCAACACCCTTGCCGATCCGGTTGTCCGCTTCACTACTCAGTGGCAAAACGCCAACCTGGCAGCCCGCCGTCAGCGCTTCATACACCATGGATGCGCTGTCTTCCGTTACCCAGCAGACCTCGGCACGAGCCAGCTGCTGCGGCAGCCAGTCAGGGCCGGTTGCGGAGGCAGGTACAAAACGATCGCCGCACAACCCTGACAAAGCCTGTTCAGTGCTGGCAGGCGTACGCCGTGACGAGCCGATCAGCCAGTTGCGCGGCGCATGTTCCAGCAGTGCACGCACCTGCACAAGCATGCCGGTTTCATCCCAGTTGTAATGTTTTGACGGCCCGCCGATCAGTATGACACCGCTGCCTGGAGCCTTCTTGCCCGGTTGCATCCGGTTGAGCGCCCCGTGAGTGACAATGATATTGGGACGTTTCGGAGGCTGGTCATGCTCAGGCACCAGACAGAGATCAAAGAACCCCATCGGTATAGACGGTTTCATCAGTACAATGGCGGGTACACGGTACAGTTTGCGCAGCGCCAACAAGGTCAGGTGCGTGTCGTGTCCTGCACCGATCAGCAGATCAGGGCAGTCATCCAGTTGCGGCAAGGCGCCGCCCAGGAAGAGCCTCAGTGCCTCAAAGCGCCCCATTGGCTCGCGCTCGCTGATCTCCACCGAAGTACGGCGGGCAATCGCTTCGGCCAGTCCCATTGACTGGTTGCGATGCCCGGGCTTGCCATCGCTGATAATCAGGATCTGTTTCACGCGCACCCACTTTGCTGTTTCCAATACGCTCGGCCCAACAGACCAGACGCTTGCCATAGGCGTCAAATGATACCATTGCAGCCGCTGTGCAACGAAGGCTGCAACACTATTTATCCGCCAGGCAATTCCATTTTTTCGCTGAATGCATACAATCTAAGGGTCTGAATTTCTCGGATCGCTCGTGTCTGCTGGCTCCGCCCCGCCAGCCTTCGGTCTTAGCCCAGCTTGTTAGGAAGGTGATATGTCTGCTTTTGGTTCCGTTTTCATGCCTGAAATGGCAATTTCCTGGTTCGACGGCTCACAGTGGAGCAACGCCGAGGTGGTATCGAGCGACAGTATTCAGCTGCACCCCGGGGCACACGTGCTGCACTACTCCAGCAGTTGCTTCGAGGGCTTGAAGGCATTTCGCCATGAGGATGGCTCGGTCAAGATTTTCCGCATGGACCGCAATATCGCCCGCCTGCAGCAAAGTTCTGACATTCTGGCACTGCCGGAGTTTGCACCTGAACAGCTGGAGCAGATGATTGTTGATATCGTCACCCGTTTCGCCGACCAGGTACCTGAGGCGCCTGGCTCCATGTACATTCGCCCAACTCATATCGGTACCGAGCCCGCCATCGGCAAGGCTGCTGTACCGTCACTGACTTCATGCCTTTACGTGCTGCTGTCTCCAGTAGGTGATTACTTCACCGGCGGTGACAAGGCGCTGCGCCTGTTGTTGGACGACGAGGGCATGCGCTGTTCACCGCACATGGGTGTGGTCAAGAGCGGTGGCAACTATGCCAGCGCACTGCAGCCGATCATGAAGGCGCGAGCGGAGTATCAGGCCGATCAGGTACTGTTCTGCCCGGGCGGTGATGTTCAGGAGACCGGTGCGGCCAACTTCCTGCTGATCGATGGCGATGAGATCATCACCAAAGCGCTGGATTCGACTTTCCTGCATGGCGTTACCCGCGATTCCATCCTGACACTGGCTCGAGACATGGGCATGACCGTGTCCGAGCGTCAGCTCACCGTTGAAGAGCTGCTTGAGCGCAGTGCACGCCCAGGATGCGAGGCCGCGCTGTCCGGTACCGCTGCGGTTCTGACCGCGGTAGGCACGTTCATTTACAAAGGCAAGGAGTATGAGGTCGGTAACGGCGGCATTGGCGAAACTACCCTGCGCCTGCGCCGCGCTCTGAATGATATTCAGTGGGGCAGAGCCGAGGACAAGCACAGCTGGCTGACCAGCCTCTGATCGAACAGCAAGACTCTTGATTCTGAACAGCCGGCCCGGCTTACACCGGGTCGGCTTTTTAATGCCAAATTACAGCGCCAGCAGCCTCTGCCAGAGTTCGGCCACACCTTCACGATAGGCGGCCATTTCCTGATCGCCCAGCACACCGGAGAGGTTTTGCATCGTCTGACGGTGGCCGGCGGCACGATAGGCCTTGTAGGCTTCCCGCAGCAATTCCACCTCATCGGATGCCAGCAACCCTTCGGCTTCAACACTGGCCAGAATGCGGATGTTGTCAGTCCAACGCATCAGAGCAGGCATCTCGGCTGCGTGGCGCAGCACCAGATATTGCACCATGAACTCGATATCGACGATACCGCCACGGTCCTGTTTCAGATGGAATACACGACTTTCTTCATCGGCCGCAGGTTTGCTGCCCAGATGCCCGCGCATCTTCTCGCGCATCGTGGTCACATCCGATTTGAGTTTTGCTTCTTCCCGAGGCTGTCCCAATATTTCACGACGCACGGACTGGAACCGCTCCGCCAGGGCCGGGCTGCCGGCCACCACACGCGCCCGAACCAACGCCTGATGTTCCCAGGTCCAGGCTTCCTTCTGCTGATACTCCCGGAAGGCGTTCAGTGAGCTGACCAACAGGCCGGAGTTGCCGGACGGGCGCAAGCGCATGTCCACTTCATACAGAATCCCGGATGGGGTGAACGTGTTGAGGATATGGATGATCCTCTGCCCCAACCGGTTGAAGAAGACACTGTTGGCGATGGGCTTGCCACCATCGGTTTCCAGGTTACTAGCCGCATCGTGCAGGAACACCAGGTCAAGATCAGAACCATAGGACAGCTCTATACCACCCACCTTGCCATAACCGATGATGATAAAGTCGGGATCACAGGGCACGCCGGGGCTTTTCTGTGGCACGCCGTGTTTCTCGGTGAGGTTGCGCCAGGCGATGTCCAGCACCGCTTCAAGCACGGCTTCCGCCAGCCAGGTCAGGTAATCACTGACCCGCATCAACGGCAATACTCCGGTAATATCGGACGCCGCCACCCGCAACATGTGGGCATGCTTGAAGTAGCGCAGGGTCTCCATCAACTGCTCGATGTCATCTTCCGGTATACGCAGCAACTGCTGGCGCAGCTCGGTACGCAGCGCCGTCAGGTTCGGCGGCGTGTAAAGAGTGCGTGGATCGATCAATTCATCCAGCAGAACCGGCTGTTTCGACAGCTGCTCGGCAAACCAGGCACTGGCGGAACAAAGTTGAACCAGCTGCTTCAATGCCGCCGGATTTTCGTTCAACAACACCAGATAGGCGGACCGGCGCAATACCGCCTGAATCAACACCAGCACCCGTTCCAGCGTAATCTCCGGGTTACTGCACTGGCCAACATTCTCCAGCAGTGCCGGCAATACCGCTTCCAGTCGTTCCAGTGCCACTTTCTGCAGCATCTGTACCGTGCGCAACCCCTTGAGATCCTGCAGCGCCTTCAGTGCCTGCTCAGGGGATTGATACCCCTGCTCAGCCAGAAATTCCAGCGCACTGGCATCCTCCATCAACCCCTGCCAGAGTGCCAGCCAGTCACCGCGCAGGTCATCCGGTTGCTCTTCTCCCTCGTCCACCGGAGCGATCACATCGGCAAAGTGACGCGACACATCCGCCCGACATTTCTGCAACACCTGGTCCAGCGCATCCCAATCGGCAAAACCCTGGGCAAAGGCCAGACGCTCCCGGCCCATTTCATCTTCCGGCAACTCCTGCGTCTGCTTGTCGGCGATCGCCTGAATACCATGTTCTACATTGCGCAGGAAGGTATAGGCATCGGTCAGCTCGGTCACGGCCGCTTCAGGCATACCCACCTTCTCCGGCAGCTGCGGCAGAATATTGAGCAGTTCACGCTGCTGCAGCTCATGATCGCGACCGCCGCGTATCAACTGGAACGCCTGCGCAATAAACTCCACTTCGCGGATGCCACCGGCTCCCAGTTTTACGTTATGACTCAACCCCTTGCGGCGCACTTCACGGTTGATCATGCCCTTCATGTCGCGCAGTGACTCAAAGGCGCTGAAGTCGATATACTTGCGATACACAAAGGGACGCAACAGCTGGATCAGCTCTTCTCCGGCCTCCTGATCACCGGCTACAACGCGCGCCTTGATCATGGCATAACGCTCCCAATCGCGACCCTGATCCTGGTAATAGCTTTCCATGGCACCAAAGCTGCACGCCAGCGGGCCAGCCGAGCCAAAGGGCCGCAGGCGCATGTCGACACGAAACACAAAGCCATCGATGGTCAGGTTATCCAGCGCCTGGATCAGCTTCTGCCCCAACCTGATGAAGAAATCCTGATTTTCCAGATTCTTGCGCTCGCCGTCAGTTTCGCCATTGGCCGGAAAGGTAAAAATCAAATCAATATCGGATGACAGGTTCAGCTCATGCGCACCCAGTTTGCCCATCCCGAGCACCACCATCCGTTGTGGATGACGCTGACCTTTGGCGTCCGGGCGCGAGTGTGGCACGCCCCAGCGCTGGCAGGCCTGCTGGTACAACCACTCCAATGTGCGATCAATGCAGGCATCCGCCAGCCATGACAGCTCGCGGGTAGTACCGCGCATGTCGCTGAGCCGGTTGAGATCACGCCAGATCAGGCGGATCATTTCGCGCTGACGGAACAGACGCAACTGGCGGTGCAGTTCCTTCTCATCTTCAATCGGTGTCAGCAACGCCTGCAGTCGTTCGGCATACTCAGTTTCGCCGTAGGCCTGTTGCAGGTCTCCGCTTTGAATCAGCTGAGCCAGCCAGTCAGGGTGACGCTGCAGCTGCTCGGCAACAAAATCACTGCCAATCAGTGTTCGCTGCAACTCAACCGTCAGCCAATCCGGCTGATCCTGCAACTCACCGAGGGCGGCTTCGATGCGGGCAAGGTTATCCTGCAGCAAAGGCCGCAATTGTTCCGGCACGTTCTGCAATTTCTGTTCATCAATCGACATTCATGCGTCTCCCCTGCAATCCATTGAGTGCTGGCTACACTGACTGAACAGTCGATAGCCGCGCTGTGCCTTACTGATATCGCCAGGCTGCAGTTCTGCCTGCTCGGCCAACCGATGTGCCAGCGCAAACAGAGCATCGGCAGGGCCTGATTTGAGCTCCAACTCCAACTCACTGATCGGATCTGTCAGGTGACGACCATCCCCGCAGTCGCACACCACTTCACCCAGATCCAGTGCCACTTCGATCTCGGCACCCTCAAAAGTCAGCCACCAGAGACGTCGCGTGAAGTCAGTGGTAAACACCGGTATCAGTGCCAATTGATCCGGCGCAATCAGCTCGGCGGGCCAGATGTCGGCTTCAAGCAGGGCGGGATCGAGCTGTTCGCTGGCCAAATCCCACTCCCATTCACCCCGCTGGTGCAGTCCATCGATGCTCTGCCCCCGTGTTTTCAGCGTCTGAATAAACCGCTCCCCCTGACGCCGAACCCGCAGTGCCACCTTTGCCCGGGCCAGGTCAAGGGCCGCTGTATCATAGTAAGTGTTATGCAGCAGGCGGGCCGCTTGCCCGGTTGCATGGCACAGCAGTGAATGCCGGCTCAACCGTTCCATTGCTGCCGGCTCGATCAGCAGCTTGAGTTCTGTTTCTGTTGCCATCGTTCAGACACCTTGTTGATCTTTCACCAGTGTACCGAATCCAGTGTCCTGATCATCATCAGATTCGCGCAAAATTTGTGACGCTTTTTATGACACTATCACTACAGATCTGTGACAGCAGCACGTATACTTGCGCCCAGTTTTTTCCACCTGCAACAGGAACGCAACATGGTTAATAGCCCAATTATGCAGATGTTCGCCCGTTCCCCGTTCAAGCCGATGCAGGAGCACATCATCAAGGCGCAGGCAAGCGCCGCAGAACTGATCCCCTTCTTCGATGCGGTGATCGCGAACGACTGGAACACGGCATCCGAATGTCAGCACCGTATCGCTGTCATTGAAGGTGAAGCGGATGACATGAAACGAGATATCCGCCAGCGTCTCCCTGCCAGCATTTTTCTGCCTGTCCCCCGCACCGATTTGCTCGACCTTCTGCGCATGCAGGACAAGATCGCCAACCGAGCCAAGGATATTGCCGGTTTGATGCTGGGTCGCCAGATGCAGATCCCGGAACCGATCCAGGACGAGCTGCGCGAGCTGCTCCGCACCGCTTTGCAAACGATTGAACAGGCCGTACTGGCACTGAGTGAGCTGGACGAGCTGTTGGCAGCGGGTTTCCGCGGCCATGAAGTGGATATCGTTGAACGCCTGATTACCGAGCTGGACCGACTGGAGCACAAGACCGACGAGCATGAGCGCGAATTGCGTGCATCACTGTTCCGTGTTGAACGCGACCTCTGGCCGATCGATGTCATGTTTCTCTATCAGATCATCCAGTGGGTTGGCGATCTTGCCAACCGTGCCCAGCAGGTTGGCAGCCGACTGCAGCTGCTGCTGGCCCGTTAACTACACAGACGACCAAGGCTTAAACCTATGGAAATCATTGCTCAGTACGGCACCATCATGGTGGTTATGGCCTGTATCTTCGGCTTCTTCATGGCCTGGGGTGTAGGTGCCAACGATGTAGCCAACGCGATGGGGACTTCTGTCGGGTCCCGCGCCCTGACCCTGAAACAGGCCATTCTGATCGCCATTCTGTTCGAATTCGCTGGTGCCTATCTTGCCGGCGGGGCCGTAACCGACACAATCCGTAAAGGTATTATCGAGCCCTCCATGCTCAGTGCCAACCCGGAACTGCTGGTCTTCGGCATGATGGCCTCGCTGCTGGCAGCGGGCATCTGGCTGTTGATTGCGACCCACTTTGGCTGGCCGGTTTCCACCACTCACTCCATTGTCGGCGCCATTGTCGGCTTTGCAGCCGTTGGTATCTCCATGGAGGCCGTACACTGGAACAAGGTCGGCAATATTGTGGCCAGCTGGGTAGTATCGCCCGTCACGGCCGGCGTCATCGCTTTCTTCCTGTTCCGCAGTGTACAAAAGCTGATTCTTGATACCGAGAATCCCTTCGCCAATGCTAAACGCTATGTACCCATGTATATTTTCCTGGTGGGCTTCATCATCGCCATGGTGACCTTCACCAAGGGCCTCAAGCATGTAGGCCTGCACCTGAGCTGGGGCGAAAGCGCTGCGGTTTCGGTGTTGATCGGCTTGGTCACCATGGGTATCGGCATATTTATGCAGCGCGGCATCAAGCTTGACCCCGAAGCCAATCGCGACTTCCATTTCACCAGCGTGGAAAAGGTATTTGGCGTCCTGATGATGTTCACCGCCTGCGCCATGGCCTTTGCTCACGGCTCCAACGATGTGGCCAACGCCGTCGGCCCGCTGGCCGCCATCGTCGGCATTGTCAATGCAGGTGGTGAGGTGGCGCAAAAAGCGGCCATGCCCGCCTGGATTCTGTTGCTCGGTGGTGCTGGCATTGTTGCCGGCCTGGTGATGTATGGTCATAAGGTGATCGCCACCGTCGGCCAGAACATTACCGAGCTGACCCCGAGCCGCGGTTTTGCGGCCACGCTGGCGGCCGCCAGCACCGTGGTGGTCGCTTCAGGTACAGGGTTGCCGATCTCCACCACTCATACGCTGGTGGGTGCGGTGCTGGGTGTGGGCCTTGCCCGTGGCATGGCTGCGCTCAACCTGCGCGTTGTAGGCACCATTTTTGTATCCTGGATCGTGACACTGCCGGCCGGTGCCATCCTGTCGATCATGTTCTTCTTCATGCTCAAGGGCATGTTCTCCTGACAGCTCGCCCGGGGTGGTCAATCTGACCACCCCTCGCTTCACACTCATGGACCCGCAACCGCAAAGGTAGCAAAATGGGTCAAACAGTGGAGCCCATCATGACCACACACTCGACCCGACACTCGCTCAGTACCCTTGAAATGATGCGCCGGCTTATCGCCGCGCCCTCCGTCAGCTCTGCATCTGTACACCATGACCAGAGCAACCTGGTTGTCATCGAACAGCTGCATGAATGGCTTGAAGCGCTTGGCTTTAACACTGAAGTGATGCCGGTGCCGGGACATCCTGAAAAGGCCAACCTGATCGCCACTCTGGGCAGCGGCCCGGGGGGGCTGGTGCTGTCAGGGCATACCGATACCGTCCCCTGTGATCCGGAGTTGTGGCGCTCGGACCCTTTTTTCCTGACCGAGCGTGACAACCGGCTGTACGGGCTGGGTACCTGCGACATGAAAGGTTTTTTTGCCCTCGCCATTGAGGCCGCCAAGCACTTCCTCGATCAACCCCTGAAGCAGCCGTTGATCATTCTGGCCACCGCCGACGAGGAAAGCTCCATGTCCGGTGCCCGTGCGCTGGCCGAAGCGGGTCGCCCACTGGCCCGTGCCGCCGTGATCGGCGAACCCACCCGCCTGCAGCCGATCCGAATGCACAAGGGAATCATTATGGAGTCAGTGCGCATACAGGGCCGATCAGGCCATTCGTCCGATCCTTCACTGGGTGCCAACGCACTGGAAGCGATGCATGCAGTGATGAGCGAACTGCTGACCCTGCGCAGCGAGCTGCAACAGAAACACCGCAATGCCCAGTTCCGGGTCGACATACCCACCCTGAACTTGGGCTGCATTCATGGTGGCGACAGCTCCAACCGGATCTGTGGTCGCTGTGAGCTGGAGTATGATTTGCGGCCACTGCCCGGCATGTCCATTGACGGGTTGCGCAACGCCATCAGTGAGCGGTTGCGACCGCTGAATGACCGTTTTGGCGTTAAAATCGAGACCCACTCCCAGTTTCCGGGCATTCCACCCTTCGAGACACCAGCCGACTCGGAGCTGGTACGGCTGGCCGAACGCTTGACCGGCCACCGCGCCGAAGCGGTAGCTTTTGGCACTGAAGCCCCCTTCCTGCAATCGCTGGGGATGGATACCATAGTGATGGGACCAGGCAGTATTGATCAGGCCCACCAGCCGGACGAATACCTGGCACTGGATCAGATCAGCCCCACGGTGGAGTTGTTACGCAACCTGATTGCCCACTACTGCCTTTAATACAGAACAGCAGGAGCCTGACTTGAGCGCCGTGACTTCCGAATACGTTAACTGGTTTCGCCACTCGTCACCCTACATTAATGCGCACCGGGGCAAGACCTTCGTACTGATGCTCAGTGGCGAGGCGATTGCCGATGCCAACTTTGCCAACACGGTGCATGACATCGCTCTGCTCAACAGCCTCGGCGTACGACTGGTGCTGGTGCACGGCGCTCGTCCGCAGGCGGAGCAGCGGCTGCAGGCACGCGGGGTGGAAACACGACTGCACCACGACCTGCGCGTCACCACACCGGAAATACTGGAGTGCGTGATCGAGGCCGTAGGCAGCCTCAGAACCGAAATCGAAGCCCAATTGTCAATGGGGCTGGCCAACACGCCGATGCACGGGGCACGTATCCGTGTCTGCAGCGGCAACTTTGTCACGGCCCGACCGGTGGGTGTACTGGATGGCGTAGACATGGGCCACACCGGCGAGCTGCGGCGGATCGATCATGAAGGTGTGCGCCGCCTGCTGGACCTGAATCAGATCGTATTGCTGTCCAATCTGGGCTACTCGCCTACCGGCGAAGTATTCAATCTATCGGTAGAGGAAGTCGCCACTCAGGCTGCGATCGCCCTCAAGGCCGACAAACTGATTCTGTTCGGTTCCCGCCCCGGCATTCAGGACAGCCAGGGTGAGCTGCGCAGCGAACTGCTGGCGTCTACCGCCGCGCGCCTGGTACAGCAATATCTGGCCAAACTGGATGACCCCGAACAGCCTTACAGTGAAACCGCCTGCCTGCTGGAAGCCGCCGCGACCGCCTGCCAGCAGGGCGTACCGCGCTGCCACCTGATCAGTTACCACGACGACGGTGCACTGCTGGCAGAGCTTTTCACCCGCGACGGCCAGGGCACCATGGTCGTGAGTCATTCCTATGAGCAGGTGCGACCCGCCAATATTGAAGATGTGGGAGGTATTCTGGAGCTGATCGCCCCATTGGAAGAGAAAGGAGTACTGGTGCGTCGCTCCCGCGAGCGACTGGAAGCCGAGATCGAGCGCTTCACGGTCGTAGAACGTGATGGCGCCATCATCGGCTGTGCCGCGCTCTACCCCTTCCCGGAAGAAGCGATTGGAGAGCTGGCCTGTGTCGCCATCGACCAGACCTACCGGGGCGGACAGCGTGGTGACATGCTGCTGGAAGCAATCGAGGATCAGGCCATTGCGCTGGGGTTGAAGCGACTGTTCGTACTCACAACCCGTACAGCCCACTGGTTCCTTGAACGGGGCTTTGGCAATGCACCGCTGGATGAGCTGCCGGGCGAGAAAAAGGCGCTCTACAACTTCCAGCGCAACTCCAAGGTGTTCTTCAAGCGTCTTGGCTGACCGGCCCACCCGGCAGCTCAACCCGGAAACAGGCACCACCCAGCGTTGAGCTGCTGACCTCCAGCGCACCGTCATAGCTGCTAACAATATCCAGCGCTACGGCCAACCCGATCCCCTGTCCAGGGGTTTGGCTGTCCAGACGGGCGCCACGCTGCAGAATCACCTGCCGCTGCGCCGGTGCCACACCTGCACCGTTGTCGCTGATGCTGATCACCAGCTGGTCCGCCTCCAGACCCGCTTCAACCGCCACCTGTCCATTGCCATACTTGAAGGCGTTATCCAGTAAATTCCCCAACAGCTCCATCAGGTCGCGTTCGTCACCGGCAAACCCTGCATCCGGCTGCAACGACAGGCTGACTTCTGCCGGCTGGGCGGCGTATACCTTCTCCATCACCCGCACCAGTCTTTCCAGCAAAGGAGCGACTGCCACTGCCTGTGCCAACACCCGCCCCTCACTCTTGACGGCTCGAGACAGCTGGTACTGTACAATTTGCTGCATGCGCTGGGTTTGCTCTTCCACCAGCCGGCGATAGCTGTGTTGATCGGCGCAGTCGTCACCTGCACCGCGTATCACCGCCAGAGGGGTCTTCAAACTATGGGCTAGATCGGCCAGCGTATTGCGGTAGCGCTCGCGCTGACGCCGCTCGGACTCAATCAACCGATTCAGGCTCTGCGTCACTCCCTGCACTTCCTCCGGGTAGCGTCCATCCAGATGATCGGTCGTGCCCACCTCGATGCGTTGCAGGTCAGCCGCCAGCTGATCCAGTGGCCGTAACCCCCATCGCATGATGAAATATTGCGCCAACAGTGCCACCAACCCAACCCCGCTGAGCCACCCCAAAAGCTGCAGACTGAAAGCTTTCATCTCGGAGACTACATGGCTATCGCTGCGCAATACCGACACCAGAAAGCGAATATCAGTACCGTCTGCTTCCCAAATCACCGGATACTGGAACAGATACAACCCCTGCTGTGGCAGGTGACTGAACAGTGCCTGTCCCGGCTGCAACAATGAACTCGGCAGCCGCTGCACCACATCCGGATCGATGCTCTGACTGGAGCGGGAGCGCCATAGCAGACTGCCGTCTGCGTTATGAATAAAGCCATAGACACCCGAGCCATCACGACTGAACCCTGGTTCGAGCACAGTGCTGGGCAGTTTGAGCTGGTTGCCATCCACTTCAACAGCCCCCAGCAAGAGGTAGACATGCAGCCGCGCCTGTGACGCTTCAGCATTTTCAAGACTGCCATGAAAGGCTTTAAGCAGCGCCACCCCCGCCAAAATAATCACAAGCGGCAGTATAACCGCCGAGGCCCGCAGCAAACGTGCACGCAGTGACAGGGATACGGCGGCTTCTGAACTCACGCGGCGGATCCGCCTCCAAGGGCAAAGCGATAGCCCAGGCCACGCACGGTGGTGATCGGTTGCAGACTTTGATCCGGATCCAGCTTTTGCCGCAAGCGTCGGATGAACACCTCCAGCACGTTGCTGTCTCGGTCATAGTCCTGATGGTAAAGATGTTCGGTCAGCTCTGCCTTGGAGATGGTTTTGCCGGCGTTGAGCATCAGATACTCAAGCGTGCGGTACTCGTAGCTGGTCAGTCTGACCTCAGTGCCGTTCAGGCTCACCACCCGAGCTGCGGTATCCAGTTCCAGCGGACCATAGCGCAATATCGGACTGGCATGGCCGGATGCACGGCGCACCAATGCATTCAGACGCGCCAACAGCTCTTCGGTGTGGAAGGGTTTGGCCAGATAATCGTCCGCACCGGCTTCCAGACCTTCGACCTTGTCCTGCCAATCACCACGCGCCGTCAAAACCAGTACGGGCATGGTGTGTCCCTCTTCCCGCCACTGCCGAATCAGGTCCAGACCGGACATCTCCGGCAGGCCGATATCAACCACCGCGATATCGTATTCATACTCCTGACCGAGATAAAGCGCTTCACGACCACTGCCGGTCTGCTCAATAGTGTAACCCCGCTGCTCCAGCAGGTTGCACAACTGCCTTCTCAGGTCGGCATCATCTTCAACTATCAGGGCCTTCATCAGTCAGCTGCCTCCGCTATCTCATCAGGTAACAACATCTTGCCACTGGCGGCGTCCACCAGTACTTCACGGATACGTCCCTGTTCCAGCAGGCGGATGGTATAAACAGGCACCCCCTCATGTTCAATCAGTTCCGCCTTGATCACCTCCCCTCCCAGCTCATCACGTACACGCTTGGAAGCCTGCAGTAAATTGACCGCCACAGGGGTACGAGCACCGGAACCCTCGACAGGCTCCGCCGACAGCAATGGGCTTACACTCCAAAGCTGCAGGGTAATCAACAGGGCTGTAATCACAGCGGTATGTACAGAGCGGTGATGACGCTCGGCTGGCATGGTTCTACCTCATGTGACCTTCTATGGTCGGCGAACGGTTGCGGCTGAACCGCAACCGATTTCACCCGTCAATGGATGCGTAGGCTAAAGATCCTGATCTGAATCGCGCGTGAACGTCAGCCGCACTTACGACAGGTGCGCATGCCCAGCAGGCTGTAAAGAGGGCAGGTTCCGGAGATGGCGATCGCGATGATCGGCACGCCAATCAACCCCCACCATGTCTGAGGTCCAAAAAAGATCAGTACGATCAGCACCAGTCCAATCAGGATTCGCACCAGTTGATCCAGTACACCGATATTGCGTTCCATATTGCAGTCTCCTCGATGATGTTTCAGCTCTGCCGGGTACGCTTGCGACGTTGTACCAGCAGCAGATACCTCAGGTTATAGGCAAATCCGATCAGCAGTACCAGCGGTGCACTGAGCACAAACAGCCAACCCAGCGCCGGTACACCAAATGTCTGCCCCAGCCACAGGCTGAGAATACAGATCAGTGCCAATGGAATGCCGGTTTTCATCAACCGTCGCAGCCAGATATCAGAGCCGATCCTGTTATTTTCCTGCATCAGATACTCCTTATATCTGTGTCGAGCATAGAGCCGCCGGCGGTTTGGTTCAAGCACTGCCCAATTCAATCTGGGGCGGGTTAAAGGGCATATCAAAGGCCGCGGCTACCCCGGCACAGGCAACACGACCTGAATGGATGTTCAGCCCGTGAATAAAGCCCGGGATATCCTGCAAGGCCCGGCGCCACTCATGCTGTGCCAGTGCTTCGATATAGGGCAGGGTTGCATTGGTCAAGGCCAGCGTGGCGGTACGGGCAACCGCCCCCGGCATGTTGGCGACACAGTAATGGATGATGCCATCCACTTCGAACACCGGGTCGGCATGGGTTGTCGGGCGGCTGGTTTCGAAACACCCACCCTGATCGATCGCCACATCCACCAATACTGCACCTGGCCGCATCAGCCCCAGCATACCGCGTGTCACCAGCTTCGGCGCGGCCGCACCGGGCAGCAGCACGGCCCCAATAACCAGATCGGCCTGTGCCAGCTGCTGCTCAATATTTTCCTGCGTAGAATAAAGGGTGATCAGCTCTCCGTTGAAACGCTCATCCAGCTGCCGCAATCGGGCAATGGACTTGTCCAGCAGGCATACCTGTGCGCCCATACCCAGCGCAATTCGGGCCGCGTTTTCGCCCACTACTCCGCCGCCAATAATCAGCACCCGCCCCGGGCTCACGCCTGGTACACCGCCGAGCAACACACCGCGTCCGCCCTGCGCCTTTTCGAGACAGTGAGCACCCGCCTGCACAGCCATTCGCCCAGCTACCTCGCTCATCGGTGCCAGAAGTGGCAGGCCTCCGTGCTGATCTTCTACGGTTTCATATCCGATGGCGGTACAGCCACTGGCCAACAAGTCATCCGTCAGCTGGCGATCTGCGGCAAGGTGCAGGTAGGTAAACAGCACCTGATCGGCACTGAGCCAACTGCATTCATCGGGCTGCGGCTCTTTCACCTTGACGATCAAGTCGGCCCAGGTAAACACGGCACGTGGGTCATCCACGATCACGGCGCCGGCCTGCTCATAGTCCGCATCGCTGAAACCAACGGCTGCACCAGCATTCTGCTCCACCTGCACCTGATGGCCCTGCTCGGTCAGCTCCCGCACGCCCATGGGGGTCATTCCCACCCGGTACTCGTGATTCTTGATCTCTTTCGGCACACCGACTCGCATGGTCTTCTCTCCTTTGTGCACTGAGTTTTGCTCTTCAGTCTAGCTGAAAAGACTCGGCTTTTACTCCCCTCGGCGCTTGGCGTTTATCTGATATACTCAGGCTTGTTTGCACAACCGAATTCCGAGGGGAGCCCCATGCCTGAGTATCGTTCCAAGACCTCCACCGCCGGCCGCAACATGGCGGGTGCCCGCGCACTGTGGCGCGCCACCGGTATGAAGGATGAAGATTTCCACAAGCCGATCGTCGCCGTGGCCAATTCCTTCACCCAGTTCGTCCCCGGCCACGTCCATCTGAAGGACATGGGCCAGCTGGTTGCTCGTGAGATCGAGAAAGCCGGTGGCGTAGCCAAGGAATTCAACACCATCGCCGTGGACGACGGCATCGCCATGGGCCACGACGGCATGCTCTACTCGCTGCCGAGCCGCGACATCATCGCCGACTCAGTTGAATACATGGTCAATGCCCACTGCGCCGATGCGCTGGTGTGCATCTCCAACTGCGACAAAATCACCCCGGGGATGCTGATGGCCGCCATGCGCCTGAACATCCCGGTCATTTTTGTTACCGGCGGACCGATGGAAGCCGGCAAGACCAAACTTGCCGAGCACAAGCTGGACCTAGTCGATGCGATGGTACTGGCTGCGGACCCGAATGCGTCTGACGAAGAGGTCGAGGCTGTCGAGCGCTCCGCCTGCCCGACCTGTGGTTCCTGCTCCGGCATGTTCACCGCCAACTCCATGAACTGTCTGGCTGAAGCGCTGGGTTTGGCGCTGCCGGGTAACGGCACAGTTGTAGCGACCCATGCGGATCGCAAGCAGCTGTTCCTGCGTGCCGGCCGTTCTATCGTTGAGATGGCCAAACGCTACTACGAGCAGGATGATGCTCAAATTTTACCCAGAGCCGTAGGCCTGAAAGCGTTCGAAAACGCCATCACTCTGGATATCGCCATGGGCGGCTCCACCAACACCATCCTGCACCTGCTGGCCATCGCTCAGGAAGCGGAGATCGACTTCACCATGAAGGATATCGATCGGCTTTCGCGCACCGTTCCCCAGCTGTGCAAGGTGGCGCCCAATACTCAGAAATATCATATCGAGGATGTACACCGTGCCGGTGGCATCATGGCGATCCTGGGTGAACTGGACCGTGCCGGCAAGCTCCATACTGACGTCCCCACCGTCCATGCCCCGACAATGAAGGACGCTTTGGATCAGTGGGATATCATGCGCAACCCCACACCAGAAGTGATCGAATTCTACAAGGCCGGCCCTGCCGGCATCCCGACTCAGGAAGCGTTCAGTCAGGCCACCCGCTGGCCAACACTGGACGGTGACCGAGAGCACGGCTGCATCCGTTCCATCGATCACGCCTTTTCTCAGGAAGGCGGCCTCGCCGTGCTGTACGGCAACATCGCGCTGGATGGCTGTGTGGTGAAAAGTGCCGGTGTCGATGAGTCAATTCTGGTGTTCGAAGGCAACGCCAACGTGATGGAATCACAAGACGAGGCGGTCCGGAAAATTCTCAACGACGAAGTGAAAGCCGGTGACGTTGTCGTAATCCGCTACGAGGGCCCGAAAGGCGGCCCGGGGATGCAGGAGATGCTCTACCCGACCTCCTACCTGAAATCCAAGGGACTGGGCAAGGAGTGTGCGCTGCTGACCGACGGTCGTTTCTCCGGCGGTACCTCCGGCCTGTCCATCGGACACGCTTCGCCTGAAGCCGCTGCAGGCGGTGCCATCGGTCTGGTGAAAAACGGCGATCGCATCCGCATCGACATCCCCAACCGCACCATCAACGTGCTGGTGTCCGATGAGGAGCTGTCGATCCGCCGCGCCGAGCAGGACAAGCTGGGCTGGAAGCCGGCCGAAGAGCGACCACGCAAGGTATCTGCAGCCCTTAAGGCCTACGCCCTGCTGGCTACTTCGGCCGACAAGGGTGCCGTGCGTGACCTGAGTATGCTCGACTAAGCCCAACCCCGCTCTATCCGTCGGCAGGCACCCGCCTGCCGACGTCTTCCACTGATCCAAATCCTTCTGTCGGCAGTAACAAGACCCATATTCTGCAGCCGGCACCTGTCCTCCCCCCTTATCCGGCTGTCTATACTGAACTGACGTTACCGTCGTTAACCGGATCAGGACTGCACATGGAACGCCTTAACCGTACCCCTCGGCTGGACAACCCGGACAGTGACACCTTGCGTCACGAGATACTGGACTATTTTCATACCACCTTCGATCGCTACGAGCAGCTGTTCGAGGTATTGACCTGTGACGAAGCCTTCTTCGTCAAGCCGATCGCCCTGCGCCACCCGCTGATATTCTACTATGGCCATACCGCCACCTTCTTCATCAACAAGTTACTGCTGAGCGGACTGGTGGAACAGCGAATCAATCCTCACTTCGAGTCGATCTTCGCCATCGGCGTTGATGAGATGAGCTGGGATGATTTGAACGATGATCACTACAACTGGCCGTCAGTCGCTGAGGTAAAGGCCTACCGTGACCAAGTGCGTCAGACACTGGATCGGATCATTCGTGAAGCGCCGCTGACATCCCCGATCAACTGGAACCATCCCTGGTGGACCATTGTGATGGGTATTGAGCACGAGCGTATCCACCTGGAAACCTCATCCGTGCTGATCCGCCAGCACGAACTCAGGTACGTACAGCCCCACCCAGCCTGGCCAGTGTGTCGCGACTCAGGGCCAGCACCTGCCAATCAGTTGATTGAAGTGCCGGCCGGGAAGGCAGTTTTGGGCAAATCACGTGAAGACTCCCACTACGGCTGGGACAACGAATACGGCCATCGCGAGATCATGCTGGACAGCTTCAAGGCGGCACAGATGTTGACCTCCAACCAGGAGTTTCTGGCCTTTGTAGAAGCAGGAGGTTACACCGAACGCCGCTGGTGGAGTGAGGAAGGCTGGAATTGGCGTGACTTCACCGGTGCCGTACATCCGACCTTCTGGGTTGAATCGGAGGACGGCTGGCAACTGCGCCTCATGTGCGAACAGGTTTACATGCCCTGGGACTGGCCAGTCGAGGTCAACTGCCACGAGGCTGAAGCGTTCTGCCGCTGGAAATCGGAGCAGACCGGCGAGTCGATCCGTCTGCCCAGCGAAGATGAATGGTATCGGCTCTACGATTTGGCCCGCGTGGCCGAGCCGGACAGCACAGGGTCGGTTAATGCCAACCTGCATCTGGACCACTTTGCCTCATCTTGCCCGGTATATCGCTTTGCCCAGGGTGATTTTTACGATGTCAGCGGCAATGTCTGGCAATGGACGCAGACACCGATCTATCCCTTTGAGGGGTTTGAAGTGCATCCCTACTATGATGACTTCACCACGCCAACCTTTGACGACCGCCACAATCTGATCAAGGGGGGCAGCTGGATATCCTGCGGCAACGAAAGCCTGCGCAGCGCCCGTTACGCCTTTCGACGTCACTTCTTTCAGCATGCCGGTTTCCGCTATGTGGCCGGAGCACCTCCCAAGGCAGTGCCTTCATCACGGTATGAAAGCGATGCACTGGCGTCCCAGTACGCCGAGTTCCACTACGGTGACGAGCAGTTCGGTGTTGCCAACTTTCCGCAGGCGCTGGCCCGACTGGCGATTGAACTGGTTGGCGAACGCAGCAACAAGGCTCTTGACCTGGGCTGCGCCACCGGGCGCGCAAGCTTCGAACTGGCGCGCCATTTTGAGCAGGTAGACGGAGTCGATTTCTCTGCCCGCCTGATCAATCTGGGCGTACAGCTACAGCAGCAGGGCCGATTGCGCTATACATTGCCAGACGAAGGTGAGCTGGTCAGCTATCACGAGCGAGACCTGACTTCACTGGGGCTGGCTGATACGGCTGATCGCGTCAGTTTCATGCAGGGTGATGCCTGCAACCTCAAGCCGATCCTGAAGGGCTATGACCTGATTCTGGCCGCCAACCTGATCGACCGTCTTTACAGCCCGAGTCAGTTCCTGTCGCAGGTGTATACCCGTCTGAACCCCGGCGGCCTGCTGCTGATCGCTTCGCCCTACACATGGCTGGAGGAACACACCCCAAAAGAAGAGTGGCTGGGCGGTTTCAAGCGTGACGGGGAGAATGTCACCACGCTGGACGGTCTGCATGAAGTGCTGGACGAGCACTTCGAACTCATCCGCGGGCCTGAAGAAGTCCCCTTCGTAATCCGTGAAACCCGGCGCAAGTTCCAGCATACGCTGTCGGAGGTTACCTGCTGGCGATTGAAAGGTTAAATTCAGCGTACTCAACATCACCGGGCAGGTGGCGTTACTTGTGTGCGACCGTCTGTCGCCATGGATGGCGGCAGTCGAGCGCTCAGGGATGACGAATAGCGTGTCGCAAACATGTGATACCAGCTGTCCGCCTGTGGCCAGACCTGCTTTCGGTCGCTAGAATCGAGGCAGGTTTTCCACAGGACGTCCTCCATGCTGAACCGGATCTGGCTCGGTTTCTTTCTGATCGCCTTTGTCGCGGCACTCTGGCAGTGGCTGGTCATGGGTGACTCTGCCGTGTTCCAACGCCTGATCCAGAGCAGTTTCGACATGTCGAAACTCACCGTGGAGCTGTCCATCGGCCTGATCGGTACGCTAGCGTTCTGGCTGGGGATGATGAAACTGGCCGAAGCCTCGGGATTGGTAGATCGCATCGCTCGTCTGCTGGGCCCTCTGTTTACCCGGCTTATGCCGGAGGTACCGCCGCGTCACCCGGCCATCGGCTCCATGACCATGAACCTGTCGGCCAACTTTCTCGGCCTCGACAACGCCGCCACCCCGCTGGGGCTGAAGGCGATGCAGGACCTGCAGAGCCTCAACCCTGACAAGGAAACCGCCAGTAACGCCCAGATCCTGTTCCTGGTGCTCAACACCTCGGCGGTCACCCTGTTCCCGATCACCATCTTTCTCTACCGCGCCCAACAAGGGTCCAGTGACCCCACCGCCGTTTTTATCCCGATCCTGATCGCCACCAGCTGCTCGACGCTGGTGGGGTTGCTGGTCACCTGCTGGATCCAGCGCATCAACCTGCTGCAACGCACTCTGTTGCTCTGGTTCGGGGCCGGCTCTGCCCTGCTGCTCGCCTTCGTCGGCTATTTCTCCACGCTCAGTGCCGAAGAGCTGCAGCGCCAGTCAGCGCTGACCGGCAACCTGCTGCTGTTCAGCGTCATCATCCTGTTCCTGCTGCTGGCGCAGCGACGCGGCGTCAATGTGTATGAAACCTTTATTGAAGGCGCCAAGCAGGGGTTCGAGACCGCCATCATGATCATCCCCTACCTGCTGGCGATGCTGGTGGCGATCGGTGTCCTGCGTGAAAGCGGTGCGCTGGAAGGGTTCATCTGGCTGCTGCGCGAAGGGATAGGCCTGCTCGGGCTGGACACCCGCTTTGCCGATGCCCTGCCCACCGCGCTGATGAAACCTCTGTCCGGCTCCGGCGCCCGGGCCATGATGCTGGAAACCATGAACACCCACGGCGTCGACTCCTTCGCCGCTCAGGTGGCCTCTATCGTGCAGGGCTCTACCGAAACCACTTTCTATGTACTGGCGGTCTATTTCGGTGCAGTCGGCATCCGGCGTACACGGCATGCCGTGCTGTGTGGCTTGAGCGCTGACCTGGCCGGGGTGACGGCTGCCATCGCCTGCGGCTACTGGTTTTTTGGCTAAGCCTTTCTACACTTCCAACAAGGCCCTGCGACTAAAGTAGCCCACTGATAGACAACTGTGTAAAATCCGCGCTCTTTTGCAATCAACCCTGGAGACACCCATGCCCGGAAAGTGGATCACCTTCCTGCTGGCGGTACTGGCAGGTGCCGGTATCTGGTGGCTGGCGCCACTTGAGCCTCAGCTGCGTACCGGCCTGGCCATTCTGGCCGTTATTGCCATTCTATGGATGACCGAGACCTTCAACATTACCGTAACGGCACTGCTGATTCCGGTGCTGACTGTGGTGGCGGGCGTGTTCAGCGTCTCCGATGCGCTCAAGAGTTTCGCCAACCCGATCATTTTCCTGTTCCTGGGTGGTTTCGGCCTCGCGGCGGCACTCAGCGCACAGGGGCTGGACAAGTACATCGCCGGTCATGTGATCCGTCTGGCGCAAGGCAAGTTGGGGATGGCAGCCGTGTTGCTGTTCCTGACGTCCGCGGGCCTGTCCATGTGGATCTCCAACACTGCAACCGCTGCCATGATGCTGCCACTGGCACTGGGCCTGCTGCGCCAACTGCCCTATGAAGGGCATGAGCGTACCTACTGGTTCGTGCTGCTGGGCGTGGCCTATTCCGCCAATATCGGCGGCATCGGTACGCTGGTCGGCTCGCCCCCCAACGCCATCGCCGCCGCTGAAGTGGGTCTGAGCTTTGCCGACTGGCTCCGGTTCGGTATTCCGACCGTTGCGCTGTCACTGCCGCTGATGATTGTGGTGCTTTGGGCGCTGCTGCGGCCTGAACTGAACCACCGTTTCCCGGCGATCCACCGCCACGAGCCGCTCACCAGCAAGCAGTGGATGACGCTGGGTGTATTTGCGCTGACCGTTACACTGTGGCTGTTCAGCAAGCCGGTATCAGGTTTCTTGGGCATCAAGGGCGGCTTTGACTCGATCGTGGCAATGTTCGCCATTCTGCTGTTGTGCATGCTGCAGCTGGTGAACTGGAAGCAGATCGAGAAAACGGCCGACTGGGGCGTACTGTTGCTGTTCGGGGGAGGGCTGACTCTGTCGGCCATGCTGTCGACCACCGGTGCCAGCCTGTTCCTGGCCGAGACTGTCAGCAGTCTGATGAGTGGTGCATCGGCTCCGCTGTTCATTCTGGTCGTCGCGGCTTTTGTGGTAATGCTGACCGAGATAGCCAGCAATACCGCCAGTGCCGCACTGCTGGTGCCGATTTTTGTCGGTATTGCCGGCTCCATGGGCCTCTCCACCGAAATCATGGCGGTGGTCATTGCCGTGGCCGCGTCCTGCGCCTTCATGCTTCCGGTTGCAACACCCCCCAATGCCATCGTGTATGGCTCGGGATTTTTGCCTCAGGGTCAAATGATGCGCGCAGGCATGGTACTCAACGTGATGATGATTGCGATCATCGCAGGCGGCGCCAGCCTCCTGATCTGACCGGCCAGATCCGGCTGTCGCAGTGGCAGCCGGAACCTTGCATCAGTCCTGCTGGGGCAAGCTGCGGATATGCCCCTGACGATCGATGGCGACCTGTACACATTCGGTGCTGGTCACTTTGCGCAACTCACTGCCGTCCGGGCAGCGCCCCCAGACTTCAACCTGAATCCGCAACGAGCTGTTACCCCGCTCCAATACCCGAGTGTAAAAACTCAGCACCGTGCCGCACATAACCGGCGACATGAAGCTCATGCGTCCAACCGATACCGTGGCAATGCGGCCCTGCGCCTCCTGACCGGCACGGATCTCACTGGCGAGCACCAGCTGTGAGGCTACCCAACCGCCATACACATCACCAAACATGTTGACCGCCTCATGACCGGCAGGCAGCTGCAGTGTCAGCTCTCCTGCGGGTTTCAGCACCTCTGTGTCATCACTGCAACTCATGCTTGTCTCCTTTTATTATTCGGTAGAGCGAACGACGCGCTCTTTGCTGCAGTGCACATAATAGAGAATCTGGCCGCAAACGGCACTAGCTCAAGCTCTCTGAAAAACTTTTTTACGCTTTGTGACAACTGTCATAAATCAGTCATCTTTGCCCCCTATAGTGGGCCACATCAAAAAACGATCAGTTCAGAGAGGGTAACTCAATGAAATTGCGCACCAAAGCTCTTGCACTTGCCATGACTGCCGCTGCCGGCATCAGCCTGGCCGCACCGGCTGCCGCCCGTGACACCATCAGCATCGTGGGCTCTTCCACTGTTTACCCGTTCGCAACCGTAGTTGCCGAACGTTTCGGCAGTAACACCGAATTCAACACGCCGAAGCTGGAATCTACCGGCTCTGGTGGCGGCATGAAACTGTTCTGTCAGGGTATCGGTACCCAGCACCCGGACATCACCAACGCTTCACGTCGCATGAAAACCTCCGAGTTTGAGTTGTGCCAGAAGAACGGCGTGACCGATATCACTGAATTCCGCATCGGTTCTGACGGCATCGTTATCGCCAGCTCCAAGGATGCCGAGAACCTGAATCTCACCCTGGAGCAACTGTTCCTGGCGCTGGGTGAAAAGGTGCCGGTCGATGGCAAATGGGTTGCCAACCCGAACAAGAACTGGAGTGACATCGACGCTGGCCTGCCGAACAAGCCGATCCGCGTAATGGGTCCGCCGCCGACATCCGGTACCCGTGACTCCTTCAATGAACTGGCACTTGCCGCTGGCTGTGACAAACTGCCGGAAGCCAAGGATCTGAGCAAGGACGAGCACAAGGCTATCTGCGAAAGCATTCGTGAAGACGGCGTTTTCATTGAAGCAGGCGAGAATGACAACCTGATCGTTCAGAAACTGATCAGCGATACCGGCATGTATGGCGTGTTCGGTTTCAGCTTCCTGGAAGAAAATGCTGACCGCCTGCAGGCCGCTACACTCGATGGCATGGTACCGACCGCTGAAGATATCGCAGCGGACAAGTACCCTGTAGCTCGCTCACTGTTCTTCTACGTCAAGAAGGCACACGTTGGCGTGGTTCCGGGCATCGCTGAATACGTGGGTGAGTTTGCCAGCAACTCTGCGCTGGGCCAGAACGGCTACCTCAAGGATGTGGGTCTGATCATTCCGCCGCGTGACCAGCTGGCCGTGCTGATGGACAAGGCCGAAAACATGCCGAACCTGACCATTGACGAGCTCAAGTAAGCGGGTCGCATAGGCAAAACTTGGGGTGCGGTCCTGAAAACGGGGTCGCGCCCCTTTGCACGTCTGGACAATATTCGATTCATTTACCGAAAAATCGCAGACAGGAACACTCATGCAACCGGCAAATCTGCTTCTTTTCACGCTGGCATTCGCTGCGATCGCCTACTGGCTGGGATATACCCGTTCGCGCACGCTGGCCATGCCACTGGGCGGAATTCGACACCTCAAATCACTTCCGTTCTACTATGGTGCCCGCGCCGCACTCTGGTGCGGTATTCCGGCACTGATCATATTGGCGCTCTGGGTCGGCTTTCAGGGCAAGGTAATCCAGACACTGGTCGTCAGTTCGCTGCCACAGGAGATGATCCCCGACAGTGCAGGTCAGGCCAGTCTGTTGCTGAGTCAGATCGGTAACGTGGCCAGTGGCGCCCTGCCGCGAAACTTTGCCGAGCCCGCTATTGTCGAAGCTGCGGACCGTCTGGTACAGCTGCGCGAACAAAGCCGGCTGTACATGAACCTGCTGGTAGTGGCCGTCGCAGTGCTGGCCGGTTTTCTGGCCTGGCTGCGTATCCATCCGCGGCTTAACGCCCGGGTGCAGGTCGAGATCATTCTGAAGTGGGTGTTCTTTGCCTGTGCAGGCCTGGCTATTCTGACCACCGTCGGTATCATCTTCTCGGTCGCTTTTGAGACACTGCGATTTTTCCAGCAGATATCCTTCATTGATTTTATTTTCGGTTCTCACTGGAGCCCCCAGACCGCCCTGCGTGCGGATCAGGTCGCGTCTCAGGGTGCGTTCGGGATGATCCCCCTGTTTACCGGTACTCTGCTGATCTCAGGCATCGCCATGTTGGTCGCCGTTCCCGTGGGGCTGATGTCAGCCATCTATCTATCGGAATATGCCAACCCGAAAGTTCGCGGTGTGGTCAAACCGTTGCTGGAGATGCTGGCCGGCATACCAACCGTGGTATACGGCTTTTTTGCCGCGCTGACAGTGGCACCATTCATCAGTAACCTGGCCGCATCCTTCGGCATTGAAGCCTCATCACAGAGCGCTTTGGCCGCCGGCGCGGTCATGGGCATCATGATCATTCCATTCGTATCTTCCCTGTCGGACGACGTCATCAACGCCGTACCCCAGTCACTGCGCGACGGCTCGCTGGCGCTGGGTGCAACCCAGTCGGAAACCATGAAGAAGGTTGTCTTCCCAGCGGCGCTTCCCGGCATCATGGGGGGCATTCTGTTGGCGGTATCCCGTGCCATCGGTGAAACCATGATTGTGGTGATGGCAGCAGGCCTTGCAGCCAACCTGACCGCCAACCCGCTGGAAACCGTGACTACGGTGACCGTGCAGATCGTTACCCTGCTGACCGGGGACCAGGAGTTCGACAGTGCCAAGACGCTGGCGGCTTTCGCATTGGGCGCCATGCTGTTCCTGGTAACACTGGTCCTCAACATTATCGCCCTGCATATCGTACGCAAGTATCGGGAACAGTATGACTAAGCAACTTACACAGGCGGAAATCGTCCGCAAGTCATTGAAAAAACGCTACCGCAAGGAGAAGCGCTTTCGCGCCTACGGCATTCTTGCGATCGCCATCGCCTTGTCGGCCCTGCTGATTCTGTTTACCGACATCATCGGCAAGGGGTACAGCGGTTTCATGAAGACCAGCCTGAACCTGGAAGTGGTGCTGGATGGCGAAGTAATGTACCTGGATGACCCGACAGATCCTCGTCAGGTAAAAATGGCCGACTTCGTCGAGCCGCTGGTTCAGGCCCTGATGCGTGAAATTCCGAACGCAACCGACGCCAACCGTGAAGCGGTACGCAAGCTGATCAACCCCTATGCGTCTGCCGATCTGCGCGATGCGCTAAAAGAAAATCCGGAATGGTTGAACACCACACGCAAGATGAGCTTCCTGGCTCACAGCGACGTGGATGTTTACTCCAAGCACGCCGGTGACAAGGCCTACTCGATCAAGCTCTCGCCACAGCAGCAGGAATGGGTGAACATGCTGAAGGACAAAGGCGTGATCGAGACCTCGTTCAACGATGTCTTCTTCAAGGGAGGCGATTCTCGTGACCCCGCCAAGGCCGGTATCATGGGCGCCGTAGTCGGCTCGCTGCTGACCATGTTTGTCACGCTTGTGCTGTCGTTCCCGATCGGCGTGGCCGCGGCAATTTACCTGGAAGAGTTCGCTCCCAAGAACCGTCTGACCGATTTTATTGAGGTCAACATCAACAACCTGGCTGCGGTGCCGTCGATCATCTTTGGTCTGCTGGGTCTGGCCGTATTCATCAATCTGTTCGGCATGCCCCGCTCGGTTCCGGTGGTGGGCGGCATGGTGCTGACTCTGATGACACTGCCTACAATCATCATTTCCAGCCGGGCCGCAATCAAGAGCGTACCGCCCTCGATCCGCGAAGCTGCGGAAGGGATTGGTGCCTCGAAAATGCAGGTGGTATTGCACCACGTCCTGCCGCTGGCGATGCCGGGCATGCTGACCGGGTCCATCATCGGCATGGCGCAGGCGCTGGGTGAAACCGCCCCGCTGCTGCTGATCGGCATGGTGGCCTTTATTGTTGACGTGCCCGGCGGCTTCTTCGACTCGGCCACCGTATTGCCGGTACAGGTATTCCTCTGGGCAGGTAGCCCCGAACTTGCCTTTATTGAACGTGCTTCAGCCGCCATCATGGTGCTGCTGAGCTTTCTGATCGGAATGAATGCATTGGCCATCTGGCTGCGCAAGCGTCTTGAGCGCCGTTGGTAAGGAGAATAGATATGAACATGACCGCAACTCTGAGTGATAACGCAGCCATGACCAAGACTACAGCCACGGCCACTGAGTCCACTGCCATCGAGAGCAGCTCGGATGCCGGTATTGAAGAGGGCAAAACCGTTGGCAAGCCCTATGCTGCCAAGGAGCCAAAATTCAAGCTGCGTGACGTGGAAGTATTTTACGGCACAGATCGGGCAATCAAAAATGTCAGCCTGGATATCGGCAAGAATGAAGTCATTGCCTTCATCGGTCCATCCGGTTGTGGCAAGTCCACCTTCCTGCGCTGCCTGAACCGAATGAACGACAGTATCGACATCTGCAAGGTCAAGGGCAGCCTGCAGCTGGATGATCAGGACATCTATGATCCGCGTCAGGACGTGGTTGAGCTGCGTGCCCGCGTAGGCATGGTGTTTCAGAAGCCCAACCCCTTCCCCAAGTCGATCTACGACAACGTGGCCTATGGCCCGCGTATTCATGGTCTTGCCAACCGCAAGTCGGATCTGGACGAAATCGTCGAGAACAGCCTGCGCAAGGCAGGTCTGTGGGATGAGGTGAAGGACCGTCTGGACTCCACTGCCACCGGCATGTCCGGCGGTCAGCAGCAGCGCCTGTGCATCGCCCGTACCATTGCGGTCAACCCGGAAGTGGTACTGATGGACGAGCCCTGTTCGGCACTGGACCCGATCGCCACGGCGAAAGTGGAAGAGCTGATCTCGGAGCTGTCCGAGAGCTATACCATCGTCATCGTGACCCACTCCATGCAACAGGCATCTCGTGTATCAGACCGTACAGCCTATTTCCATCTTGGCCATCTGGTTGAGGTCAACGATACTGTGAAGGTGTTCACCGCACCGGAGCACCATATGACCGAAGCCTATATCACCGGTCGTTTCGGCTGATCCGGCGGTGCCGCTAAGTGTACAGCCTGGCTGCCTGCGGCCAGTGCTGTACAATCAGCCACTGACTTGACCCAGCCAGGATTCAGACATTGAAGTACTCCGGACTCTTACTGTTGTTGGGCCTGCTGTTACTGGCGACAGGAGCCCGCGCGGACGTGAGCAATACGGCCACCGAACTGCAGCCTTACCAGCGCGTTGCCGGCATTTCCGGCAACCTGTCGAGTGTCGGCTCCGATACCATGGCCAGCCTGATGCTGCTCTGGTCACAGGAATTCAATCGTCTGTATCCCAATGTGAATATTCAGCTGCAGGCCCCGGGCTCATCAACGGCTCCGGTAGCCCTGATCGAAGGGACCGCCAGCCTTGCCCCCATGAGCCGCCCCATGCTGGAGCGAGAGTTGTTGGCATTTGAACGCCGACACGGCTACCCCCCAACAGCAATTACCGTCGCAATGGATGCTCTGGCAGTCTTCGTACATCAGGACAACCCGGTAGCAGGTCTGAACCTGCAGCAGCTGGATGCGATCTTTTCAGCCACTCGGCGCTGCGGGGGAAAGCTCCGGATTGATCGCTGGCAACAGCTGGGTGTAGAGGGGCAACTCGCAACCCAGCCACTGCTGTTGTACGGCCGCAATGCCGTGTCCGGCACCTATGGCTTTTTCCGTGAACAGGCATTGTGCCGCGGCGACTTTCATAGTCGAGTCAACGAACAGCCAGGGTCGGCCTCGGTGGTTCAGTCGGTGGCAACGGCGTTGAACGCGATCGGTTACTCCAGCATCAACTACCGCAACGCCTCGGTGCGCGTGTTACCGCTGGCACGGCTGGGCAATGATTATGTCGTACCTGAGCCAGATAGCTTCATTGATGGCCGCTATCCGCTGGCTCGTCCCCTGTATATGTACATTAACCGACCACCAGGGCAGCCACTTCACCCTTTGGTGCGGGAGTTTCTGCATCTGGTACTGTCACGTGAAGGGCAGGAAGTGGTCTTGAAAGAGGGCTACACACCATTGCCCGCCAGTGCCATCGCTCGTCAGCTGGGGAAGATATCGGATGTCGACTAGCCCGCTGCCACCGCCTCCAGAGTTGCGTCTCACGACACCACTGCGCAAGCGCTGGCTACAGCTGCGCCTCTACAAGGATCGACTGGCCACGCTGTTCATCATGCTCGGTGGACTGGGCGTGATCCTGTCGGTGTTGATGATCCTGTTCTATTTGTTGTATCAGGTGGTTCCTCTGCTGACATCGGCCCGAATCGTGCCGCTTCAACAGCAGATCGAGCAACCTTTGACGGGGCAGAGTCTGTACATGGCCCTGGATGCCGAAGGTCGGATCGGCGTACGGCTCACGCAACAAGGTGAGCTGCAATTTTTTCAACCAGCCAGCGGCGCGCTTCTGCAACAACAGAGAATTGCCCTGCCCGACAACAGCCACATTACCGACCTGACCGATGCCGGCGACGGCCTGATGGTACTGGCACTGAGTGACGGACGCGTGTTGCCGGTGCAGCGACAGTACTCTGGCACGAATAATCTTCAACCGGTTTTACACTACCCACTGGGTATCGAACCCCTGAGCCTGCAACCGGCTCCCGCCGGCCCGCTGGCGGCGGCAGTTAACCAGAAACAGCTGCTGCTGATCAGCTTCCATGACGGCCAATTACACCAGTTCCGCTTTGATCTGAGCCAACCCGGGCCTGCCCCTATACAGTCTGTCAGTCTGCCCACACCTGGTTTCGAGCCACGCAAACTGCTGTTGATGCCACAGCAATCCCGATTGCTTGCACTGGGCCCTGAGGGTCGCATTGGTGTAATTCCCCTGCAGGGAGAGGGCCAAACCTACGAAGTGATCCGCGCCGCTCGGGAGGAGATAACGCTGTTTGAGCTGCTGCCGGGGCGGCGCAGCCTGATGCTGGGTGATCAATCGGGTGCCTTGTCACAGTGGTTTTTCGTTCCGGATGAATATAACAGCCTGAAGTTGCAGCAGATCCGTCAATATGACCCCCTGCAGTCAGCACCCAAGCGGCTGGCCGGGCGAGAGCAGGACAACAGCTTTATAACGCTGGAACAGAACGGAACACTAAGTGTGTACAGCCTGACATCCAGCCGCGCCTTGCTGCGCACCAATCTGCTCGGTGACGAGCCTGAAGCGCTGGCGCTGTCTGCGTACAACAGCTTCCTGCTGATGGAGCGCAACAACCGGGTCAGCAGCTGGCAGCTGCAGGCCCCCCACGCCGAAATAACGCTGAGCAGCCTGTGGAGCGAGATCTGGCACGAAGACTACGACGAGCCGGGCTACATCTGGCAGTCATCCACCAATGGCACGGACTCAGCCGCCAAATACAGCTTGGTGCCGCTGGTATTCGGTACGCTCAAGGCTGCACTCTATGCCATGCTGATGGCGACCCCCATGGCGATCTGCGGCGCCATCTATACCGCCTATTTCATGGCGCCGGCCCTGCGCCGCAAAATCAAGCCGATGATCGAAATGATGGCCGCCGTTCCTTCTGTGGTTTTGGGTTTTCTCGCCGGTCTCTGGCTGGCGCCGTTCATGCAGGTTCATCTGGCCGCCATCCTGTTACTGGTCCTTCTGCTGCCGATCAGCATTCTGCTGTTCGCCTTCGGGTGGGAGAAAATGCCGCAACGCATCCGTTTCCTGTTGCCTGAAGGCTGGGACGTGATCCTGCTGCTGGGGGTGATTCCGCTGGTGGCCTGGCTGGCCTTCCTACTGGCAGTGCCTATTGAGGCATGGCTTTTTGATGGTCAGCTGGTACTCTGGCTCGGCAATCAGGTGGGTATCAGTTATGACCAACGCAACGCACTGATCGTCGGTATTGCAATGGGGTTTGCCATTATTCCCACCCTGTTTTCGCTCACCGAAGATGCCATTCATGCCGTACCGCGCCACCTCAGTAACGGTGCTCTCGCCCTGGGGGCTACCCCCTGGCAGGCACTGACCTGGATGATCCTGCCTGCTGCCAGCGCCGGTATTTTTTCGGCCCTGATGATCGGCTTCGGGCGTGCCATCGGTGAAACCATGATCGTTCTGATGGTCACCGGCAACACCCCAATCATGGAGATGAACATCTTCGAGGGAATGCGAACCCTGGCCGCCAATATCGCCATCGAGATGCCTGAATCCAGCGTCGGCAGCAGCCATTACCGCGTGCTGTTCCTGACTGCGCTGCTGCTGTTCCTGTTCACACTGGTCGTTAACACCATCGCCGAATTGATCCGTCAGCAGCTGCGGAGGAAATACCGTGCGCTCTGATAACCAGCTGATGCGATGGTTTCATACCGATACCCCCTGGGTTTGGCTCAATGCCGGTGCCGTTGCACTCTGTCTGCTCACCCTGCTGGGTATTCTGCTGCTGATCAGTATTCAGGGGCTGGCGCACTTCTGGCCCAAAAGCCTGTTGCAGGCAGAGGTGACGGCCGGCAGTCAGAGTCGGCGCGTCATTGGTGCAGTCATCCGGCATGAGCACGTGAGCGCACGCCAGCTGCAGGAGGCCGGCCTGTCACTCGACTCGGAACAGGCTGAAGTACAGCGCACCCTGATCCACAGCGGCAATCGGGAATTCAGCGACAGCGACTATTTTTGGGTACTGGACAATGCCCTGTCAGATCGGCACTACCCCGATCATCTGGCTGTATTCGAGCGCACTCGTTGGGGACAGCTGTATGGCTATCTGCGTGGATTGAGCGAAAACGGCACCCTGCTGCAGCAGGGCCCGGACATCGACCAGGACATGCTGTGGCGTGAATTCGAGCAGCGCCAGCAGCGTACCGAGGCACTGCAGCAGGAAATTGATCGCATCGAAAGCAACATGCTTGGGCAGATCAACCGCACGCTGGAACAGTTGCGTCTGGAGCAGCGCCGGCTTGAGCTGCTCGGCCCACTGAAGGTGCCTCAACTGGAGGTTCTGGCCCGTGAACGGGCCGACCTAGAGCAGGACTATCATCTGCTGCAGAAACGGCTGACCCGCCTGCAACAGCAGGTCACCCGTGACCACTTCCACGTTGAAGTGGCTGATGGACGGGTGCTGGAATTCGCCATGGTGGACGTTATTCGCGCTTACCGCCCGAACGGCATGAGCCTTGTCGACAGGCTGGAACACTTTGGCATCAAGCTGTGGGAGTTCCTGTCTGACTCACCCCGCGAGGGCAATACCGAGGGCGGCGTCTTTCCCGCTCTGTTCGGCACCGTGCTGATGGTGTTGCTGATGTCACTGCTGGTCACGCCATTCGGTGTGCTGGCCGCCGTATACCTGCATGAATACGCTTATCAGGGACGGCTCACCCGAATCATTCGCATCGCCGTCAACAACCTGGCCGGGGTACCTTCCATTGTATACGGCATTTTCGGGCTCGGCTTTTTCGTCTATTTTCTGGGGGGCAGTATCGATGCGCTGTTTTTCCCGGAAGCCCTGCCAGCACCGACCTTCGGCACTGGCGGCCTGCTATGGGCATCGGCCACCCTGGCCCTGTTGACACTGCCGGTGGTGATCGTGGCCACCGAAGAGGGGTTGCGCACCATTCCGTCCAGCCTGCGCGAAGGCGCCCTGGCACTGGGTGCAACCCGGGCGGAAACCCTGTGGAGAGTTGTGTTGCCCATGGCCAGCCCGGCCATGATGACGGGAGTGATTCTGGCGATCGCCAGGGCTGCTGGTGAGGTCGCGCCACTGATGTTGGTAGGAGTGGTTAAGCTGGTCCCCCAGCTGCCTGTAGACGGACATTTCCCCTATCTGCACCTGGACCAGAAATTCATGCACCTTGGTTTTCATATTTATGATGTCGGTTTCCACAGCGCCAACACTGAAGCCGCTCAGCCACTGGTCTATGCTACCGCTTTGCTGTTGTTGCTGGTGATCCTGCTGCTGAACCTGTCAGCAATCCTGATGCGCAACCATCTGCGGGCCCGATTCAGAACACTGGAACCGGAACTCTAGCGTGCAACCTTCATCAACGGAGCTATGCCTTGATACGCCTGGACACACAGATATCGGCCGATCCGGCTACCACCAGCCCTGAATCTGACCTCCCGGACACCCGGCTGCAAGTGCGAGACCTCAGCCTGCGCTATGGCGATAGCCGTGCGCTGAGCAATATCAATCTGGATCTTCCCGGCAACCGAGTAACCGCTTTTATAGGCCCATCCGGCTGCGGCAAGTCGACTCTGTTGCGCTGTTTCAACCGCATGAGTGAGCTGGCAGCGGACTGTAATATTTCTGGAACAATTCTGCTGGATAATGAAGATATTTACGCTCGATCAGTCAATGTGGCAGAGCTGCGACGTCGGGTCGGCATGGTGTTCCAGAAGCCCAATCCGTTTCCGGCTTCGGTGTATGAAAATGTCAGCTTCGGCCTCAAGATTCAGGGCATCCGCAAAAAGCGAGTGGTGGATGAAACCGTTGAGTGGGCGCTGCGTTCGGCAGCACTTTGGGACGAGGTCAAGGACCGACTGCACGAGAGTGCTCTGGGGTTGTCCGGGGGGCAGCAACAGCGCCTGGTGATCGCCCGCACCATCGCCATTCGCCCCGAGGTCCTGCTGCTGGACGAGCCGGCCTCGGCACTGGACCCAATCTCGACACTTAAGATCGAGGAACTGATTCATGAACTGAAACGTGACTTCACCATCCTGATTGTCACACACAACATGCAGCAGGCTGCCCGCGTATCCGATTACACCGCCTTTCTGCATCAGGGGCGTCTGATCGAATTTGGCGAGACCGAGAAGCTGTTTACCCGGCCGTCCAGACGACAGACTGAAGATTACATCACCGGACGCTATGGCTAGGCCAGCTGTCCGTAACGGAGACAAACACTGTGGAACTGGAAAAAGACAACTACTCAACCCACATCTCCCAGCAGTTCAACGAAGAGCTGGAAACCATCCGTACCCAGATGCTGACCATGGGCGGCATGGTGGAACATCAGGTCAATGACGCCATCGAAGCGCTGCTGACAGCAGATGTGGATCGTGCCGAGGCGTCACGCAAGGTCGACCAGCAGACCAATGCCATGGAGCTGATGATCGATGATCTTTGCACCACTACCATCGCCCGACGTCAGCCAGCAGCCAGCGACCTGCGTCTGATCGTGTCGATCAGCCGTGCCGTATCCGATCTCGAACGCATTGGTGATGAAGCGTCCCGCATCTGCAGACAAGCAATCGAACTGGCACAGAGCGGCACTTCGCAACGCGGTCATCAGGAAGTGCGCCACATCGGCAATCTGGTGCGCGACATGGTACGCAACGTCCTGACCGCCTTCGCTCGCAATGATATCGAGATGGCCTACCTGGTCGCCAAACAGGACAAGGAAGTGGACCGTGAATACCGCACGGCCATGCGCTCACTCGTGACCTACATGATGGAAGACCCGCGTGCGATCTCTTCCGTACTGAGTGTCATCTGGGCTCTTCGCAGCCTTGAACGCATCGGTGACCATGCCCGTAACCTGGCCGAGCATCTGATCTATCAGGTCAGCGGTACCGACGTGCGCCACCGCAGCCTGAAGCAGATCCGCCAGACCGTTGAGGACGAAGCCGACACACTGCTGAGCGATGAAAGCAGCACAGAAGAGTAACCCGCACTACAGCACTTGAGTGGGTGAAAATGCTAGACTTGGGGCCGTCTCACTAACGGAAGCCCTTCAGGTGTCAGCACGCGAATCTCTGCTCATCCATTCTCCCCACCGGCACTGGCTGCTTGCGGGCAGCAGCAGTTTCCAGGTGCCGGCACACTGGCGTCCCTGGCTTTATGACTCGGGCTCGCTGAGCCAGCGCCTACAGCGTGCGGCCGGGGGCGAGTTCAGCGTTCGCGTGCTGAGCGAATGCTGGCAGTATCCGAGCGCCGACGAGGCACGGGCACTCGGGATCAGCCCACGACGTCGCGCTCTGATTCGGGAGGTTGAGCTGCTGGGCCGTAATGCCGAACCCTGGGTGTTCGCTCGAACGGTCATTCCCGCCACCACGCTGACCGGGGTGGAGCGACGCCTGCTGCGACTGGGCTCGCGTTCCCTCGGTTCCTACCTGTTCCGTGACCCCAGCCTTGAACGTGCCCCGCTGCGCGCCTGCCGGCTGCAAGACAGCGGCGGGCAGCACTATTGGGCACGACGCTCCGTGTTCCGTCTGCACCACAAGCCCTTGCTGGTATGCGAAGTTTTTCTCCCGGCCATGGAGCACGTACAATACCCGCTCTGACCGCTCAGGAGTGATCATGCAGGCAACGACCCCGTCACAGCACCCATTAAAGCAGAAGCTGCAGGCCTATGTGCACCTGATGCGTGCCGACCGACCGATCGGCACCTACCTGCTGCTCTGGCCGACCCTGTGGGCACTCTGGATCGCATCGGAAGGCCTGCCGGCGCTGGATCTGCTGCTGATCTTCTGTCTGGGTGTGTTCCTGACCCGCTCTGCCGGCTGTGTCATCAACGACTTTGCCGACCGACATATTGATGGCCACGTCAAACGCACCCTCAATCGTCCACTGCCATCAGGCCGAGTCCGTGAGCGTGAGGCGATCTATCTTTTCTGCGGTCTGATGCTGGTCTCGTTTCTGCTGGTGCTGATGACAAACGGCATGACCATCCTGATGTCCTTCGGCGGCCTTGCATTAGCGTTTATCTACCCGTTCATGAAACGCTATACTCACCTGCCACAGCTGGTGCTGGGAGCGGCTTTTGGCTGGGCCATTCCAATGGCGTTTACCGCCACTCAGGAAGCACTGCCGCTGACAGCCTGGCTGCTCTACCTGGCCAAGCTGCTCTGGACCGTGGCCTATGACACCCAATATGCCATGGTGGATCGTGACGATGACCTGAAAATTGGCGTCAAATCCACTGCAGTGCTGTTTGGCCGCCACGACCGTCTCATCATCGCCCTGCTGCAACTGGCCACTCTGGTAGTGATGCTCTGGGTAGGTCAGATTGAGCAACTGGGGCTCTGGTATTGGCTGGGGCTGGCCGGTGCCGCCACCCTGTTTGTCTACCAGCACTGGCTGATCCGCGCCCGCGAACGGATGCCCTGCTTCCGCGCCTTCCTCAACAACCACTATGCCGAGCTGTTGGTGCTGCTCGGCCTGATACTGGAATACGCGCTGCGCACCTGAGCCGACACTGACAAGTGAAAGAAAATCTGCCAATGTCATATTTGTGTAACCAAAACGTCTTGTAATACCAGACTCTGATTAAATGTCTGTAAAAGAGGCAGAAACATGTCTGCGTCCAAACGCGTACTGATCGTTGATGACGAAGCACCGATCCGCGAAATGATTGCGGTAGCATTGGAGATGGCAGGTTACGAATGTGATGAGGCAGACAGTGCCCAGTCCGCTCATGCCCGCATCGTCGATAACAAACCCGATATGCTGTTGCTGGACTGGATGATGCCCGGTACCAGCGGTATCGAGTTCGCCCGCCGCCTGCGCAAGGATGAAGTGACGGCTGACATCCCGATCATCATGCTGACTGCAAAGGCCGATGAGGACAACAAGATTCAGGGGCTGGAAGCCGGTGTGGATGACTACATCACCAAGCCGTTCTCGCCACGTGAGCTGGTCGCACGACTCAAGGCCGTGCTGCGCCGCGCCACACCCAAGGGGGTGGAAGAGCCGGTCACGGTGGACAGTCTGACTCTGGACCCTGTTTCGCATCGCGTTACTGCAGAGAGCCGACCGCTGGAGCTTGGGCCAACCGAATTTCGCCTGCTGCAGTTTTTCATGACACATCCGGATCGTGCCTATACCCGCAGCCAGCTGCTGGATATGGTGTGGGGCGGCAATGTATATGTGGAAGAGCGTACCGTCGATGTCCACATTCGCCGCCTGCGCAAGGCGTTGGGCGAGCGTCACGACTATCTGGTACAGACGGTACGTGGCACCGGATATCGTTTCTCGGCACAGGTGGCCTGATCGGCTTCGGTCACCACATTCACAGGATCGGAATGGAATGACTTCATGCACATAGCGCGGCACTCGCTGCTGATGAGCCTGCTGCTCAGTGCCGGTCTAGGCCTGATTCTGGGTGCTGTGCTGGGCTTCCCGATTGCCGGCATCACCCTTGGCATGATCGTGTGGGCCGTGATTCAGATCCGTCGCTTCAATGTCCTGCGTGAGTGGCTGGTCGGCGATACATCTGAAGAGCCACCCGAGCTGCCCGGTGCCTGGGGTGAAATTCTGGACGCGTTGGCACGGATGCAAAAGCGCACTCAGGCGCGCGAAGCTTCTTTGCGCAACATCATCTCACGTTTTCAGCAGTCTTCAGCGGCCCTGCCCGATGCAGTCATCATCATCGATCGCAACAATAACCTGGAATGGTGGAATCTGGCCGCCGAGCGGCTGCTTGGGCTGCGTCATGCATCCGACCGAGGCAAGCCGCTGCTGAATCTGGTACGTGATCCCGTATTTGTGGATTACTACCGCAAGGGCCGCTATCAGGAGCCGCTGGAGCTGCCATCACCGCTGGGCGGCGATACCCGACTGCAGTATCAGATCAGCCTTTTTGGCGCGGATGATCGCCTGCTGGTGGCCCGTGACATCACCCGACTGACCCAGCTGGAGCAGACTCGGCAGAACTTCGTGGCCAACGCATCGCATGAACTGCGCACCCCACTGACTGTCATTCGGGGTTACCTTGAAACCTTCCTCGATCAGGACCTGCCCAAACCGCTGATGCGGGGGCTCAGTCAAATGCAACAGCAAGCGCGACGAATGGAAAACCTGGTCCAGGATCTGTTGCTGCTGTCGCGACTGGAGGCCACCTCACGTCAGGCCGCCACGCTCAAACCAGTGCTGATCCAAAGCCTAATCAGCCATATCCATGAAGATGCCGTTACCCTGTCAGGAGAGCGTCAGCATCAATTCGAGCTGCAGATAGATCCACAACATGACCTGCTGGGTGTTCCGGCAGAGCTACAGAGTGCGCTGTCCAATCTGGTGTTTAATGCCGTGCGTTATACGCCCGATGAGGGCCATATCCTGATCCGCTGGTGGGCTGATGCCAAAGGCGGCCATTTCAGTGTGACCGACAGCGGTATCGGGATAGAAGCACGCCACATTCCTCACCTCACCGAGCGTTTCTATCGCGTGGACGACAGCCGCTCGTCCGCCAGTGGCGGTACCGGGCTTGGGCTGGCCATCGTCAAGCATGTATTGATGCGCCTTGGCGCCCGGCTGGAGATCGACAGTAAGCCCGGCAGGGGCAGCTGCTTCAGCTGCCATTTCCCCGCTGAGCTGGTAGTGCCGCCCCGGGATTGATATCCCTGGCTTCGGCGGCATACTCCTCCACCCAGAAAATAGTCGCGCCCACAACCGCCGCCGGCATCAAAAACAGATTCAGCACCGGCACCAGCATACCCAGCTGAACCAGCCCGCCAAACCCGATCGACGTTACTCGACGCGCCTTCATCAACTGCTTCATCTGTGGAAAGCTGACCTTGTTGTTGTCCATCGGGTAATCGCAGTATTGAATCGACATCATCCAGGCCCCGAACAGAAACCAAAGCAGTGGCGAGAGCAGATTCAGGCCCGGTATAAACGTAATCAACAGCAACAGCAGAAAGCGTGGCAGATAGTAGCCCAGCTTCTGCAGCTCCCGCTGCAGCGCCCGTGGAATCATCGCCAGCACCGCGCCCCAGCCCTCATCCACCAGCGGGGCACCGCGCAGCCTATGCTCCACCTTTTCGGCCAGAAAGCCGTTAAAGGGCGCTGCTATCAGATTGGCCACGATGGAAAAGCCGTAATACACCCCCACCATCACCACCAGGGCAAACAGGGGCCAGAAAAGCCAATAGAGAAAACCGGCCCAGTCGGGCAGATATCCCAACCCATACTCGACCCAGTGGGTGAATTGCTGAATCAGCAGCCAAATGGCGGCAATAAACAGCAACAGGTTGATCAGCAGCGGTACCAGCACAAAACGCCGAATACCCGGTTGCGGCAGCATGGCCGCTCCACGCAGCAGATAACTGCCGCCACGTATGGGGTTTCCCTTCATCTTGCCTCCTGAAGGTGATCACATAGCATTTGCCGACATGGCAGGATCACTTTACTCTTGGTATCAGTTAACGTTTGATGACGGCGGCTCACACCAGCCGAACAATCCGGGGAGAGTACACATGAAAGCGATCCGTATCCACGCCTTTGGCGGGCCCGAAAACCTGCAGCTCAACGAGCTGGAACAGCCACAACCGGGGCCGGGTGAGGTACTGATCCGCAACCACGCGGCCGGAGTGAACCCGATCGACTGGAAAACCTGCTCCGGTGGTGGCGCCAGCAGTTTCATTGAAGCCCTGCCCTTTTGCCCCGGTTGGGAGTTCGCCGGCCGTGTTGAAGCTCTGGGTGACGGCGTCAACAACGTGCGTCAGGGTGATGAAGTCATGGGGTTTATCCGCTTTCCGCAGCCGGCCGGCTGCTATGCCGAGTATCTGATCGCCCCGGCTGACCAGATCTGTCAGCGCCCCAGTGCACTGGATTCGGTAACCGCAGCAGGACTCGGACTGGCGGGCCTGACCGCCTGGCAAGCCCTGTTTGAAGCCGGTGAGCTAAAAGGAGGTCAGTCGGTTCTGGTACTCGCAGCTGCGGGCGGCGTCGGCCATCTGGCAGTACAACTGGCGAAGTGGAAAGGCGCCTATGTGATCGGCACAGCTTCACATGGCAACAAGGCATTCCTGCAAAGCCTGGGCTGTGACGACATCATCGATTACCAGCGTCAGCAGGTAGACAACCTGATTCATGACGCTGACCTGATTATCGATGGTGTTGGCGGTGAAACGGCCATCCGTGCTCTGAGCTGTCTGCAGCCCCATGGCAAAATGATCACCCTGCCTTCCGTCACGGCTGCCGAGGTGATCGCGGCCGGTGAGGCCAAGGGGCTTAAAGTGAGCGGCATTCGTGCCCGACCGGATGCCGGCCAGTTACATGAGCTGGCAATGCTGGCGTCCAGCGGCAAGGTGATGTTGAACCTGACCGACAACTTGCCGCTGGATCAGGCAGCCGAGGCACACCGCCTGAGCGCCACCGGGCATGTGCGCGGCAAACTGGTGTTAACCATCTGACTCGGGTTTAGGCAGGGATGCCGCCGTTTCATCTTCTGCCGGGCCACAGAACAGCTGCTGCTGACGCATCAGCAGGCGGCAGCCTTCGCCGCGGATGTTGCGGCCCCAACACTCATCCTTGGCCCAGGCCTTGTCATCTTCGGTCGGCTCTTCACGAAAACCCGGTACCGCTTCGCAGAAACCCTCGCTGATCTGTGCGGTTTCCAGGCAGGCCCGGAGAAAGCGGCCATAGTTGACAGTGCAGTCAAACCCGGTACAGCCGTCAAAGTTGCTCAGGCTTTGCTCCAGACAGGTTTGCTGATTATTCAATCGGCCGAACGCCAGCCCATCATTGCGCCAGTTGGCAGCCGCCTCGGCACGTTCGGCATTGAATTCGGCCAGCCACTCGGCCTTCATCGACTGCCACCAGCTCGGGTTGACCTGCCACAAAAACAGAACGAACAGCAGGGGCAGCACGACCAGTATCAGCAGAATTTTTTTCCACATGCAGAAACTCCTGAGGATTAACGACGCCGGTACAGGCCTGCGATACACAAAAGCAGCCCCAGCACTGAAAGCAGCATGCCACCGTTAACCAGCAGTGGATACCGCGCCATATAGGGTACAAAAGGGTGCTGGCGTTCGGTGTCACAGCGCACTTCGATATAGTCCCAAGAGCCGCCACTGTCGAGACAGGCCTCGACCAGCGACAGGTCATACAGGTAAGCACCCATCAGCAGCATACCCGGCAACACCAGCAATAACAGACCGAGCTTGAGCATGATCAGTCGTCTTCGTCGCTGATGCCGATGTTGCTGACACCCTCATTGCGCGCCAACTCACGCAACTCGCGCACAAATGCTGCACTCGGCTGTTTTTGATTCTGCAGCCGTTCGATCACTTCGTCACGAAAGCCATCTTCGGCCTGCATCAGCTCATGGGTATTGATTAGCCTGACCAGATCCTCGTCAGACAGCTCGTCATCACTTTCGGTGACTTCGATAAAGGTCGCCACACTTTCGCGGGACAGCTGGCCCACGTTAGCAGCCTCTGAGCGGTCTTTTTCCAGCAGGCAGTTGATAGTGGCATTCAGTGCTACGATTGCGTCCAGTGCCGGCAGGGCACCATACATGTCGTACTCATCCAGGTCCGGCATGTTGGCTTCCACCTGATCCAGCTGGACCTCAAAGTTTACCCTGGCACCGGTGCCAGCCAGGCTATCCCAAACGCCATCCAGCAGCAGACGCATTCGAGCCGGGTCACCAAAGTTGACCAGCCGGGCAAAGAGGGCAAAGTTGGGGAACATGCGCTCCGTCAGTGCCGCGGAAAAGGCGGTCAACTGCCAGGGTTCAAATGTCTCCAGCTCGCGCTCCAGGTTCAGCATTTCGCTCATCAGTGTCTCCGCTTGGGATGTGTTGAGGTCTATTGTACGGCACAGCCGGCTCAAGCTGTAGTCATCTGCATTAATGCCATACCAGACTTTACTGATATACTTTCGCACCGTTGTCACACTCACAGAATCGAGAAATACAATGAGCCAATCTCATCCCGCTGCAGTGCTGGTGCGCTGCCTGGACTGCTTCAGTGAATGGACCGGGCGCACGGTCGCCTGGATGACCCTGCTGATGGTATTGGGTACCTTCGTTGTCGTCGTACAGCGCTACGTGTTCAATCAGGGCAATACGGCACTGCAGGAATCCATCATTTACATGCACAGCCTGGTGTTTCTGCTGGGAGCTGCCTACACCCTGAAGCACGACGGCCACGTTCGCGTGGACATCATTTATCGTCCGCTGAGCGAGAAGGGCAAGGCCTGGATAAACCTGTTCGGTACCCTGTTCCTGTTGCTGCCGGTATGCGGTTTCATTTTCTGGATCTCCTGGGACTATGTAGCCGCGTCCTGGTCCATCAAGGAAGCCTCGCAGGAATCCGGCGGCCTGGCCTACCGCTATCTGCTCAAGACCGCCCTGCTGGTGATGCCTGCCATGATGATCCTGCAGGGACTGGCCGAGCTGCTGCGCAGCCTGCTGGTGATCAGCGGCAACGCCCATCTGCCCGCCACTGAAGAGGAGCATGCGCTGTGATCGAATATTTGCCTTTGCTGCTGTTCGTCGGCGCCATTTTCATTCTGCTGATGGGATATTCCGTTGCCTTCGCGTTGGCCGGCACAGGCCTGTTGTTTGCCGGCGTCGGCATTTTGACCGGTCACTTTGACAGCGTGTTTCTGCAGGCTGTGCCCAACCGCATCTTCGGTGTGATGTACAACGAGGTGCTGATTGCGGTGCCTCTGTTCGTATTCATGGGGGTGATGCTGGAGAAGTCGAAGATTGCCGAAGAACTGCTGGATACCATGGCGGCGCTGTTCGGCTCCATGCGCGGCGGTCTTGGCATCTCGGTCACGCTGGTGGGGATGCTTCTGGCGGCCAGTACCGGTATCGTCGGTGCCACCGTCGTCACCATGGGGCTGCTGTCACTGCCGACCATGCTGCGCCGTGGTTACGACCCGGCCGTTGCCACCGGCACCATCTGCGCCTCGGGCACACTGGGCCAGATCATACCGCCCTCGATCGTGCTGGTGCTGCTGGGGGATGTGATCTCGTCCGCCTATCAGCAGTCACAGATTGATCGTGGCATCTTCTCGCCGGATACCGTAACCGTGGGTGATCTGTTCCTCGGCGCCCTGATTCCGGGCCTGCTGCTGGTGATGGCCTACATCGGCTATATGGTATTCGTGGCGATTACCCGACCCAAGGCGGTACCGGCCATTCCCGCCGAAGAGTTGAGCCAGATTACCAATCTCTGGATGCGTGCGTTTAAGGCGTTGCTGCCGCCTGTGCTACTGATCGGTCTGGTGCTTGGGTCGATTCTGGGGGGCTTTGCCACTCCGACCGAGGCGGCTTCGGTGGGAGCCGTGGGCTCAATCCTGCTGGCGATGATGCGGCGGGCATTCAACCTCAAGACGCTGCATGAGGTGATGCGCTCCACCACTCAGGTCAGTTCCATGGTGTTCGTGATCCTGATCGGTGCGTCGATATTTTCGCTGGTGTTCCGTGGCTATGGCGGTGACGAGATGGTGAGCGACTTCCTCACAGACCTGCCCGGCGGTGTCGTCGGTGCCATGGCGGTGGTGATGCTGATCGTGTTCCTGCTCGGCTTCTTCCTCGACTTCATCGAGATCACCTTTGTGGTGGTTCCGATTGTGGCACCGATTCTGCTGAGCATGGGGCTGGACCCAATCTGGCTGGGTGTCATGCTGGCGATTAACCTGCAGACTTCGTTCCTGACACCGCCGTTCGGCTTTGCCCTGTTCTATCTGCGCGGGGTGGCGCCCGACAGCGTGTCCACCGGACAGATCTACAAGGGTGTGGTGCCATTCATCATGATTCAGTTGCTGGTACTGGCGCTGATTGCCTGGCAGAGCGGGCTGGCCACCTGGCTGCCCAAATTTGTATATGGATAATTTCTCATGATCATCTGACGTAAGCAGCATTTACAAACGGATTTTTGTAAACCATGCTGAAGCTGCCTGTTTTTTGACCACTTGGGCGTAACAGGAAAAAGGATTGAGAGCTATGCCGACGGATGATCTATTCAAGTTTGAGCCCTCTACTGTCTCCCAAGAGGCATTTAGACCGTGGAAAGTACTGAGTGTCGAGGATGATCCTGTCTACCAGGCATCCTTGTTACACGCCCTGTCTTACATCAAGGTTGCCGGTCGACCACTGGAGGTCATTTGCGCACAGTCAGCCCTTGATGCTGCGCGAGTACTTCCAGAACATGCAGACATTGCACTCATCCTGCTTGATGTCGTGATGGAAAGTGATGACGCAGGCCTGCGCTTGGTCAGTACCATTCGTGATGTCATCGGCAATAACCAGGTCAGAATAGTACTTTTGACAGGTCAGCCGGGGATGACACCTCCTCGCCAAGACCTGCTGGAGCACTTTGAAATTGACGATTACTGGTGCAAATCGGAGTTGACCCACGAACACCTGTTGTCGGTCATTACCGGTAACCTGCGCGTGTGGGAGCGAACAGCCCAGCTGGAGAAGGCCCGACAAGGATTACAGTTGATCGTTGACGCCTCCCAGGCACTCAGTAAACGTCGGGATCTGGACAGCTATACACAAACCGTTTTGTCCTCTTTGCTGAAACTGCTCAACATCGACACGGGTGGCCTCATATGCAGGCTACGCTTTTCACCTTCTGTGCACCAGAATACAACGTATACGCTAGCAGCCTGTGGTGCCTTTGAGCACCTCAAAGGGCACGCGCTGGACCGTTTGGAAGATCAAGACCTGCAACAGCTCTGCTCGAAAGCGGTTTCACAGCGACAGCACTTTTACTTTGAGCATTACACGCTGCTGTATTTTCCTGCCGACAGCGATAAAACAGATGACTATCTGGTACTGATCAAAACGGACCGCCAACTCACGTCACCCGAAGTCAGCATGCTGGAAGTTTTTTGTGAAAACATAAACAACGGGTTCACCAACCTGTCGCTTTATAACCGGCTGACACGTATCGCCTATCAAGACCCGTTGCTGAATATCCCTAATCGTAACTACCTGAAACGCACACTGAGGGCTTTACCCCCTTCCACGCTGTGCCAACATCAATTGCTCGTAATATCACTGGACAATTTAAACGAAGTTGCACTGTATTTTGGTGAAGCGTTCTGCAACAGCACACTGAAAAGCGTTCACCAGCACTTACAGGCATCCATCACCGAACAGCTGCTTCTCGCGCGTATTGATCGGCATGTATTTGCCATCTTAATCCCAGAGAATACATCACACTCCCTGCATGATTTCTCTACAATACTGCCTGAACCATTGCTGATTGACGGCGGTGAGCATCAGATTTCATACGCAACTGCTTTGCTGCCCCTGTCAGGCTGTGACACGAGAGAGCCCGAGCAGATTCTAAGATTGGCCGAGCTGTCTGTAGAGTCAGCCAGACACGACGGTAAACGTTTCATCGAATATGATGATTCCCAGCAACAGGTCATGCGCCAGCGTTACCACATGCTGGATGAGCTGCGAAAGGCTTTACAATCGGAAGCACTAAGCATTGCACTCCAACCTAAAGTCGATATCGTCACGGGAGCAGCCGTAGGATTCGAAGCGCTGGTTCGCTGGCAGCAAGATGATGGCTCCATGACGCCACCAAGCGAGTTTATCCCTGTTGCAGAAGCCGCGGGGCTAATCAGTGAGCTGGATCTATTCGTTCTCAAAAAAACACTGGAAGCGGCACATCAACTGATTCAAGCAGGCCTGAGGTTACCCATCTCATTCAATACTTCATCAAACGACCTCCTCCGCCCTGGCTATTTTGATGAGATGCTCAAAATGATTACAGCATCAGGGTTGCCCTTCAACTTGCTTGAGCTGGAGGTAACTGAAACCCAGGCGATGATCGAATACCAGCATATTGCCACACAGCTGAGGAAGTTGTTGCAACTGGGTATGAAGGTCAGCATCGACGATTTTGGAACCGGTTATTCATCATTGGCCCACATCACAGAGCTAGCGGCCTCCACTTTGAAGATAGATCAAACCTTTGTTGCACGGTTAGGGCTGTCAGAAGGCGCGAACCATATTATCGACATGATCATGCGCCTCAGTGATCGCTTTGGGTTTCACGTCGTTGCCGAAGGGGTGGAAACCGAGCAGCAACGTCGATTGCTGATTGCAAAAGGGTGTGTCGTTTGCCAGGGCTATCTGTTCGCAAAACCCATGCCGGTCACACAGGCACTTGAGTGGGCTCAGAACCACACCCTGAATCCATAGAGGGGCCTATCATGCGGGTCTCTAAGCGCAGAGTACTGTCAATTTGGTTCATCCTCATGTTGCCATTGACCGCAACCATTGTGGTTAGTGCATGGTTTGCCTATTCCGAACTGTTCCGCCTGAAGCTGGAGCCCATAGAAACACGTCACAATGAGCTTATTGATCAGATAAGCAATCGATTCAGTCGTGAGCTGGGATATTTCGGCCAATTGACAATGCTACTGAAACGAAGCGGCCCCTTACAAAGTGGTCTTGATCACACCGCCCCCCCGGATATAGATGCACTTGAGCGGCTGCTGGTGCGTTTCAGTCGCGCATCATCGCTCATATCTCAGCTGCGTTGGCTGGATAGCGCTGGACAGGAACAGATTCGCGTCAATGTCAAAAACGGTGCCACCGTCACGGCTCCTGAGGATATGCTGCAAAACAAGAAAGACCGTTATTACTTTCAGTCAGGCTCATCGGTATCTGCCGATGAAGTTTATTATTCGCCATTAGACTTGAATATTGAAAATGGTGTATTGGAAATGCCCCCCAACCCGACACTGCGCACCAGTGTACGCACCGGGGTAAACGACGGTTTGCACGATGGCTTGCTGGTGTTGAACTTCAGCCTGGGAAGGCTTTTTGATGAGGTACGCCAGTTGCGCAGCGCAGACACTCAAGCAGAGATCGTCAACGCAGACGGGTATTGGCTTTTGCATCCCGAGCAGTGGCGTGAGTGGGGGTTCATATATCATCAGCCCAGGCTGGTGATTCAAAATGAGTTTCCAACCCTGTGGCAGCATATGACCCAATCGTCCAGCGCCAGAGGCCTCAGGATCGATGAGCGCCTATGGAGCTACGCTCACATTACAGCACATACTGAAGAGAAAACGCTCTCTCCTTCCGGTTGGTACCTGATACTCACAACGCCACCTGACCTGCTTGCATCACTGCGTCAGTCTGTATTGCTCCCAACCCTTTCAGGTAGCCTGTTGATCATGCTGCTATTGGGTGGCGTGCTGTACCGAATTGCGCAAGGGGAAGCTCAGAGAATGGCGCTTCTAGAGCAACTCACAGCGGAGCAGAAAGAGCTTCAACACACCAATGAGGAGCTGTGGCAGTCTCTATCACGCCAGCAAAAACTTCAGGACGAGTTGGTGGAAACACGAAAATTGTCATCGCTGGGCATGATGGTGGCGGGTGTTGCTCACGAGTTGAATACACCCACAGGAGGAGCCCTCGTCACCCTCAGCACACTTTCAACCGCCCACCGGCAGCTTAAAAATTCTGTTCAGGCCGGAACCTTGACACGAGAACAGATGCAGAATTTTCTCGAGAACACTGACGAAGGGTTGTCTCTTGCTCAGAAGAATCTCGGCAAGTCCATCGAGCTGATTAAAAGCTTTAAGCGCCTAGCCATTGATCGAAACCAAGATCAGCCATCACATTTCGATCTGCAAAGCTGTGTTCAGGACTTAATACTCACGTTAAACCCAAGGCTCAAGCATTCACCTGTGTCATTGGAAAGTGACATCCCTCCATGCGAGATGTTCAGTCATCCAGGCATTGTGTCTCAGGTTCTGCAAAATTTGATCAGCAATGCGCTCAGTCATGCCTTTAAACCAGATCAGCGAGGGAAAATTGTTCTATATGGGGTATTAAGGGAGGACGGTCACACCATACAGTTGAGCGTCCAGGATAATGGCTGCGGCATAACACCTGAAATACATCCCAAACTATTCGATCCTTTTGTAACCGCAGGCCGAAGCAAAGGACATACAGGTCTTGGGTTACATCTTGTACAACAGTGGGTTACACAAACACTCATGGGCAGCATACGTGTGAGCAGTACTCAAAACGGCGGAACATGCTTTACCATAGACATTCCGGTCTCGGTCACAGATCATCCAGCAACCCCTTGAGCCCGCTCAGCGTCGCACGACCGCGGGCTCGGTTCTGTTCCGGGCTCGCTTCACCCAACCCCTCACGTTCCAGATCTTCCTGCGGCAATTCATCAATGAATCGACTGGGTGTGCAGTCCATCCATTCGCCAAACTGCCGCCGCTGTTTGGCCAGCGTCATGGTGAGTGTTTTCTGCGCCCGGGTAATGCCCACGTAGGCCAGCCGGCGCTCCTCCTCGATGGTATCCATTTCGATGCTGTTACGGTGCGGCAGCAGCTCCTCTTCCATACCCAGCAGAAATACATGGGGAAACTCCAGCCCCTTGGAGGCATGCAGGGTCATCAGCTGTACCCGATCAGAATCGTCCTCTTCCTCCTGCCGGTTGAGCATATCCAGCAGCACCAGCCGAGCAATCGCATCCTCGATACCGGCACCTTCATCTTCTTCCTGCAGCCGCTCCAGCGTGGACTGCAGTGACTCGATCAGAAAGTAGACATTCTGCATCCGCTTCTCGGCCACCACATCGCTTGAGGCGTTCTGACGAATCCAACCGGGATAATCGATCTCGTCCATCAGTTCATGGATGGCGGCGATGGGATCACCGTCACAGCAGCGCTGATACAAACGGTCGATCAGATCACAGAAGCGGCGCAGCCGTTCCACCGCCTGTGCCGGCAAGACCTGTTCCAGCCCCAGCTCGCCACAGGCGTCGAACAGACTGACTTCACGCCCGGAGGCGTATTCACCCAGTCGGTGCAGTGTGCTGGGACCGATTTCGCGCCGCGGCAGGTTGATGATGCGCAGGAAAGCGTTGTCATCGTTGCGGTTTATCAACACCTTGAAGTAACTCATCAAGTCCTTGATTTCGGCGCGAGCAAAGAAGGAAGTTCCGCCACTGAGCTTGTAGGGCACCTGATAGTGCTGCAGCTTCATCTCAATCAGACGTGCCTGATGGTTACCACGATACAGCACAGCAAAATCACGGAAGCCGATCCGTTCACGCAGATGACGGTCGAGAATTTCGGTGGCGATCCGCTCGGCCTCGGCATCATCGTTGCGGGTGTGAATCACCCGGATCGGATCGCCGTAGCCCATTTCGCTCCACAGCGTTTTCTCGAACACATGCGGGTTATTGGCGATCAGGGTATTGGCGGCCTTCAGAATGCGACTGGTTGAGCGGTAGTTCTGCTCCAGCTTGACCACCTTGAGGCTGGGAAAGTCGGTCTGCAGCTGGGCCAGGTTCTCCGGCCGGGCACCGCGCCAGGCATAGATCGATTGGTCATCATCTCCCACCACCGTCAACCCGCTGCGGTGCCCCACCAGCAGGCGTACCAGACGGTACTGGGACAGGTTGGTGTCCTGATATTCATCCACCAGCAGGTACTGAATACGGCGCTGCCAGCGTTCCAGTACATCGGGATGGCTGCTGAACAGCTGCACCGGCAGCAGGATCAGGTCGTCGAAGTCCACCGCGTTGTAGGCCCGCAGATGGCGGTCGTAGGCCTCGTAGGCGCGGGCTGCCAGAATATCCTGTGGCAGCTGCGCCTCTGCCAGCGCCTGATCCGGCGTCAGCATGTCATTTTTCCAGTTGGAGATCCGGTGCTGCACCTCATTGAGCTGGTCGGTATCTTCGTCATTCTGCAGCATCAGATCGCGCAGCAGTGCCTTGCTGTCCTGATCATCAAACAGCGAAAATCCGCTTTTCAGCCCCAGATGCTTGCGTTCACGGCGAATGATCGACAGCCCCAGAGTATGAAAGGTAGACACGGTGAGGCCTCGCCCTTCCTGTTTGCCAAGCAACTGGCTGACGCGCTCCTTCATTTCACGCGCGGCCTTGTTGGTAAATGTGACGGCGGCGATGCGACGCGCTTCGATGCCTGCGTCCTGCACCATCCAGGCAATTTTCCGCGTGATCACACTGGTTTTGCCAGATCCGGCACCGGCCAGAACAAGCAGAGGGCCGCCGATGTAGTGCACCGCCTCGCGCTGGCGTGGATTGAGTCTGCTCATGTCACCTCGAAAAAATTAAACCCGGATCGATACCGGCCGACACAGTTTTGATGCAGCCGTTTTCTGTAATACTACAAACAGAAGGCAGAAGGCTGGATCGCGTACTTCTGGCCATCACCAAAGCGTGATAACCTCGAACGTCGATCATGGCAATCGCCTATTATGACATGGCCCCCTGATGAAATTCAGACCCTCTGCGGAGGTATTATTCAGGTGTAAAGGGGAAGCAGTACCATGCTGGCAGATGATGAGCCGCTAAACCCGACAGAATCCGGACACCCAGCTCTGGTACTGATCTGCGAGTCTGATGTACTGGAAACAAGCTGGCGAAGCTGGCTGGAACCCTGGTGGCAAGGGCACCTGTATCGCTGCCGCTCCCCAGAAGCCGCCGTCCCCATCCTGCAACAGTTTTCTTCTTTGATCATCCTGTTGGAAACCGATTGCCCCGAGCATGCCAGCAGCACACTGAACCACCTCCGCAAGCATTGCCCCATTGCCCCTTCTGTATTATTGCTGAAAGAGCCGCCTGACCAGCGCTGGCAGACCCTGCTGACGGACCCCTGTAACGATCACATCCTGTCCTCCGGAGCCTGTGAAACCACCCTGCACCGCGTGCTGCGCTACTGCAGCAACCTGCTGAAGTGCCATGATCGATTGCGCAAGCTGGAACAGCTGCAACACCTGCAGAGCCCTGAACCCACATCCAGCTATGACCCCGAACTCTGGCGCGCTCTGCAGCGGGAAGAGTTTGTGCTCTTCTATCAGCCACGCATCGACCTGCGCGAAGGCAGTATCTGCGGCGCAGAGGCATTGATCCGTTGGCAGCACCCCAAGCGCGGCCTGCTAACACCGGATCATTTCATTCCCGACTGCGAGGCCTCAGGGCTAATGGTGCCACTCGGCTACTGGGTCATTCAACAGGTGGGCAAGTCACTGCCAAATATGCTGGCCTCTGGGCTGAAGGGTCGCATTGGTGTCAACCTGTCGTTCCGACAGTTTCAGGATCGTTTTCTCGCGACCACTATTGAACGCTTGATCAAACAACACCTGATCGATACCCGAACACTGGAGTTCGAGTTGACCGAAACGGCACTGTGCAGTGACGAAGAACATGTACGTGAATCGATCACCCAACTCAGCGCGCTGGGCGTGGAATTTTCACTGGATGACTTCGGTACCGGGTACTCTTCGTTCAGCCTGCTGCAGAAGCTGCCGGTGGCCACGCTCAAGATCGACAAGTCCTTCGTTGCCGGCATACCCGGTAACGCGGACGATGAGGAGATCGTGCGTGCCATGATCAGCCTGGCTCACAACCTGAACAAGCAGGTTATTGCAGAAGGGGTCGAAAACCGCGAGCAACTGGAGTTTCTGATTCGGCATGAGTGTGATCAGGTTCAGGGGTACTTCTTCAGCCGTCCCATCTGCGAAGAGCAGTTTCTGGCCCTGCTCAGTCGCAGTCAGCGCCAGCAAGCCCCCTGAAAGCCAGTGCCTCCAGCAGTTGCTCCTGACCCACTCGCGCTTCTCCCGCCAGATCTGCCAACGTCCTGGCCACCCGCAACAAACGATGACAGGCCCTGGCCGAAAGCTGGGTCTGCTGCATCACCCTGACCAGCAGGGCGCGAGTCGCATCATCAAGCGCACAATATGCTTCGAGGTCACGGCCTCCAAGTTCTCGGTTCATGCAGCCCTGCCGCTCCAGCTGCCGTACGTGGGCTGCTACCACCCGCTGACGCACACGAGCACTGGACTCCCCCGGCTGATCCGGCTGCAGCAGTGCTTCGGGTGGCAGCGCCGGCACCTGCAGCTGCAGGTCGATCCGATCCAGCAAAGGGCCGGAGATCTTTTGCTGGTAGCGCCGAATCTGGTCGGGGGTGCAGATACAACGATCAGTGCCATCGTCATGATAGCCACAGGGGCAGGGATTCATCGCCGCCACCAGCTGAAATCGGGCCGGGTAGCGGGTCTGCCGCGCTGCACGTGAGATCAGTATCTCGCCCGTTTCGAGTGGCTCACGCAAGACCTCAAGTACACGGCGCGGATACTCGGGCAATTCATCCAGGAACAGAACCCCTTGATGCGCCAGCGATATTTCACCGGGACGGGGGTGACTGCCACCACCCACCAGCGCAATGGCCGAGGCCGTATGGTGCGGTGCCCTGAAACTGCGCACGCCATGACATGCTGGTCGCACATCATGCCCGGCAACGGAGCAGATTGCGGCCACTTCAAGCTGCTGTTCCGTCTCAAGTGGCGGCAATAACCCCGGCAACCGTGCCGCCAGCATACTTTTACCGCTGCCGGGCGGCCCGGAAAACAACAGGTTGTGTCCCCCTGCAGCCGCCACCTCCAGCGCCCGACGCGCCTGCAGCTGGCCTTTCACATCGGCCAGATCAGGCCCCTCCTCAACAGGTGCAACAGAGAGCGAGCCCAGCACTGGCTCCAGCCGCTGCTTGCCGGTCAAGTGCGCCACCAACTCCAGCAAATGGCCCACCGCAAACACTTCCGTGCGCTGTGCCATCACTGCTTCAGCCGCATTATCAAGTGCCACTATCAGGCTGCGTCCGCTGCGACCTGCCGCCACGGCAGCCGGCAGAACTCCCCTTACCGGTCGTACCGCACCAGACAGCGCCAGCTCACCGATCATTTCGGTCGCTTCGCTGCCCTTCCAGCGCTTCAACTGGCCGGATGCCAGCAGGATACCCACGGCAATCGCCAGATCATAACGGCCACCTTCCTTGGGCAGATCAGCCGGTGCCAAGTTGATGGTGATACGGCGCTGAGGAAAGTCGAATCCGGCCGTAATAAGGGCACTGCGAACCCTTTCACGGCTTTCCTTGACCGCCGTTTCCGGCAGACCAACGATCGACATTGAGGGCAGGCCACCCGACAGATGCACCTCAACGGTGACCGCTGGCGCCTCGATTCCGAGCTGGGCTCGGGTATGAATAACAGCAAGTGACATGACACGATCCTTGTGTCGCTGGAAAGGGTTCAGAGTTGAGTATCGTTTTCCGTCGCTGCCGGAGCAGGGTTCTCCACCGACGGTTCAAGTGCCGCCAGACGTTGCTCAAGCTGTTCAAGCTTCTCGCGAGTGCGCATCAGCACCGCCTGCTGTGCTTCAAACTCATCCCGGGTTACCAGATCCAGTTTGGCAAAGGTTCCCTGCAGCATGCTGTGCACCTGGCTTTGCAGCTCCTGCTGACCGGGAAGGTCCGGGCGCCCGGCCAGCAGCTGGCTAAACTGGCCGGAGAGGCTATCGATCAATTTCTGGTGGATCATCCGGGGCTCCTGCACAAGGTTGCATCTCAATGCCGCTACTATAAACCAGATCGGCCTCGGCGTCAGATTCCAGAACGTGCACCAAAAGAGCACTTGCACCAAACCAGTGCATGAAAACGGACCTGTATCACCCGCATATCATTCGAAAATGCCCTTTCAGTCATCAATACAAATCGCAACCTACTGTTTTAGAAAGATAAAAACAAATTGGCACAAGCTTCGCTTAGTCAGTACACACGGCCTGACAACCCGCTCCCGAGGACGCAGGCCTTATGAGTACTGAGAAGAGGACCCAAAACATGAAACTGATCTCAGCCATCATCAAACCGTTCAAGCTCGATGATGTTCGTGAAGCACTTTCGGAAATCGGTGTGCAGGGCATCACCGTCACCGAAGTGAAAGGCTTTGGCCGTCAGAAAGGTCATACCGAACTCTACCGCGGCGCAGAGTATGTGGTCGACTTCCTGCCCAAGGTTCGCATTGATGCAGCCGTAGCAGATGACATTGTCGATCAGGTACTTGAGGCGATATCCAAGGCAGCTCAGACCGGCAAGATCGGCGACGGCAAAATCTTCGTCACCAGTCTGGAACAGGTAATCCGCATCCGCACCGGCGAGTCCGGTCACGACGCGCTCTGATTCTGACTGACAATCGACGTTTTTTTATCTCTCTGGAGGATAAAACAATGGAAGAACTACTCAATGCGACAGCCGGGGATCTGACCCAGCTGAAATATGCGGTCGATACCTTCTACTTCCTCATGTGCGGCGCACTGGTGATGTGGATGGCGGCCGGTTTCGCGATGCTGGAAGCGGGTCTGGTACGTGCCAAGAACACTACCGAGATCCTGACCAAAAACATCGCGCTCTATGCCATCGCCTGTACCATGTACCTGCTGTGTGGCTACTACCTGATGTACAGCTCTGACGAAGGCGGCATCATTCCAAGCCTTGGCGCCCTGATCGGCGACGAGAACGGTGTTGATGCGGTGTTGGCCGGTGGCGATGATGCGCCCTACTACTCAGCCCGCTCCGACTTCTTCTTCCAGGTGGTGTTCGTGGCTACAGCCATGTCCATCGTGTCCGGTGCTGTTGCAGAACGCATGAAGCTCTGGGCATTCCTGGCCTTCGCTGTGGTCATGACCGGTTTCATCTACCCGACGTCCGGCTACTGGACTTGGGGTGGCGGTTTCCTGAGTGAAGCGGGCTTCTTCGACTTCGCTGGCTCCGGCATCGTACACATGGCAGGCGCCTCCGCTGCACTTGCTGGTGTATTGGTACTGGGAGCTCGTAAAGGCAAATACGGCAAGAACGGCGAGATCAATGCGATCCCGGGTGCCAACCTGCCGCTGGCTACGCTGGGTACCTTCATCCTGTGGCTGGGCTGGTTCGGCTTCAACGGCGGCTCCGAACTGAAACTGTCTGATGTGGGTGAAGCCAACGCGGTCGCTCAGGTCTTCGTGAACACCAACGCAGCTGCTGCCGGCGGTGTAATTGCAGCCCTGATTCTGGCCCGTCTGTGGTTCCGCAAGGCTGACCTGACCATGGCGCTGAACGGTGCACTGGCTGGTCTGGTAGCCATCACGGCTGATCCGCTGAGCCCGTCCGCTCTGGCATCCAGCCTGATCGGTGCGGTCGGTGGTGCACTGGTGGTGTTCTCCATCGTAACCCTGGACAAGCTGCGTATCGACGATCCAGTTGGTGCCATCTCCGTTCACGGTGTAGTGGGTATCTGGGGTCTGCTGGCGGTACCGCTGAGCAACGCTGATGCCAGCTACGGTGCACAGCTGCTGGGTATCGTGTCCATCTTCGGCTGGGTCTTCATCGCCAGTCTGGTGGTATGGTTCATCCTCAAGGCGATCATGGGCATCCGTGTCAGCGAAGAGGAAGAGTACGAAGGGGTTGACCTGGCCGAGTGCGGCATGGAAGCCTACCCCGAGTTCTCCGGTGGCAAGAAATAAGATCAAAACTCCGGGAGGCAAGCATGCCTCCCGCGTGTTTTTCAGGCTGCGCCGATATGCGCGGCCTTTTGATTATGGGTATACTGACGCCACTGGTTTCTCCGCCGACCTTTCGGCCGGAGCTCCGTGGGATTACCACAGATCATGAGGACTTGAATGATGAAACTCGTCACCGCGGTCATCAAGCCGTTCAAACTGGATGACGTTCGTGAAGCCCTGTCCGATATCGGCATTCAGGGTGTGACCGTCACCGAGGTCAAGGGTTTTGGCCGCCAGAAGGGCCACACCGAGCTTTACCGAGGCGCCGAATATGTTGTCGACTTCCTGCCCAAGGTCAAGATTGAAGTGGCCATTGATGACGACATGCTGGATCAGGTGATTGAAGCGGTCAGCAAAACCGCCAATACCGGCAAGATTGGCGACGGCAAGATCTTTGTCATGCCGCTTGAGCAGGTGATCCGTATCCGTACCGGTGAAGCAGGCCCGGACGCTCTCTGATAACCAATGCCCGACATCATTGTCGGGCATTCAATACACCTTCAAAATCATTTCCTCTCACAAGCGTCTCTATTCCGAATCACCATAACCGTTGCCAACCCCGCTTACTCCTGCCATGATGCTTTTTTATACAAAGACTAGGGGTATTCTGATGGACCAGCAGCAAATGGCGCCCTATCATGGCCAACACGCTACCTTGTAACTCGGCGCTTGTCGCACAGCTACTGCCGGCTCTGGAGCACTCACCAGCCGGCATTTGTCTGCTCGACCTTAATGGCCGCTGCCACTATAGCAACCGCACACTGCGGCGTCTGTTGCACCATACAGAGGGCGAGCTGCCACAGGATCTTTTCCTGCAGGCCCCGTTGGGATCATTGCTGAAAAAGAACCTGGCTCATCTGGCCAGCGGTCGCCAGCACGCCTTTTCCCTGTCGCTGTTTCGCGGTCAGCATCAGCACCATAGCTTTTCTCTTCAACTAAATGCTTCCGTGCTGTACGACGAGCAGCGCAAAGTGTGTGGCTGCCTGGTATTGGCCATTGACGAACAGCAGTATCATCAGCGTGAGCTGGAGCTGCGCCAGCTGTCCAGCGCGGTCGAGAACAGCGGCAGTGCCGTGGTCATTACCGATATCAGCGGCCGCATCGAGTACGTCAATTCACGTTTCTGTGACATCACCGGCTACAGTCTGCAAGAAGTACTGGGCCAGACACCGGCACTGCTGCGCTCGGGCGAAACCGACCCCACCACCTATCGTGATCTGTGGCGCACCATTCGCGCCAATCGCAAGTGGCGCGGCACCCTGCGTAACCGACGCAAGGATGGCTCGCTGTACTGGTCGATGCAGTCGATTGCCCCGATCAGCAATGAAAAGGGTTCCATTACACACCTGGTTTCCGTAGGGGATGACATCACCCAGCTGAAGGAGTATCAGAGTCAGCTGGAGCAGCTGGCCTATTTTGACCCACTCACAGAATTGGGCAATCGCCGCGCCTTCCGCCAGCATCTTGATCAACTACTGGAACAGCCCTCAGAGCAGTATCGTGCTCTGCTGCTGATCGATCTTGATCACTTCAAGAAGGTAAACGATACAATGGGACATGAGGCGGGCGACTTGATGCTGAAAACCGTGGCCAACCGGTTGCGCTTCTGCATTCCCGAGCAGGACCGGGTATTCCGCCTTGGCGGCGACGAGTTTTCAATTCTGATTGATAATCTGGACAGCCTCGATACCCTCCGCGAGCGGGTCAGTGAAATGATCGCGCTGCTGTCGCAGCCGATGGATATCGGTACCCATGAGCTGCAGACCAGTGCCAGTATCGGCATCACCCTGATCGGTATCGACGCCTGCGATAACAGCGGGCTGCTGCGCAACGCTGATCTAGCCATGTACCGGGCCAAGCGAGCGGGTCGCAACACCTTTGCCTTTTTCAATCACAGCATGAACACGGAAGCACGCCGTACGCTGACACTGGAACATGACCTGCGCCACGCACTGGAACAGGGCGAGTTACACCTGCACTATCAGCCTCAGGTTGACCTGAGCAGTGGACAGATAATCGGTATGGAAGCACTGCTGCGCTGGCAGCACCCGATTGATGGCAATATCCCCCCTGACGAGTTCATCCCCATCGCCGAAGAAACCGGCATGATTTTGCCCATCGGGCGCTGGGTACTGGAGCAGGCTTGCCAGACCGCCGCGCGCATCCGCCGTCTGTACACGCGCCCCTTTCGCATGGCAGTAAACCTTTCGGCACGGCAATTTGAAGACTCTGAACTGATCTTGCAGGTCGACCAGATCCTGGCTGATACGGGCCTGCCCGGGAATTATCTTGAGCTGGAGATTACCGAGAGCCTGTTGGTCAACAATTTCGGTCATATCAACGATATTCTGCGCCAACTGCGCCGTCGTGGTATTACCATCGCGGTGGACGATTTTGGCACCGGCTACTCATCACTCAACTATTTGAAGAAGCTTGAGGTCAACCAGCTCAAGATCGACCGCTCGTTTGTGCAGGATATTCCGGGGGACCGTGATGACGTGGCGATCACCTCCACCATCATCCTGATGGCCCGCCAGCTGGGGCTGGACGTGATCGCTGAAGGTATCGAGACCGAACAGCAGCAACAGTTCCTGCTGCAGCAGGGATGCCGCACGGGACAGGGCTTCTATTTCAGTCGCCCCGTGCCCTTCAGCCAGCTACAACAACGTTGGTCACACAGGACCTGACCAAGCATCACTGAGACTTGCGAGCGGCGTCCTTGATTGCCGAACCGGCTTTCTCAATATCCTTGCCTGCACCCTCAATGGTACTGCAAGCAGTCAGTGCGCTGGCACCGGTGAGTACCAAAAAAGCACCGAATAGCATGCCAAATATTGTTTTGCGCATAGTAAATCCTCTTGCTGCAGTCTTGTTTATCATAGCGCCCCCAAGCCCCCTGCACCATGCAGGGACCTGACCATTGTGTCCAGGCTGACTATACTCAGGCTGAACGGTACCATGCTGGAGGCTCGATGCTCAGAATAAGACCCATCGACATGGATGACCATGCACTGCTGCAAACTGTGGCAACCGAGTCAGGCACGGGGTTCACCTCGTTGCCCAATGATGCTGAACTGCTGGCACAAAAAATCGAACGCTCGGTCGAGGCTCTGCGCAGCACGGAGAAAAAGCCGCTGCCGGTCACCTACCTGTTCGTAATGGAGGAAACCGGCACCGGCGAGGTACTCGGTACCTGTGGCGTCACCGCCGCTGTTGGTCTGGACGCACCCTGGTATCACTATCACATTGGTACCATTGTGCATGCATCACACCAGTTCAATATCCACAACGAATTTCAGACCCTCTATCTGTGTAATGACTACACTGGCAGCAGCGAGCTGTGTTCGCTGTTCCTTCGACCGGATTACCGAGGCCGTGGTGGCGGCGGGCTGTTGTCGCGGTCCCGCTTTCTGTTCATGGCCGAACACCCGCAGCGCTTTGCAGATCGGATCATTGCCGAGATGCGCGGTTTTACCGATCAGCATGACAGAAACCCTTTTTGGGAGGGGCTGGGGCAGCACTTTTTCTCCATGCAGTACCAGCAGGCAGATTTCCTGACCGGTTCTGGCAATAAGGTGGTGATCGCCGAGTTGATGCCAAAGCACCCGATCTATATCCACCTGCTGCCTGAAGAGGCTCAGGCGGTAATCGGCCGGGTACACCCCAATACCGAACCGGCCTGCCGCCTGCTGCAATCTGAAGGCTTCCGTTATGAAAACTACGTAGATATTTTTGATGCTGGCCCGACACTGGCGGCCCGGCCGAACGAAGTACGGGCCATCCGCCGCAGCCGCCGAGCCGAAGTAGTCATTGATACGGCTCCGGTACCGCCTGATGCTCGCGATTTTCTGATCAGCAATACCCGTTGCCAAGGCTTTCGCTGTACTCAGGCACGCCTTAATCCCAGCCTTAACCGGGTCCGTGTCAGCCCCGAGTTGGCGGCCTGCCTGGAGGTAGAGGCTGGCGAAACTGTCAGGCTGGTCAGTTTGCCAGCACACTCAGGGGCAGGCGGATAATCAGCTCCAGACCTTCGTCCGGGTGATTGTGCGCCTGCAGCTCTCCGCCCAGTTGCACGATGGCTCGCTGAGCAATGCTCATCCCCAGCCCATAGCCCTCGCCATGCCCCCCACTGCCTCGCACAAAGGGCTCAAACAGTTTCGGCAGCAAGTCGGGGCTGACACCTGGCCCCCGGTCTCGCAGCCGAATTTCGACCGTATCATTGTTAAGGCTGGCGCTGATCCTCAGTGCCGCCGTTTCCGGTGTATGCCTGAGTGCATTATCAATCCCGTTGTGCAGGGCCCTTTGCAGCAGCGAGCGTTGCAGGTGCAATTTCAGTTGCGGGGGCTGTACTGCGATCTGCACGGGACGGTCAGGCTGCCGAAAATGTACATCCGCAGCCAGTTCGGCAAACAACGTTTCTACACTGAACACCTCTGTGTCAGAGTTGCTGTCTGCCTGCTGCAGTCGGGTGTAGCCGACAATTTCCGCAATCAGTCCATTCAAGCGCTCACACTCACGGTTGATTCGACGTGACAGAGGGTTGTCATCGCCAAGGCGCTGTTCAGCCAGCCCTGCCGCAGCCTGCAGCCGGGCCAGGGGTGCCCGTAATTCATGTGACACGTCCTGCAACAGTCGTTGCTGGTTCAGTAGCGTCGTTTCAACATATTCCGCCATCTGATCAAACTCGCGACTCAGTTCACCGAGTTCATCTCGGCGCCGACTGAGCCGGTCATCGGCCCTGAGACTCAAGTCCTGTTGCCGGTGCAGGTTATGCACATGTCGACTCAACTGTCGGATCGGTCGAACCACCAGTGCACTCAACAACAGCCCGGAGAGTGAAGAAACTACCAGTATCAACCCCATCTGCAACGAAAACAGGCGTCCCAGCAGGCGGTCAGCGAATACCCCATCGGGAGGACGTGGCACATGCACGCGGTACTCCCTCCCGGCGTCCGATGTCAGGTTGAACACATAAGCATCCGCCGGTGGCTCACGCCGCCAGGTTGTGATCGGTTGATCACTGCCCTGCGGATAGATCCACAACCGCACACGATGGTGGTCCCGCCCCTCTCGCAGCCAGCGTGGGTCATTCTCTTCATACCGCTCCAGCATCAGCTGCGCCTGACCCCGGGCACGCGCTTCCAGCACCTCCAGCCGATGCACCGAGTCCACCCGACTGCTGAGGTAAAGAAATACGCTGGTCATGCCGATTGCACTCACCAGCCAGATCACCAGAAACATTTTCCAGAACAGCTGCCGAAACCAGTCTTTGGCCAAGACCCGCGACAGGCCAGACTGCAGACGCTGAAAGAGGGTTGTCACAGCTCCTCCCGCACAAACTGGTAGCCCTGACCGCGTACTGTCTTGATCAGATCGCACTCCTCACCAAAGGCCGTCGCCAGTTTCTGTCGAACCCGACTGACGTGAACATCCATCGCCCGGTCATAGGCCGTCAACTTGCGGTGCAGTACCCGCTCTGTCAGCAGTTCCTTGCCCAGTACCTGTCCGGCGTTTTGCATCAGCAGTGCCAGCAGGTTGAATTCGGTGCTGGTCAACTCCAGCACCTCATCATTGACTCTTACCTCACGCAGGCCCGGGTCCAGACAGATCCCCTGCATCGACAGTACGTGTTGCGGCATACTGCCGGACGCAGTGCTACCCTGACTGCGCCGCAGAACAGCCCGTATGCGTGCCAGCAGCTCACGCGGGTTGCAGGGTTTGGCCAGATAGTCATCGGCGCCCATCTCCAAACCGATAATACGATCGATATCATCGCCGCGCCCGGTCAGCATGATCACCGGCAGTTTGAAGCGTGGCCGCATCTGCTGCAGCAACTCCAGCCCACTCTGGCCGGGCATCATGATATCGAGCACCATCAGGTCAGGCACGCCCTGTGCCAGCCTCGCCAGTGCCGCCTCGGCATCATTCACCGACTCCAATTCAAAGCCTTCATGGCGCAGGTAGTCCGCCAGCAGCTCGCACAGCTCGACATCATCATCAACCAGCAATATCTGTTTCGACTGCATCATCCTGTCCTCCTGCTGACATCATAATGCCCCCGCCCTGCCAACCGGAAAAGCTTTACCCAACTTTACGCTTCAGGCACACAACTTTGCCTGTCACAGCGCCATACTGCAGCCATCTGAATGCAACAAGTGGAGAACAAACATGAAAGCACGTTCCTTGATTACCAGCCTGATCGCCGGCTCTCTGGTGCTGAGCAGCAGTGTCGCGGTGTTTGCAGGCCAGAAGGGCAACTGTGACCGTGACAGCCGACAAGAGCAGCGGGCGGAAAAACGGCTTGAGCGAATGACCGAAAAGCTCGCGCTTACACCTGATCAGCAGGCCGCCATCAAGACACTGTGGCAGCAGCAGACCAGACCAGAACGTTCAGCGATGGCACGCAACGGGCTGCAAGGGCTGGATCCGAATGCGGAAGACTATGGTCGCCAGGTGCAGCAACATATTGAGCAGGCACAGCAGCAGATGGCGAAGCACATGCAGGCTCGCGCTGATCACAAGGCAGCACTGTATGACATTCTGACCCCGGAACAGGAGCAGAAACTGGAGCAGATGCGTGATCGGAGTGATCGGAACAAGGGGATGTGGTATCACGGTCGGGGAGCTGAATAAGCCCCCCTGATCCGGGCGGAGCCGACTTCAGTCGGCGTTCGCTCCGAGCGTCGCCAACGCCGCTTCGGCACAGGCGATGTCCTCTGCCTGAGAAGCTCCCGATACACCCACGGCACCGACACATTCGCCATTGAGGATAATCGGCAGACCGCCACCCAACATCAGCAGATCAGGGTGGGTATCCAGTGCCGCCAGCAGATGTACATCATCCGAGTTGTTGTCACGGAAAAAGTTGCTTGGTACCTTGAAGCCGGCGGATGTTCTCGCCTTGCGCAGGGCCAGCAACGACGTCTGCGGCGGTGCATCGTTCAGGCTCAGCTGCGCCAGCGGCTGGCCGGAACGCCCTACCAGAGCAATGCTCACATTCACGCCCAGCGCTTCGGCCTGCTCGGCAGCGGCCGCAACCGCCTTCAATGCCGCACGATAGTCCAGTGTTGCTCGGTTGACGGTCAGATTTTCGCTCATCATTGCTCTCCCCTACCGCGCTCAATCGACGCGTTCAAAGATCAGATCCCAGACACCATGTCCCAGACGCTCACCGCGACTTTGAAACTTGGTTACCGGGCGCCACTGCGGCTGAGGTGAATATTGCCCTGTACCGGCGGCATTGCGATATCCATCCGCTGCAGACATCACCTCCATCATGTGCTCGGCGTAGTTTTCCCAGTCAGTGGCCATGTGAAAACAGCCACCGATTGTCAGCTTCTGCCGGATCTTCTGCGCAAATTCAGGCTGTACAATGCGGCGTTTGTGGTGACGTTTTTTCGGCCATGGGTCAGGGAAGAACAGTTGCAGTGTATCCAGGCTGGCATCGGGGATACAGCGCTCCAGCACCTCAATCGCATCATCGCAGTACACGCGAATATTGCTCAGCCCCTCTTCGGCCGCACGGGCCAGCAGGCGCCCCACACCCGGTGGATGCACCTCAATGCCGATAAAGTCCTTCTCCGGAGCCTGGCGTGCCATTTCGATCAGGGAATCGCCCATGCCAAAGCCGATCTCCAGCACCACCGGTGCCTCGCGACCAAACACTTCGGCATAATCCAGGCGACCATCCGCCAGTTCAAGTCCGTAACGGGGCCAGTTCTGATCCAGTGAGCGCTGCTGACCTTCGGTCATGCGCCCGGCACGTACCACAAAGCTGCGCACGCGGCGCAGCGGTTTCTGCTCTTCAGTCATCTTGTATCTGTCTGTTGCGGGTACCCCTGCAGGCACCCGGATTCGGTATCAGTTGCTGATCACGCCATCCAGCGGTGATGAAGCACTGGCGTAGGCTCGACGCGGCATGCGTACGGCCAGGTGAGCTTCACGACCGGCCTGCACCGCTTTCTGCATCGCTTTTGCCATCAGTATCGGGTTTTGTGCACCGGCAATGGCGGAGTTAACCAGCACACCGGCACAGCCCATTTCCATCGCCATGGCCGCTTCCGAAGGTGTACCGATGCCGGCATCGACCAGGATCGGCACCCGCGCCTCTTCCATGATCAGGCGGATATTATGCGGGTTCTGGATCCCCAGGCCGGAGCCGATCAGCGAGCCCAGTGGCATTACCGCCACACAGCCGATCTCTTCCAGACGCTTGGCCACAATCGGGTCGTCGTTGGTGTAGACCATCACCTTGAAGCCATCATTAACCAGGGTTTCGGCCGCCTTCACCGTTTCGATGATGTTGGGGTAGAGGGTTTTCTGATCACCCAACACCTCCAGCTTGACCAGATCATGGCCGTCCAGCAGTTCACGGGCCAAACGACAGGTGCGAACGGCATCGTCAGCGGTATAACAGCCTGCCGTATTGGGCAGCAGGGTGTAGCGTTCGGGGCTGATCACGTCGAGCAGGTTGGGCTCGTCCGGGTTCTGGCCCAGATTGGTGCGGCGTACGGCCATGGTGACGATCTCGGCGCCACTGGCGGCAATCGCCGCACCGGTTTCAGCCATATCCTTGTATTTGCCGGTACCAACCAGCAAACGGGAGTTGAAGGATTGTCCTGCAATGATCAGCGGATCGTTGTGTTCCAGTTCTGACATCATCTGTACCCTGATATGAAAATGGTTATGTACTGTGCCGTTGCAAGGTTATTGCATCAGCCGCCGCCGATCGCATGCACGATCTCGATCCGATCACCCGCCTTAAGCGGCGTATCCGCATGTGAGCTGCGCGGAATGATCTCCAGATTCAGCTCGATCGCGATACGCTTGCCACTCAGCTCCAGTTGAGCGACCAGATCACTCAGATTTGACTGTTCTGCCACCTCAAGCGGCTCACCGTTCACCTGAATCTGCATTGTTCTTACCCTGTTGATAGATCGAAAAGGCCAGTACCAGCCAGCCGGCAATGAAGGCGCTGCCGCCAAGCGGTGTGATGGCTCCCAGCCAATGTACGCCGCTCAATGCCAGCACATACAGGCTGCCACTGAAGATCAGAATACCCAGCAGGAACAGCACAGCAGCCCAACGCAGACCTCGGCTGTCATCTCGCTGCAACAACAGCCCTACCAGCAAAAGTGCGAACACATGGTAGAACTGGTACTGCACACCGATCTGAAACACCTCCAGCAAGCGCTCACTCAGCTGACTGCGCAGGCCATGTGCGGCAAAGGCTCCCAGTGCTACAGCCACGGCTCCCAGCACTGCAGCGATTGTCAGTGTAAAACGCGCGGACATCGGATTCTCCTGAGCAGGCATTATAACGGTTTGGCGCCACCTGCCTGAAATGAAAAAAGCCGCACAGCGGCGGCTTTAAGATGGACACGAAACCGGGGCTCAGGCCTCCAGCATCGCACCGCGAATTTTCTTCATGGCATTTTTTTCCAACTGGCGGATGCGCTCGGCCGACACACCATATTCAGCTGCCAGCTCATGCAGGGTAGCCTTTTCGTCAGCCAGCCAACGTCGAGCCAGAATATTGCGACTGCGCTCGTCCAGCCCCTCCATGGCGCTCATCAGCCTGCGCTGGGATTCCTGCTCCCAGTTGGACTCTTCCAGCTGCATGGCAGGATCCGCCGAATGGTCTTCCAGGTAGGCGGACGGAGCCAGGTAACGGCTATCTTCGTCTTCGCTTGCCAATGCGTCAAAGGCGGTATCATTGGAGGCCATGCGGCCTTCCATCTGGCGTACAACCTTGGCATCAACACCTAGATCAGCCGCGATGGCATCCACTTCATCGTTGTTCATCCAGCTCAGCGACTTCTTCTGTGAGCGCAGATTGAAGAACAGTTTGCGCTGCGCTTTGGTGGTCGCCACTTTAACGATGCGCCAGTTGCGCAGGATGAACTCATGCATCTCGGCCTTGATCCAGTGCACTGCAAAGGACACCAGACGAACACCCATGGTGGGGTCGAAACGCTTCACGGCCTTCATTAGGCCCACATTGCCTTCCTGAACCAGGTCACCCAGCGGCAGACCGTAGCCGGAATAGCTGCGTGCAATGTGTACGACAAACCTCAGATGCGACATGACCAGCTGACGTGCCGCTTCAAGATCGCTCTGGTAATGGAGACGCTCTGCCAGTTCCCGCTCCTCATCTGCAGTGAGGATCGGAATCGCACTCACAGTCTGAACATAGGCATCGATATTACGGCCCGGTGACAGATGTTCAATAACTTGCAAGCTTGTGCCCATCTAGGAATGACCTCGCAAAATACGTTAATCCCAAGGATTGATTGCTCGTTACAGTGACCTTTTATAGCCACAAAAGTTCCACTGCGCCACTGTCACGAACAAACGACCGAAAAACTTAACGTGAAATGGCCCGTAGAGCAAGCCCCTCCAAGCCCCCCAGTGAAGGTATCAGCTTTCGCCCGGCTCGATCTCGTTCAGGTGACGCGTGACCGCAAGCCAAGACCCGGTGAGCCCCAGTAGTGCAGACGTTGCCAACAGGCTAAGCGTCCCAACCAGCCCCAGCCCGCTGATCTCAAATCGGTTCAGATAGAGGTCGGCCAGGGCCTGCGCCGGCTCGGTCAGCATCAGCAGCGCCATCTGCACCAACAGCCAGGCCAGCAAGCCTCCGATCAGACCGTACCAGAAACCACTGTACAGGAAAGGCCGACGTACCCAGGCATCAGTCGCGCCGACCAGCTTGCTGACGATGATCTCGTCGCGGCGGCTCTCGATGGTCATGCGCACAGTATTGCCCACCACCAGCAGGACCGCCATTGCAAGCAGGCCGCCAAGGACATAGCTGCCGCGCTTAGCCAGGGCGATGATCGCATTGAGGCGCTGCACCCATTCCATATCCAGCTGGGCTTCATTCACGCCCGGCAACGCCTGCAGCTCGGCCTGCAGCAGCGGCAGCTGGACCGGGTCACTGGACAGGGGTGTCACCATGATCACCGCCGGCAAAGGGTTATGATCAAAATAGTCAAGCAGGTCGGCAAAGGCGGTATAACGGCGGAAATCCTCAAGCCCCTTGTCCCGGCTGATCAGCTCGACCGAGCTCAAATCATCACGCAGCAACAGCTCACGACTGAAACTGTCGACCGACTGATCACTCAACTCGGTCTGCATGTACAGAGCGATGCGTGGTTCCGGGTCCCAACCCGAGGTCAGCGTCTGCAGGTTACTCAGTGCCGTAAACAAAAACCCCGGCAGTGCCAGTGCAATCGCCAGTACCGCCAGTGTCATCAATGAAGCCACCGGTGTCTGTCGCAAACGCACCAGTGCCTGCCGTGCCACAAGTGCATGATGGCGCCGCCAACTGCGGCTGCGGTCGGCAAACTGAATACGGTGTTGCTGCGCACCGCGTCGAGGAGGCTGGGTCGGTGTCTCTTTTCTAGCCATCTGCCACTAGCCTGCCGTTTCTGAGTGTGAGCATGCGATGTCTCATCCGGTTGATCAGCGATAGATCATGGCTGGCAATCAGAACAGTGGTTCCCACCTGATTGAACTGGCCAAACAGACGCATGATATCTTCCGACAGTTGTGGGTCCAGGTTACCGGTGGGCTCATCCGCCAGCAGTAGCCGGGGCTTGTGCACAATGGCACGAGCAATGCCCACTCGCTGTTGTTCACCGGTCGATAGCGTGATCGGATTGTGTTTTTCCCGCGCCAGCAACCCAACCTTGTCCAATGCCGCCCTGACACGACGGGCCGCATCGGCGGGGTCATAGCCGCTGATCTGGAGCGGCAGCGCCACGTTATCAAAGATCGAACGGTCAAACAGCAGATGGTGATTCTGGAATACCACACCGATCTGGCGTCGGAGATAGGGAATCTGCGAGCGGTGCAGCCGGGACAGGTCCTGTTGCCCCACCCAGATCTGACCTCGACTGGGCCGCTCCATCAGCATGATCAACCTCAGCAGGGTGCTTTTGCCCGCCCCTGAGTGCCCAGTGAGAAACGCCATCTCGCCGGACTCCAGTTCGAAGTCCAGGTTGAGCAGGGCGTCCTGACCACTGGCATAGCGTTTGGAAACGTTACTGAACCGGATAGCTGCCATCGCGAAATCTCAATCGAACAAAGCGTGTACGAACTCGTCCGCTTCAAATGGGCGCAGATCATCGACCTGCTCACCCACGCCGATAAATCGGATCGGCAGGCCAAACTGCTTGGCGATGGCGAAGATGATGCCACCCTTGGCGGTACCATCAAGCTTGGTCAACGTGATACCGGTCACGCCCACCGACTCCTTGAACTGCTTGGCTTGGCTGATGGCGTTCTGACCAGTACCGGCATCCAGCACCAGCATCACTTCGTGCGGGGCATCAGGATCCAGTTTCTGCATGACGCGTACCACCTTCTGCAACTCTTGCATCAGGTTATCCTTGTTTTGCAGTCGACCCGCCGTATCTGCGATCAGCACATCGACTCCCTTGGACTGAGCGGACTGCAGCGCATCAAAGATCACTGACGCGGAATCGGCACCGGTGTGCTGAGCGACCACTGGAACATTGTTGCGCTCACCCCATACCTGCAGCTGCTCCACGGCAGCAGCACGGAAGGTATCGCCCGCGGCCAGCATCACCGACTTGCCTTCAGTCTGATATTTTTTCGCCAGCTTGCCGATGGTGGTGGTCTTGCCTACGCCATTGACACCAACCATCAGGATGACAGCCGGTTTCTTCTCTGGCAGACGCAACGGATGTTCAACACCACCGAGCAGGTCACCCAGTTCCTGCTTGAGCGCCTCTTTCAGGGCTTCGGCATCTTTCAACTGTTTGCGCTCGACGCGATCCGTCAGACGCTCGATGATTTCGGTGGTGGCTTCAACGCCGATATCCGCCATCAGAAGAGTGGTTTCGATCTCTTCCAGCAGGTCGTCATCAATTTCCTTGGCACCAAGAAACAGATCACCCAGCTGCTCGGTCAAGTTCGCTTTGGTACGGCTAAGGCCGGACTTGATGCGATCAAACAGGCGCTTTTTCTGCTGTTCGGGTGCTTCTGCCGCCAGCTTTGCTGCTTCGGCAGCCTCAGCGGCCTTGCGGTCCTGCTCGGCCTTTTCAGCCGCAGCAGTCTGACGCTCTTCTTCGGCCTGCAGTTCCGCTTGCGCTTGCGCAGCCCGCTCCGCAGCCCGCTCCGCTGCCGCCTGGCGTTCGGCCTCGGCGGCGACTTCTGCAGCCCTCCGAGCAGCTTCTTCCGCCTGACGAGCCACTGCTTCAGATTCCTGCTGACGCGCAATTTCCTGCGCCTGTCGAGCCGCCTCCTCTTCTGCCTGGCGCGTCACCTCTGCAGCGGCCTGCTCCGCCTGCTGTTTGGCCTCCGCTTCAGCCGCCTCGGCAGCAGCCTGTTCTTTTGCTGCCTGCTGTTCAGCCTTTTGACGCTCGGCCTTTTCAGCCGCTTCGGCCTCACGCTTCGCAACCTTCTCGGCTTCTGCCGCTTCAGCGGCACGGGTCTCTTCAATCCTGCGCTGAGCATCCGCCTGAGCCTGCTGCTCCAGCCGTTGCGTGCGGCGTTTTGAAACCTGAGCAATCACCAGTACCAAAACGACCAGAAAAACCCCGGCGATCCAGGGCAAAGTGGCAGGGTCAAGACCGCGATCGGCCATCCAGGTGTAGAGCGCTTCCATAGTCTGTAATATCCACCGTAACAGCCCGTCTGACGGGCATGAATGAAACGAATCAACAAGGCTGGCTATCTTAGCACAGAGCCAACGCCGACAAACCCGGAGATGCATGATGGAAAGCAAATCCCGCCGTTCAGCCCTGTTAAGCCGGGGCCAGCTGCGACTGCTGATCTGGGTCCTGCCGGTTGTTATTCTGTTGCTGTCCCTGTTGGGACCAGAATCACAGCCTGAAGCTGTCATCAGTGCCGACTCGGATCGGCGTATCTATCAGCAGGTAATCCCACAGCAGACACTGTTCCGCCTGCACCTGATCGCTCCGCACCCACCCGCACTCGACGCCAGTATCCAGCTGCAGCAGCGCCTGATCACACAGGCCTTCATCATGCGCCTGCAAAAACCGGATGAGCTGGGTGACTGGCTGTCCACTCAGGGCTGGGAGGTACAGGTGCAGTCGAATACCGGCTACCGGCTGCTGCAGCTGAAAAGCGGCAGACCCTTTGCCGATAGTGATGTGCGACAGCTGTTACAGCAGCTGCAAACACCGCCCAGAGTTGATTGGTCGGCGCTGTTGCAGCGCACCCAGGCCGAGCAGTACATGATGAGGCAGAATGCAGAGGCCTGGCTGGCCAGTCCACCTTCAAGCAATGAGCACGTTTCGCTGGATCCGCTGGCTGATTATGCACGGCAGCTGCAGCCGTCAGACTGGCGAATAACCCTGACCGGGCCTGAATACCAGTCATTGTCGTCCGTCATATTTGACCCGGCACCATCATCGGCACCCTTTGAGGATTTGATGCTGAGCCTGAAGCCGCTGCCGGTTACGCCAGCCGCAGACGCCCAGCTACAGCTGCACCGCTGGACCTTGCCTCAGGTGAAATCGATACAGGACTTCGCACAACTGCTGTTGGGGCGGGAGCTGGTTGTCCAGCCGCTTTCACGATGGTTGAAACAGCAACTGGCAGACGCACCCGCTCATCAGGCCGGGTACAGCCTGCGCTGGGAAGCGACTCAAAGCGGTGGGCTCGTGACATTACTGCTGCAAGGCGAACAGTGGCCCGAGATCCCTGCTTGGCTGCCACAGCAGCTACAGCAAGAAAATGTGGAAACAGCACGCCAGACCCTGCTGAAACAGCTGGAGGGCAATACTGGGCAGCAGCAATGGATGGACCTGCTGGCCCTGTATCAACTGCCTCCGGACAGCCTGCAGCGCTTGCCCGCACTACTGGAAACACTGGAATTGTCCGCCATGCAGCAGTGGTTGCAGTCACAGCTGCTGTCTGATTACTATCACACCCTCTCTCTGCCGCACTAAATTTCAAGGACTCTGCCCATGCCGCGCCGCAACAACCACCGCCCACAAAAAACCAGAGATACCGAGACATCCACGGTGCGTATCATTGGCGGTGAATGGCGCGGACGCAAACTGAGTTTTCCCGAAATAGAAGGCCTGAGGCCAACACCGGATCGAGTCAGAGAAACCCTGTTCAACTGGCTGCAGAGCTACCTGCCGGGGGCACGCTGCCTGGACCTTTTCAGCGGTAGCGGTGCGCTGGGTATCGAAGCTCTGTCTCGGGGTGCCGCCTCGGTAACCTTTGTGGATCAGGCCACGGAAGTGGTGAGTCAACTTAGAAGCAATATTAATCTGCTCAAGGCGCAAAACGCCGAGATCATCGCCGCCTCGGCTCTCGACTGGCTCGACAGGCGCCAGCCGGATCAGGAGCCCCGCTACGATCTGGTATTCATGGACCCGCCCTTTCACAAGGGGCTGGTGGCACCAATCTGTGAAATGCTGGAGCGTCGCAGCCTGCTGCGTGAAGAAGCGATGATTTATATTGAGACGGAAAAGTCGCTGGCGCTGGATACATTGCCGGCCAACTGGGTTTTACACCGAGAAAAAGCTGCCGGCCAGGTCGCCTATCGTCTATTTGTAAGGCAACCCAGCGAATAGCAGCTCTACCAGCTGCTCCCCCCGCACCTTGAGACCAAAGCGGCGACCGGTTCTTAACCACTCATGCAGCAAGCCGTTCATGGCCTGTTGCAGGGTGAAAGCAAGCTCGACAGGGTCTGGCTTTTTTCTGAGCTGCTTCTGCTTGCGCGCCTGTTTCAGAAATCGGCGCAGCTGGTCAAGCCACAGCTCGCGATTCTGTTCCAGAGAGTCAGACAAAGGCTGCAGGTCATTACACAGCACCACCGGCTGATAGAACACTCGATACAGGGCACATGCTTCGGCATCCTGCTCAAATCCGTCCAACACACCAAGCAGATAGAGTTTCAGGGCCGCCAGCGCATCCTGTTGCAGCGCCTGACATTGTTCCAGCCAGACCGGCTCGAACGGTAGCATCCAGGCATGGTGGATCTGCTGCAGCAGGTCAGCTCGATTGCGAAAATGCCAATACAAGGCTCCGTGGGTCACGCCCGCCACTTGTGCAATCTGCTTCAGGGTTGTGGCTTCAACCCCCTGCTCACTGAACAGCTTCAGCCCTGTTGCCAGCAGCAACTGCCGCGTCTGCTCCGCTTCTTCCCGAGTACGCCTGGCCATGGTCGTTGTACCGCTCCCTGACACTTTTACATTTGAGGGGGTATGGATAACAAGCTAACCTAAGTGTAGTCGTACTGGCACGCAAGCCGGTTACGAAGGGTTTAACAAAAGCGTCATAATTGACCCGGATTCATATAACCCTTAAAAATAAAAAGGTGAATTTTAATAACTTTTTTATTATCTCTCATTCCTCTAATCTATTTGTGTGCCCCCCGCAATTGGGCTAACATCCGCTCGAACAGTGTTGCCACATGATGCAAAGGTCAGCAACCGATATGAATACGGCGATCTATCCAGGCACCTTCGACCCGATCACCAATGGCCACTCCGATCTGGTCGGGCGCGCTTCGCGTCTGTTTGACCGGGTTGTGGTAGCTGTAGCCGCCAGCCCCAAGAAAAAGCCGTTGCTGTCTTTGGATGAGCGGGTTGAACTGGCCAAAACCGCGCTGTCCCACCTGCCCAATGTGGAGGTGATCGGCTTCGATTGTCTGCTGGCAAATCTGGTCCGCGATCAACAGGCCAACATTATCCTGCGCGGACTGCGAGCCGTATCCGACTTCGAATACGAGTTTCAGCTGGCCAATATGAACCGCAAGCTGGCCCCTCAGGCTGAAAGCCTGTTCCTGACACCGGCGGAGCATCTATCCTATATCTCCTCCACCTTGATCCGCGAGATTGCGGCACTGGGCGGCGATGTGGATCAGTTTGTACACCCGGCGGTTGCCAGTGCACTGAAGCAGCACCAGAGCCAGAAATAACGAACCTGTCAGAGCGAGTGAGGTAGCCAGTCATGGCATTGATGATTACTGACGAATGCATCAACTGTGATGTATGCGAGCCGGAATGCCCCAACGAGGCAATCTCTCCGGGTGATGAAATTTACGAAATCGACCCGGGCAAGTGCACAGAGTGTGTCGGTCACTATGACACGCCGCAGTGCGTTGAAGTATGCCCGGTTGACTGTATTCCGAAAGACCCGGACCACGTCGAAACCGAAGACATGCTGATGGACAAGTACCACAAACTGACCGGCAACTGAGGTCAGGTGCAGGGCGTGAATTCATACACGCCCGCAGCATTGTTTACAGCCGGATTTCGGTCCGGCTGAGTTCAAATTCCTGCTCCAGCCTTTCGCCGATTACGTTGTCCCCTTCCGCCAGCCAGTGTGCATACTGCATATGCAGGCAGCGTACCTTGTCCCACTGTGCAATACCGCCAATGCCATAGCGGGTATACAGCTCGGCAAGCCCCTTTTCCTCTATGCGCGCCCGATCTTCCGGTCGCATCAACGCCTGCCGACGCTCCACATAGCGCTGCTGCTGGGCGTGAAAGGCCTCGCGCAGTGCTTCATTCTGCTGTAGCTCTTCTTCAATCTGTTTGACCCAACCATTCGCCTCAATGCGACTGATCGCCACATCCAGGTCCTTCGAGCTGAGCCAGTAGAGCGTCGGGAAAGGGGTATCCCCCAGCAGGCTGCGCATCTGCAATACCAGTGGAATACCCTCGTCTGTCTGACAGGCGATCGCCTCAATCCCTCTAGGTGTGCGTCCGATCTGGCGCTCAATAAGCAGCAGCTGTTCCGGGGTCGGTTGCGTTCGGGTGGTATCAAACCTGTGCATAGTCTTCTCCGCTGCCCAGCCAGCGCCGGATCAGGCTTTCATTCAGTGCCGGCAACTGTTCAAGATCAGCTGCCAGCTGGTGTATTTTGGGCAACAGGTCGGCATCGCGCTGCAGGTCCGCAATGCGAAACTGCATCATGCCGGTCTGGCGCGTGCCCAGCACTTCGCCCGGCCCACGCAGTTCCAGGTCCTTCTCGGCGATACGAAACCCATCGGTGGTCTCACGCATCACGGCCAGCCGCTCGCGCCCCTGTTTTGACAGCGGCGCATGGTACATCAGGACACAGAAGCTTTCGACACTGCCACGCCCTACCCGTCCACGCAGCTGGTGCAACTGCGCCAGCCCCAGCCGTTCAGGATTTTCAATGATCATCAGGCTGGCGTTGGGCACATCCACACCCACCTCGATCACGGTGGTCGCCACCAAAAGATCCAGCTCGGCGGCCTTGAAGTGGGCCATAATCTCGGCCTTCTCGGCCGGCTTCATGCGACCGTGTACCAGCCCAATGCGCAACTGTGGCAGCGCTTCCTTAAGGCTCTCAGCCGCCACTTCCGCCGCCTGACACTGCAGTGCCTCCGACTCTTCAATCAGCGTGCAGACCCAGTAGGCCTGTCGCCCCTCTTCGCAGGCCTGACGCACCCGCTCGACCACTTGATCCCGGCGCGAGTCGGCAATCACCACCGTCTGAACCGGTGTGCGTCCCGGTGGCAGCTCATCAATGATGGAGCAGTCCAGATCAGCATAGGCGCTCATGGTCAGCGTGCGGGGAATGGGCGTTGCAGTCATGATCAATTGATGCGGACTGCGTTCGCCGTTACGCCCCTTTTCACGCAGACTGAGGCGCTGGTGTACGCCGAAACGGTGCTGCTCATCGATCACAACCACCCCCAGATCGGCAAACACCACCTCCTCCTGAAACAGGGCATGGGTGCCAACGGCGATCTGTGCTTCGCCGGTGCGAATGGCCGCCAGCTGCGCTTCGCGAGCCTTGCCTTTCACCTTGCCCGCCAGCCAGGCTACTCGAATCCCCAGTGGCTCCAGCCAATTGCTGAAATTCAGATGATGCTGTTCAGCCAGAATTTCGGTGGGCGCCATTACCGCCGCCTGCAAGCCGTTTTCCACCGCCTGCAGTGCCGCCAGCACGGCAACGACGGTCTTGCCGGAGCCGACATCACCCTGCACCAGACGCAGCATGGGAAGCGGTTTTTGCAGATCGCGGGCAACTTCTCTGGCCACTCGCAGCTGTGCCGCCGTGAGTGAAAACGGCAACTGATCAAGAAAGGGGCGACTCAACTCACCCGTAGCACGCAACAGAGGCGCCCCCTGTTGCTGCACCTGGCGACGTATTTTTTGCAGTGAAAGATGGTGCGCCAATAACTCCTCCAGTGCCAACCGACGCTGCGCGGGATGCTTACCTTCCAGTAACAATGCTTGATCCGCATCCACCGGAGGATGATGCAGATAGCGGATTGAGTGCTGTAGATCGGGCAGTTTCCAGCGCGATCGCAAGGCTTCAGGCAGCAGGTCATCCAGCCCCTCCCGCTCCATCCATTCCAGTGCCAATGTAATTAACGAACGGATACGGTTCTGTGTCATCCCTTCCGTCAGCGGATACACAGGCGTCAGGCTTTCAGCCATCCGCGCAGCACCTTCAGTTTTCAGCAGTTTGTATTCAGGGTGTACCATTTCCAGCCCGGCGGGGCCGGGACGTGCCTCACCAAAACAGACCAGTCGTTTACCTGTCGACAGGCTGTTTTTTTGCGCCGCATTGAAATGAAAAAACCGCAGCGTCAATGTGCCGGTACCATCCTGCAGCCGGCACAGCAGGCTGCGTCGACGCCCCTGTACAACATCTGCCGCACGAATCGTGCCTTCAACAACGCCTTCATCGCCAGGTCGCAATGAGCCGATCGGCAGAACGCGGGTACGGTCTTGATAGCGACTGGGCAGGTGTAGAATCAGGTCCTGCACCGTACGGATGCCCAGCCGCTCCAGCTTCAGCTCCAGCGCAGTACCGACGCCTTTCAGCTCAGTAACCGGCACACCGCCTGCCACACTCACGCTTTACCCTTGTCCTTGCTGACCTTGACGCTGCAATGATTAATTGCCTCAACCAGCACATCGATCGCCTGAGGTCTGGGGAAGCTGGCTCTCCAGGCCACTGCCACTGTGCGCATCGGCTGGGGCTGCTTGAAGGGTCTTACTTCGATCAGTTCTGTCGTGGGGTGGTTCTCGATCGCGGACAGCGGCAGCACACTGGTCCCAAGCCCAGACGCCACCATCATGCGAATGGTTTCCAGCGAGCTGCCTTCTGTAACCGTATGTTGATCATGAAACGACTGATTCAGCGTCGGACAGGCTTCCAGTACCTGATCACGGAAACAGTGCCCTTCGCCCAGCAACAGCATGCGAATTTCATTCATCTGCCGAGAGTCGATTTCCTGCTGCTGTGCCAGCTCGTGCCCTTTGGGCATCACCATCATGAAGGGTTCATCATAGAGCGGGCGCGTCAGCACATCCGACTCATGAAACGGCAGTGCGATGATAATCGCATCCAGCTCGCCGTTACGAATTTTGGTACGCAGGTTTTCGGTGAAGTTTTCTTCGATATACAGCGGCATGTTGGGTGCCAGCCGCTGAATCTGCGGGATCAGCTGTGGAAACAGGTAGGGCCCGATGGTGTAGATGGCACCAATGCGCAGAGGACTGGCCAGCTGGTCCTTGCCTTCACGCGCCAGCTCGCGCACCGCCTCGGCCTGCTCCAGAACAGTCTGGGCCTGACGGACCACCTTCTCGCCCACCGGGGTAACCCGTACGGCGTTCTTGCTGCGTTCGAACAGCGCAACCCCCAGTTCTTCCTCCAGCTTCTTGACTGCAATCGACAGTGTCGGCTGGCTGACAAAGCAGCGCTCGGCGGCATGACCGAAGTGCTGCTCCTGGGCCAGAGTGACAATATATCGAAGCTCCGTCAGCGTCATCGGCGCGTACCTCTGTTAGGATGAACGTAAATCAATGAGTCGGGGTAGTCATGCAGGAACAACGAGTGCTGATCGCGGGCTGTGGCGATGTCGGAACCCAGCTGGGGGTAAGGCTGAGTACGCAGGGAGCACAGGTGTTCGGGCTTCGCCGTACTATAAACCAGCTGCCCGTCGGCATCCATGGCATTGCCGCCGATATGACCGATCCGGCCACGCTGGACGAGCTGCCGACCTGTGACTGGCTGTTTTACACCGCTGCCGCCAAGAGTCGTGACCCCGACGTATATCGCCGTACCTATGTCGATGGATTGAAACATGTGCTGGATGCCTTGCCGACGCCCCCGCGCCACCTGTTCCTGACCAGCAGCAGCGGTGTGTATGCCCAGACCGAGCATGAGTGGGTAGATGAACAGTCCGTCACCGAGCCGGGTAACGAGAGCGGCCGCATACTGCTGGCCAGCGAACAGCTGGCCCTGAGCAGCGGCATACCCGCCACGGTGGTACGGTTCAGTGGCATTTACGGCCCTGGACGCAATCATCTGCAACGGCTGGTCGAATCGGGCATTGCGGCACCACAGGAGCCGGTGCATTACAGTAACCGCATTCACAGCGCGGACTGTGCCGGTGTACTTGAGCACTTGCTGCAGCTGGCAATGCAGGGGCAGACATTAAAACCGCTGTATCTGGCCAGTGATGACGCGCCCACACCGATACATGAGGTGATGGAGTGGCTTGCCGCTGAGTTGGGGGTCGAAATTCGTGAGCGGCAGGCGGTACGTCGCGGCGGCAGTAAGCGCTGCAGCAACCGCCGACTCAGGGCCAGCGGCTACCGCTTCCGCTATCCGGATTTTCGCAGCGGCTACACCGAGCTGCTGCGAAAGGCGTGATCAGACCGCCAGCTCATCAAGCAGCTTCTGCTGCGCACTGAAACGCTCTTCGCCCTCTTTCGGCTGCACAAGGGTGTAACTGCCATCCGAGTGCAGCTCCCAGGCCTGGGCGTTGTCCTGCAGGTAGTAGTCCAGCTCCTTGCGGATGCGCTCGGCGTTCTTGCCAAACAGCTCGAAGCCGGTTTCCACCCGGTTAAGCATGTTGCGCTCCATCCAGTCGGCACTTGAGCCGATCACCACCGGCTTGCCACCATCATTGGCGAACCAGTAGATGCGGGTGTGCTCCAGGAAGCGACCGATGATGGAGCGAACCCGGATGTTCTCGGAGATCCCTTCCAGCCCCGGGCGCAGACGACACATGCCACGGATGATCAGATCGATCTGCACACCGGCCTGCGATGCCTCGTACAGGGCACGGATCAGTTTGGGCTCGGTCAGGCCGTTCACCTTAATGATGATGTGCCCCTGCTTGCCCGCCTTGACGTTGCGAATCTCGTTCTGAATCAGTTCCAGCATCTTGGCGTGCAGCGTGAACGGCGCGTTGTACAGCTTCTGCAGCTTCTGGATCTTGCCCATGCCGGTGAGCTGCTGGAAGATCTTGTGCACGTCCTCGCCCACTTCGTTGTCGGCGGTCATGTAGCTGTAGTCGGTGTAGAGCCGCGCGGTTCCGGAGTGGTAGTTGCCTGTGCCGAGGTGGCAATAGCGCACCAGTTCGCTGCCTTCGCGGCGCACGATCAGCATCATCTTGGCGTGAGTCTTGTAGCCCACCACACCGTACACCACCAGACAGCCCGCTTCCTGCAGACGGCTGGCCAGCTGCAGGTTGCTCTCCTCATCGAACCGCGCCCGCAGTTCGATCACCACCGTCACTTCCTTGCCATTGCGTGCCGCTTCCACCAGCGCGTTGACGATGTCGGACTTGACCCCGGTACGGTACAGGGTCTGCTTGATCGCAATCACGTCGTTGTCTTTCGCCGCCTGACGCAGCAGGTCCACCACCGGAGTAAAGGACTGGAACGGATGCAGCAGCAGCTGGTCGTTCTTGCGCAGTGCGCTGAAGATGTCTTCGTTGTTCTTCAGCTTGTTGGGCAGGTTTGGAGTGAAACTCTTCCAGCGCAGCTCTGGGCGCTCCACCAGATCCCGTACCGCCATCAAGCGTGTCAGGTTGACCGGCCCGTTAACACGATAGACGTGGCTGTCAGGAAGGTTGAACTCTGCCTGCAGAAAGCTGATCAGGCTCTCGGGCGTACGGCTGTCCACTTCCAGCCGTACTGCATCACCGAACTTGCGCGAGTGCAACTCACCGCGCAGAGCACGGGCCAAATCTTCGATCTCCTCGAAGTCGAAGCTGAGGTCGGCGTTACGGGTGATACGGAACTGGTAGCAGCCATCCACCTTCATCCCCGGGAACAGCTCTTCGGCAAACTCATGGATAATCGATGACAGGAAGATCAGATTGTCACCGCCATCACAGAGCTCGTCCGGCAGACGAATCAGGCGCGGCAACGACCGCGGAGCGGGAATGATCGCCATGCCGGTCTCACGGCCGAACGCGTCCTTGCCATCCAGCTCCACGATGAAGTTGAGACTCTTGTTCACCAGGCGCGGGAAGGGGTGCGAAGGGTCCAGCCCGATCGGGCTGATCACCGGCACCACCTTCTCTTCAAAATAGTCGCGCACCCAGGCCAGCTGCTCGGGGGTCCAGTCGCTACGGCGGCGGAAGTGAATATTTTCCGCTTCCAGTGCCGGGAACATGATGTCGTTGAGAATCTTGTATTGCCGCTCGATATTGATGGCACAAATCTCGGCAATCTTGTCGAGCACCCTCTGCGGGTGCATTGCATCCGGCCCCACCGCCTCACGGCCATACTTGAGCTGTCGCAACTGCTCCGCCACCCGAATTTCGAAAAACTCATCCAGGTTGCTTGAAAAGATCAGCAGAAACATCAGCCGTTCCAACAAGGGGTAGCTTTCATCCAGCGCCTGTTCCAGCACTCGCACGTTGAACTGCAGATGGCTCAGTTCCCGGTTGATGTACAGCTCGGGCGCTTTCAGATCCACCGGCAGTTTTTCGATCGGATCAATGGTCGGCAGTATCTCCCGGCTCTCCAGCAGGGCTGCGGTGGCTTCGCTCTGCTCCAGCGTCACAGTCACATCCTGACTGATATCATTCATTGCACTTTCTCCCGGGTTGATACTGTCGTCCATTCGTTTCACTCGTTGGTTTAGCGCTGCAGCAACTCGGCAGCCCTGACCGCAAAATAGGTCAGAATGCCGTCGGCACCGGCGCGTTTGATGCATGTCAGGCTCTCCAGAATCACCGACTCCTCGTCGAGCCAGCCATTCTGGAACGCCGCCATGTGCATGGCATACTCGCCACTGACCTGATAGACAAAGGTCGGCACTTTCAGTTCGGTTTTCACACGGTGCACGATATCCAGGTAGGGCATCCCCGGCTTAACCATCACCATATCGGCCCCTTCGGCCAGATCCATCGCAACCTCGTGCAGTGCCTCATCGCTGTTGGCTGGATCCATCTGGTAACTGAATTTGTTTCCCTTACCCAGATTGCCTGCCGAGCCCACCGCATCGCGGAAGGGGCCATAGTAGGCACTCGCATACTTGGCAGAATAGGCCATGATGCGGGTGTTGACGAAGCCGTTGCTCTCCAGCTCGTCACGGATCACGCCGATACGACCATCCATCATATCGCTGGGCGCCACCACATCGGCACCGGCCTCGGCGTGGGACAGCGCCTGCTGTACCAGCGTGTCCACGGTGCGATCGTTCAAGACATAGCCGGTCTCGTCGATGATGCCATCCTGACCGTGGGTGGTGTACGGGTCCAGCGCCACATCGGTCATGATGCCCAGCTCGGGGACGGCTGCCTTGAGCGCTCGCACGGCCCGCTGGACCAGTCCATTCGGGTTGTAGGACTCCTCGGCAAACTCGCTTTTGGCCTCGGCCGGTGTCACCGGAAACAGCGCCAGCATCGGAATGCCAAGCTGAAACCAGTACCTGGCCTTCTCCACCAGCAGGTCAATGCTGTAGCGTTCCACTCCCGGCATCGATGCCACCGCTTCCACCTGGTTCTCGCCTTCCAGCACGAAGACTGGATAGATCAGATCATCGGTGGTGAGGACATTTTCACGCATCAGACGACGCGAAAATTCGTCGGCGCGCATTCGGCGCATGCGGGTTTCAGGGTAGAAACGCTGACTGTTGGTAAAAGCCACGGCTCGATTCCTTTTTCAGGTGCATTGGACGACAAAAAGATGACATACAGGTGACAACGGCCCGTTTCACGGCACATCACCTGTTTGGTATTGGTCTCATCTTAACGTAATCTGTGACCAGTGCGACACGCCCCCTGTGGGGCGAGTACGGAAAACACTCAATTGCATCGATGGTTACAGCCAAAAGGAGTTCAGCCCATGAAAAAGATCGCGGTGATTCTGTCCGGAAGTGGTGTATTTGATGGCTCCGAAATCTACGAGTCGGTCCTTACCTTCCTGCGCCTTGAGCATAACGGCGTGGCGTATCAGTGTTTTGCCCCCAATGTGGAGCAGATGCACGTGATCAACCACCTGACCGGTGAAGTGGCCGAAGGTGAAAGCCGCAACGTACTGGTTGAAGCGGCGCGTCTGGCGCGCGGTGAAATCAAGGATCTGGCCGAGGCCAATCCGAACGAGTTTGATGCGCTGATCATCCCCGGTGGCTTTGGGGCCGCCAAGAACCTGAGTGATTTTGCCGTCAAGGGCGCCGACTGCACGGTCAACCCACAGCTGGTCACATTTGCCCGTGCCATCCATGACGCCGGCAAGCCCGTAGGCTTGATCTGCATTGCGCCAGCCATGACGCCGAAGCTGCTCGGTACCGGTATCCGCTGCACTATTGGCAGTGACGAGGGCGCTGCCGGGGCGATCAACAGCATGGGTGGCATCCATGAAAACTGCCCGGTGGATCAAATCGTGGTCGATACCGACAACCGGGTCGTGACTACCCCAGCCTATATGCTGGCAGGCTCAATCAACGAAGCCGCTTCTGGAATCAATCGCCTTGTGGATGAAGTGATCAAAATGGTTTGACCCGCAAAATTAGGAAAAATTCCTATATCCATAATTTTTGGACTCGGCATAATGGGTCTTGTGGATCTCCTGTTCAGGGAACGAATACAAGGACGGCCACGCAGCAGTTCAGGACGCACGGAGTGCACAGGCGAGAAGCCGCTTTTTACAACTGCAGGGATACGGATGCCAGAGAGAGGAGCCTGATGATGGATCATCGGCTCCTTTCGCTTTTTATGGGATTTGCAAAAGCCTCTATGGACAGCTGTTCAGCGTGCCGTCCACCCCCCATCAAGCGTGATGGTCTGACCGGTCATGTTGCGCGCCGCCGGGCTGATCAGAAACTGACACACGCCCGCCAACTCCTCTATACTGATGAACGCGCCCTTGGGCATCGGCTTGAGCATAATCTCGTCGATCACATCCTGCTCCGAAATTCCGTTGGCCCTGGCTTGTGCCGCGATCTGCTGCTCAACCAACGGTGTCAGCACATAGGATGGGCAGACCGTATTGATGGTAATGTCGGTATCGGCCGTTTCCAGCGCTACAACCTTTGAAAAGCCCAGCAGGCCATGCTTGGCCGCCACATAGGCGCTTTTATACGGTGATGCGACCAGTGCGTGTATGGAACCGACATTGATGATGCGCCCAAATCCCTGCTGGCGCATGCCGGACAGCAGCGCACGAGTCAACATGGCGGCCCCGGTGAGCATCACCTGTATCAGCTGATCGAACTTTTCCGGCGGAAAGTCTTCCAGCGGAGCTACATGCTGCAGCCCTGCATTGTTGATCAACACATCAACAGGCTCGCCATTCAGAGCCTCAATACTGCCGTGATCCGACACATCCAGTGCCAGCGCCCGGGCTTCTCCGCCTGACGCCTGAATTTCTCTGGCCACGTCGTCTGCAGCCTGTTGCCTGAGATCCGTCACCAGAATGGTATGGCCCTCGGTCGCCAGCGCCAGCGCAAGCCCCTTGCCTATGCCACTGCCGGCACCGGTAATCAATACGCGCATCTGCTCTCTCCTTCATAACGTCACTAAACGGGCATTTCAGACGAGTGCAGATAACTATAGCAGGGGTTGGCGCAACCTAGCATGAGAGGGTGAAAACTGACGGACATATTCCTGCTGCCAAAGCTCGCACCCCAGTGCATCCAGCGACTGTTGACGACCCGAGGCAATCCACTGCGCCAGTGCAGTTGCCACATCCGGCCAGGGCGACGGACTTGGAGACGACTGTGCCAACCATGCCTCTACCGGCTCCAGCGCCAGCTCCGACATGGTATTGGCCAGCCCCATCTGTTTCAATACAGCGGCGTTGGAGCGCTGTTCCACCTGACTGTGCAGCGGTTTGACCAGCAGTTTTTTTCCCGCCTGAATCGCCTCGCTGCACAAACCAAAACCGGCATTGCTGATCACGCCGGCACAGCTGCACAAGTCACGCTGAAAACCGTCACGCGAGAAGGGTTGCAGTTCCAAAGGCCCGCGTTGCTCAGGTGTTGCAATATTGCAATAAACGCGAAAGCGATACTTCGGAAAGGCACTCAGCCAGTAGATAACCTCATCCATGGACTCAAACGGCAGATACACCAGAATTTTGTCCGGTTCCTCAGTCAACGGATAGGGCGGAGGGGCTACCAAGGGTGGCAAAATGGGAGCATCGAAGTGGTACCAGTGCACACCCACCGCCTCATCCACAGGTGCGAACAGTTTGAGTGACGGTTTCAACCAGGGTTTGAATCCGGTCCCGGGAATGGGGTGATGGAAAGCATACTGGTGAGCAATACCGAGTGAGGGTACGCCCTGATGCCATGCTGCCCAGGCCGTGACAGGTTCAAAGTCACTCAGCACCAGATCGTAGCGGCTCAGATCCAGCTGGCGGTAATCGCGCCAGAACTGCACTGGCCGACTTTGCCTAAGAGTTTTCAGCCAGCCCACCCGCCCTGCAGAGGTGACAAAGGTAAAACCACGCCGGGTTTCAAACCGACCAAAGCACTCCATATTGAACAGTTGTTCAGGCGCCCGTCCACTCAGCAGCACATCAACCTCAACGCCTGCCGCCTGCAGCGCAGGCAGCAGCACCCGAGCCCGGGTGATATGTCCATTCCCGGTTGCCTGCACGCCATACAGAATACGCATCAGATCCACTCCCAGACGCCCAGCGCCAGCAGGGTCGAAGTGATGCCAAGCAAAGCACCTGCGGCAATATCAGTCGGGTAGTGAACACCAAGCAGCACTCGGGAGCTACCGATCAACAGTGCCAGAATAAAACCAGGCAGCATTAGTGAAGGATAAAATTGCGCCAGCAGCATGGCAAATACGAAGGCGGCTGCGGTATGTCCGGACGGGAAGCTGAATTTGTCCGATGGCTCGATGGCCGCTCGAAACCCCTGCAGACGATGGCAGGGCCGGTCACGCCGGATGGTGTTTTTCAGCAGCAGGTAGAGCGGCAACTCAATGCCGTAGGCCAAAAGCCCGACCAGCAGAAAGGCCTGGCCATCTTCAGGCTCCCACAGAGCCAGCGTCAGGCCCAGTATGAGATAGAGGCCGCCATCCCCAAGCCGGGAGATCCATCGGCTGCCCGCCATCACCGGTGCATGCTGACCGTAGCCGTTGCACCAGAAGAAGGCGCGGGTATCGAAGGCGTTAAGCTTCTGCAAACGGTTCATGGCGACCACCCCTTGTTGGCACTCAGGTGATCATTTTTCGTTCAAAGCGGTGAAAGTGCAGTTACATCAAGGTGAAGCTTTAATGACAGCCACTCAGTGCTGCAGCCAGTCAGTAATCAGTTGCGTCAGGCGATTCGGGTTGTCCCAGGGCAACATATGCCCCTCCCCTTCCACATTGATCAGTTCAAATGGCTGTTTTAGCCATTCCTGTACCCGTTGGGAGTAACTCAGTGGCAATACCTCGTCTTCGCTGCCGTGGATGATCAGGCCGCGGAAGTTGAACGTCCTCGACAGGCTGCCGAAGCGGTGTGTGAACAGGCTGGACAGGGTGCGTAGCGGATAGTCGAAGACAATCAGGGGATCGCTGTTGATCTCTTCGCCGGCAGGGTGGCCGGCCAGCAGGCGGTCGTAGTCGATGAAATTCTTCATCGGCAGCTGTACACCGGGCATCAGCAAAGCACTGCTCCAGATCCATGACCAGCCGATCTGGTGCAGCATATCCGGTGCCATTTCAGGTACCAGCAGCGTACCGCAAACCAATCGTTCAATACGTGACTCCCGCTCGGCACAGGCCAGCCCCAGCAATGCTCCGATGGAGTAGCCGTATAAGTATACGGGGCCACTGAAAGTCTGCTGGTAATAGTCGAGGATCTCGCTCAGATCGGTGCAGACTTGGTCTACTGTGTACAGGCCACGCTCGCCACCGGAGTAGCCATGGCCACGCAGGTCCACACCGACCACATTGAGTCCCTGAGCGGAAAGATCGGACAGCAGCTCGGCATAGAGCTCGGAATACGTGCCGATACCGGGAATGAACAGCAGCAGGGGTGCCGTCTCATCAGCACAGGAGTATAGCTCGGTATGCAGCGGTAACGTGCCGATACGAACACATCGACGCAGTTCCAGCCGAGACTCAATACCCAGCTTTCGGCGCAGCTCGGTACGCTGAAGATCAACGGGCGGGTTATAGCAACTGTTCATGTAACTCCTCAACGCTGGCAGCGGCGACAGAATACAGTACTGCGCTGACCCAGCTTTATTTCGGTAAGGTGCTCGCCACAACCATTGCAGGGCTGACCACCTCGGCCATACACATCCAGCACCTGACTGAAGTAGCCAGGCTTGCCATCGCCCCCCACAAAGTCGCGCAAAGTGGTGCCTCCCTGTTCAATGGCGGCTGCAAGTACAGTCTTGATGGTTTCAACCAGTACCGACAGCCTCTCTGCAGAGATACGCCCCGCCGCTCGGCGTGGATCGATTCCGGCACGATGCAGGGCTTCATTGGCATAAATGTTACCGACCCCGACCACAACCTGCGCATTCATGATCAGTGCCTTGATTGCTGTTCTGCGCCCTTTGCAGGCGGTCTGCAGATACTCGGCGGTAAAGTCCTCGCTCAGCGGCTCCGGCCCCAGATGGGCCAGCAGGCTGTGTTCGGTACCGTTTTCCTGCCACAGCACGGCACCGAAGCGACGTGGATCAGTCAGCCGCAGCAGCTGCCCGGACGCCAGCACCAGATCCACATGGTCATGCTTGCCCGGAACCGTACCCTGCGGCAGGATGCGCAGACTGCCTGACATACCCAGGTGCACGATCATCTGTCCTCGACTGAAACTCAGCAGCAGATACTTCGCACGCCGCTCGACGCACCGCACCTCATCACCTTCAACCCATTGTGCCAACTGCTCGGGAATGGGCCAGCGCAGTCTGGATTGACGCACCTCCAGCCGCGTGACACGCTGATGAACAATATGGGGCGCAATCCCACGGCATGTGGTTTCAACTTCTGGCAACTCAGGCATGACCCTTCTCCCGTGAAGGCTTGGCAGGGCGCAGTACCAGATAAACACCGAATACCGCCAGCGCCATGCCACCCAGCGCCAGCACCGACAGCTCTTCACCGAACAGCCACCAGGCTTCCAGTGCCGTTACGGGCGGCACCAGATAGAAGTAGCTGGCCACACGTGCCACTTCGCCCTCTCGGATCATCAACATCAGCAGCAGAATGGCACTGACCGACAGACCAAACACCAGCCACAGCAGGGCACCAATAAGCTCCGGGTGCCATTCAACTTCTCGCGTTTCCAGACCAAAACTCAACAGCGCCATCATCAGCGCCGTGGACAGGTACTGGAAAAAAGATCCCGTCAGCAGGTCCGTCCCCACCCCGAAGCGCTTCTGGTACAGCGTGCCTACCGAAATACCCACCAACGCCACCATCGCTGCCAAAATAGCCTCAATGCGCACCTCAAAGTTGCCCGGCTGCAGCCCGCTGCCCAGCACCAGCACCACACCCAAAAGCCCCAGCAGCAGCCCTCCCCACTGGGGCCGGCGCAGGGTCTGCCCGGTCATCATCCAGGCCAAAACCGCTGTCAGAACCGGTTGCAGCCCGACCAGAATGGAGGTCACACCCGCCGGCAGCTGCCATTTGATGGCGGCAAATACACCGCCCAGATAGCATCCATGCACCAGCGCCCCTGCAACGAGCTGATGCATCGCCTGCGACGGCGAAGGCCAGCGGGCACGGAATATGAAGATAAACGCAAGGAACACGCCCAGCGTCAGCAGCATGCGGATCAGCAACAGGTTGAATGGCTCGATGTACGGCAGGCCGTAACGGGCACCGATAAAACCGGTACTCCACAGCAGTACAAACGCCAGAGGTACAAAACGAATCAACGCGGGAGGAACAGACATTCAGGGGCCTTCTGCACAGGAAACAAACCATACAACAACGGTCGGATATACAGCATGCCAGAAAATAAAAAACCCCGCAGCACATTCAGCACTGCGGGGTTCCGGGATCTCCAGTCCAGAACCAATTACTTGATCTTGGCTTCCTTGTAGATCACGTGCTTACGAACAACCGGGTCGTATTTCTTGAATTCGAACTTGTCCGGAGTGTTACGCTTGTTCTTGTCGGTGGTGTAGAAGTGACCGGTTCCTGCAGAGGATACCAGACGGATCTTCTCGCGTGCGCCTTTAGCCATGATTCAAATCTCCTCAGACTTTCTCGCCACGGGCACGCAGTTCGGTCAGAACCGAATCGATACCCTTCTTGTCGATGATACGCATGCCCTTGGAGGAAACACGCAGACGTACGAAACGGTTTTCGCTCTCTACCCAGAAACGGTGCCAATGCAGGTTCGGCAGGAAGCGACGACGCGTTTTACGGTTTGAGTGGGAAACGTTGTTCCCGGTTACCGGGCCTTTGCCCGTTACCATGCAAACTCGAGACATAGTGACTAAACCTTTCTAACAAGGGTTATGTTTACTTCTGTTCGATGTTTATTGGCCACATAACCGGTGCGACCTCAGGCGGAGCGTCCCATACGAATAAGCCGGACAGAATACCGTACCATTAAGGAACAGAAGGCCGCATATCATACAGAAGCCAATGCAGCCACGCCAGCGAATTGTTGAATTTTTCACCAGCGGTCACAGCAGCCCGCGTTCGGCGAACGAAACCGTATCGCCATCACCAATCACCATATGGTCCAACACCCGAATATCGACCAGTCCCAGCGCCTGAATCAACCGATCGGTGATCTGTCGATCGGCCTGCGATGGTTCGGCCACGCCGGAAGGATGGTTGTGCGCCAGGATAACCGCCGCGGCATTATGTGCCAGCGCCAGCTTAACCACCTCGCGCGGATGTACGTTGGCGGCATTGATGGTGCCATAGAACAGCGCCTCGTAGCGGATCACTCGGTGGCGGTTATCCAGCAGCAGACAGGCGAACACTTCACGCGGCTCATGCCGCAGACGACTGGCCAGGTACTGACGCACCATGGTCGGGCTCTCCAGCGCCGACTCCCGCACCAGCTGAGCTTCCAGGTGACGCCGCGACATCTCCAGCACCGCCTGCAGCTGAACATACTTGGCCGGCCCCAGACCATGAGCTGTGCAGAAATCCGCCTGGCTGCATTCCAACAGCGGTCGCAGGCCGCCGAAATGTTCCAGCAGTTGTCGCGCCAGATCTACCGCGCTGCAGCCCTGCACACCGGTGCGCAGAAAGATCGCCAGCAGCTCGGCATCCGACAACGCAGCAGCCCCCCGCGCCAGCAGTTTTTCTCTTGGCCGCTCTTCCGCCGGCCAGTCACTGATCGCCATGCTCACCTCCCTGTGAGTGTGAATCCGGGCTGAATCGTCTACGCATTGCCCGGCTGAAGTGGTATCTTAACGCTCCAAACCAGAATGAGAAACTATCGGACATTCAGGGTATGCACAGACTCACTAACCGGCAGATTCTGCTCGGAATCACCGGCGGCATTGCCGCCTACAAAAGTGCCGAACTGACCCGACTGCTCAAGGGCGCCGGGGCCGATGTACGCATTGTCATGACCGCCGCGGCAACCGAATTCATCACCCCGCTGACACTGCAGGCACTGTCTGGACACCCGGTACATCAACATCTGCTCGACCCCGAAGCCGAAGCGGGCATGGGCCATATCGAACTGGCCAAATGGGCCGACCTGATTCTGATCGCACCGGCCAGTGCGGACTTCATCGCCCGTTTCAGCGCCGGCATGGGTGACGATCTGCTGACTACCTTGTGTCTGGCCACCGATGCACCCATCTGCCTGGCACCGGCGATGAATCAGGCGATGTGGCGCGACCCGCGCACCCAGCACAATATCCAGCAGCTGAGCCATCAGGGCGTCAAGGTGTTTGGTCCTGGGGTTGGTGCTCAGGCCTGTGGCGATACCGGCCCCGGACGCATGTTGGAGCCGGAAGAGCTAGCCGAACTGACCGCCGAGCAGTTTCAGCACGGTGCACTCAGTGGCAAACGGGTATTCATCACAGCCGGCCCCACTCGAGAGCCCCTGGACCCGGTGCGCTTCATCTCCAATCACAGCTCCGGCAAAATGGGCTATGCGCTGGCGGAAGCCGCTGCCGATGCCGGTGCTGATGTGCGCCTGATCAGCGGTCCTGTCAATCTGCCATCCCCCCCGCGAGTGGAGTGTGTTCAGGTGGAAAGCGCCGAACAGATGCTGGCCGCTTCGCTGGACGGCGTTGAGCAGTGCGATATTTTTATCGCCGCCGCTGCCGTGGCCGACTATCGCCCGGTGGCGGTCGCCGAACACAAGATCAAGAAAGGCAGTGAAGAGATCATGGAGCTGCGCCTGATCAAGAACCCGGATATCGTTGCCACGGTTGCCGGGCTGGAACGGCAGCGCCCCTTTACCGTGGGGTTTGCCGCCGAAACCCGTGACGTACTCGAATATGCCCGCAGCAAGCTGGAACGCAAGGGGCTGGATCTTATCATTGCCAATGACGTGTCCAATCCCGATATCGGTTTCAACAGCGATGACAACGCCGTTACGCTGGTCAGTACAGCCACGACCCTGACCCTGCCACTGGGTCCGAAGCGGTTGCTGGCACGCCAGCTGATTGATCAGATCGCCGAGCATTTCCACCGCAAGAGCCAGAGAACAGAATGAAAGCACTGCAAGTCAAGATTCTGAACGACCGCATCGGTCGTGACATCCCCCTGCCCGCCTACGCCACTGAAGGCTCCGCCGGTCTCGATCTGCGCGCCTGCCTTGATCAGGCACTGACGCTGGAGCCGGGGCAGACCGAGCTGATCCCTACGGGACTGGCGATCCACATCGCGGACCCGGGCCTGTGTGCCATGATCCTGCCGCGCTCGGGCCTCGGCCACAAGCACGGCATCGTATTGGGTAACCTGGTCGGTCTGATCGACTCTGACTATCAGGGCCAGCTATTTGTGTCCTGCTGGAACCGGGGCCAGACCACCTTCACCATCGAGCCGGGTGAGCGTGTCGCTCAGATGGTTCTGGTACCGGTGATGCAGGCCGAATTCGAGATTGTCGACGAATTCAGCAACTCTGAGCGCGGCGCGGGTGGCTTCGGCTCTTCCGGTCGCCACTGAATCAATCAGTAAACACTTACTCACGACAGGGAACAGTATCAATGCCCTATCCGTTAGAGCAGTTCGACCGTGACATTTTTCGGGCCTACGATATCCGCGGTATCGTTGGTCAGTCGCTGACCGATGCAACCGTGTATCACATTGGTCGCGCCTTTGCCGCTGCAGCCGCTGCACGCAACATTCGTGAAGTCGTTGTGGCCGCCGACGGTCGTCTTTCCGGCCCGTCCCTGAAGCAGATTCTGATTCAGGGACTGACCGACAGCGGCTGTCAGGTGCTGGATATCGGCTATGTACCCACACCGGTACTGTATTTTGCCGCGCACCAGCGTGACGACCAGACCGGCATCATGATCACCGGCAGCCACAACCCGGCTGACTATAACGGCTTCAAGATGATGCTCGGTGGCGAAACCCTGTCCGGCGATCAGATTCAGGATCTGGCTCGCTGCATCGAGCAGCAGGCATACGTGGACGGCACCGGTGCCGCCGAACCGCTGGCGATCGAGCGCGCCTACAGCGAGCGCATCCTGAAGGATATCAACCTCAAGCGCCCGATGAAGGTGGTGGTGGACTGCGGCAACGGCATCGCCGGTGGCATCGCGCCCGAACTGCTGGAGCAGCTGGGCTGCGAGGTTATTCCACTGTTCTGTGAGGTGGATGGCACCTTTCCCAACCATCATCCTGACCCGGGCAAGCTGAAAAACCTGCAGGATGCCATTGCGGCGGTTAAGGAACATCAGGCCGATCTGGGGCTGGCGTTTGACGGAGACGGTGACCGCGTCGGCGTGATTACGCCATCCGGCCATGTGGTCTACCCAGACCGGGTCATGATGCTGTTCGCCGAGGACGTTTTAAGCCGCAACCCAGGGGCCGAAATTCTGTTCGATGTGAAGTGCTCCCGCCTGCTGCCGCAGGTGATCGAGCAGGCCGGCGGCAAAGCTACCATGTGGAAAACCGGCCATTCTCTGATCAAGCGTCAGATGAAGGCGTGTGGCGCTCTGCTGGCAGGTGAGATGAGCGGCCACATCTTCTTCAAGGAGCGCTGGTACGGCTTTGATGACGGCCTCTACAGCGCTGCTCGTCTGTTGGAAATTTTGTCTGGCCGTGATCAGGATGCCGATGCCATCTTCAGCGCCTACCCGGAAGATATCAGCACCCCGGAGATCAACATCGAGGTACGCGAAGACAACAAGTTCGCGCTGGTTGAAGCGCTGCAACAGGCGGCGTTCCCCGGCGGTGCCGTAAGTCACATTGATGGCGTGCGCGTCGACTATGCTGATGGCTGGGGCCTGATGCGTGCGTCCAACACCACACCGGTATTGGTTCTGCGCTTCGAGGCGGAGAATGACGCGGCGCTGTCCCGTATCAAGCATGAATTCCAGTCGCGCCTGAGCGCGATCGATCCCGGTCTGCTGATTCCCGATGCCTGACCGGCACTTATATATGCAAGGAGAGAATATGCCTCTGTCCCGTGAACAAGCCATGTCGACTGCACACATTCTGTCGGTCGCCCTGCCCTACATCCAGCAGTTTGTCGGTAAGACCATCGTCATCAAATACGGCGGCAACGCCATGATCGACGAAAAGCTGAAGGCGAGCTTTGCCCGCGATATCGTGATGATGAAACTGATCGGCATCAACCCGATCGTGGTCCACGGTGGCGGCCCGCAGATCGGCAGTCTGCTGGAACAGCTGAAAATCGAATCCCACTTTATCAACGGCATGCGTGTGACCGACTCCAAGACCATGGACGTGGTTGAGATGGTGCTGGGCGGCATGGTCAACAAGGAAATCGTTGGCCTGATCAACTCCGCCGGCGGCAAGGCAATCGGCCTGACCGGCAAGGATGGCGAGCTGCTGCGGGCACGCAAACTGAAGGTCAAGCACAAGACCCCCGAAATGGAGGCGCCCGAGATCATCGATATCGGCCATGTGGGCGAGGTCGAGAGCGTCAACGTCAAGGTGCTGGAGATGCTGGAGAACTCCGACTTCATCCCCGTCATCGCCCCGATCGGCGTGGGTGAAGACGGCCACGCCTATAACATCAATGCCGACCTGGTGGCTGGCAAGGTGGCGGAAGTGCTGATGGCGGAAAAGCTGATGCTGCTGACCAATATCGCGGGCCTGCTGGACAAGAACGGCAAGGTTCTGACCGGTCTGACCACTGCCCAGGTGGATGCCCTGATCGCCGATGGCACCATCTACGGCGGCATGCTGCCGAAGATCGATTGTGCGCTGAGCGCCGTGAAAAGCGGTGTTCGCAGTGCTCACATCATCGACGGACGGGTCGAGCACGCCTGCATGCTGGAGATCTTCACCGATGAAGGTGTCGGTACCCTGATCACCAACAAGGCACAGTGACAGGCGGATGATGAGCGACAAGGATCAGAAAATTTCACGCCGCGAACAGATTCTGCAGGCGCTGGCACAGATGCTCGAAAGCAACCCGGGGCAGCGGATCACCACCGCAGCCCTGGCCCGTGAGGTTGGCGTGTCCGAGGCCGCCCTCTACCGGCACTTCCCGAGCAAGGCACGCATGTTCGAAGGGTTGATCGGCTTTATCGAAGAGACGCTGTTCTCGCGCATTACGCTGATCACCCAGTCAGACGTGGGCGGCGTGAGGCAGTGTGAGCAGATCCTGACACTGCTGCTGGCGTTCGTGGAAAAAAACCCGGGCATGGCGCGCATACTGACCGGCGACGCCCTGTCGGGCGAAACCGAGCGCCTGCGGGTGCGCATCAACCAGCTGTTCGAACGACTGGAAACCCAGTTGAAGCAGATCATGCGAGAGGCAGAGGTGCGTGAGGGGCTGCGTACGGAGATCCCTGCCGGCTCGGCTGCCAACCTGATGCTGGCCGCAGCCGAGGGTCGTATCCGTCAGTTTGTGCGCAGCGAATTCAAACGCCGTCCGACCGAGTTCTGGCCTGAGCAGTGGGCGCGGCTGGGAACCGGGCTGTACCGCGCACCCGCCGCCTCGGCATAACGAAGGGCGTCAACCCTCGGAGCCTGCATCAGCAGGCTCCCGCTTCAGGATGTGCATCGCCTTGAGCAGATTCAGAGATTCATACAACTGATAGTCTCGCTCAGCAAGATCACGACTGCTCGAACTCTGCTCTGACGTCTGAGCGTTCTCCGCGTTTCCATTTTCCAGATGCCCTGCAAGATTGCGCTCCTTTACACCCATCTCCTTACGGATCCCGGTGAGCTTGCCCTCATCTACCCGCAGGTCAGGCGTAATACCCTGCGCCTGAATGGAACGCCCACCAGGGGTATAGTAACGTGCGGTTGTCAGCTTGATCGCACGCTCCCCCCCCAATGGCAACACGGTCTGTACCGATCCTTTGCCAAAGCTGTCTGTCCCCATGATGATGGCACGTTTGTGATCCTGCAGAGCGCCTGCCACAATTTCAGACGCCGAGGCTGAACCACCGTTTATCAGCACCACCAGCGGCGTATTGGCGGCCGCTGTCTGGGCATTGGCATTGAAGCGCAGCTCGGAGTTTGGCAGCCGGCCTTCGGTATAGACGATCAGGCCTGAGTCAAGGAATGCATTGCTTACCTCAACCGCTGCCTGCAATACCCCACCGGGATTATTGCGCAGATCCAGTACCAGCCCCTGCAGTGGCGCTGCCTGCTGCATCTCATTAATCGCCTTGACCAGGTCTTCACCGGTATGGGACTGGAACTGGGATACCCGCAGATAACCGTAACCCAGCTCAAGCAGTTCATGACGCACGCTGGTCACCTTGATCACGTCGCGTACGATTTCCAGTTCAAACGGCTTGTCCTCTCCATCACGCATGATGGTCAGGCGGATGCCGGTACCCACTTCTCCACGCATCAGTTCAACGGCCTGATTCAAGTCCATCCCCTGCACCGGTACATCGTCGAGCTTGATGATAAGGTCACCGGCGCGTACACCGGCACGCTGTGCAGGTGTATCATCGATCGGGGCTATCACGCGAATGAAGCCGTCTTCCTGTCCCACTTCGATGCCAAGGCCGCCAAATTCACCCCGGGTATGAACCTGCAGGCTTTCGAACGCCTCAGGTTCCAGATAGGCGGAATGCGGATCAAGGCCTGCCAGCATGCCGCGGATGGCATCTTCAAGTAGCTGCCGGTCATCAACCGGCTCCACATAGGCCTGCTTGATGCGGTCAAACACATCCGCAAACATTCGTAACTCTTCCAGCGGCAGAGTTTTCTCTGTCGTCTCTGCAGCAGCACTGGACTCGGCTGACGCTTGCTGAGCCAGTGGACCAAAGAAAGGCAGTAAACTCAACGCCGTGATGGCTGTGGCAGTTGCCAGCGGTGTACGCCCGTAGAGCTTCATAAGTGTGTTCCCTGCATGGTGAATTAGCGTTTGCCAAGCCAACTGATTGGATCGATTGAGCGACCCTGATGTCGAATGGCAAAATAGAGTCCCGTTTCCCCGTTACCGCCGCTGCTGCCCGCCAGAGCAACTGCCTCTCCGGTACTAACCCATTCGCCCGGCTCTCGCAGCAGGCTGTCGTTGTGACCGTAGAGGGACAGGTAACCACCTCCGTGATCCAGGATCAAGACCAGTCCATAGCCCCGCAACCAGTCTGCAAATACAACCCGTCCATGGTGTACCGCCTTGACCCGAGTACCTGCCTGAGCAGCAATCAGCATGCCCTCGTAGCTGACATTGTCAACCTGACTGCCAAAGGCTCTCCTCACAGAACCACTGAGCGGCCAGTCCAGCTTGCCCTTGCGTTGGCTGAACTGAAGGCCGTCTGTCTGCAGTCTGATCTTCTCCAGTGAGCGACGAATCTCAGCCAGAACCGACTCCAGTTGTTTCTGATCCTGCTGCAGCTTGCCCAGTTTTGACTGGTCTTCCTGCAGACTTCGCTGCAGTCGAGCCAGAGCATCGGCCTGCCCGGTACGGGCCTGTTTCAACTCTTCCCGTCGCTGCACCAGCGCGTCACGGGTCGTTATCAAATCGGTATCGGCACGCGCAATCTCGCTGCGTGTTTGCTCCAGCTGTTCAAGTTGTTGCCTGAACTGCTCCAACTGACTGGCAAGTCCTGAACTGACACTATCATAATAGCGCAGCATACGAGCCAGCTCCTGCGGATCCTGCTGTGACAGGATCAGCTGAACACCGGGCTGCCGCCCCAGTCGGTACTGCTCCTGCAGTAACGTTCGGATCTGGGCCTCACGCTCCTGCAGCCCGGACAGCAGACGGCTTTCATCCGCGCCCAAGTTACCACGATGCTGCTCCAACTGCTCCAGTCGCTGTTGCAGCTGATCCAGCTCGGCCGTCACTTCGCCTATCTGACGGTCAAAACGGCGCAGCTCTGACTGGACGTTCTTGAGATCATCCTGGCGCTTGCCTACCTGCTGCTGCAAACGCTCGATCTGCTGCTTGAGTGCCTGCAGCTGCTTTTCCGTGGCGACCGGATCCTGTGCCGCCAGCGATAGTGGCAGGCAGAGACACAGGCCGTACAGCAAACGGCAGAGTTGTCTCAAGATAATCAGCCCAGACTGACCAGTGAGTGGCCAGTCATCTCTTTGGGCGATTCCAGCCCCATCAATGCCAGCAGTGTGGGTGCCAGATCACACAAGGCACCATCACTGAGTTTTACACTGCCTGTACGCGGTCCGTCATAGATCAGAGCAACTGGCCATGTGGTGTGCGCGGTATGGGGCTGGCCACTGTCAGGATCCACCATCAATTCCACGTTTCCATGGTCGGCAGTAATCAGCGCTTCACCGTCGACTTCCTTCAGTGCTGCCAGTACGCGAGTCAGGCACTGGTCAACGGTCTCAACCGCCTGGACGGCTGCATCGAACTTGCCGGTATGACCTACCATGTCGCCATTGGCAAAGTTGCATACGATCAGGTCAAAGCGACCACTGCGAATGGCATCACAGAGCTTGTCGGTCACCTCAGGCGCACTCATTTCCGGCTGCAGATCGTAGGTTGCGACCTGAGGAGACGGCACCAGAATACGCTCCTCACCGGGGTAAACGGCTTCCTGACCTCCATTGAAGAAGAAGGTCACATGTGCATATTTTTCGGTTTCGGAAATACGCAGTTGCGTCTTGCCAAGGCTGGACAGGTACTCACCCAGATCGTTGTGAATTGCCTCCGGTGGATAGGCTACCGGAGCAGCAATATCAGCCGAATACTCGGTCAGCATGACATAGGCGCTCAAGTCTGGACGCTGTTTGCGGTCAAAGCCGGTAAAGACGTCACCGTCAACAAAAGTGCGTGTGATCTCACGCGCCCGATCAGGACGGAAGTTGGCACAGATCACAGTGTCACCGTTGGCAATCAGTCCAACAGGTTGAGCAGATTCATCCACAATCACCGTTGCCTGTACAAACTCGTCGTTTTCATCCCGGGCATAGGCATTGTGCAGTGCTTCCAGTGCACTTTTTGCCTGCTGCGGTGCATCTCCATTGGTCATGGCATTGTAGGCCAGCTCAACCCTATCCCAGCGATTGTCTCGGTCCATGGCGAAGTAGCGTCCAACCACCGTCGCAATGGCACCCGTGCCGAGGCGTTCAAAAACCGCCTCGGCAGCGTTGATGGAGGGCTCGGCGGAGCGTGGCGGCATGTCACGGCCATCCAGAATCGCATGCAGATATACCTGCTTGGCGCCACGCTTCACTGCCATTTCCAACAGTGCAAACATATGATTTTCATGACTGTGCACACCTCCTGGCGACAACAGCCCTAGCACATGCACTGCTCGTCCCTGCTCAATGGCTTTATCCATAGCGTCACAGAGCACCGGATTTTCAAAAAAATCACCATCCGCAATCGACTTGGAGATGCGAGTGAAATTCTGGTACACGGTACGACCTGCACCGATGTTCATGTGGCCTACTTCAGAGTTTCCCATCTGTCCTTCAGGTAAACCGACCGCCATGCCCGATGTCTGGATGCGAGAATTCGGGTTGGATGCCAGGAGACGGTCCCAGGTCGGGGTGCGGGCGGCATCCACCGCAGACGAGGGGGTCGATTCGACTCCGAAACCATCAAGAATAATCAGTGCCTTGGTTGCGCGTGCGTCTGTCATGATCAGCAGTTCTGTCCGGTCGGTTAAAAAACAGGCAGCCATTTTACTGCCTTGGCGCCGGTTTAGCTAACCGAGCACCCGCGGATTTGGCCTCAGCCCTTATCCCTGTCACGGCAGCATTGTATACTTGTTCACCTGATATCCCGCTCATCTGACCGGAACGACTATGGAACGCCTGATCGAATTCGCAATACAGCACTATTATCTGGTCGCTGCCTGGGTTGTGACCCTGGCAGTGCTGCTCTGGACCGAGAAGCGCAAGGCCGGCAAATCAGTATCACCAGCAGAAGCCACTCGCCTGATCAATAAAGAAAGTGGCGTGGTACTCGATATCCGCCAGCGCAAGGAGTGGGATACCGGCCACATTACCGGCGCACACCACATCCCCTTTGCTGACCTCGATCGCCGCCTCAACGAACTGGACAAATTCCGCGACAAGCCTGTTATTGTTGTCTGCAATCTGGGCCAGGCTGCCGGCAGCGCCGCCAAGAAACTCAAGGCTTCAGGCTACAACAATGTTGTGCGCCTGTCTGGCGGAATGACCGAATGGAAAGCCCAGAACATGCCGATCATAAAGTGAGAGCCATGCCTGAAATTACCGTTTACCTGACCCGCTGGTGCCCGTTCTGCACCCGTGCCATCACACTGCTCGACAGCAAGAACGCTGAATACAAAGCCATTGATGTGGATGCCGACCCCAGCCTGCGTCAGGAGATGATGCAGCGCAGCGGTCGACGTACCGTACCGCAGATTTTTATTGGTGAAACCCATGTGGGCGGCTGTGATGACCTGTTCGCCCTCGAACGACAGGGCAAGCTGGATTCCCTGATCAACGCCTGAACCCATCTTCAAATAAGGAATTATTCATGTCTGACGCTCAAGCCGCCAACCAGCAAACTACTCAGCCCCAGTTCGCCCTGCAGCGTGTTTTTGTCAAGGACGCTTCGCTGGAGACACCGGCAGGTGCCAAAGCCTTTACCCAGGCTTGGCAGCCTGAAATCAACCTTGAAATGAACACCCGTACCAGCCAGCTTGACGAAAAACATTATGAAGTCGTATTGACTCTGACGGTCACCGGCAAAAACGCCGATGAAACCGCCTTTCTGGTTGAAGTACAGCAGGCAGGCATCTTCCTGATTGCAGGTATCGAAGGCCCTGAACTGCACCACACACTGGGCGCATTCTGCCCGAACCTGCTGTTCCCCTACGCACGTGAAGCGGTAGACAACTTTGTGACCAAGGCCAGCTTCCCTCCGCTGATGCTCGCCCCTGTGAACTTTGATGCCCTCTATGCTCAGCAAATGCAGCAACAACAGGCTGCCGCAGCAGAAGAGGCTCACTGAGTGCCTGCAGGAGCGGTGACATCACCGCTCCTGTTTGGCCCAGCGCCGGCGCGTAGCAATATAGCTGGCGTTGAAGCGCTCGAAATAACCCTCCAGATGTTCTGCCGCTGCTTGATCTCCTGCCTGCTCAAGCAGCGCAACCGCCACTTCAGCCGTGCACAGGTGCTCTTCAACCGTAGAGCGTCGCAACTGATAGCGGCTTAGTCGATCCGTTTCCGGCTCAATCACCGGCAGGTGTTGCAGGTAACGGCTGTGCCTAAACATGCGTCGCGCCTGTCGCCAGGTTCCATCCAGAATAATGAACACCGGAATACGCCCATCATTCGGTACCTGCTTGAGCATTCGGTGCTCGTAGTCCTCCCCTGCAGGAAACACCAGGCAGGGCACATAGCGGTCATTCTGAAGTGCATCAAGCAGATCCTGGGTCGGCTCGGTACGTGACCACTCGAAGATACGGGTATTGGCAATTGAGTCGAGGATCAGTCGCCCCGTATTGGTCGGCTTGTACAACTCATAGCGGTGCGTTAACAGCCAAAATTCACAGCGCGCTTGAACAACCTTGCGCCACTGGCAGATACACACATCTGTCGGTAGCCTGCAACCATCACAACGCTTTACACCCGAGCCTCTGGCGACAAAGGGCTTGCGTGGGGGATTATCGATTTTCACCCTTTCACCTGCTGAATCCTGAACGGGCAGGCACTATACTGTGAGGCCACCAGAACAGACAAGCTCTGTTAACGACGCCTGCAAGAGCCACTCTCACAATGAATGACAGCCGCTTTAACTCACTCATTCCCCCACAGCCGGAAGTGCTGATTGAAATTGCACGGCTACTTAAGGCCGAGAATCCTGATCTGACCCACATCGCAACACTGATCAAGTCCGATGTGGCACTCTATTCGGTAGTCCTTAAAAGCATCAACAGCCCCTACTATGGCCTGCGCGTCAGCGTAACCTCCATAGAGCATGCCATCAATCTGCTGGGGCTAGACCAGATTTATAATCTGGTACGACTGACGATACTGCGCAACACGTTGAAAAAGACAGGCCGTATGGAGCGCTTCTGGGACACAGCCAAGGATGTTTCCCAGCTGTCGCTGAGTGTTGCACGCAAGCTGCGCCTTCATCTGAACAAGGATGATGTATATACCCTTGGCATGCTGCATGACTGCGGATTACCACTGATGATCCAGGCCTTTTCAGGCTTTCGTGAGTTCCTGCAGTCATCACCCGGTTTCAACGTGACAGAACTGGCTAAACAGGAGCGTGAAAGCTTTGGCTTCAGCCATTATCAGGTAGGTGCCAGAATGGCTGAGCGCTGGAACTTGCCTCAGCACGTTGCAGATGCCATCCGTTTACAGCCACAGCTGGATGATGTTCTGGCAGACAAGGTTGATACAGACGAGAAGACACGACACCTGCTGGCCGTACTGGCTCTGGCACAGGATATCAGTTCTGAATACCGCTACTACTGGCGTATTCAGTCGGCTCAACAGCTGGAACAGCTCCAGCCGGCATTACGTTTCCTGTCGACAACCGATTATGACTATCTGACCCTGAAGGAGAGGCTGATCGAGGAGATGGCGTAGTTTTGCACACAGCCGGCTTGAGATCAGTGTAACCGTTCGCCGAACCCATCTTGAGCCCCCGGTTGTCTACTGGCGATAG
>ERZ1673962.14-NODE-14-length-156151-cov-146.823314_pt1 | contig 156151 bp, 142 predicted proteins | sample MGYA00580188_ERZ1673962 | MGnify/ENA primary metagenome ERZ1673962 (study PRJEB41334, sample SAMN05608104) | rock metagenome | biome: terrestrial subsurface; feature: shale formation; material: shale | place: USA: Pennsylvania ...
GTTGCGCTAGGTGGTATGCCGGGGAAATACATGGCTACTTCAGACCATCCCTAGCGCTTTCAGACGTTCAAGTTTTTCGTCGCTTGAAGAGGTAGCGATGACAGTAGCGCCGGCCATTTTAGCGAACTGCAGGGCGAAAATTGAAACGCCACCAGTGCCTTGGACGAGCACGGTATCGCCCGGCTTGAGTGAGTCATCGGCCATCAGGGCGCGCCATGCGGTAAGGCCGGCGGTGGTAAGCGTCGACGCTTCAGCATGGCTGTAGCCAGTAGGCGCGAGGGTGAACGATGTGGCTTTGGCCGTCACTTGCTCACGAGCGTAGCCGTCAATGCCATCACCTGGCACGCTCACAAAGCCTTCAACCAGTGGCGCACCGTTGATCCACTCCGGGAAGAAGGTGCTGACGACCGAGTCACCCACCTTGAATTCAGTGACATCCGGACCGACAGCAATGACTTCACCTGCACCATCGGCCATGGGGATGCGTTTTTCGCTAGGGCCCCACATACCGCTGACCACCGCGAAGTCGTGGTAGTTGAGCGAGTTGGCGTGAAGGCGTACGGTGATTTCGCCACGCGCTGCGGCTCGAACTTCGCTGCTGCCAACCACAACCTTTTCATAGCCGCCACCGGGTTGGACGAAGATAGTTTTGCTGCTCATAGGGGTTTCCTTACATTCTCTAATTACGCGAAATGACGAAATAAAAGTTTAAAAATTACAATTCGATGATCAACCTAGCCGCAAAGTCATCAATCGCCTGCTCATTGCGCCGGTAGTAAGTCCACTTTCCGATGCGGGTGGTTAGCACGAAGCCTGCACGTTGCAAGATAGCTAAATGTGCAGACGCGGTAGAAGGTGAAAGCCCGGCCTTGTGCTGCAAATGGGTTACGCACACGCCTATCGTAGGATCGCCATGATCCTGAGGTGGGAAATTACTGAGTGGGTCTTTGAGCCACTCCATCATTTGCATGCGAGTGTCATTGCCCAGGGCTTTGAGCTGTTCGAGTATCATGGTCGGCAATGTTACGCTTTTTTCCGAAATGTTCAATAAATAATCTATTACCCTTCGCAAGGGTTTGAAATCAAAAAACGCATCCCGCTGATTCCCATCCGCGAGGCGGTCGCGAGCTATGCCGCACGGACCTGCGAGAAGCTGCGCGCTCAGGGCTCGGTGTGCAAGCGGGTTCGGGTCAGCATCCGCACCGGCATGTTCAATCCGGACGCGCCAAAATTCGCCAAGGGCATGCTGTGCGAGCTGCCCTACCCCACCGACGACACCCGACTAATCACCCAGGCCGCACTCGCCAGCCTCGATGCGCTGTACCGCCCCAAAAAGCTATTGCGATTGTATTAACTAGTTGTCGGCTACGAACGGAGGACAACCAATTGCCGACACTACGCCGTACCAGCCCTACCAGCATCACAGGCACGAAGACAGGAACAGAAGTCCTGCTGCGAGGCATGCAGCGCTCCAAGTGGGAGGCTCGGCGAGCATGAGCACACCACGCTGGGTACTCATCCCCAAGGCGGCCGAAATGCTTGGCTACAGCCGAGTCGCGATTGAGCTCAAATCAAAAACGGCACTTGGTCAGAGGGCCGCATCTGGCGCAAAGCCCGAGACGGGCGAATTTTCATTAGTCTCGAGGAGGTGGCCTGCAAGCAGTTGCTGGCCATGGCGCCCTGCACCGAACCGCAGACGATCACCGTGCAGCTCAACCGTCACGAATCCATACATGAAACCGTTACGCCGCTAATCTCGCCCGTCGCGCAGGCACGCCGAAAAAGGTCAACCTGTGGTTCATCCCAACGTCATGGAACTCGAAGTGGGCCAACATCCAGCGCCGCGCCAAAATCCGCCCGCGCCGTCCATACCAGACCCGCCACACCTACGCCTGCTGGTGCCTGGTAACGCGTGGTAACCTTGCGTTCATCGCCAAGCAGATGGGGCACAAGGACTTCACCATGCCAGTCCAGGTGTACGCAAAGTGGATGGACGACGAGTCCCCGAGCGAGCTGCAACACATCTGAGCCGGCATGCAGAAAGCAGCGTGAAATACCCCAAACCTGCCCCACAAATTCCGCCGCACCGCTCTAAGTACCTGATGAATAAAGATAATTCCGATCTTTCCAAGCACACGCCCATGATGCAGCAATACTGGAGGCTCAAGCGCGAGCACCCGGACCAGCTGATGTTCTACCGCATGGGGGACTTCTATGAGCTGTTCTACGAGGACGCCAAAAAGGCCGCCAAGCTGCTGGACATCACTCTCACCGCGCGCGGCCAGTCTGCAGGCACTGCCATTCCAATGGCCGGGATTCCCTTTCACTCCGCCGAAGGCTACCTGAGCCGACTGGTGAAGCTCGGCGAGTCGGTGGTGATCTGCGAGCAGATCGGCGACCCGGCGACCAGCAAGGGGCCGGTGGAGCGCCAGGTGGTGCGCATCATCACACCCGGCACGGTCAGCGATGAAGCATTGCTGGACGAGCATCGCGACAACCTGCTGGCTGCCGTGGTCGGCGATGAGAAGCTGTTCGGGCTTTCGGTGCTGGACATCACCAGCGGACGCTTCACGGTGCAGGAATTCGGCGGCTGGGAAACCCTGCTGGCCGAAGTCGAGCGCCTGAACCCGGCAGAGCTGATGATTCCCGATGATTGGCCTGCCGGCCTGCCGCTGGAAAAGCGCCGTGGCGTGCGCCGCCGTGCGCCCTGGGATTTCGACCGCGACAGCGCTTTCAAGGGCCTCTGCCAGCAGTTCGCGACCCAGGATCTGAAAGGCTTCGGTTGCGAGAAGCTGACCCTCGCCATCGGCGCCGCCGGTTGCCTGCTGACCTACGCCAAGGAAACCCAGCGCACCGCGCTGCACCATCTGCGCAGCCTGCGCCATGAACGCCTTGACGACAGTGTGGTACTGGATGGCGCCACCCGGCGCAACCTGGAGCTGGACATCAACCTCGGCGGCGGGCGCGAGAACACCCTGCAATCAGTAGTCGACCGCAGTCAGACCGCCATGGGCTCGCGCCTGCTGAGCCGCTGGCTGAACCGTCCGCTGCGCGACCGTCAGGTGCTGGAAGCACGCCAGGACTCGATCACCTGCCTGCTGGAACACTACCGCTTCGAGCAGATCCAGCCGCAGCTCAAGGAAATCGGCGACCTGGAGCGCATCCTGGCGCGGATCGGCCTGCGCAATGCCCGCCCACGCGACCTGGCACGACTGCGTGACGCACTGGCCGCCCTGCCGCAACTGCAGGCCGGCATGCAGGAACTGGTGGCGCCGCACCTGATCGAGCTGGCTATCAGTATTCGCACCTACCCGGAACTGGCCGAGCTGCTGGCCAAGGCGATCATCGATAATCCGCCCGCGGTGATTCGTGATGGCGGCGTGCTCAAGACCGGTTATGACGCGGAACTGGACGAGCTGCAATCACTGTCGGAAAACGCCGGCCAGTACCTGATGGACCTGGAAACCCGTGAGAAGGCCCGCACCGGCCTGAGCCATCTCAAGGTCGGCTACAACCGCGTGCATGGCTATTTCATCGAGCTGCCGAGCAGGCAGGCCGAGTCGGCACCTGCCGATTACATTCGTCGGCAGACGCTCAAGGGCGCCGAGCGCTTCATCACCCCGGAACTCAAGGAGTTCGAAGACAAGGCGCTGTCCGCCAAGAGCCGCGCCCTGGCCCGTGAAAAGCAGCTCTACGACGAATTGCTGGAGCGGTTGATCGGCCATCTGGCGCCCTTGCAGGATTCCGCTGCGGCCCTGGCCGAGCTGGATGTACTGAGCAACCTGGCTGAACGCGCGCTGACCCTCGACCTGAACCGTCCGCGCTTCGTCGGGCAGCCGTGCCTGCGCATCGAACAGGGTCGCCACCCGGTCGTGGAACAGGTGCTGCAGACGCCCTTCGTCGCCAACGACCTCACCCTCGATGACGACACCCGCATGCTGGTTATCACCGGGCCGAACATGGGCGGTAAATCCACCTATATGCGCCAGACCGCACTGATCGTGCTACTGGCGCAGATCGGCAGCTTCGTTCCGGCCAAGGCCTGCGAACTGTCACTGGTGGACCGCATCTTTACCCGCATCGGGTCGAGCGACGACCTGGCGGGCGGGCGCTCCACCTTCATGGTGGAGATGAGCGAAACCGCCAATATCCTGCACAACGCCAGCGACCGCAGCCTGGTGCTGATGGATGAAGTGGGCCGCGGCACCAGCACCTTCGACGGCCTGTCGCTGGCCTGGGCCGCTGCCGAGCACCTGGCCAAGCTGCGCGCCTTCACCCTGTTCGCCACCCATTATTTCGAACTGACCGTGCTGCCGGAAAGCGAGCCGGTGGTGGCCAACGTGCACCTCTCGGCCACCGAGCACAACGAGCGCATCGTCTTCCTGCACCACGTGCTGCCCGGCCCGGCCAGCCAGAGCTATGGTCTGGCGGTGGCGCAACTGGCCGGCGTTCCGGACGAAGTGATCCAGCGTGCACGCGACCATCTGTCGCGTCTGGAAACCACCAGCTTGCCCCACGAAATGCCGAGAATGGTGCCCGGCCAACCCGCTCCGCCCATGCAGAACGACCTGTTCGCCAGCCTGCCGCACCCGGTCATCGAAGCGCTGGGCAAGCTCCAGCCGGATGAGCTGAGCCCGCGTCAGGCACTGGAGCTGCTATACAAGCTGAAAACGCAAATCTGATCGCTGTAAAAAGCTGCTAGAATCGCGCGCATTTTTGGATACATGCGGCATTTGCCTGGTGCCGCTGAAGTCTGCCAAGCCGAGGCGTCATTGCAACGCCATCTGAAACGCCTGAGGAGATAAAAGAAATGACCTTCGTCGTCACCGACAACTGCATCAAGTGCAAATACACCGATTGCGTAGAAGTCTGTCCGGTGGACTGTTTCTATGAAGGCCCGAACTTCCTGGTCATCCATCCGGACGAGTGCATCGACTGCGCGCTCTGCGAGCCGGAATGCCCGGCCCAGGCGATCTTCTCCGAAGACGAAGTGCCGGACGACCAGCAGGAATACATCGAGCTGAACGCCGATCTTGCCGAAGTCTGGCCGAACATCACCGAGAAGAAGGATTCGCTGCCGGACGCCGAAGAATGGGACGGCGTGAAGGACAAGCTGCAGTACCTGGAGCGCTAACGGCTGCTGCCAAGCGACAATCCGCTCGACTTAACAAAAAATGCCCGCCTTGTAAAAGGCGGGCATTTTTGTTTGCAAAGGCCTGGATCAGGCTTTGTCGACACCCTTCTTCACGGCGTCTTTCACATTGCCCTTCACCTGTTGCGCGTCGCCTTTGACCTCCTGACGCTTGCCTTCGTTTTTCATGCGATCGTTGTCAGTCGCCTCACCCAGACCCTGCTTGGCCTTGCCGGCAGCTTCATTGAGGTTGCCTTTCATCTTGTCTGTGGTACTGCTCATAAGGAATTCCTTTGCTTCTGCATGGGTTACCTAATGTTGAGCGAACCCGCAGCCATATAGTTTCAATTACCCGAGGAACGGTCGCTGCCCGCATCATCAAGGCGCTTGTCACCCGGCTCCTTGCCTTCTTCCGAAGCATGCTCGATCACCGCGTTCATCTCCGCACCAAACAGCAAGACCGCCGCTGAAATATAAAAATAGAGCAGCAGCACGATGACCGCCCCAATACTGCCGTACGTCGCATCGTAGTTGCCGAAGTTGCCCACGTAGATGCCAAAGCCTACCGACGCCGCGATCCAGACGATGACAGCCACCACCGAACCGGGGGTGATAAAACGAAACGCCTGCTCGACGTCCGGCGTGACGTAATACAGGACGGCCACCACCAGCATCATCAGGACCACAATCACCGGCCAGCGCAGCCAGGTCCAAAGGGTGACAACGATATCCTTGAGCCCGACCTGGTCGGCGAGCCATGTCATCACCTGCGGGCCAATGATCATCAGGCCTGCAGCCAGCAGCAGGATGATCGCCAGACCAATGGTGTAAAGCACTGAAAGCACCATCAGCTTCCAGGCCGGGCGCCCCTCCTCAACGCCGTATGCCTTGTTCATGGCATTCATCAGCGAGCGGATGCCAATCGAGGCCGACCACAACGCAAGCAGGATGCCGAACGACAGCACTCCGCTTTTCTGATGCTGCATTTCATCGATCACCGGGTTGACCAGATTGAGCGCATCGGGTGGCAGCATCAGCGAGACCTGCTCGCGCAGCCAGGTGAAGAATTCCTGCAGTTCGAGCACGCCAAGCATGGCAATCAAAAACAGCAGGAAGGGAAACAGCGAGAAAAGCGCGCGATAAGCCAGTGCCGATGCATAGGTGGGCATGTCGTTCTTGCTGAACTCCTTCACGGTCCGTTTCAGCAGTTCGAAGCTGCCGACCCCTCGTGTATCCAGCCATGCCATTGCGTTACCCCCTGTAAAAACGAAACCGACAAAAAATGTGACGACCAGGCACTGCAAGAGTTCGTCACCGACTACCGCGCCGTAAAAAAGCACCACGCTGACAGCGCTGCTCAGCTAGCCCCTGGGGAACTTTCAGCTACCCCGAGGGCTCTTGATTAAGTCCCGGCCCAATCGATTATGGACGTAATAGGGACCCTTCATGACTGTGAAACCGACCCATCCCCTCGGGCGCCTCAGGGCTCCGCATAAAAGCCGCCACCACAAGGCACTGGTTGCCCCTCGGCAGAGGAGGCAAGGCGGATGCCAGCCTCGGTTTGAAAAACCTGCGCTTCCCGCTTTGGCCGCTGTGCCGTTCTTATGCATCGCCCTGGGCACCTTGCCTCGCGGCAGAGCTGGATTTGGCGCACCTGAAAAATCTTCTGTTCTCCTGCAGTTCAAGTAATTCGAAAGGAGTTTGATCCCATGACCGACCTGCTCGACAGGCCGCTGCCAACCCCGCGCAAGACCTTCAAGGCCACATTACCCAGACGAAGCGCTTTTCGGCGGCCCACGAACGTGATCGTGTACGGCGCCTATGATCGGCACAATTATGGCGACCTACTCTTTGCTATCGTCCTCAAACACTACCTGGAAGCCAACGGTCGCTTCCGTGTGCTGATCGCCGCAACCAAGCAATCCAACCTGTCCCGCTACGGCGCACTGCCGACAATGGCGCTTAAAAAAGCACTGAGAGCGACGCGCCAGCAGCGCAAGACCATGCTCATCGTGGCCGGTGGTGAATGCCTGACCGCGCAGTGGGAAAGCATCATCGGTTACCTTGCACCGAAACCGATCTACTACCCGATTAAGGCAAGCCCCTACCTGATCGGCCATCGGCAATTCATCCGCCTGAGCCGCGCGTTTACCTCGATCCCGTCCGACCTGCCGCTGGTGTTGGGCGAACGTGAACTGCCGGGCTACAAGGTGATGTACAACAGCGTCGGCGGCAACGAGATAAGCCGCAAGAAACCGCTGATTCATGCCGCCATCAAACGCAACCTCAAGGATTGCACCTACGTCTCGGTGCGCGACCGGGAAACGTCTGCCGAACTGGACCAGCTGGGTGTCAAACACAACCTGGTGCCGGACAGCGCCGTGTTGATCTCCGATATCTTTCCCCAGGAGTCGACTGCTGGCGAGCCGGGCCATATCGTTTTTCACATTTCCGACCACCACGCCAGGCAGCGCATCGACATCATCGCCGGGCAACTCACCGAAATCAGCAGGAGCACCGGTCTGAAGATCGCCCTGCTGACCATCGGCAAGGCCCCCGGTCACTCCGACGATGCGCCACTGGACAAGCTGCAAGATCTGCTGGGCGAACGTGCCTACCGTGTCAGCAGCGGGCATATCCAGGACATCATCCGCTGCATCGCCACCAGCAGGCTCTATTGCGGCACCAGCCTGCATGGCGCCATTACTGCCCTGACCTATGCGGTGCCGCAGATCGCCTTGCTGCCCGAGCGCGTGATCAAGCTATCGAGCTTCCTGAAAACCTGGGTGCCACGACAGTCATGCGGATTCGCCGAAGTAGACCAGATCAGCCAGACCGCGAGTGCCCTGCTCACCACCTTCGATGATTCCAGCAAGACCAGACTGCGGGCCGTCGTAGAGAATTTGAAGAGCCGCGTGCGGGCCAACCTCAAACACATGATCGAACTCTACGAGCAGCCCCGCCATCAGGGCTCAGGCCCGCAGGCGGCGCTCTGCTTGCAACCCGCACAAGCGCACATGGAGAGTTCGGCGTTGAAGTAGTGCACTGACAGTCAGTGCGCTGCGCGGTGAACACTTGAATCGAGAAAGGCCCTGGGCTGACTCACACCACGCACAGCCGATTCCGGCCACCCTGTTTGGCGGCGTAAAGTGCGCCGTCGGCCAGGGCTATCATCGCGTGCAGATCGCCCTGCCCTGCTAGGCTTGCTAATGCACAGGCGGTCAACCTCGGGATTGTCGCGGTGAATGCGAACGTGCTCGCGGTCACTCAGATGTCCAGTTCCTCAAACCCTTTGCCCGATCAGCTCCCATGCTGCGCGTCCCATGATGCGCAATGGTCACTTTGAGGTCCGCTCACGCAACCGGACACACGGTACAAACCGATTCCGAATGAAGCTAACCAACCTGTGCTGAAAGCCCCGCTGCCTGCCGGGTCAGCATCTTCAAAATCACCAAGGCAAACGCCCGGCTCTTGGTCTCGTTATCCAGCACTTCCAGCGACAGCTTCTCGTGGTCGGTCATGGCGTCCAGCACGGTGTCCAGCACGCGCTTGGGGAACAGGCCGTGCATGACCTGCTCCACCGAGTGGTTGTTCACCTGGGCCATTACGTCTTCCTGGCGGCTGATGCGTTGGGCGATGCCGGTGAGGAATTGCAGTTGGTCGTCATCGCTCACCTCGGCACCGAAGATATCGTTCAGCGCCTCGATGATCTCCGATAGGCGTTTCTTCTCCGGGTCATGCGGCTTACCGCTGCCCACGTCGCTGCCGGGCTTGAGCGTGTAGTCACCGCCCTCCTCGCTCAGGCGCAGCTGATGCTCGGCGCGCTTGCTCAGGCGGTAGTGGCTCAGTTGCAGCTCGCCCACGTCCACGTCGTCTTGTTGCAGGCGATCCACGCGCAGCAGCGGGTGCAGGTGCTTGGCGAACACGCAGAGCTGCTCCAGCTCGCGGTCCTCATAAGGCACGATCTGTGAGAGGAACTCGTACAGCCGCACAAAGCTCTGCAGGTTCTTGCGGAACAGGTCGAGCTGGTCCACCTGCTCGCCGGCCTCTTTCAACGCGTGCTCGGCTTTTTTCAGGCCGGCGCTGTCACCGTTGGTTTCGGCGGTGCGCTTGAAGTCCAGCGCCTGCTGGCGCGACTCAACGGAGAAGGCATAACGCTTGGCAAATCGCTCCTTGGCCGGCGTGCAGTAGTACATGAGCTTGCTGCCACCCGCCTTGGGGTTGAAGAAGGCCATGGCGAACGCCTCGACCTCCTGCCAGTGATAGATACCCTCGGCATCCAGCTTCTTCTGCAGGTCATAGATGATCTGCGGGTCGGTCACGTCGGTCAGCTCGGCCTTGGTGTAGTACGGCAGGAAGGCGTCGAGGATGTCCTGCGGCTCGTTGAAGAAGTCGAGGATGAAGGTTTCCTTGCTGTCGCCGAAGGTGCGGTTCAGCCGCGACAGGGTTTGCACGCAGTCCACGCCTTGCAGCTTCTTGTCCACGTACATGGCGCATAGCTTGGGTTGATCGAAGCCGGTCTGGTACTTGTTGGCCGCGATCATCACGTTGAAGTCCTGGGTGTCGAACGCCTGCGCCAGGTCGCGGCCATTCAGGCCGGCGTTGAGCAGGCTGCTGCTTTCCGTCACCTCTTCGGGGATCACCTCATCCGGCAATACGCTGCCAGAGAAGGCCACCAGCGGGTGCACATCGCTGTACCCCATCTGCTGCACATAGGCCTTCAGCGCCAACTGGTAACGCACAGCTTCCTGACGGCTGCTGGTCACCACCATGGCCTTGGCCTGGCCATTCAACAGGCCACGGATATTGGCGCGGAAGTGCTCGACGATCACCTCGACCTTCTGGCTGATGTTGTACGGATGCAGGCGCACCCAGCGGGCCAGCTTGATGCGCGCCTTCTTGCTGTCCACCTCGTCGTCTTCGCCATCCGGGTGGGCGATCTTCCAGGCGGTGCTGTAGGTGGTGTAGTTGCGCAGCACGTCGAGGATAAAACCCTCCTCGATGGCCTGGCGCATGGAGTACAGGTGAAACGCCTCCGGCTTGTTGCTGGCACTGGCCGGCAGCGTCGGGTCAGCCGGGCGACCGAACAGCTCCAGGGTCTTGGCCTTTGGCGTGGCGGTAAAGGCGTAGTAACTGATGCGCTCATTCGGTTGGCGCGCCTGCACGGCGGCGTCGAGCAGCTCTTCGGCGCTGACTTCTTCCCGCTCTTGGTTATCAGAGCCGAGGGCATCACTGCCAAGTATCTGTTTCAGCTTGCTGGCCGATGAGCCGGTTTGCGAGGAGTGCGCCTCGTCGGCGATCACCGCATAGCGCCCGCTGGCCAGCTTGGGATACTTGTCCAGGGCATCGAACAGCGCCGGGAAGGTCTGGATGGTGACGATGATGATGCGCGTCTGCTCGGCCAGCGCCTCGGCCAATTGCTCGGATTTGCTCTGGTTGCTGGTTTCACGGTTGATCTGCTTGACCACGCCCTGGGCATGCTCGAACTGGTAGATGGTGTCCTGCAACTGCTTGTCCAACACGGTACGGTCGGTAATCACGATCACTGAATTGAACAGGCGCTGGCCGTCAGCGTCGTACAGCGAGGCCAGTTGATGGGCGGTCCAGGCGATGGAATTGGACTTGCCCGAGCCGGCGCTGTGCTGAATCAAGTAGCGCTTGCCCGGCCCTTCGGCGCAGGTGGTGTTGATCAGCTGGTTGACCACTTCCCACTGGTGGTAACGCGGGAAGATCATCGTTTCCTTGGTCACCGGCGTGCCGTCGAAGCCTTCGCTGGTTTTCTTGTCCAGGTGCAGAAAGCGCCCCAGCACCTTGAGCCAGGCATCCGGCTGCATCAGGCGCTGCCACAGGTAGCTGGTGGCGTATTGGCTATCGTCTTCGGGCATCGGGTTGCCCGCGCCGCCTTCCGCGCTGCCGAGGTTGAACGGCAGGAAGAAGGTGTCTTTACCCGCCAGCTTGGTGGTCATCGCCACCTCGTTCTGGCCTACGGCAAAGTGCACCAGCGCGCCGCGTTTGAAGGTCAGCAGCGGCTCGGGCTTGCGCGTGAGCGGGTCTTTCACCGGGCGGTCTTGGCGGTATTGGCGCTTGGCGTTTTCCACCGACTGTTTGAACTCGCTTTTCAGCTCCAGCGTGGCGGTGGGGATGCCGTTGACGAACAGCACCAGATCCAGCCGTGGGTTATAGCTCTGCCCGCCGCTAGCCGCATCACGCGCATGCGGCGAGTAAGACACCTCCGGCACCACGCGCAGACGGTTGCAATGATAGCGCTTGAGGGTGTCCGGGTTCATGCCGTGGTCGGGCTGAAAGCTGCACAGCTCCACCTTTACCGCCGGCAGCTTAAAGCCATGGCGCAGCACATCCAGGGTGCCGCTCTGCTCCAGCTCGCGCACCAGCTTTTGCACCAGTACGTCTTCGGGGTTGCTCGGGTTGGCCTTGGCGAACTTGTCCCAACGCTCTGGCCAGGCGTCCTTGAAGTAACCGAGCACATCTTCGGTATACAGCGCGGTACGACGGTCGTAGCCGCTGGCGGTGCCGACCAGCCAGCCTTGGGCGGCCAGGGCTTCGATGATGTCCTGTTGAAACCGGTATTCCTTGCTGTCTGCCATAGCTATTCCTTTTCAGGGGCGCCTGCGCCCAGGTTCATTCAGTAGCGCTAAACCGCGCTGGCTTGTCTGAACCTTGTCTAAATCTTGTCTGAATCCGGCCGCACCAACACCCAACGACCTTTTTGCGGACTGCCTTGTTTTTCAATGGTTTGGTCACGTTTAGACATGGCGTACAGCAGATTGCGAAACTTGTTCTGCTTCTGTTTCTCGTCTAAGGCATCGGAAAGCTTGTCTAAAACAAGCCCTTTCAAGTCATCAGGGCTGGCAGAACCAAACTTGCGCAGATAGTCGTGAATCAGATCTTTGTAATACGGATCATCAAAGGCACGATTGCGTATGTACTCACCTTTATTTCCGGTCGCCTTGGCAATCTCCGCAGTCGGGTAATAGTTGGGTTTGCGCCCCTCGATCAGCCCCTGCTTGCGCAACAGAGCCGCGGCATCGTCTGTGATCGACAGCTTCTTCTGTACTCGGTCCAGCAACATCACCGTGTTCAATGGTAGGTCTTGTCGTTCCAGCAACAGTCGGGTGTAGTTTTCGTCGATCACATGGCCGTAGATTTCCAGCACCACTTTGTCTGGCGAAGACTTGCTGTAGTCGGGCAACGGGAAGTAGCGCTTGCGCTGCGATAGGGTCATGGTGCTGATACCAAAACCCATGGTATCGATCATGCTCAGGCTGACCATGGCCTGAACCAGCCAGGGATTACGGTAGCGGCTCGGCGTCACCTCCCCGCTGAAGTAATCCTCAGGCTTACCCTCGAAGAAGCCACCGGCGTTCTCGAACACAAGCCGGTCTACACGCTCGGTCAACAGAATGCGCGAACGCAACTGATAGTCCTGATGGGCGATACAGTTATGCAGCGCCTCCAGAATTACCCGGGTGTCGTACTTACTGACCTCGGTGGCCAGCAGCTGATTCTGCGGGAAGAGCTTGTAGCCGATGTTGCGGATGCGATGCAGCACCTTAGTGGTGCTGAGCAGCAAGGGCGGCCCGAAGTGCTCGTAAGCCTGCTCCTCCCCCACCAGTTTCCAGGTAATTTGCGCCAGTGCCGGCAGGAAGTGACTGGCCTCAGGCTTGCCGAGTAGCAACAGGGCCGTGCGGGTTACCCCACCCTGAATGGTGATCTTGGCCTTATCGAGAAAGGTGGCCACGTCCCAGCCGGCAATGTCTTGGGCGAAAGCCGCATTAGGGTGTTTCTCGGCAAATTTCTCGCGAGCAAGTTCCAGCGCTGCAGGGTCTAAATCATTCAGCGTTGCGCCTTCGACAATTTGTGCAGACCAGTCACTCGCATCGAGCGGCTCATGCAAAATGGCCTCTAGGCGTTCCTGGCGCATTTCCACCAGCGAATCATCCAAACGCTGCCAAGCTTTGTCATGGGCGTAAACCGGCATCCGCGGCCGATGCTTGGGAATATGGAAAACCCACACCGTTTTGCCGGTGTCGTCTGTAATGAAGGACTCGACGCGGAAGCCTTCCGAATCCAGCGCCCGGCAACGCTCCAGCAAGCGTTGCCGCACGTTATCGACCGTCTGGTTGTTGAAGTCCTGAATACCCACAATGCGCAGCGTGCTGTCCTCCACCCCAATCACCAGATGCCCACCCTGCATATTCGCGATGGCCGACAGGTAGCTGATCACATCCTTGCCCTCGGCACCCATCAGGGCATGGCGCAGGTTCTTAAATTCCTTCCATTCGCAGGCGGCGTTTTCCTTGGGAAATTGCGTCAGCAGAGATTGCTGTAAGGTTTTTTCATCCATGCGTCAGGTCGCTCAGCGCAAAAGTGTTCATATTCAACGAATTATTCTGCCGGCTGCGCACCCGATTTTGCACCCGCACGTCGCCTGGGTTATTCGAGTTGACCTTGGCGAACGCGCCCCAGCGCACCTGCCGCGCCCCTTCCTGGCGAACGACTAAGCAAGCCTTAGTGGTTGCCTTTTTTGCAACAATTGCCTCGCACTGCAACTCGTTGCTGTCAAAGATGTTTTTCAGGTGGCGCGAGATAACCGACTTATCTCGATCCAACAGCTCAGTCAATTGCTGCAGGCTCAGCCAGACGGTGTCGTGCTCCAGCGCGACCTGCAGCTGTGCCTGGCCGTCGGCAGAGGTAAATAGCTGAATTTGCTGCCGGCTCATTGCCTGCTCCAGGCCAACGGGCCGCAACGCTGCGGCCAGGCGTCCTTGAAGTAACCGAGCACATCTTCGGTATACAGCGCAGTACGGCGGTCGTAGCCGCTGGCAACACCCACCAACCAGCCTTGGGTGGCCAGGGCGTCGATGATGTCTTGTTGAAACTGCGCTTCCTTGCTGTCCGCCATTACACGGCCTCTTGTGCTAATTCGGGAGTTGGCGCACTGGCCGGTGGCTGCCAGCCGCGCACGTCGATTTTGCCGGTGACGGCGGCGGAGATTAGGGCGGAGCGGCGTTCTTGGAGCAGCCTGACGCTTTCATTTGCATCGCTGGTTAAAGCACCGAATTTACGGATTACATCGTCGAGAAAGCCTGCAATCTGCCCTTGCTCTGTAATCGGGGGAACAGGAATGAACAGGTTGGCCATCGTCTCGGAGTAGATAACCTCAATCGTTGTTGAATTGCTCAACAATGAAAGCTGCGTTTTCAGCAGGTGACTTTCCTGAATGAGCCGACAAAGGTATGACGAAGTGATCTTCGATTTTTCTACCTGAATCCGGAGCAAGCAAGGATGGAGAATTCCGACTTCGGCGTTATCTGGCAAAATGGCGGCTCGTCCAATCGTCCCTCTGGTTGTCACTAATACATCACCTGGGAATGCAGTAAACCCTCTGAGCTCCCCGAACTTCTCCTCCGAAATAAAATTATCCCCAGCACTGAAGTCAGCATCTATAACACTGCGCTGGTTAAAAACCTTATACGGACCTTCCTTCATATCTTCCGATTTCAGGTGACTTCCAAATGGTCCTGTTTTGATAGCGCCTGGCACAGGAGAAATGAAGTGTTTTAATGCGCCTACGTGCCAATGCGCCGGTACCTCGCCCAGCCACTCCACGCCGGAGTCTTTCATCGGCACCGTGGGGTCGAGGCCTTTGGTGACGGCGTGGGAGATCACGGCCTGGCGCTTTTCCTTGAGCAGTTCTATCAGGCGCTGCTGCTCTTCGATCAGCGCGTCGATGCGGGCGGTTTCGTGGTCGAGGAAGCGGGCGATTTGGGTTTGTTCTTTGTGTGACGGGAGTGTCACTGCAAGGGCAGCCATGTCCTCCCAGCCGACGCGCGGCATTTTGGCACCAATGGTTGATGCATTGAGATCTTCAATCACAGTAGGCGTCAAAATGTACTTATGAAGAAACTCACTATTAACTGTACGCGGACGGAGCACAAAAAAATCACCAACAGCCTGCCCCGATCTGCCTGCCAACCAAACCTTTGCCAAGTAGGGTCTCAGCTTTCCAAACAGAATGTCTTCTTGTCGAAATGCTATTCCGTCCCCGGCAAACTCCGTATCAGTTTCAATAAAGCGCCCAGTCCATCCTTCAATATTTTCTAGCCCTACCTGAAAATCTGATGTTGTCGCTTTATCAGTAACCTGTTCAACCAGCCACTTTAAAGGACTGACACCCCAATGCTCCGGTACAACTCCGAGCCACTCCACGCCAGAGTCTTTGTACACCGGATACTTCGGAAAACTACTCGGGCTTTCCCTGCCCTCGCCCTGCGGGCCAACGGCTGCGCCATTGTTCAAATTTGCTCCCGACAAATTTGTCATGCCGACAGCCCCTCGATCATCTGCTTGATACGGTCGGTACAGGCTTTCAGGTCGCGGTCGATCTCGGCCAGCGGGCGCGGCGGCTGGAATACATAGAAGTGACGGTTAAACGGAATCTCGAAGCCGACAATGCCGACTTCGCCGTCCAGCGCATCGGTCTTACTTTCGTCAATCCAGGCATCCGGCACATGAGGAATGACTTCGCGCTGAAAGTAGTCGTACACCGACTCGCCCAGCGGCACGTTCTCGTTATCGCGCAGGCCGGCATCGGCTTCCGGCTGGCCCTTGGTCATGCAGATGTCCGCTTCGGGATCGCGCTCGCTCAAGGCGCTCATCAGGGCTTTCAGTTCCGGCGTGCTGAGGCTGACGCTGTGTGCGGTGAGGGCTTTTTTCAGCAGCTTGCTGAACTGCTCGCGGTTGCGGTGCAACACGCTGGCGTCCATCGCTTGCAGGGCGGCCAGCAGTTGCTGCTGAGCGGCGCTGTCGAGCTTCTGCAGGGCTTTTTCTTCCAGCACTTTGGCGATGCGTTCTGCGCTGGTTTGGAAGTTCAGGCGCAGCGGGCGTTCGACGGTGATGCGCCGGTAGCCGAAGGCGTCGATGGGAAAGATTTTGCTCTGCGCGGTTTGCTCGAAGCTGCCATACAGGCGCACCAGCTCGCTGATTTGATCTTCGGTGATGTACTGGCGCTTGCTGCCCAGCGACTTGCGCATTTTGGCGTAGTGCTGGCTGCCGTCGATCAACTGCACCTTGCCCTGGCGCGCAGCGGGCTTGTGGTTACTGAGTATCCACACATAGGTGGCGATGCCGGTGTTGTAGAACATGTCGGTGGGCAGCGCGACGATGGCTTCAACCAGATCGTTCTGCAGCAGGTAGCGGCGAATCTCCGACTCACCCGAACCCGCGCCGCCGGTAAACAGCGGCGAGCCGTTGAGGATGATGCCGATGCGCGAGCCACCGTCGCGCGGGTCACGCATCTTGCTGACCAGGTGCAGGAGGAACAGCAGCGAGCCGTCGGACACCCTTGGCAGGCCTGGACCGAAGCGGCCATCGAAACCCTTGTGACTGTGCTCGTCGGTGATCTGCTTCTGCACCTTCTTCCATTCCACGCCGAACGGCGGGTTGCTGAGCATAAAGTCGAAGCGCTTGTCGGCCAGCTGGTCGTTGGACAGGGTGTTGCCGAGCTTGATGCTGGCCACGTCCTGGCCCTTGATCAGCATGTCCGCCTTGCAGATGGCGTAGGACTCGGGGTTTAGCTCCTGGCCATGCAGCGACACGCTGACCTTTTCGCTGATGGACTGGATGTACTCATCCCCCTCAGACAGAAAGCCGCCGGTGCCCGCGGTTGGGTCATAGATGGTGACGATGCTGTTGGGTGCGAGCTTGTGGTCCTGATTGGTGATCACCAGCGAGGTGGTGAGGTGCACGATATCGCGCGGGGTGAAGTGCTCCCCGGCGGTTTCGTTGGAGCTTTCCGCGAACTTGCGGATCAGCTCTTCGAAGATGATGCCCATGCCGAAGTTGCTGATGAACTCGGGGCTCAGATCCGTGGCGGCGAAACGCTGCACCACCTGATACAGCAGGTTGGCGGTTTCCAGCTGCTGGACAAAATCTTCAAAGTGGAAATGCTCGAAAATCTCGCGGGCATCCTTGCTGAAGGATTGCACATAGCTCATCAGGTCAGAGGCGGTTTGGGTGTCGGACAGCGTGCCAAGGGTCAACGGCGAGGCGTTGAAGAACTGCTGGCCAGCCGCGCGCAGCAGAATCATCTCGCGCACGGTATCCGGGCGACCTTCCTGAGCAAAGGTCTGTTTGATCACCTCATCCTTGGTCGGCGCCAGCACGCACTCCATGCGGCGTAACAGGGTAAACGGCAGGATGATGCGACCGTACTGGGACTGCTTGAAGTCACCGCGCAGCAGGTCAGCAATGGACCAGAGAAAGGCGGCGGTCTGGGAATGGTTCTCCGTGTTCACGCTACTGCTCCTTGGAATGCGCGCAAAGTCGCGAGTTTACCCCGCTGGAGGTGCAAAGGATCAAACCAGGCAGGACCACTGGTGCGGACACCGGTACCGAGTGCTGTGGAATGGGAGTGGAGCGTACCGTTTCCCTTCAAGTGCTAGCCCGGTGATAGCCCGACCCAGAAATGAAAAAGGCCCGCATCGCTGCGAGCCTTGTATTCACTGGTGCCGGAGACAGGAATCGAACCTGCGACCTTCGCGTTACGAGTGCGCTGCTCTACCGACTGAGCTACACCGGCGCCGCGTCGGATTATCGGGGGTTGTCAGGCCGCACTCAAGCCTGGCCCGACAGCCCGATCACTCGTTTCACAGCCCTGGGGTCGGTCCGGATCGGGTTTGCGACGTGTCGCTGCGCTCAATCTCGCTTTGGACCTTGCCGGCAACTTCATGCCCCCTATCCGATACCTTGTGGTAGCCCTCCTCGGCCTTGTGCCGGAGGTTGTCGGTCATGCTGTCACTGGCCTGACCGAGCAGTTCATCCTCACGGCGGGTAGGCGGGACCGAGGCCGCCAGCAGCGCGCCGAGGGCAATACCCATTGCGCCCAAGGCCAGCGGCTGTTCGTTGAGCAGGTGATTGAAGCCGCCGCGTGCACGCTCGGTCTGTTGCCGCAGCCTGTCCGCGGTGTGTCGGCTGGTATCGCTGACACGGTGTCGCGCGTCGGCCAGCGAAGCGGACATGTCATGGCCCATCTGGCTGGTCTTGTCGCGCAGATCACTGCTTTGCCGCTTCAGGCCGGAAGCCTTGCTGGAGAGCTGGTCCGTCAATGACGGGCCGCTGGAGCTGCCGGTGTGCGCTGGTGGCTGACGGTTCTGCCCGGCCATCAGCCAGATCAGGCCGATGGAGGTCAGCATCGTGGGCACCGGATTGGCCTTGACGGTGTTGCTCAGGTTGCTGAAGAACTCACCACCACCGCCCTTGACGTATCCCAGCGCCGTATCGATGAGTTCGCCGGGCGACAGTTTGCTTTCCAGCGCATGGACGATATTGCCGATGTCGGCTCGCTTCTGATCGATCTCGCGCTCCAGCTCTGCGGGGTCTTTCTGCGCTTCCACATTTATCTGGTTGCCTGTACTCATGACGTATGCCCCCTGACGGCTTCTTTATCCTTTTGCATGGAGTGGAGGGTGCGCTCGGGTTTGAATGAGGACGCCTCGAATTTCTTCTTGCCGGCTGAAACCATGATCAGCCCGATCACCACCACTACACCGCCCACGATCAGCGCAGCAAGCCAGGGCGCCATGACTTCGCTCAGGCCATACACCGCCGACATCAGCAGGATGATGAAACCGCCAAGCAGCACCGCGCCGCCACTTGCAACGCTCGCGGCTCCGGCCTTGGTAGCCCGGATGGATTCAGTCATCTCGGCTTTCGCCAGCGCCAGCTCCTTGGTGATCAGGGAAGGCACTTCGTGGGTAAGTTGCCGCAGCAGCCCCCCTACGGAGCTGTCGCTCTCCGGTCGAATGCCAGGTTCAGGGGTGATAGGCGTGGTTGTCTTGTGTGCTTCGCTCATGGGTAAAGCCCTCCGTCAGTACCTTTGACAATGCGATCGGTATTGGGTGTGGAGCGGTCCGCTGCCCCCAGACCCGCTCCGGTTGTGCCTGGACTGCTGCGGGTGCCCGTGGTGCCCCCGGCATTGCTGATGCTGCCGACACTCCCCGGCTCGCCGGTATTGAGAGGCTGGTTGAATTCATGCTGACTGGATGTGCGGCTGCCGAAGGCCTGATCCGACGCGGCAGCCGCGCCGGAACTGCTGCGATGACTGTATTCGTCCTCTGCTCGCCTGCCGGATGCTCTGGCAAAGCGCGTCAGGCCAAACCCGAGTGCAATACTGCCGGCGATAAACAAGGTCGGGTTGTCACGGGCCAGACGATTCACATCCTGAAAGAGTTCATCCACGCTTTTGCCGCGCAGGTTGTCGGATAGACGAACCATGCCCTGGGCCATGTCGGACACATAGCCGGACAATCCCAGCGTGTCCTGCCCTTCCAGCTCGCGGGCGGCGGCCTCGGCACTGTGGGCGACTTTTTCGATTTCGTCGGCAGCCGTTTCACGGTAGCCGTCGAGCTGACTCTTACCCTGAGCCTTTACCTCTTCAGCTGCCTGCCGGGCCTTGGCCCGGACCTCCTCGGCAGCCTCTTTCGCCACCGAGTCGGAAGTCGCTTTGGTATCCATACCGGTCGTCATGTCGGGGCCGGTTTTGCCCAGGCCACCGTAACCAGTGATTTCTTCATCAGGTGTCGTCATTGGGTTCACCTTTCATATGGCTTGGCCGCAAGACCAGAGTCTTGTGGAACGCAGCCTGTCGATAAATTCACAGGCTGTATGTGCTGCGTACATATAAGGTGACCGGGACGTTTTTTTTGAGTTCCCCTTTCAATAACTCGCTCTTGTTCAACAAATAGACATGTAACCGCTATTACAGAGTCTCTTGCCGAACCCTTGGATAATGGCCTGTTGCCAACTTATTTTCGGCACGCGGCAGACTTTCTGGCTTTAAGCGAAACGCTTTCGCGGCAAGCGAAACGGCAACTTCGCTTTATTGATCAGCCCTGTTGTCGTCGAATAAAAAATCAGAAACAAAACCGCAACCGACGAACAGTCCTCACACAAGCCGTACGTTTCGACAGGCACAAAAAAACGGGCCGAGGCCCGTTTTTCTGTTACCGGTTTCCGTTAGTGCAGCGGACCGATGGTGGAGCAAGTCTTCTTCGTAGCAGCGTGCTTCTGCAGCATTGCCAGCTGTGGACGGTGCTTGCCGCTCTCCACGTCCAGCGACATGCTGTCTTCACCCCAGCGAGGACCCGCCGCCCAGTAGCTGCTTGGGATGCAGTTCTCGGCCAGGTACGCCAGCATGTTGTCGGTGGCGACTACACCCGAGGGGGCAAAGTCCGGGATGCCGTGCTCGCCGAGGTAGCCACGCAGCTTGTGCTTCTTCAGCCACTCGACCCAAGGCTTGACCAGATCCACACCACGCATCGGTGCGAAGGTTTCGTTGCGGTTGCGGTACGAGCCCGAGTAGTCGTGATCCCAATACTGGTGCGCTTCGAAGACCAGGTTGTTCTTCGGATCGCGCATCCAGGGATCACTGATCAGCTGGGTGTTGACGCTTTCCCAGAACAGTGCGCTGGAGTAGCGGTCACCGGCGACCATGATCCAGGTGTCCGGATCGACCTTGCGGATCGCCTTGCTCGCTTCCAGGGCAGTCTGCGGCCAGAGGTTGTTGCCCGTGTTGTACGGCTCGTTCATCAGGCCATAGCCCCACAGCGCCGGGTGGTTTGAGACCTCGACGGCGATCTTGCGCCAGGTTTCAGTGAACGCGGAACGCGGCACTTCCGGGGAGTTGATCACCTTGTTGTAGTAGCGGTAGTAGTTGTGCATGTCGAGGATGACCTTCATGCCGTACTTGTGCGCCAGGTCCAGCGAGGTCTTGATGCGCGACAACTCGGCGGCGTTCAGCGGAGTGCCGAGCTGGGGCTGGATGCGCTCCCAGAGGAAGCCCAGACGGATCTGCTTGAAGCCCAGTTCGCTGTGACGCTTGTAGTAGGACTCGTCGGCGTAGGTGTAGCCCTGGTTGTAGGTGCCGGGAATCCTGCCCGGATCGAACACACCGGAAGCGAAGTTCACACCCACCAGGGGGATACCGCTGCCACTGCCGGGCTTGGACGGCGACGGGTTCGGCGCGGGGTCTGGAGTCGGGTTGCTCGGCGCAGTGCCGTTGCCGCTCGACAAGGCGGTGATCTTGGCCGGATAACCGACACTGCTGGCCGACAACTTGCCGCCATCCAGCATCACCGAGAGTTGCTGGCCCACGTCATACAGGGCGACAACCTTGCGCACCTGGCCATCGGCCAGGCGTACCGAGGAGCCCACCTTGAAAGCGGCTTTGTTGGTTGCGCTGTTGGGAATGGAGAAGCCCGCCGACTTGCGGTAGATGCCCCGTTCCCAGTCTTCGTTGGTGAAGTCGTTCATGCTGGCGCTGTAGCTGGTTTCCACCGGCTCGCTCGGCTTGAGGTCCGGCTGCGGCTGCGGCGCAGGCGTCGGCGTCGGCGCGCTGCCGGTGGCAGAGGCCACACTGATCTTCTTGGGATGGCCGACGCTGGCAGCAGACAACTTGGCGCCGTCCAGCATTACGGAAAGGTGCTGGCCCACGTCATACAGCGCAACGATCTTGCGCACCTGGCCGTCCGCCAGTTTCACCGAGGTGTTCACCTTGAACGCGGCCTTGTTGGCAGCGCTGGCCGGGATGGAGAAGCCTGCCGACTTGCGGTAGATGCCCCGTTCCCAGTCTTCGTTGGTGAAGTCGTTCATGCTGGCGCTGAAGCTGCTTTCCACTGGCGGGGGAGTTGGTTCACTTGGCGCAGTGGTACCCGGTGCGGTGGTGCCCGGCGCGGTGTTGGAAACAGTGACCGTACTGATGGTGCGCGGGGCGCCGACCTTGTTGCCGTCGAGCAGACCGCCCTCGAAGTAAACACTGAGGTTGCTGCCCACGACGAAGACCTTGCTGATCTTGCGCACTTGGCCATCAGCAAATTTGACCTGCACGCCCGGCTTGAAGGCCTCACGGGCGGCGGCTGAAGACGGAACGGAAATGCCCGCCTCGCGGCGCCAGACGCCATTCAGCCAATCATTGCTGGTGAACCGGTTGATCTGGCTGGTGAAGCCCTCAACCTGTGCCGGCTCCGACGTGCCCGGCGCGGTATTGGAAACGGCTACCGTGCTGATGGTGCGCGGAGCGCCGACCTTGCTGCCGTCGAGCAAGGGGCCATCGACATAAACACTGATGTTGCTGCCGACGACGAAAACCTTGGTGATCTTGCGCACCTGGCCATCTGCAAACCTGACCTGCACGCCCGGCTTGAAGGCATCACGGGCAGCTGCCGAAAACGGCACGGAAATGCCTGCCTCGCGGCGCCAGACGCCATTCAGCCAGTCATTGCTGGTGAACCGGTTGATGTTTGAAGTGAAGGCAGCCGTGGAAGAGGCGCTTATGTTGATGCTGGCAGCCGCTTCGCCGCCGATGGTCAGTGAACCCAGTACCGCAGCCATGGCAATGGAGCGTACAAGTGCCTTGGGTGCACTTGAGAATACAGTGATAGACATTCAGTCTCTCCGGAACTTAATACTTCTAAAGGTCGGAGCCTTTAAAAAAGTAGCGGGAGTTAATAGAGTCGTGCAGGCGCCTGATGGGTTTGAATCTCATTACGCGCAACCGAACGAACCGCGCACAAGGAGCCGGATTACCTTGGTGGAGAACCCGGCAATCCGTTGCGTGGCGCCTTTATAATAGGTTTGCAAAACGAATGGAAACCGAGTCGACGGTTTAACATCGCCAAATAGCCGTCACATTCAGCGATCCGCCATTAAAAGGCTATTAAAACATAGCCAAATGCCATGTAGCGGGAAAGCGGCTGGACGCTTTAAACCGTTCGCCAGAGAAGAAAGTGAGCGTCATTTTTTTGAATTTGTTTTTTTTGAAACAGGTTCTGCAAATCAGCTTTTCCGACGAGTGGATACTACAAAACGGCTGTTTGAAGGTCGGCTTATAAAGGGTATCGAGACAACCAGCGTTTCGCTTGTTTGAAGCGTCATCGTTTGCCAGAAGCCAACGGCAGCCACTCGGAGGAACCATGCCCCATCAGTTCAAGGTCGGCGACCACGTCCGCTGGAATTCCGAAGCGGGCCATGTCACTGGCCATATCATCAAGGTGCATACGCAGGACACCGAATACAAAGGGCACACAAGGCGGGCCAGTCCGACGGAGCCACAATACGAGATCCGGAGCGACAAGACCGATCATGTGGCCATGCACAAGGAAAGCGCCCTGAGCAAAGCCAAGTGATCCCATTGGCGCAGCGGATCTGGACGGTCGGGCACTCCACTCGCACCGGCGCATCCTTCATTGCGCTGCTCAAGCACTACGGTATCGAAATGATTGCCGATGTCCGGCGCCATCCCGGATCGCGGCGACTGCCGCAGTTCATGTCGGAGACTCTGCAGGCCGTCCTCGAAGAACAGGGCATCGGCTATCGATGGCTCGGGGAGCTGGGTGGTCGCAGGCGTGCATCAACTGATTCACCCGCCAGTGCCTGGCGCAACCCGTCATTTCGAGGCTACGCCGAACACCTTAAAAGCGCGGAATTCGCTGCGGGATTGCAGCAGCTGCTGAGTCTGGCTGCAGAGCGACCCACAGCCATGATGTGTGCCGAAGTGCTGTGGTGGCGATGTCACCGAGCGCTTATTTCAGATGTGATGAAACTGGACGGCATCGAGGTCCTGCATATACAGGATGAGCAGCGGCTGACCGTGCACCCATACACCACGCCGGCCAGGCTGGAGAAAGGTGAGTTGAGCTATGTCGAGGGTGCCGGCAAGCCACTGAAGTCTGTTACCGACACGGCACCCTGAACCGGCTTCGCCTTGCTCTGGCCTCAAGGCTCGCGCTTGAGCGCACTCCAGCCCCCGGCACGACTCGGACGGGAAATGACATTGCGCGAGAGATAGTAGAAGAAGAGCGGAATCCCCAGCGCATAACGCTTGAACAGGCGTTTTGGCTCAATCAGCATGCGAAACGCCCATTCCAGGCCGAACCGGCGAAAGAACAGCGGCGCACGTGGAAAACGCTCTGCACTGAAATCCAGAATCGCGCCACCGCAGATCAGCAATGCCGGCGTCTTCATTGCACTCTGCAGGTAGAGCGCAACCTGCTCCTGCTTCGGCATGCCCATGGCCAGCACGATGATCGGATAACGCCCTGGAACATGGTGCGCCCGATAGAACTCCAGATACTCCTCGCTGCGCTTGAAGCCGTCGATGGCATGGAAAGGACGGTCTCCGAACAGGTTGCGTGCCCCATCGCTCAACCAGGGTTCACAGGTGCCCATGGCAAAGAGCTCATGCGTGCCCTGTGAACCGGCCACCAGCTCATCAATCAGCCTGGGAATGAAATCCGACCCGTTCAAGTTGGCTTTCGGCGCCCGCCCATTGAACCAGCAGGCCATTTTGATCCCGATACCGTCACGCAGCAGATAGTTGACCTGCAGGAAGCTTGCCCTAACCGAGGCATGGCGTTGCGCGATGTTGTAACCGTGCTGGTTGAGAAATCCAAGAATGGTCGGCGACTCACGCGTCCGAAGTTCGGAAATGAACGGACCGGTGTCGGCCTCATCCAGAAGCTTCAGCTTCCCGATCAAAGGATCCATCCTTCTGGTGCGGGGACTTTTCATAAATATCTTCTCTGTCAGTCATTCAATGCAGGGGCGATGAAATTGCAGGTCGTTCGATTCGGTCTTCGCAGCCCAGGGTCGATTCGCAGAAAAAAATGAACAATGCGTGCGGGTGCCGGACAAAAGGAAGCGGTCGCTTCTGCGATCTTTTCCAATGGCAAAAAGAGGAAGTGAAGATGATAGGGACACGCAGCAAATCGCACCGAAAGAAAGGGATACTTCTCGGACTCGCACTTGTGCTCAGTAGTGCCGCACATGCGGCAGAAAATATCGATCTGATCGGCATGAATATCGGGGGCGCCGCATTTTCCAGCGGTTCCATCCCGGGAAAATACAATACAAATTATTTCTTTCCTGCACCGGAATATCTTGCCACCTGGAAAGAACGGGGCATCCGCACTATTCGCTTCCCTATCTTGTGGGAACGGTTGCAGGCCGAACTCAACGGTGAATTGCAGGAAGAATATGCACAGCGAATCGACGACTTCATGCGACAGGCAGCCGAGCATGACATGCGCGTCATCCTCGATATCCACAATTACGCGCGCTATCACAAACAGATAATAGGCACCGATGCAGTTCCCATAGCGGCTTATGCAGACTTGCTGGAGCGTATTGCCAAACGCTGGAAGGATCATGACGGGCTGTGGGCCTACGACATCATGAACGAGCCCCACGGCGCTGATAAATACTGGCCGGCTGCGGCTCAGGCCGGAATCGATGCAATTCGCAAACATGATCGCGAGCGCCCGCTGCTTATCGAAGGCAACTTCTGGTCCAGCAGTTATCTGTGGCCTAAATACAACGACCCCCTGCTGGAGTTGAAGGATCCTGCCGACAAGTTGATATTTTCCGCCCATCTTTACCTCGATAAACACGGCAACGGACAGTACCGAGAGCCGCTGGAAGATGACTTCGACACCATGCTCGGTGTCAAACGGGTCAAGCCCTTTATCGACTGGCTTATCAAACATGGCAAACAAGGCCATATCGGCGAATTTGGTATTCCAGCCGATGAGCCACGTCTGCTGGAAGCCATGGACAATCTGCTGGCTTATTTGCAGAAGCACTGCATTCCCATGACCTACTGGGCAGCCGGCCCATCCTGGGGCAATTACAAGTTGTCGGTCGAGCCGACCCGCGACGGCCAGGACCGTCCGCAGTGGGAAATTCTCAATAAGTACGTCAATCAGGGTGGCTGTAGCAGTATCGGTCCTTGAAAATAATGCCGGCATATCGGCCCGATTCTTCCACGGGCCGGTATGCGATCAGGCTCTGGGGTGCGGCATCGGTATCCACTTCGCCATTTTCGATCTCATCTTGCCGATCAGCTTCGTCAACAGACTGTGGCTTTTGCGCAATGTGTTCGCCTTGAGATTGTGCATCTGGCCTGGCACGTACATTTCATTGGTTTCAATGCAATACACCGGTTTGCCGCTGAGCTTCATGATTTCAATGGCCTGGCGATCCTCGCTCTCGACGAAGAGTCGCGTCTGCGGATACCGGGCATACACCTCAGCCTTGAATTTATGATGAATATTCAACCGGCGACGCTCCTCTGCCGAAGGCAGATCCAGCATGTGCAGGGTTCCGTACTGCACGCCATGGCGCTGCAACCACGCCTCGGTTTCCGGGCGATATTTCTCCAGCCGGCTGGTTACCAGATGCGCAACCTTGATCGACGGGATGAAAAGCGGACGCGTGCAACTGAGGAAATCACGGTAGTTCGGCCCGTCATCGTTCTGCTCGACCGTGGGATCGACACAGAGCACACCATCAATATCCAGACAGGCGTGCCCCATCAGAGAGTGGTGCATGATGTTCCACTCGAACACACGTGGCTGCTCGACGAGCTCCAGGTACATGTCCACAAGGTGGCGATTGTGCTTTTCAGCAAACGCTGCCAGGGTCACCACCTCGCCCTGATAGGCGGCTCTCACCTGCTCAACGGCGGCGTGCATCGACTTGGCGGTGGCGATGCTGTCGTCCACCAGCAGCACTTTGCGGGCATCCCTCGGCTTGACCAGGTCGGCGTGCTTGTAGGTGCGCGTACTGCCTTTCTTCAGGTCGTCGTTGCGCAGGAACGAATAAAGATCGGTCAGTGGCAGGTTCTGTTTCAATGCGACGATACTGGCAACCAGCATTCCACTTCGGGGAATGCCAACCACCAGGTCCACATCATGGGGAATCTTGCCGGCACACGCGTTGCTCAGCTGAGAAAGATGGCTAAGGCTTCGGTAGTTCATCGACACTCCTTGTAATATCCAACGCCCATTAACGTCCCAATGCCGAGCGCAATTGTTTGCTATGCGTATGCAGATAGTGCAGCACATACAACGCAAAGGCATTGGCACTGGAATAATTCAGAAAGCGTTTACGGATATCCATGTCTTCACGGATCGCCTCGAAACGCCGTTTATGCGACACGCCCGTCGTATCGAAGATGCACAAGGGAAACGGCAGTTGCATGACATCACGCTGCAAGTCGAGCCCCTGCAAGAATTCAAGTAGCAGGCAATAATCGGCAGACAGCTTGTAGTCGAGCCTGAACTTGAACTGGCGCAGCCGTTCGTTCTCGAAATACATCGTCTGATGACTGGCGGGCAAACCCAGCGGCGCACGTTCAATCGGGTGCGCAGGGGTAAGCTTCAGATTGCCACTGGCATCTTTCCGATAAAAATCGCCATAGATAAACCTTGGTGCAATAGCAGCCTGCACCAACTCGGCATCTATCCTGGCCAATACATCGGAACTGGCCAGCGCATCACCGCTATTCAGAAACAGGGTGTATCCGTCGGTTTCAACGGCACGCCGCCTGCCTTTGTCCATGGCATCATAAATACCGCGGTCTGACTCTATGGTTATTTCCGCCTGGGCATCATCCAGTTCACGCAACCATTCAACGCTGCCATCGGTGGAATTGCCATCAATGACAATCCAGCGAAAGTTCCTGAATGTCTGATCTACCAGGCTTCGATAAGTCGCCTTGAGACCATCCAGATTATTCCAGTTAATTGTGACGATACTGAAACTGACCATAATTCATCTGCCCCGGATTTTCTGTATAGGAAGAATGTGCTACCTGCATCTTCGCGTAATAAAGGAAGAACGCCGCCGCCATGCCATATAGATCGCCGGAAAAGGTTAATGCGTTGGACAGTACGAAGTTCATCATGCCGAATACGAATGACAGTTGCAGGGCGGCCAGCAGACTGCCCTTGTTCTTGCACTGACGCATGATCCAGATAAAGCCGCCGTAGAAGACCAGAACGACAAGCGGCGTCAGGAAGCCATAACGGTGATACACGCCGAAGATGCCCACGTCTGAAAGGTAGAAGTGTGGGTTGTAGACCCGCGAGAAGCCGCCATTCCATTGCAGGGACAGTGCGCCCATACCGAAAAAGTTATTGGCGCTGATAGCATCGATGATGGTTGCAATGGTCCGGTCTCTGACCCCTGGCCCTGCCGCTGCCTCGAACAGCAGCGCGTGAAAACGCTCGTATTGCTGGATATAGAACTCGGGCACCATGAACCAGGAAACACCCAGGATGATGACGCCCAGCACGGACATCTTCATCAACGAGTCGATGCGCTTGCGGAAGATCCAAAGGCCGGCGAAAGCCCAGATCAGCATGGTTGCCCGGGTCTGCATGACCAGCCAGAGATAAGCCACGAGGTACAGCAGCATCAGCAGGCCGCTCAAGGTGACCCTGTCCCGCATGTTGTACATGAGCATGAAGGCAGCCAGCGTTACGAAGCCCGAACCAATTCGATAACGATCGGGCCGCAGCAGGTCTTCGTATCGCGTCCAGTCATCCACCGTGAATGAAACCACCGCGTTCTGCGGGATGATGCCCAGGTAATAACTGAAGCCGAATGTCGCGCAGAACAGTGCGATATAAAGAAAGTAGCGGCCAAGCTCTTCCTGGGTAGGCTGTGCCATGAGCAGCAGGAAAAGCACCGGAAAAAACACCAGATATTCCAGGAACCGGCGTTCTTCGAACAAGCCGTAGAGCATCGGCTGGCCGAAGTTCAGATTGGACAGTACGGCAGACATCAGGGGCAACATGACGCCCATGAAAATGATCCACAGGCTGGTCCTGGACTGATAGACCCATTTCCAGGCGACGAACAGGCACACCGTGGAGGCCACTACGAGCAGCAGGAAGATCTCCCGGAAGTAGGGAATCCCGGCGCGCTTGTCATCCGTGAGGAAGAAGCATCCGGAGTTCAGCAACAACAGGATGATCAACAGATTCTTGTACGCCAGAACTTTCCTTAACAAGCGCTATCTCCAATATCCAGATTGACGTGGCGAACACAAAAATCGAGCCGGCATGGCGCGGCGACGGCAATCACCCCGGCGAGGAAACATGTGCCTTGGATGGACAACGCCAGTGATGAAAAGGTCCACCCGCTGTAGGGTGGATGTGGTTTTGTACATCCACCGCACCCTCGCCCGGTGGATCGGTCAAGCGTGATCCACCCTGCGGAGCTCGGCCTGGTGGGAGCGGACTTGTCCGCGAGCTTTTGCGCAGCCCCGTGAGAAGCTCGCGAATAAATTCGCTCCCATAGCAGCTGCGCAGGATGGAGTTGCCGCAAGCGCTTCCGTCACAAACTGTGCCGCTACTGCCGTATCTGGTGCTGGTTTTCGACGAACCAGCGATAGGCATCACGCAGGCCGTCTTCCAGACTGATGCTGGCCTGCCAGCCCAGCGCCTTGAGCCGAGACACATCCATCAGCTTGCGCGGCGTGCCGTCCGGTTTGCTGCTGTCGAAGATCAGTCGCCCCTGGTATTCGGTGACCCGTGCGATGGTTTCGGCCAGTTCGCGGATGCTGCAATCGACGCCAGTGCCGACGTTGATATGCGACAGCATCGGCTGGGTGTGCGCCTGGTAAACGGCATCATCCAGCTCCATCACATGCACGCTGGCGGCGGCCATGTCGTCCACGTGCAGGAATTCACGCTGCGGCTTGCCGCTGCCCCAGATCACCACTTCGTCATCGCCGTGCTGGGTTGCTTGATGAAAACGCTTGAGCAGGGCCGGCACCACGTGGCTGTTTTCAGGGTGGAAGTTGTCATTGGGGCCGTAAAGGTTGGTCGGCATCACGCTGCGGTAATCGCGTCCGTACTGGCGGTTGTAGCTTTCGCAGAGTTTGATGCCGGCGATCTTGGCCACCGCATAAGGCTCGTTGGTCGGCTCCAGCACGCCAGTCACCAGCGCCTCTTCCTTCATGGGTTGCGCGGCGAACTTGGGGTAGATGCAGGACGAGCCGAGAAACAGCAGTTTCTGCACATCGTTGCAGTGCGCCGCGTGAATGATGTTCGCCTCGACCATGAGGTTCTGGTAGATGAACTCTGCCGGGTAGGTGTTGTTGGCGTGGATGCCGCCGACCTTGGCCGACGCCATGTAGACCTGATCGATGCGGTGTTCGGCGAAGAAGGCATTCACCGCCGCCTGATCAACCAGATCGAGATCTTCGCGGCCACGCATGAGGATATTGTCGTAGCCCAACGCCCGCAGGCGGCGGACGATGGCCGAGCCGACCATCCCCCGATGCCCCGCGACGAAAATTCGTGCGTCACGATTCATTATCAGTTCTCCAGCGTTACAGGAATCTCGTAACCGTGCTCCTTGAGCAGGGCGTGGCGCCGGGCGACTTTCAGATCCTCGCGAACCATCTCTGCGCACATTTCCTGCACGGTGATCTCCGGCGTCCAGCCGAGTTTCTGCTTGGCGCGGCTAGGATCACCCAGCAAGGTTTCGACTTCCGCCGGACGGAAATAGCGCGGGTCGACGCGCACCACCACATCACCGGCCCGCAATGCAGGCGCCATATCGCCTTCGACACTCTCGACAATGCCGCACTCATCCACGCCGCTACCCTCGAAGCGCAGCTGCACGCCCAGCTCGGCGGCCGACCAGCGGATGAAGTCGCGCACCGAATACTGCACGCCGGTGGCGATGACGAAGTCCTCGGCCTGCTCCTGCTGCAGCATCATCCACTGCATGCGCACGTAATCCTTGGCATGGCCCCAGTCACGCAGCGCATCCAGGTTGCCCATGTGCAGGCACTTCTCCAGCCCCTGGGCGATGTTGGCCAGGCCACGGGTGATCTTGCGGGTCACGAAGGTCTCGCCACGACGCGGTGACTCGTGGTTGAAGAGAATGCCGTTGCAGGCATACATGCCATAGGCCTCGCGGTAGTTCACCGTGATCCAGTAGGCGTAGAGCTTGGCCACCGCGTAGGGCGAGCGCGGGTAGAAGGGGGTGGTTTCCTTCTGCGGGATTTCCTGCACCAGGCCGTAGAGTTCGGAGGTGGAGGCCTGGTAGAAGCGGGTTTTCTTTTCCAGTCCCAGCAGGCGGATGGCTTCGAGGATGCGCAGAGCGCCCATGCCATCAACGTCCGCGGTGTACTCGGGCGATTCGAAGCTCACTGCCACGTGTGATTGCGCACCGAGGTTGTAGACCTCATCGGGCTGCACTTCCTGAATGATGCGTGTCAGGTTGGAGGAATCTGTCAGGTCGCCGTAGTGCAGAACGAAGTTCTGATCCTCGACATGATGATCCTGGTAGAGGTGATCGACGCGCTGGGTATTGAACAGCGAGGCGCGGCGCTTGATGCCGTGCACTTCATAGCCCTTCTCCAGCAGCAGCTCCGCCAGATAGGAGCCGTCCTGACCTGTGATGCCTGTGATCAACGCTTTCTTACGTTCCATAGTGTTCACCTTTTCCATGATTAAGTTAGGGGTTGAGTCAATCCAGTGAGTCAGCTTGATCGAGCGCTTTTGAGCAGCATCTGCACGCGCTCGAAAAAGCCGACACAAATCACCGGCACGGAGGGAAATTTGTAGAAGAAGCGGAAGGTGTCGTACTGGGTTCGCGGCGCACGCAACGAGGCGCTGTCGACCTCGGCGGTGTCGATCAGGGCAATGCCCTGCCCCGCCACGTCATGCAGCACGCTCAGCTCCATGGGCTTCATCGAAAGACTGAAGCTGTGCAGGCCGGGCTTGTCGGTGCGCGTCAGTTGCAGACCGCTGCGGCAGTCCTTGCAGCCGAACAGATTGACCCTGAAGTCATGGCCGGCAAGTTTCGGATTCAGTTTTTTAAGCGTCTGCGGCGAGAGCTCGCAGAAGGCGTCGTAGCGCGCCAGGCTGTCGTCGAAGTAGGCGAACTGGTAGTCGATCCGCTGCTGCTGGATGGCTACCTGAAAACGCGACGATGCAATGTAGAAGTGCTGGCCCGGATCACCGAAGTTGGTGGTCAGCGAGCGATAGGGATAGACGAAATAACGGTCGCTGCTGATGATCCAGGCGTTGTACAGCTTCAGCCAGGAGGATTCCGGCCAGCTGCGGATATCGCCGGGGATGTCTTCGATACGGCTGATGTCGGTGCCATTGCTGGCCAGCCACTCGCGAAAACCCTGCCAGTGCCGCCGTGACCAGGCCTGGCCCCAGGATGCGGCCAGTTGCATGAAATAGACGTCCGAATTGCCATCGTCGATGGGCGTGAACGGCAGATTGGCGGTCTGATTGAACTGCTGACTGTAGAGGCTGATCCCGGCTACCCGCGGGTCGTCGGCATAGAAAGCCAGCGCCCGGGCCGTGTACTCGTAGAAATACGGCGAGACGAACAGGTCGTCTTCGAGCACCAGCACGTCGCCGTATTCCTCGGTCAGGTCGCCACAGGCCAACACATGATTGCGCAACCCCAGCCGCTGCTTGCGGTGGATCACCCGCTTTTCGCCATGCGGCCAGTCATAGGCCTCGGCGAGGCGCAAGGGTTCCAGCGTGTCCGAGTTATCCAGGCTGATCACCAGACGGATATCGCCGCTCGGGTAATGCGCCTTGCTCAGCGAAGCCAGCAGACGCTGCAGGCTTTTCGGTCGGTTGTAACCGATGACGACGATGGTGGGCCGCTTTGCTGTCATGGGAAAATCCATATCGTTCAATGAAGAATGTCCTTGTCTGCTCATGCCGTTGCCCTCTGCTGCACATACCAGCGCCGGGCCTGGAAAATGACCATCACCATCAGCGTCAGGTAGATCACCACCCCGGCGGCAGCGAACGCCTGCACCGTGGCCAGCGCATCACCGATCAGCACCGCCCCGCCGAACAGCGCCAGTACCCGCAGGCTGGTGCTGAAAATCTCGAATACCAGGAACCGCCTCTGCAGCGACAACGCCGGCACCGCCACAACGCAAGGCCGCGAGACAAAAACCAGGTACTCGGCCAGCGCCAGCCAGCGTGCGAATTCACCCGCCACCTGCCACTGCTCGCCGAACACCAACGCAAACAGCCAGGGGCCAAACGCGACCACCAGACTGAAGGGCACCAGACCGACCAGTGCCAGCGCCGCAGTCGCTTTGATCAGCATTGCGGCAACAGGTTCACCATCATGGATCGCGCGACTGATACGCGGGTAATAGACATCAGCCACAGACTTGCCGATGAGGTTGGTCGGCATGCTCATCGCCTGCCGGCACAGGGCAAAGAAACCGGCTGCCGCCGGGCCGAAATACACCGCCAGAATCAGCGTCGGCAGCTGTTGGGATACCGCATTGATCAGCATCACCGGCGCACGGAACATCGGGAAATCACTGTGCCGACGTGCCAGCGCAAGCAAGCCAGGCTCCTGCTCCACGCTTTCACCGGACTGCTTGCTCTGATCACCGTCGTGATTGTCGATATGCGGCTTCGCTCGCAGCATCGCCAGACCGAGCATGGCGGCGTGCAGTGCATGTTGCAGCGCAGTGCTGCACACCAGCACCAGCGCCGATGACTGCACCAGACCGGCCAGCGTACGAATCGAATTGAACAGCAGCGAGTGGCCCACCGCGACGCTCGCAGTGATGCGGAAACGCTGTGTACGGAACAGCCACTGCTGGCAGATTTCCAGCGCCGCGCCACTGAACATCACCAGCGGCACCAACAGCAAATACGGCTGAAGAATCTGTATTTGCAGTCGGGTGGTCAGCGCATCGCCGAACAGATAAAGCAGCAGCGCCACCAGTGCCGCCATCCCCAGCGCGATCAGCAGCGACAGGCGCACCAGCCCCCGCGCATCGCCATCACGCCGTGGCAGCACGATAGCGATGGGATAGGTCAGCGCAGCCACTGGAATCAGCATCAGCGTCACGCTGAGAAAGGTGCCCAGCACGCCGTAGGCTTCCGGCCCGTAGATACGCGTGATGACCGGCATGAACGCCAGAGTCAGTGCCTGGGCACCAGCCGCGCCGCTTACCACCGTGAGGATATTGCGCAACAGCTGACTGTTGCGGCTGCCATGCAGAAGAGCCGCGAGCCGCTCACGAAACCCGGGGGCACCGCCGCTCTGATCGATGACGCTCACTCGGCAATCTCCGCTCAAGCCTGCAGCGGCGGACGGCCAATGCCGTAATAGCCGAAGCCTTCACGCTTGAGCTGCTCACGGTCGTACTGGTTGCGTCCATCCAGAATCAACGGCGTGTTCAGCAGGCGCTTGAGAGCACGGAAGTCAGGGCGACGGAAAGGCTTCCATTCGGTCACCAGACACAGGGCGTCGGCATCGATGGCCGCTTCGTACTGGCCTTCAACGATCTGCAGGCGACCATCCTCAAACCAGGCGTCGGGAAACTCGCGTCGCGCCGTCTCGCGTGCCACCGGATCGAAGGCGCGCACCCTGGCGCCGGCATTGATCAGGCTGTTGATCAGTACCACACTCGGTGCTTCGCGCATGTCATCGGTGCCCGGCTTGAACGCCAGCCCCCATACCGCAAAGGTGCGCCCGGCAAGATCGCCCTCGAAGTGGCTGGACAGTTTGTTGAACAGCGTGTGCTTCTGCTGCTCGTTGCGCGCTTCCACGGCCTGCAGCAGCTTGGGTTCGAAGTCGCTCTGATGGGCGATATTGATCAGCGCCTTGACGTCCTTCGGGAAACAGGAGCCGCCATAGCCACAGCCGGCATAGATGAAGTGATAGCCGATACGCTCGTCCGAACCGATACCCAGGCGCACGTTCTCGATATCCACATCGAGCCGTTCGCAGAGGCCGGCGATTTCGTTCATGAAGGAGATTTTCGTCGCCAGCATGGCGTTGGCGGCGTACTTGGTCATTTCGGCATCGCGGATGCCCATGAACAAGGTGCGCGGACGGTTGCGGATAAAGGGTGCATAGAGCGCGCTCATCACCTGACGGGCATGCTCGTTGTCGGCGCCGATGACGATCCGGTCCGGGTGCATGAAGTCGTTGACCGCAGCACCTTCCTTGAGAAATTCCGGGTTCGAGACAACCGAAAATTCGATGTTCACACCGCGCACGTCCAGCCGCTCGGCGATCGCCGCACGCACCAGATCAGCGGTGCCCACCGGCACGGTGGACTTGTTCACGATGATCGCCGGTGCGGTCAGCGTGTCGCCAATCTGCCGCGCGACTTCCAGCACATAGCGCAGATCCGCCGAGCCGTCTTCACCGGGCGGCGTACCCACCGCGATAAAGAACACTTCGGACTGCTCGACCGCCTCGGCCAGTGATGTGGTGAAAAGCAGGCGTTCGGAGGCGTAATTGTCTCGCACGATATCTTCGAGACCTGGCTCGTAGATCGGCAGGATGCCCTGCTTGAGGTTCTCGATCTTGGTCCGGTCGACATCCACGCAATAGACCCGGTTACCCATTTCCGCAATACAGGCGCCGGTCACCAGTCCAACGTAGCCGCTTCCAACGACTGTAATGTTCATAGCAGATTCCTCGATTCAGACATTGATACGGGCGTGCCTCGGCGCGACCCCTTCGAGGGGGCCGTCAGCGTTATAAGGCAGATTCAATATCCGGCCAGGTTCTGCCTGACCGGAGCGCAGGCGAGTCGGCTTACACCGTCTGCTCGCTATAACCGTAATGGTCGTAATAGCCACGGAACTGGCCGTTCTTCCGGGCCTTTTCCACATCGACATGGTTGAGCACCACGCCAGCGACCGGCGCGCTGCTGTTCTGCAGCTGGCTTACGCCTTTCTGGACATGTGGGATCAGGGTGCTATCGGACTTGACCACGTAGATCACCGCATCAGCCAACGTGGACAGAACGGCCGCATCGCTGACAGCCTGACTTGGCGGCGAGTCGATGATGATCCGCTCGTAACGGCCCTTGAGCACTTCCAGCAGCTTGCCGAAGCGCGGCGAGGACAGCAGTTCCAGCGGATTGGAGGGCGCTGGCCCGGCAGCGATCATGTCGACGTTGCCCACGCTGTGAATGCAGTCTTCAAGCCTGGCACTGCCGCCGATCAGGTTCACCAGCCCCGGCGTGCCTGGCTTCAGATCGAACGCCTTTTCCAGCGTGGCGCGGCGCAAGTCGGCATCGATCAGCAGGACGCGGTGCAGCTGGCCCATGGCAAACGCCAGGTTGGCCGAAACCGAACTCTTGCCTTCGCCCGGCGCAGTGGAGGTCACCACCAGCACCTGACGTGGCTGACTGCCTTCGCTGAGCAGCAGGTTGGTGCGGATGGTCCGCACGGCCTCGCAGAAGTGCTTGTCGCCGCTGCGTTCAAACAGGTGGCTGACGTCCTTGCGCAGCTTGCGCGGCACCTGCGGCACGATACCCATCACCGGCAGATTCAGCTTGTTCTCCACCTCCTCGGAGCTCTTGAAGGTGTTGTCAAGAATCTCGCGAATGATCGCCTGGGCGATGCCCAGCACCAGCGCCAGGAACAGCGCGACCACCAGAATCAGCTTGGTGTTGGGTGCGCTCGGCTCGGTCGGCGGGATGGCCGCATCGACCACCCGGGCATTGGTGGAACTCAGGTCAGAGGTCGCCGTGGTTTCCTGCAGACGGGTCATGAAGGTTTCGTACAGGGCGCGGTCGCTTTCGACCTGACGCTGCAGGTCTCGCACCTTGAACTCCTTGCGCGAGATGCTCTGGATACGGTCCTTGTTCTCGTCGAAGGAAGCCCGCAGCGAGTTTTCGTTGGCCACTGCCAGTTGATAGTTGCGCTCGATGCTCGCCACGACCTGCTCGACCTGCTGACGCAGACTGGCGGTTGCCGCATTCAGATCCGATCGCGCCGATCCCATGGCCGGGTGGCGGTCGCCGTAACGGCGCGAAAGGTCTTCGACACGCGAACGGGCATGCGCCTGATCAGCCTTGAACTGCTGGATCAGCGGATGACCGAGCACCGCAGGCACGCTGGACAGACGCTCCCAACCCTGGCTGCGCATGGACTCGACCTGACGATACTGGCTCTCGGCTTCGGCCCGCTGGCGACGGGCATCGATCATGCGATCGCCAGTCAGCGAAAGCTCATTGGCGCTGATGGTGCCCACACCATCCAGATCAACCAGCCCTTCTGCATCCAGATAGGCCTGCAGCTGATCCTCGGAAGCCTGCAGCTTCTCGCGCAGGGACACCAGGCGGTCGTTCATCCAGCTGGCCGCCGTCATCGACATGTCGACCTTGGCCTCCAGCTGGGCTTCGATGTAGGCCTGCGCCAACTGATTGGTGGCTTGCGCAGCGGTCAAGTTATCGGCCATGGAAACCGACAGGTAGACCAGCTGGCTCTTGCCCTCGACCCACACCGATGTGCGCTCCATGAAGACCTGGGTGGCGTAGTCCATGACCTGGGCTTCAGTGATCGGCTCGGGCTCTTCGCCTGTAAACATGGCCGCCAGCGCACCGAAGTCGATCAGCGGGCCGGGCTGCTGACGCAAATCGAATTCCGGGTGCTCGGTCAGGCTCAGGTCGCGCACCACGCGCTCGGCAACGCCTCGGCTCTGTATCAGGCTGAGCTGGGTCTGCAGGTACTCGCTGAGTTCCGGCGACTCGATCATCGGCTGGAACGACACCACCGGCGTGCCCTTGGTTTCGATCAGTACCGAGGTGACCGCCTTGTAGATGGGCGTCATGCGCATCAGCAGCAGGATCGTCAGCACGGCAACAACGCCGACCAGCAAGACGATGCCCCACTTGCGCGACCAGATGGCGTGCCAGATTTTTTTGAGGTCGATGAAGTCGCTATCCACAGCTTGTACTGGGCGCTGCCATGGTCGATCCGGGCGAACGGGGCTGTTCATGATCAGAAGAATCCTTCATCGATGTTGATCGTATCGCCGGGGCGAACCAGGGTGTCCATCGTGGCTTTTTCCGCGTTGCGTCCGCTTTCAGAGCCGCGCACGATGGTCATGCGTTTGGTCGAGGCACGCTCGGTCAGGCCACCCGCCAGGGCGATTGCCCGGTCCAGCGTGAGGCCTGGCTGATAGGGATAACCGCCGGGCAGCTTGACCTCGCCGGAGATGTAGAACTCGCGGTAATTGACTACCGACACCGAAACCCTCGGATCGATCAGGTAGCCGTCCTTGAGTGTTTCGGTCAGCAAGGTGCGCACCTGGCCGGGCGTCTTGCCATTGGCGTCCACCTCGCCGATGAAGGGAAAGGTGAAGGTGCCGGCATCGGTCAGGCGTATTTCTTCGAACGATAGGTCCGGCTCACCGTGAACGCTGATGCGAATCACGTCGCCCGAACCCAGTTGATACTGCGCGGCGCTGGCTGTGGCGCTGAATGCCAGCAACACCAATAGCGACAAATACTTGAAGATGTTCTGGATGCTCATGCTCGGTTTCTCCTTGGACACTGCTGCAACCTCCTGATCGGCCTCAAAGGCTCATGTCGAAACTCAGCAGGTAAACGTTTCTGTCGTATGTCTTCCAGCTCATGCTGGAATCGTTTTCCGTTCTGAGATACGACAGGGTCACGTCGATCCAACGGTCCGGCGACCAGGTCACGCCGGCGCCGTAGGACGTACGTTCGTCGTCCCGATCCAACCCCTTGTATTCACGGTCGGAGAAGCGATACAGCAGCTCTGTGGAGATGCGTGACGTCCACTCATGTTCCCAGGCAGCCAGCGTGGTCCAGTCGTTGATGGTGCTGGCGCCGTAGTCACCTTCGTCGAAGGCGCGGCGGGTGTTGAGCTTGAATGCGGAGTAGCTGCGCGGCTTCCAGGTGACGCCGACTTCCCACATGGGGCTGGTGAAGTCTTCACGCTGGTCACTGTCGAAATCCTTGCGTTCAGCGCCCAGCTTGACCGTGCCGGACGTCTTGGCGCCTGCTTCCCAGGTGGCACCACCGAGCAGCGCCAGGTTGGTGCTGTCGCGCAATGCAGTAGCCTGCTTGTAGTCATGATCGGTATGACGGACTTCCAGCAACGAACGCGTGGTCGCGCCGATGCGATGGAACCAGATGGAGTTGAACATCAGGCTGTCACGCTCTTCCGAAGCGTTCAGGTTGCCGCTGTTGTGGTAACGCCGCTCTTCGTAGCGGGTACCGAATTCCAGCTGGTTGCGAGCGGTGCGTGCACCGTAGACGTACGAGGCGCGGGCGATGGCGCTGCTGTACTTGTCGTTCTCGGTATCGATCTCGGTATCGGCCGTCTCTTCCACGCGGTGATAGCCCAGCCCCCAGTTCAGCCGATGCCTGGAGGTGAATTCCATGGCACTTCTGAGGTTGAGGTGGTGATCGGTGTTGCTGGCTTCGGAATCGGAATGGAAGATGTCGCTGTTGAAGGAATATTCCAGCTCGTACTCGCTGTTCCGATTGCCCGTTGCAAGCAGGAAGGTCGGGTTGATGCCCGTGACCCAGGATGCCTGTTCGTTATCCGACAAGCCGCGATAGTTGTCGTCGTAGCTCTCACGCACGATCAGCGTGGGGGTGAACTCGAAGCCGCCGATGCGAATATCCCGCGGATCGCTCGCCGCCCAGCCTTGAGTGGTCGCGAGGCAAAACAGCGATGCACCCGCAAGCGTGATGTTCCTCATAACGAATCCCTTCTCGGAGATGAATTGTTGTTCATGCCTCGACTCCAGCCGTGACGCTTGGCTTGTGAGGAGTCATAGACACGCAACAGACCGCAAATATCCGCGACAGTTGCACAATCGATCAGAGAGGGTTCAGGGAGGAGATGCGGCGACAGACTGCCGTACGGAGCCTGCCTGACCTCAGCCAGACAGGGACACCTGGCCGTATGCACTCGGCCAGAGGGAGTCGTCAGGCCGTTTTTCTAACGTCGTCGGGGATCAGATGCGTTCGATACGATCCGGGTGAATCAGGATGAGACCCTGCTTGTAGAGCCCACCGATGGCTTTCTTGAAGTTGCCCTTGCTGACACCGAACAGCTGCGCAATTTCATCAGCGGGGGTCTTGTCGCCAACCTCCAGGCTGCCCTGGTTTTCCTGCAGCTTTTGCATGATCAGCGTCTGCAGGGCATCGCTGGCTTCGCTGCCCAGCGGTTGCAGGCTCAGGCTGATCTTGCCGTCGGCGCGTACTTCCCGGATAAAGCCCTTCTCGCGCATGCCGCCGCGCAGGAACTTGAACGCCTCGTTCTTGTGGATCAGGCCCCAGTGCTGGCCGTTGATGATCGCCTTGTGACCCAGATCGGTCCGTTCCACCACCAGCAGGTCCACTGCTTCACCGGTCGTGTAGCGCGCAGGCGTCTTGTCGAGATAACGGTCCAGACGCGCCGTGGCGGTGATGCGCCGGGTGTGCTTGTCGAGGTAGACGTAGACGACGCAGTAGTCACCTTCCTTCAGTGGCCGCTTCTCCTCGGAATGCGGCAGCAGCAGGTCCTTGGGCAGCCCCCAGTCAAGAAACAGCCCGATCCGGTTGATTTCCGCTACCTTGAGGCTGGCGAATTCACCCACCTGGACTTTGGGCTTCTCGGTGGTGGCGATGAGCTTGTCTTCACTGTCGAGGTAAATGAAGACGTTGAGCCAGTCATCAACCTCCGTGGGCGTATTTTTCGGGATGTAGCGATTGGGCAACAGGATCTCGCCATCCGGACCGCCGTCCAGATAAAGGCCGAACCCGGTGTGTTTGACGATTTGCAGGCTGTTGTAGCGCCCGATTGCGGCCATGGTGAAAATCCTGTGAGTCGAGGCCGGCGATTCTAGCAGGCCGGCACTGCATCGGCTGCCAGGTTCAACGGTCTGCCAGACCGCTTGAAAAACTACCTGCGTTGGCAATACTGCGTTAAAAACAGGCTCGGAAAGCCGCTTGCGGCTAACGCGCTTCAGCGCGGCCCGGAGGGCGAACGAAGTGAGTACTGCTCATTTAGACCACTAAACTCCGCGTGATTCGCTACGCTCACCCTACGGGCCAGCCTGCGGCTGTTACTTCGCTACGCTACGTTTCTCGCCTGTTTTTGCCTTGTCTTGCCTGCCTCGCCTACGTTTTTTTTCAGCGGTCTGCCAGGCCGATCCGAAGCAAGCGACCCTTAGGCGAATCCGTCAACAGATACAGATAGCCATCCGGGCCGAGGCGGACGTCGCGAATGCGCTCGTCCATGTCCTTGAGCAGACGCTCATCGTGGACCACCTTGTCGCCATCGAGCTGCAAGCGAATCAGCGAGCGATCCAGCAGGGCGCCCACAAACAGATTCTGCTGCCACGGCGCGAAGCGGTCGGCGTCATAGAAGGCCATGCCGCTGATGGCCGGCGACTGCCGCCAGACATGATGCGGCGGTTCGGTATCCGCAGCGGACTCGCCAGTAGCCTCGGAAATGGGTCGCCCGCTGTAGTCGACGCCATGGGTTGCCAGTGGCCAGCCGTAGTTGCGCCCCGGCTGGGGAATATTGATTTCATCGCCGCCGCGCGGGCCATGTTCGTGGGTCCAGACCTCGCCGCTCCAGGGATTGCGCGCTGCACCTTGCGGATTGCGATGCCCATAGGACCAGATTTCCGGGCGTGCGCCTTCGGTGTTCACGAAGGGGTTGTCCTGCGGTACCTGACCGTCGGCCTCGATCCGCACCAGCTTGCCCTGGTGTTTGTCCAGATCCTGTGCGGTAGGCCGCTGGTTGTTTTCACCGAGCGCAACGAACAGCCGGCCATCGCCATCGAACACCAGCCGCGAGCCGAAATGCAGGCCGCTGGAAAGCCTGGGCAACTGCTGAAAGATCACTGTGAAGCCTTCCAGCGAGCGCCGGTCGTCCGCCAGCCGACCACGCCCCACTGCCGTTCCGGCCTTGCCGTCGTCACCCTTGTGCGCATAGCTGAGATAGATCAGGCGGTCCTTGTGGAAGTCTGGCGAAAGCTGCACATCGAGCAACCCGCCCTGGCCTCGAGCATAGACCTGCGGCACACCCTCAAGAGGTTCGGACAGACGTCCCTCGGCATCGACCAGGCGCAACCGGCCGGGCCGCTCGGTCACCAGCATGGCGCCCTCATCGGGCAGAAAGGCCACCGCCCAGGGAAATTCCAGGCCACGGGCCACCTCCTCCACGCTGACTCGACCCAGCTCGCTATCGTGGTATTCGGCTTCGGCCATGACCAGCGGCGAGCAGGCAAACGCAAAGCCACAGAACAGAGCGCGGACGGCAGGGTGCAGCATGGGAAATCCTCCGGAAGGAATAGACGGTCTTTGAAAAGACCATGAACGCGACAAAACGCTTCAGCAATGTTTCGTTTTGCCGATGGCCGAAGCCACCCTTAACGGGCATGGCCACTCACATCCGCTTTTGCAGGACCAGCCCATACCGCCCCTGTAGCGGAAAGTCAGACAGAAACCCGGTAAATCTGTATAATGCCCGGTTCGACTGACCAAAGGACCCTAATGACGATGGCCACCAAGACCACCTCCGCCAAACGCAAGCCAGAACCTGCCAGCGAAACCAGCCAGTCTCTGGCCGCCCAAATGGCCGCCTTTCTCAAGGCCGGCGGCGAAGTCCAGAAGATCCCCAATGGCGTCAGCGGCCAGACTCAAGGCCCGTCGCGACAGATCACCATCAGCAAGAAGTAACCTGCCCCGACTGATATAGCGAGCCTTCGCTGCCCTTGCCAGAGTGCAGCGGCTCGCCAGTTCTCCTCCGCGCCATTCGAGCACTTCATGACCGAGCCGATACGCCTGTCCAAACGCCTCGCCGAGCAGCTCGGCTGCTCCCGGCGCGAGGCTGAGCTGTATATCGAGGGTGGCTGGGTCAGCGTCGATGGCCAGATCATCGAAACCCCCTACTTCAAGGTTGCGCAGCAGCGTATCGAGCTACTGCCCGGCGCTATCCCTGCTGAAGTGTTGCCAGTCACGCTGCTGTGGCACAAGTCCGCCGGCCAGCCCGTCGCCGCCGACCCGTCTAGCGCCCAGGCACAGCTCGCCCAGGCTGCACACTGGAGCGGCGACGATACGCGCATGACACCCCGCGCCCGGCATCTGGTACGCCAGACTGCACTGATTCCGCTGGATGCGGAGATCAGCGGACTGGTCGTGTTCAGCCAGCAGCGCGAAGTGATCCGCAAACTGACCGATCCGCGCGACAGGCTCGAGCAGGAATTCATCGTGGAAGTGGCGGGTGAAGTCGAGAACGGCGGGCTTGCGCTGCTGGCCAAGGGCATCGGCCATCGCGGCAAAATCCTGCCCAAGGCCAAAGCCAGCTGGCAGAACGAAACCCGCCTGCGCATTGTCCTGAAGGCGCCGCAGGCCGGCGATCTGCACCAACTCTGCGATGCCATCGGCCTGCGCATGCTGAGCGGCAAGCGCATTCGCATTGGCCGCCTGTCGATGGCCAAGTTACCGCTGGGAGAGTGGCGCTTCCTGGGTGAGCACGAGCGCTTCTGAGTCACGCAAACACGCCTGTAAAACTGCCGAACCCAAGGGCGAATCCACTCGCCTGAAGACGCCCTCTGGTCAAAAACCAAGCAGTTCGCGTCAGGCCCAATGCCGCACTATGCTTTATTAAGTCGCTCTCGCGACCGAGAGTGATCGGGCCGGACTCCGATGACCTCGCCATCCCGATAAAGGTGCGCCATGCAGAGACTCCTCCGGGTGCTCGTACTCAGCCTGCTACCTTTGGCCTGCATGGCCCAGCAGCCTGTTGAAGTCTGGACGTACCATCTTTCACCACCGTTCAAGGTTGATGCTTCACGGGGGCTTTCGCAGGAATTCGTGGATTTGCTCAATCACGATCCCGCCAATGCCGGGCGCTTTCGCTTCGAGCTGGTTGAACTGCCGCGCAAACGCCTGGATATGCGTCTGGCCAACCACTCACCGGGCATTCTGCTCTGGGCCACTCCGCAGTTTTTCAGCGCTGCGCTGACGGCCAAGGCCACCTGGACGCAAGCCCTTCTGCTCGATCAGCAAAGCTTTGTTTCGCTACCCGATACGGCGTTCGAGTACGAGCGCCCACAGTCACTCAAAGGACTTATCCTCGGCGGCGTACTCGGTTATCGCTATGAGGGGCTCGAGAAACAGATCGCCAGCGGCGCGATACGTCGCCAGGATGTACAGACCGATTTGCAGAATTTGCAGAAACTGCTCTCAGGCCGTATCGACACCCTGCTCATCGCACACTCCACGCTGCTCTACCACCACCAGAGCGAAAAGCTTGGCGATCTGTACATTTCCGAAAAGCCCCTGTATCAATTCACCCGGCACCTGCTGATCACCAATAATCTGGGTGATGCGGTAACCGGCTTTCTCGATGACTTTCTCACGACTTTGCCGGGCAATCCGCACTGGCAGATCATCTTGAGCCACTACGGGCTTCAGTCCATGGTGGCGCCATAAGGCATGACTGAACTTGAAGCCGGACACGCAGGCCAGACACCCACGACGCAGCGCAATGAAAAGAGAAAGGCATTTGATGAAGAACGCACTGGTGGTCGGACTGCTTGTCACCCTGGGTGGCTGCGCCTCGTATTCATGCGATCAGCCGGGTAGCGCCTGCCGCGCCGAGCGCCTGCTCTACCAGAACGACCTGTTGCAGGCCAAGATCCTCATTTCCCAGGCCGATGAGGACGGTTACGAACTTGCAAAGGCCTTGCTCGATCGCAGCGCCCGCCTCGACAAGCGGGGTGAAACCGAGTTCTACCAGGCGCTGTTGCTGATTCGCCAGGGACCACAACAGGCGGAAGTGCTGCGACTGCTGGAGCGGGCCAGCAAAAAGGGTCATCCGCACGCGGTCGCGCTGCTCTACATGATGTACCAGCAGCCCTTCCTGATTGATGAACAGCAGCCCGAAAAGGCCGAAGCCTATCGCCGCGCCTATGCCGGACTGGATGTTGCGCAGAGTGGTTACCCTTCGTTTGAAAAGGCTCTGGAGCTGGTTTCCCACCTGGTCGAGCCGCCACCTCTGCCAGAGCAGGCCATCCCCTGCCCCAGTCATTGCCGGTAGTGTGCTAACCAGGCGTGGGCGTCTGGGAAATCTTTGGCTCCTGTTCTCCGTCGATAACCGCCTGTGCCTCTTCCCGCGTGGCGTAGGGGCCGGCAATGGTCGTGCCGTCCATTTCCACCACCCAGCACGTGACCCACGTCGGACGCCAGCTTTTGGGTACTTCTTCTCCGCTCAGATGCCTGATGCTGGTCTGCATGACGACTGCCCTCGATCAAAAAATTGTGATTTGCCGTCACCTGTGGCGGCGAGGCTCATAACCTAGTGACCACGCCAGGCAACATTCTTCTCGCTCAAAATGCCGCAATTGTTTAACCGGTCGTTAAACCTGGTTGCCGAACGCCTGCGAACTGCCGGAACGCCTGGCGACTCTATCGGAGCGTAGATTTTCACCAACACGAGGGAGCACGATGCGGATTCGCCTGATACCTGGCTCGAAAATACTGCTGCTATTGCTGGTCATGGCAGTAGCGCTGGTCGGCTGCAGTCGCATCAACCTCGCCTACCGGAACCTGGATCTGCTGATTGCCTGGTCGCTGGACGATTATCTGGACATGAACCGCAGCCAGCAGACCCGCCTGCGCGAGCAGTTACGCGAACATATCGCCTGGCACTGTCGCACGCGCTTGCCGGTTGACCTCGACGCCCTCCAGCGCATGCAGCATCAGATACGCCAGGGCGCTCTCGATGAACAAGCTGTTCGCGAGCATTATGCGGACATCAAGCAGGCTGTTCAGGCCGTGGCTGCGGAAGTCACACCGACAACCGTGCAGCTGCTGCGCGAGCTGGATGATCAGCAGGTACACCAGCTCACCGAGGCACTTGCCCAGGACCAGCAGGAGCACCAGGAGAAATACCTGGCAGTGCCCCTCTCGCAGCAGATTCGCGAGCGTGCCGAACGCATGACCAAGCGCATCGAGCAGTCAACCGGTACGCTGAATGCCGCACAGCACCAGCGCATCCTGGCCTGGGCCCATGCTCTGGGCGGCCAGAATCGTCTCTGGCTGGAAAACCGCCAGCAGTGGCAGAACGCGCTGATCGAGGCTCTGACCGAGCGTCATGAAGGAGATTTCGAAAAACGCATCGCGCACCTGCTGCAGGCGCGCGAATCGATGGGGACTGATGCGTACCGCACAACCCTTGCCCGCAACGAAGGCGCGACCATTCGCCTGATCAGTGAGGTCTATGCGCTGTCTGATGCGAACCAGCGAAAAAAGCTCGACAACCGCCTGCAGCGCCTGCGCAAGGACCTCGGTTCACTGGATTGCCTGCCCGAGGCCTGAGCAGAACAGACGTCCTATGATTCGGCCCAGGGATCATAGGTACCGAAACTCCACAGATGCCCCTCCGGATCACGGCAACTGAAGCCGCGACCGCCATAATCTTCGTCTTTGAGCTCACGGACGATCTGCGCTCCGGCTGCCTTGGCCTTGGTATAGAGGGCGTCGGCGCTGGTGACGATGACATAGATGCCCTGCGTCGCAACACCGCCCACCTCATCCGGCTGGCTGAGCAGACGGTCCTCCCGGGCATCATCTACAGGCCCCAGCATCAGCAGACTGCTGCCGAAACCCAGCTGTGCGTGAAGGATGCCTGCCTGTTCATCTTCGACCACGTGCCGTCGCTCGAAATCGAACACCGCACACAACCACTCCAGCGCAGCGGGAAGATCGCGGTAACACAGGCAGGGAATCAGGTTGGCGACGGTATTCTTGCTATACAGGGACATGGCTACTCCTTCGGACGGGCCGGCAAATACCGCACCTGCAAACTCCGACCCGCAGCAGCCGGTTCAGGTTTCGTCGCAATCCCCAGCCAACCGTGTTCCGGAGCGCTCGAACACCAGCGCTTTCAGCCCGCTGTCAGGACTGATATCGGGAAATTCCGGCGGATTTTCCAGGCGCTGCACGAACACCAGTTCAGGCGCTTCGGCGGCGATACCCTGGATCAGGAAATCAGGCCCGGTATCCGGATCGTTGATACAGGCCAGCACCCTCCCGTTTGCCGTCAGCAACTCGGGCAGGCGGCGCAGAATCTTCTGGTAATCGCGGTCCAGCGCGAAACTGCCCTTCTGGAACGACGGTGGATCGACAATCACCAGATCATAGGGGCCGCTCTTGCGGATCTTGCCCCAGGACTTGAACAGCTCATGCCCGAGGAAGCTGACCCTGCTCAGGTCATGCTCATTGAGCCGATGATTGTCCCGTCCACGGCTTAGTGCCGCACGGGCCATGTCGAGATTGACCACATGCTCGGCGCCACCGGCAAGCGCCGCCACGGAGAAACCGCAGGTATAGGCAAACAGGTTAAGCACGCGCAAACCCCGCGCCTGCTCCTGTACCCAGCGCCGGCCATAACGCATATCGAGAAACAGGCCATTGTTCTGCTTGATGCCCAGATCGAGCTTGTAACGCAGTCCATTCTCGCTGATGAGCCATTCTTCGACCGGCTCGCCCAACAGTCGCTCCATGCGGCTGTCCGGCAGATAGCGATGCTGCAGCAACAGGCTGTGCGCCCCACTTGCCTGCCACCCGGCACCCTGGGTGAGCGACGACAGAAGCATTCTCAGCGCATCCAGTTCAGCAGTCGATGGCTCGCGAAACAGCGACACCAGCACCACACCCTGCAACCAGTCCACGGTTACATGTTCAAGCCCCTCCCAGCAGCGGCCTCGGCCATGAAAAAGCCGTCGAGCCTCGGCAGGTGGCGACGCAAGGGCAGTGGTCAGGTGTTGCTGCAGCGTAGCGAGAGCATCGGGGTGCATGAACATCATCACAAGTCGGAAAGATCAGGATTTTAAACGCGATTCAGGGCGGGTTGCGCATCCATCGCGCAGGGGAGTGCAAACGGCGGATGACGCGTTGCGGCTGCCACCCATGCTGAACGGCACAATGAAAAACGAGTCGGATTGACTGACACCCCTTTCGATCACTCGCTGTTCAAAACACCCGCAGCGTCCATCAAGAGGCTTGCGGCCCATGGCAGTTCCGCGCTTCATCTGGCAATCCGCCATCGCAATAAATGGGTCGAAACAACAGACGCAGCAAACTCGGCATCTGCGTGCAGAGCCAAGTAAGGAGTAAGGCATGATGGAATCCCCAGAGTCTCCCCTCGACCATGACGAAATCCCGCGCATTTCAACGGGCAGCGAAGGTCTGGATGACATTCTTGGCGGGGGCCTGGACCCCAACCGGATGTACCTGTACGAAGGTAGTCCCGGCTCCGGCAAGACCACCCTTGCCCTGCAGTTTCTGCTCGAAGGCATACGCCAGGGCGAGCGGGTGCTATATGTGACACTCTCAGAAACTTTGCAGGAACTGAAGCTCGTCGCCAAACGGCATGGCTGGACGCTCGACGGGATCGATGTACTCGAACTGGTGACGCCCGAAACCAGCCTCGACCCTGCGCTCGAACTGACCGTGCTGCACCCTGCCGAAATGGAATTGAGCGAGACCACCCAGCAGGTCTTCGATCATGTCAGGCAGACCAACCCGAGCCGGGTCATATTCGACAGCCTCTCGGAGATGCGCCTGCTGGCGCAAAGCCCGTTGCGCTATCGACGGCAGGTGCTGGCGCTCAAGCATTTCTTCACGACCCGGCAGTGCACGGTCATTTTGATCGACGACCAGACCTCGGAAGCCGGTGACCTGCAGCTGCACTCGCTTTCGCATGGTGTCGTCATGCTCGAACAGCTGGCCATCGACTACGGCGCAGAGCGACGGCGACTACGGGTCATCAAGATGCGCGGCATCAAGTTCCGCGGCGGCTACCACGACTTCAGTATCCGCAAAGGTGGACTGGCCATTTACCCTCGGCTTATCGCCGCCGAGCACCACACGCCCTTCATGGGCGATCTGGTTTCCAGCGGTAATCACGAGCTGGATAGAATGCTCGGCGGAGGGCTGGAACGCGGCACCAATGCACTGCTGATCGGTGCAGCCGGCGTCGGCAAGTCCTCATTGGCGCTGGGTTACGCCGTAGCGGCATGCCAACGCGGCGAGCAGGTGGCTTTCTTCGTCTTCGACGAGGGGATCGGCACCCTGCTTGCCCGTGGTCGTGCGCTGGGTTTTGATATCGAGCCCTGGATTCAAAAGGGGCTGCTGCACCTGCAACAGGTCGATCCTGCCGAGCTTTCGCCTGGCGAATTCACCGCCGCCGTACGCCATAGCGTAGAGGACCAAGGCGCACGGATAATCCTGCTGGATAGCCTCAACGGTTACCTGAACGCGATGCCGGACGGCCAATTTCTGATCCTGCAGATGCACGAACTACTCAGCTATCTGGGTCAGCAAGGGGTGATGAGCATGATGGTTCTGGCCCAGCACGGTCTGGTCGGACCGATGGAGACGCCTGTAGACATCAGCTACCTGAGTGATACGGTGATCATGCTGCGCTATTTCGAGCATGCCGGCATGGTTCGCCGCGCGCTGTCGGTAGTCAAGAAACGCAGCGGACGCCACGAAAACACTATTCGTGAATTCCGTCTTGGCGCCTCGGGCATCAAGGTCGGCGAGCCTCTTTCAGCGTTCAAAGGCATCTTTTCGGGCACGCCGGAATACACCGGTGATGCGACTTTTCTCATGGCAGACGAGCATGACGACACCCAGGCAAGATAGCCCGATAGTAGCCGTCTATGCCCCCGTCGGCAGGGACGGCCCCGCATCGGCCGACCTGCTGCGCCGCAGCGGCATGAACACCGTCGTTTGTCACAGTGTCGACGAAGTACTGGAACGAGCCGAGCGGGACGCTGGCGCCGTATTCATTGCCGAAGAAGGCCTCTTCACACAGGACCTGGAGAAACTGCGCGCCTGGGTGGACAGGCAACCGACCTGGTCCGATTTTCCTTTCGTGGTGCTGACCAGTAAACACCAGCAACCGGCAGTTACCGCCTGGCGTCAGCGCATGGTTGCTGCGTTGTGCAACGTCTCGCTGCTCGAACGCCCGGTCCAGGCCATTACCCTTACCAGCGCTCTTCAGGCAGCGCTGCGCGGGCGTCTGCGTCAGTACGAAGTGCGCGCGCTGATCGAGGCGCGCGAGCAGGCCTCCCAAGAACTGGAAGCTCTGGTGGTTGAGCGCACCAGCGAACTGGAAAAGGCCAACCTCGAACTGCGCACACAGATGAATGAGCGCGCCCATATAGAAGAAACCCTGCGCCAGACACAGAAGATCGAGGCCATCGGCCAACTGACGGGCGGTATCGCCCATGACTTCAACAACCTGCTGATGGTCATCTCTGGTGGTCTCGACATGCTTGATCGGCGTGCGGACCCGGAACGCCGTCAACGGCTGATGAACGGCATGCGTCAGGCCGCCCAGCGCGGAGCTGCTCTGACGCGCCAGTTGCTGGCATTTTCCCGGCGTCAGTCACTGGCGCCCGAGCCGGTGGACCTGGCCCTGCGCATCAGCCAGATGCGCGAACTGCTCGACCGCAGCCTTCGCGGCGATATTCATGTTCAGGTGCAGTTTGCCCCGGACCTGTGGCCGATCGAGGTCGATCCAGGTGAGTTGGAACTGGTGATCCTCAACCTGGCGGTGAATGCCCGCGATGCCATGCCCGAGGGCGGCTCGATTCTGCTGCAGGCAACCAATGCGCCGAACGAGCAGGTGCTGGGCAGTCGGGGTGACTTCGTCAAGCTCGCGGTAATCGACTCAGGCATGGGCATCCCGGATGACCTGCGCGAGCGGGTCTTCGATCCGTTCTTCACGACCAAGGAAATCGGCAAGGGCTCAGGCCTGGGACTGGCCCAGGTCTATGGCTTCGCCCGGCAGTCCGGCGGGACCGTGTGGGTCGATTCGCAATGCGGGCGAGGCACCAGCGTGGTCATGATGCTGCCTCGTTCGGCACGCCTGCCAGGTGAGCTGCCAACCGACGATATTCACGCCAGCGAAGCGTCACCCGAAGCCTCTGCCGGCAGCGTCCTGCTGGTCGACGATGACGAAGAAGTCGCCGCAACGGTTGCCGAAATGCTTCAGCACCTCGGTTATCAGGTAACCCATTGCGCCAGCGCTGCCGCTGCACTCAAGACGCTGACAAAAGGATGCCGGGTGGACATCGTCTTCTCCGACGTGATGATGCCTGGCGGTATGAACGGCGTGGAGCTGGCAAGGGAAATTCGGACACGACAATTCGGCGTTCCTGTCCTGCTCACCAGCGGCTATGCCGAGGCAGCGAGAAAGACTGCACAGGCCGAAGCCGTGCATGTGCTGGCAAAGCCCTACCGTCTCGAAGAACTGGCCGATGCATTGCAGAGTGCCATGGAAAGCGCCGAACTGAGCACCCTGCCCGCACTCTGAGCCGGCGCTGATCGAAGCAGCGCGACTCAGCCAGGGTCACCGCCAATACGGATTGGATACAATCTGTAGATACAAACACCAATCATGTATACAATACGCAGGCAGCTCCTCTACCAGCCGCTCGCAGCCCGCCACTCAGCCGTCATGGCACACCGGCGCACTGCCGATCGGCAACAACAACCGATGACGGGAGTTATATGGCAAACACCAAGTACTATGCCCCCACCGGCGGGCATCCGGCGCAGACCGAACTGCTGACCGACCGCGCAATGTTCACCGAGGCCTATGCCGTCATTCCCAAGGGCGTGATGCGTGACATCGTCACCAGCCACCTGCCCTTCTGGGACAACATGCGCATGTGGGTTCTCTCCCGCCCGCTGTCCGGCTTCTCCGAGACCTTTTCGCAGTACATCGTGGAACTGGCCGACGGCGGCGGCAGCGACAAGCCCGAGCTGGACAAGACTGCCGAGGCCGTCCTTTTCGTCGTCGATGGCGAATTCACTTTGACGCTCAATGGCAGCACCCACGAACTGCGTCCCGGCAGCTATGCGTTCATCCCGCCTGCCTCGGAATGGAAGGTGCGCAACAACAGCGGTCAGGTCGCCCGCTTCCACTGGATCCGCAAGTATTATCAGGCCGTTGAAGGACTGGCGCAGCCGCAGGCCTTCGTCACCAACGAGCAGGACATCGAGCCGATTCCGATGCCAGGCACCAATGGCGCCTGGGTCACCACCCGCTTTGTCGACATGAGCGACATGCGCCATGACATGCATGTGAACATCGTGACCTTCGAGCCGGGCGGCGTCATTCCCTTCGCCGAAACCCATGTGATGGAACACGGTCTGTACGTGCTGGAAGGCAAGGCGGTGTATCGCCTGAATCAGGATTGGGTCGAAGTGGAAGCCGGTGACTACATGTGGCTGCGCGCCTTCTGCCCGCAAGCCTGCTATTCCGGCGGCCCCGGCAAGTTCCGCTACTTGCTGTACAAGGATGTGAATCGTCATATGGACCTTGGCAAATATAATCACCGGTCCTGAGCAAACCAGTCGCCCCATTGCGGGGCGACTCCCCCTGCGCTTGGCGCCCCTGGATCAGCAGACAGGGCATAACTGAGCTGGCTTTTCTGAACCCATAATTTCAGGACACTTCTGAAAACGTAGGCGAGGCAGCCAGCGCAAGGCGAAATCAGGCGAAAAAGCGCAGTTTACAAGTCGTAAATGAGCATTTTGAGCCTGATTTCAACGCAGCGAAGGCAACGCAGCCAGTTTTCAAAGGGTCCTTCAGGAGGAGCCGGCAATGGCTGCCAATCGTCTCTGGATCAAGAACCCCCTCGCCATCTTCACCGCCAATGATCAGGACGCTTCCGGCGGGCTGGTCATCGAAAACGGCGTGATTATCGAACTGCTGGCCGCCGGCCAAGTGCCAGCCGCACCCGTCGACAGCACCTTCGACGCCCGCGAACACGTCGTGCTGCCGGGGCTGATCAACACTCATCACCACTTCTACCAGACGCTCACCCGCGCCTGGGGTCCGGTGGTCAACCAGCCGCTGTTTCCCTGGCTGAAAACGCTCTATCCGGTCTGGGCACGGCTGACGCCGGAAAAGCTCGAACTGGCGAGCAAGGTCGCGCTGGCCGAACTGCTGCTGTCCGGCTGCACCGCCGCAGCGGATCACCATTACCTGTTCCCCGAAGGGCTGGAAGAAGCCATCGACGTCCAGGTCCAGGCCGTGCGCCAGCTGGGCATGCGCGCCATGCTCACCCGTGGCTCCATGAGCCTCGGCGAAGCCGATGGCGGCCTGCCACCGCAACAGACGGTACAGGAAGCCGAAGTGATCCTGGCAGACAGCGAGCGCCTGATCGGGCGCTACCATGAGCGCGGCGCCGGCGCGCAGATCCAGATCGCCCTGGCACCCTGCTCGCCCTTCTCGGTGACGCCGGACATCATGCGCGCCAGCGCCGCCATGGCCGAACGCCTGGACGTGCGCCTGCACACCCATCTGGCAGAAACCCTGGACGAGGAAGACTTCTGCCTGGAACGCTTCGGCCTGCGCACCGTGGATTATCTCGACAGCGTCGGCTGGCTATCGGACCGCACCTGGCTGGCCCACGGCATCCACTTCAACGCCGATGAGATCACCCGCCTCGGCCAGGCTGGTACCGGCATCTGCCATTGCCCAAGCTCCAACATGCGCCTGGCGTCCGGTATCTGCCCGACGCTGGAGCTGGAAGCGGCTGGCGCCCCCATCGGCCTGGGCGTAGACGGCTCGGCCTCCAACGACGCATCCAACATGATCCTCGAAGCGCGCCAGGCACTGTATCTGCAACGCCTGCGCTACGGCGCCGAGAAGATCACCCCGGAACGGGTGCTGGGCTGGGCCACTCGCGGATCGGCACGCCTGCTGGGCCGCGATAACCTGGGGCAACTGGCAGTCGGCATGCAGGCTGATCTGGCGCTGTTCAAGCTGGACGAACTGCGTTTTTCCGGCAGCCACGACCCGCTCTCGGCGCTGCTGCTCTGCGGCGCGGATCATGCTGACCGGGTGATGGTCGGCGGTCGCTGGAAGGTGATCGACGGACAGATTGAGGGGCTGGATATCGCCGGCCTGATCGCCGACCACCGCCAGGCCGCTGCTCAGTTGATCGCAGGCTGATTACCTCTCCGCTTCACCAATGCAGCGGTGCCAGCAGGTTCTTCGTCGTACAGAACTCGCTGACGCCGCGCTATCTACCACACTCGTTAATAAGCTTTTAGGTGCGTCCCATCGACGCATTGACTTTCCAGTCAGCTATTTCTTGACCTAAAAGTCAGATACGGCTAGCTTCTACCGCCAGAGCCCAGAACAAGAACCCAGGAGGCCCCGTGATCCAGTTCCTACTCAATCGAGAGCTGCTCAGCGAGCAGACTCTCGACCCCAACACCACGGTACTGGAGTACCTGCGCGAGCACCGTGGCAAGACCGGCACCAAGGAAGGCTGCGCCTCCGGCGACTGCGGTGCCTGCACCGTGGTGGTGGGCGAGCTGGTTGACGACAAGCTGCGCTATCGCACACTCAACTCCTGCCTCACCTTCGTCTCCGCGTTGCATGGCAAGCAGCTGATCGCTGTCGAAGACCTCAAGAACCGCGACCAGCTGCACAGCGTCCAGCAAGCGATGGTCGATTGCCATGGTTCGCAGTGCGGCTTCTGCACGCCCGGCTTCGTCATGAGCCTGTTCGCTCTGCAGAAGAATCGGGCCGCGTCAGGCGCAGTGCAAGAATACGACCCCGCCCAGACCCACGAAGCCCTTGCTGGCAATCTCTGCCGCTGTACCGGCTACCGCCCAATTCTCGAAGCCGCTGAGCAAGCCTGCGGCGCCCGGCACCCGGATCAGTTCGACGCGCGCGAAGCGGAAACCATCGCCCAGCTGAAAGCCATCGAGCCACGCGAAACCGCTGAGCTGAACAACGGCACCAAGCGCTGCCTGTCGCCGCTGACGGTGGCTGACCTGGCCGAGATCTACAGCGCCAACCCCGACGCCCGGCTGCTGGCCGGTGGCACTGATCTGGCGCTGGAAGTCACCCAGTTCCATCGCGAACTGCCAGCGATGATCTACGTTGGCCATATCGCCGAGATGAAGAAAGTCGAAGTCACCGACAGCCATATCGAAATCGGCGCGGCCACCGCGCTGACCGATTGCTATGAAGCGCTGGCCGCGGAATATCCCGATTTCGGCGAACTGCTGCACCGCTTCGCCTCGCTGCAGATCCGCAACCAGGGCACGCTGGGCGGCAACATCGGCAACGCCTCGCCCATCGGCGATTCGCCGCCACTGCTGATCTCCCTTGGCGCGCAGGTGGTGTTGCGCAAGGGCGAGCGCAGCCGCACCCTGCCGCTGCAGGACTACTTCATCGACTACAAGGTCACCGCCCGCGAGCAAGGCGAATTCATCGAGAAGATCCTCGTTCCGCGTGCCCGGCCCAACCAGATATTCCGCGCCTACAAGGTGTCCAAACGGCTGGATGACGACATTTCAGCCGTATGCGCCGCCTTCGATTTGCGTGTCGCCAGCGGTCAGATTACCGAGGCGCGCGTCGCCTTCGGCGGGATGGCGGCCATTCCGAAACGGGCGGCCGCCTGCGAGGCCGCCCTGGTGGGTAAGGCCTTCACGCTGGAAACGGCCGAACGCGCCTGCGAGGCCCTGTCCGATGACTTCACGCCATTGACCGACTTCCGCGCCAGCCGCGAATACCGCCTGCTGGTTGCACAGAACCTGCTGCGCAAGTGCTTCCTGGAGCAGCACGCGCCGAAAACCGAAACGAGGGTGACCGCTTATGTCTAACCACAGCCTTGCCAAGACCCAGGACGAAATCGCCGCCCTGTTCACGCAGGACCTGGTCACCGGCGTCGGCAAGAGCGTCAAGCACGACAGCGCGGACAAGCATGTGTCCGGCGAAGCGGTCTACGTCGACGACCGTCTGGAGTTTCCCAACCAGCTGCACGTCTATGCCCGTATGAGCGATCGCGCCCATGCCCGTATTGTCAGCATCGATACCTCGCCGTGCTACCAGATTCCCGGCGTGGCCATTGCCATCACCGCCAAGGACGTACCCGGCCAGCTGGACATCGGTGCCGTCATGCCCGGCGACCCGCTGCTGGCAGACGGAAAGGTGGAGTTCGTTGGCCAGCCGGTGATCGCCGTCGCCGCCGACAGCCTGGAAACCGCCCGCAAGGCGGCCATGGCCGCGATCATCGAATACGAGGATCTGGAGCCGGTACTCGACGTGGTCGAGGCGCTGCGCAAGCAGCATTTCGTGCTCGACAGCCACACCCACAAGCGCGGCGACTCCGCCGGCGCGCTGGCGACGGCACCGCGCCGCCTGCAGGGCACGCTGCATATCGGTGGCCAGGAACACTTCTACCTGGAAACCCAGATCAGCTCGGTAATGCCCACCGAAGACGGCGGCATGATCGTTTACACCTCCACGCAGAACCCGACCGAGGTGCAGAAGCTGGTGGCCGAGGTGCTGGGCGTTTCGATGAACAAGATCGTCATCGACATGCGTCGCATGGGCGGTGGTTTCGGCGGCAAGGAAACCCAGGCCGCGGGCCCGGCCTGCATGTGCGCGGTGATCGCGCATCTGACCGGCCGGCCGACCAAGATGCGCCTGCCGCGCATGGAAGACATGACCATGACCGGCAAGCGCCACCCCTTCTACGTCGAATACGACGTAGGCTTCGACGACGACGGCATGCTGCACGGCATCCAGATCGACCTGGCTGGCAACTGCGGCTATTCGCCAGACCTGTCGGGCTCCATCGTCGACCGCGCCATGTTCCACTCCGACAACGCCTACTACCTGGGCGACGTCACCATCAACGGCCATCGCTGCAAGACCAACACCGCTTCCAACACCGCCTACCGCGGTTTCGGCGGCCCGCAGGGCATGGTCGCCATCGAGGAGATCATGGACGCCGTGGCCCGCGAGCTGGGCAAGGACCCGCTGGAGATCCGCAAGCGCAACTACTACGGCAAGACCGAGCGCAACGTCACGCCCTACTACCAGACCGTCGAGCACAACATGCTCGAGGAAATGACCGCCGAGCTGGAGGCCAGCAGTGAATATGCCCGGCGCCGCGAGGAAATCCGCGCCTTCAACGCCAGCAGCCCGATTCTGAAGAAGGGCCTGGCGCTGACCCCGGTGAAGTTCGGCATCAGCTTCACGGCCAGCTTCCTGAACCAGGCCGGTGCGCTGGTGCACGTCTACACCGATGGCAGCATCCACCTCAACCACGGCGGCACCGAGATGGGCCAGGGCTTGAACATCAAGGTTGCCCAGGTGGTGGCCGAGGTGTTCCAGGTGGATATCGAGCGCATCCAGATCACCGCGACCAATACCGACAAGGTGCCGAACACGTCGCCGACCGCTGCTTCCAGCGGCACCGACCTGAACGGCAAGGCCGCGCAGAACGCCGCACTGACCATCAAGCAGCGGCTGATCGAATTCGCCGCGCGGCACTACAACGTCACCGAAGAAGACGTGCAGTTCAAGAACGGTCAGGTACGCATCCGCGACCGCTTCGTCACCTTCGAGGAGCTGATCCAGCAGGCCTACTTCGGCCAGGTATCGCTGTCTTCCACCGGCTTCTACCGCACACCGAAGATCTACTACGACCGCGACCAGGCCCGCGGCCGACCCTTCTACTACTACGCCTATGGCGCGGCCTGCTCGGAAGTCATCGTCGACACCCTGACCGGCGAATACCGGATGCTGCGCAGCGACATCCTGCATGACGTCGGCGCCTCGCTGAACCCGGCCATCGACATCGGCCAGGTCGAAGGCGGGTTCGTCCAGGGCATGGGCTGGCTGACCATGGAAGAGCTGGTGTGGAACGACAAGGGCAAGCTGATGACCAGCGGCCCGGCCAGCTACAAGGTGCCGGCAGTGGCTGATATGCCGCTGGATCTGCGGGTCAAGCTGGTAGAGAACCGCAAGAACCCCGAGGACACGGTGTTTCATTCCAAGGCCGTGGGCGAGCCGCCGTTCATGCTCGGCATCTCGGTGTGGTGCGCGATCAAGGATGCGGTGGCCAGTCTCGCTGACTACAAGGTACAGCCGAAGATCGACGCGCCGGCGACACCGGAGCGCGTGCTTTGGGGCGTCGAGCAGATGCGCAAGCTGAAGCAACAGGCCGCTGCGCCTACACCAACAGAAACGACACTGGCCTGACGTAGGGTGGACAACGCTCCGCTTGTCCACCATTGGCGCAACACGAACGTATTGGTGGAAGACGCTTCATGGTCTTCCAGCCTGCGAGGACTGAACATGAGCAACACGGTCTGGATCAACGCACTCGCCGAGCTGCAACAGCAAGGCGAACCCTGCGTGCTGGTGACCATCATCGAGGAACGTGGCTCGACGCCGCGTAATGCCGGCTCGAAGATGGTCGTCAGCCGCGAGCGCCTGTACGACACCATCGGCGGCGGCCACCTGGAATACAAGGCGCAGGCCATCGCTCGCGAGATGTTGGAGAACCGCGTGCGCGAAACCCGCCTGGAGCGCTTCTCCCTCGGCGCCAGCCTGGGTCAATGCTGCGGTGGCGCCACGGTGCTGCTGTTCGAGCCCATGGGCCAGCCCCAGGCGCACATCGCCGTATTCGGCGCCGGTCACGTCGGCCGCGCGCTGGTGCCGCTGCTGGCGAGCCTGCCGTGCAAGGTGCGCTGGATCGACTCGCGGGATAACGAATTCCCCGAGCAGATTCCGGCGGGCGTGGAAAAGGTGGTCAATGACGAAGTGGTCGACGAGGTGGAGAACATGCCTGCCGGCAGTTACTTCATCGTCATGACCCACAACCACCAACTGGATCTCGAACTGACCGCGGCGATTCTCGGACGCAACGATTTCACCTACTACGGCCTGATCGGTTCGCAGAGCAAGCGCGCCAAGTTCGAGCACCGCCTGCGCGACCGCGGCTTCCAGCCGGAAACCGTGGCGCGCATGCGCTGCCCAATGGGCATCAGCGAGGTGAAGGGCAAACTGCCGGTGGAAATCGCGGTGTCCATTGCAGGCGAGGTGATCGCCACTTATAACGCCAACTTTGGTGAAAAAAGCACAGGCGGCGAAAAGCCCGTACCGATGCTGGTGCCCGCCTCGCGCCGCTCGCAGGCTGGCTGACAGGGCGTGATTCGCTGACGAAGCGCGCCTGCTTTCCTGTGGGAGCGGATTTAGAAGCGAACGCCGCCCAGCCGCTCCCAGAGGGCTTGAGTTGGACCGCATCCTCAATGCCCGAACCCGCCTCATCATCTACCACGCTGCCAACACATCACTCCAATTCCCGAGAACCACGATGTCCCAGATCAAAGCCTTTCGTGCCTCCATTCTTCACAGCCTTGCCGACCCACGTGAGGTGGGCATCGAGCAATCCCACGAGTATTTCGACGACGGCCTGCTGATCATCGAAGACGGCAAGGTTGCGCAAATCGGCCACGCCGCCGAGCTACTGCCCAGTCTGCCCACCGACACAGAGGTACTCGAATACCAAGATGCGCTGATCACCCCCGGTTTCATCGACACCCATATCCATTACCCGCAGACCGGCATGATCGCCTCCTACGGCGAGCAGCTGCTGGACTGGCTCAATACCTACACCTTCCCCACCGAGCGCGCGTTCGCCGACAAGGCCCACGCCAGCGAAGTCGCGGATGTCTTCCTGAATGAATTGCTGCGCACCGGCACCACCACCGCGCTGGTGTTCGGCAGCGTGCACAAGGCGTCGGTGGATGCCTTCTTCGAGGCCTGCGAAAAGCGCAATCTGCGGATGATCGCCGGCAAGGTGCTGATGGACCGCAACGCGCCGGACTACCTCAGCGACACCGCCGAATCCGGCTACGCCGACAGCAAGGAGCTGATCGAGCGCTGGCACGGCAAGGGCCGCCTGCATTACGCCGTCACCCCACGTTTTGCACCGACCAGCACGCCAGAGCAGCTGACCTTGGCCGGCCAGCTGTTCAAGGAATATCCGGATCTGTACATGCACACGCACCTGTCGGAGAACCGCCAGGAGATCGAATGGGTGCGCGAGCTGTTCCCCGAACGCAAGGGCTATCTCGATGTGTACGACCACCACGGCCTGATCGGCGCACGCTCGGTATTCGCCCACGGCGTGCACCTGTGTGACGACGAATGCCAGCGCCTGGGCGAAACCGGCTCGGCCGTGGCCTTCTGCCCGACGTCCAACCTGTTCCTGGGCAGTGGTCTGTTCGATCTGGAGAAAGTGGAAGGCTTTGGCGTGCGGGTCGGCCTCGGCACCGACGTTGGCGCGGGCACGAGCTTTTCCCAGCTGCAATCCTTGAACGAGGCTTACAAGGTCATGCAGCTGCAGGGCAAGAAACTCGACCCGTTCAAATCGCTCTACCTCGCCACCCTGGGCGGTGCCCGTGCGCTGTACCTGGACGACCGGATCGGCAACCTGCAACCGGGCAAGGAAGCGGATTTCGTGGTGCTGGACTACAAGGCCACACCGCTAATCGACTTTCGCCTAAGCCAAGCGAAGACGCTGCCAGAAAAACTCTTTGCGCTGATGATGCTTGGCGACGATCGCGCGGTGAAGGAAACCTATGCCGCCGGCGTTTCGGTGCACAGGAAAAGCGCGTAAAGGCTGGAGGCTTGTAGGGCGGGTGAAACCCGCCGGCACGGACTCGGTTTGATGATCGGCGGGTTGCACCCGCCCTACGGCTGACGATGCTTGGCGATGATCGGGCGGTGAAGGAAACCTACGCGGCTGGCGTTTCCGTGCACAGGAAGGCGTAAACCAATCGCAGGGTGGAAAACCCGCGAAGCGGTTTTCCACGCGGACACTCCGCGAACACGCCTATACCGCGTATTCGCGTGGATGGCTTCGGCCATCCACCCTACGGCTCTCAGCGTTTCTTGGCGCCCTTTCCGTTCTTTCCGACGATGTGGGAAAACACGGCGTGCAGGTCGCGGGAGGCGCTGTCTTCGTCGAGGTTGAGCTTGCTGTCGACGTGATCCATGTGATGCATCATCAGACTCACCGCCTTGTCGCTGTCACGTGCAGCAATGGCGTCAATCAGCTGGTTGTGTTCGTCATAGGAGCAATGCGAGCGGTTGCCGCTTTCGTACTGGGCGATGATCAGCGAGGTCTGGGAGACCAGGCTGCGCTGGAAACTCACCAGCGGCGCATTCTTCGCGGTCTCGGCCAGTTTCAGGTGGAACTCGCCCGACAGGCGAATGCCGGCGCCTCGGTCACCCCGGGCAAAACAGTCCTGCTCGTCGATGACCATCTGCCGCAACTCGGCGAGCTGTTCGTCGCTGGCGTGCTGCACCGCCAGTTCGGTGATCGCACGCTCCACCAGGCGCCGCGCGAAGAAGATCTGCCGGGCCTCCTCGACGCTCGGGCTGGCGACGACCGCGCCACGGTTGGGGCGCAACAACACCACCCCTTCGTGAGCCAACCGCGACAGCGCACGCCGAATGATGGTGCGGCTCACCCCGAAGATTTCCCCCAGCGCTTCTTCACTGAGCTTGGTGCCCGGCGCCAGACGCTGCTCAAGGATGGCGTCGAAGATGTGGGCGTAGACGATGTCGTCCTGCGTCCCGGTACGCACCTTACCGTTTCGGGCCGGTTTTTTCAGAGGCTGCAGTTGTTCGTTCATGATGGCTCGCATCGAGGTTTCGGCAGGACGAACTTTACTTCGTTTCAGTCGATGACTGGAGTAGCCATTGGTTATAGAGGCTTATTTATTCGCGGCAATTGTGCACAAACCAACACAGCCGATCACGTCCAGGCCTCGTATTTCCTCGCCTCAGCCCGGACATAGACCTTCCTTGCGTCGTATTGCCGCAGTTAATCGCTGACTGGAGGCAAAACATGGTTGCTTTTCTTGTATACAAAAGCATAATCGGCCAAGGCCTTTCTGACCTCCAAGTCAAAAACCGAGACAGATTGAGCCCTCACCATCACCTGCCTCAAGAGTTTCCAACTCTGGGTGATCGACAACAAGAACGATGAGGAAACACCCCTTGGAAAGCACCAAGCAGGAACAACAGGCCCTTGCCGTGCAGCCGGATAAGCCCGGTTTGCTCGATCGATTCTTCAAGCTCAGCGAACACCGCACCAGCGTTAAAACGGAACTGCTCGCCGGCCTGACGACCTTCGTCACCATGGCCTACATCATCTTCGTCAACCCCAACATCATGGCCGAAGCCGGAATCGACCACGGTGCGGCCTTCGTCGCAACCTGCGTCGGCGCCGCACTGGGCTGCCTGCTCATGGGTCTTTATGCCAACTGGCCGGTGGGCCTCGCGCCGGGCATGGGGCTGAACGCCTTTTTCACTTACACCGTAGTAGGTGAGATGGGCTACAGCTGGGAAGTCGCGCTGGGGGCTGTGTTCCTGTCAGGCGTCCTGTTCATGATCATGAGCCTGTCGCGGTTGCGCGAATGGTTGCTCAACAGCATCCCCATGAGCCTGCGTTTCGCTATGGGCGCCGGGGTCGGACTGTTTCTCGGGTTGATTGGCCTGAAGACCGCCGGCATCGTTGTCGACAACCCGGCCACGCTGTTATCCATGGGCTCCTTCGGCGAGCCCAACGCTCTGCTGGCGGCCATCTGCTTCCTGATGATCGCCGTGCTCAGTCATCGCAATGTATTCGGCGCGATCCTGTTCAGTATGCTCGCCGTGACTGGCGTAGGCCTGGCCATGGGCCTGGTGGAGTACAACGGGCTGGTGTCGATGCCGCCGAGCCTGGCGCCGACCTTCCTGGCCATGGACATTGCCGGCGCCTTCAATGTGGCGATGATCAGCGTCATCCTGGCGTTTCTGTTCGTCAACATGTTCGACACGGCCGGCACGCTGATGGGCGTCGCGCACCGCGCAAACCTGGTGGATGAAGATGGCAAGATCCAGAACCTGTCCCGCGCACTGAAGGCCGACAGCACTTCGAGCGTAGCCGGTGCCTTTGTCGGCTGCCCGCCGGTGACCAGCTACGTGGAAAGTGCATCAGGTGTGGCCGCCGGTGGCCGCACCGGACTTACCGCCGTGACTGTCGCGGTGCTGTTCCTGGGCGCAATGTTCTTCGCACCGCTGGCCGGAATGATTCCCGCCTATGCCACCGCCGGCGCGCTTATCTATGTGGCGATGCTGATGATGAGCGGCATGGCGCATATCGACTGGAAGGACCATACCGACACCATCCCGGCGATCGTGACCGTGGTAATGATGCCGCTGACCTTCTCCATCGCCAATGGCATCGCACTGGGCTTTCTGACTTATGCGACGCTGAAGCTGCTGACCGGACAGGCCAACAAGGTTTCAATCAGCCTCTATGTGCTGTGCATCGTGTTCATCGCCAAGTTCGCATTTCTCTGAACTCAGCCCCGTAGCCAGGACCCCGACGCTTTTGCCTCGGGGTCTTTTTTTTCGACAAAAAAACACCCGCCAGGAGCGGGTGGCAGGCTCAAGAGTGGAGCCTTCAGAGCATGGTTCGGGTCGTATCAGCTTCCGCGATAGGTCGAGTAACTGTAGGGCGAAATCAGCAGGGGTACGTGGTAGTGATCCTGCTCGGCACTGATGCCGAAGCGCAGCACCACTACATCGAGGAAGGCAGGCTCGGCCAGTTGCACACCGCGCGCGCGGTAGTAATCGCCGGCACTGAACTGTAGCTGGTAAACACCAGAGCGGTAGTCTCCACCCTCCAGCAAAGGCGCATCACAGCGGCCGTCGGCATTGGTGTGCTGGCTGGCGACCAGCTCCAGACTGTCACCCTGCACGCGATAGAGTTCGATCTTGATGTTGCTGCCAGGACAGCCGTGGGCGGCGTCCAGTACGTGAGTAGTCAAACGTCCCATAGATTTCCGGCGCTGCAGCGAAGCTGCCCCTGCAGGCGCCTGCCTCCTCTTGTCGATGTTGTGGGTCTGTCGGCAGCATAGCATGTGCATCTAAAAATTAAAGACAGTTTCATGTTCACTTTGTACACAATAATTGAACCAGCTATCCATTGCCGCGACGCCTTGCTCTGCCAGCCGGTCTACTCAAATGTGCGACGGCGCAGAGCTGAAAAACACCGTTAAAAAAGCCATCCATCATTTTCATGCGGACTTTTGATTTACAAACAGCAAAAGCTTTTGTATACAATTGCTCCATAGGGTCACCTCCCCTCGCAGCCACTGGCGAACCCGCATCTCACTAAGGAAAAACAATAAATGAGCGCCGACTATTCTCGTGACCTCATCGGCTATGCCGGAAACCCACCCCATCCGCACTGGCCAGGCAATGCGCGCATCGCGCTTTCGTTTGTCCTGAACTACGAAGAGGGCGGCGAGCGCTGCGTGCTGCACGGCGACAAGGAATCCGAAGCCTTCCTGTCCGAGATGGTCGCCGCGCAGCCGCTTCAGGGCGCGCGCAACATGAGCATGGAATCGCTCTACGAATACGGCAGCCGCGCCGGCGTCTGGCGCCTGCTCAAGCTGTTCAAGCAGCACGACATCCCGCTGACGATCTTCGCCGTGGCGATGGCGGCGCAACGTCATCCGCAGGTGATCAAGGCCATGGTCGCCGAGGGTCACGAGATCTGCAGCCACGGCTATCGCTGGATCGACTACCAATACATGGACGAGGCGCAGGAGCGCGAGCACATGCTCGAAGCCATCCGCATCCTGACCGAACTCACTGGCGAGCGCCCGCTGGGCTGGTACACCGGTCGCACCGGGCCGAACACGCGCCGGCTGGTGCGCGAGGAAGGCGGCTTCCTCTACGACTCCGACACCTATGACGACGACCTGCCCTACTGGGACCCGCAAAGCACCCCGGAGAAACCGCATCTGGTGATCCCCTACACCCTGGACACCAACGACATGCGTTTCACCCAGGTGCAGGGCTTCAACAGCGGTGACGACTTCTTCACCTACCTGAAGGATGCCTTCGACGTGCTCTACGCCGAGGGTGCCGAAGCACCGAAGATGCTCACCATCGGCATGCACTGCCGGCTGCTGGGGCGTCCTGCGCGGATGGCTTCGTTGCAGCGCTTCATCGAATACGTGCAGAGCTTTGATCAGGTCTGGTTCGCCCGCCGCGTCGATATCGCCCGCCACTGGCACGCCACCCACCCCTTCACACAGGAGCGCGCGAAATGAGCCGCTTTCAGACGATCAAGCCGTCCAGCCTCGAGCGCGACGCCTTCGTCGCCGCCTTTGCCGACATCTATGAGCACTCGCCCTGGGTCGCCGAACAGGCCTATGACCTGGGCGTCGATGAAACCCTGGACAGCATTGAAGTGCTGCATCAGCGCATGTCCCAGATCCTGCTCAAAGCTCCGCGCGAAACTCAGCTGGCGCTGATCAACGCTCACCCGGATCTGGCCGGCAAGGCTGCCGTGCGCGGCGAGCTGACCGCTTCCAGCACCTCGGAACAGGCCGGCGCCGGCATCCATGAATGCACCGCCGAGGAGTTCGCCCGCTTCACCGAACTCAACACCGCCTACAAGGACAAGTTCGGCTTCATCTTCATCATGGCGGTGAAAGGCAGCAACCGGCACCAGATCCTCGCCGCATTCGAAGAGCGTCTGCACAACACCCCGGAACAGGAGTTCGCCCGCGCCCTGAGCGAGATCAACAAGATCGCCCTGTTCCGCCTGCAGGCGATGTAAGTCCGCCATCGAATAACAGTGAATTGAAGAGTACTCAGCCATGCGCACACTCAAGATAGAGCCGTTGACCAAGGAAGCCTTCGCGCCGTTCGGTGATGTCATCGAAACCGAAGGCAGCGAGTTTTTCATGATCAACAACGGTTCCACCCGCCGCTATCACAAGCTGGCGACGGTCGAGACCGCGCAGCCTGAAGACCAGGCGATCATCAGCATTTTCGCAGCCGACATGCTGGAAATGCCGCGCGTGATCCAGATGCTGGAACGTCATCCGCTGGGCAGCCAGGCGTTCATACCGCTGCTCGGCAACCCCTTTCTGGTCGTGGTCGCGCCCGCTGGCGATGCACCTGTACCGGGCAATGTCCGCGCCTTCCGCAGCAACGGCAGGCAGGGCGTCAACTACCACCGCGGCGTCTGGCACCACCCGGTGCTGACGATCGAAAAGCGGGATGAATTCCTGGTGGTCGATCGCAGCGGTTCTGGCAACAACTGCGACGAGCATTTTTTCAACGAGGATGAGCTGTTCCTCGACCCCCACCGGGACTCGGAGTGAGCGCTGCGCTGGCTACGCTACGGGTCGAATAACAAGAAATAACGGTCGGTTCGCCGGCCGCGCAAGAGGTAAAAAACTGTGGACGCACATCTGACCGAATGGCTGAACCTGGGTATTCGCTGGATTCACATGATCGTCGGCATCGCCTGGATCGGTGCCTCGTTCTACTTCGTCTGGCTGGAAAACAACCTCAACCGCAGCAATCCCCGAGAAGGCCTGTCGGGCGATCTCTGGGCGATTCACGGCGGCGGCATCTACCACCTGGAAAAGTACAAGTTGGCACCGCCGCAGATGCCGGAGAACCTGCATTGGTTCAAATGGGAGGCCTACACCACCTGGCTGTCGGGCGTCGCCCTGCTGATGGTGGTTTATTACTTGAACCCAAGCCTGTACCTGGTCCTGCCGGGCAGCGGCATGTCCCCTGCAACCGCAGTGGCCATCGGCTTCGGTTCGCTGATCGTCGGCTGGTTCATCTATGACCTGCTGTGCGACTCGCCGCTGGGCAAGACTCCCGTGCTGCTCGGCCTGGTCCTGTTCATCCTGGTGATCGCCGCCTGCTGGGGCTACTCGCAGATTTTCAGCGGTCGCGCCGCCTATATCCACACTGGCGCGCTGATCGGCACCATCATGGTCGGCAACGTGTTCCGCACCATCATGCCGGCGCAGCGTGCCCTGGTTAAGGCCATCGAAAACAACGCTACACCCGACCCGGCCCTGCCCGCCAAGGGCCTGCTGCGTTCGCGCCACAACAACTACTTCACCCTGCCGGTGCTGTTCATCATGATCAGCAACCACTTCCCGAGCACCTACGGCAGTGAGTACAACTGGCTGATCCTGGCTGCCCTCGGCGCGTTGTCGGTACTGGCCCGCCACTACTTCAACACGCGCCACGAGAGCAACCGCTTCGCCTGGGCCCTGCCCGCAGCAGCCGTCGGCATGGTGTGCCTGGCCTTCGTGCTTTCACCGAACCGTCAGCCCGCTCCGCAGAACCTGGCGCCGACTACCCCTGAGCAGGCGAGCATCAGCGAGCAGCAGAGCGGCGCTGCAAGCCATAGCGATTTCAGCAAGGTCAGCAGCGTGATCGAGGAGCGTTGCACCGTCTGCCACTCCGCACAGCCCAGCAGCCCGCTGTTCAGCGCTGCGCCAGCCGGGGTGATGTTCGATACGCCGGAGCAGATCAAGACGATGGCCTCGCAGATTCATGCGCAGACCGTCGCCAGTCAGATCATGCCGCTAGGCAACATCACCCAGATGACCCAGGAAGAGCGTGACCTGCTGGCCAACTGGATCGCACAGGGGGCGCAGATCAACTGACCGCCGCGTCACAGGCCGCACTTTCGAGTGCGGCTTTTTTTCGTCTATCTGTCCCGCTCTGAGCAAGGCTTACAGCTTTTCCCAAGCCTTCGGGATAACTGGACAACGGCGCAGCCAGCGAGAGATCAGGGCTTGCCGAAATGGGTTCCCCGGTGCTGTCAGCTAACCATTGAGCCAGCTCCCGGCAACGCCCTCGGACCCATTTGCCGCCGGTCGGCCTTCGTCAGTAATTGTGCACAATATTCAATTTGATTGTTTAACAACCTGTTCACAGGTTGCTATAGTCGGAACATCCTGACCGCGCGAACAGCTTTCGCCATCAGAGAAAAGAGGCACCTACAACCTCGAAAGCCCATGACCGAACAATAACTAATGGCAGGCTTGACCATGACCGCAACCGAATCCAGGAGCGGTGACGCTCCCAATCAGGACCTGATCTATCAGCTCGAAGATCGTCCGGGTCCACTCCCTGCAACCTTTGCTGCAATTCAGCATGTGCTGGCCAGTTTCGTTGGCGTCATCACCCCCACCCTGATCATCGGCAGCGTGCTTGGCCTGGGCGATTACGTGCCCTATCTGGTGAGCATGGCGCTGTTCGTTTCCGGCATCGGGACGTTCATCCAGGCCAAACGGATCGGCCCGATCGGTGCCGGCATGCTTTGCCTGCAAGGCACCAGCTTCGGCTTTCTCAGCGTGATCCTGGCGGCCGGCTTTATCGTCAAGGGTCGTGGAGGCAGCCCGGAAGACATCCTTGCCACGCTGTTCGGTGTCGGCTTTTGCGCCGCCTTCGTGGAAATTGCGGTCAGCCGCTATATCCATCGCCTGCGCCGGGTCATCACGCCAGTGGTCACCGGCACCATCATCTGCCTGATGGGCCTGTCGCTGATCAAGGTTTCAATGACCGATATCGCCGGCGGATACGGCGCCGAAAATCCCGGCGCACTGCCCAACCTGGCACTGGCCGGGCTGGTGCTTGGCACCATCATTCTGCTCAACCGTTTCGGTATTCCACTGCTGCGGCTATCGGCGGTGATCGTCGCCCTGGCGGTGGGCTACTTTGCCGCCTGGATGATGGGCATGGTGGATTTTTCCAGCCTCTCCTCGCTGCCGTCGATCAGTGTGCCGCAGCCGTTCAAGTTCGGCTTCGCCTTCGACTGGATGGCGTTCATCCCGATCGCCGTGATTTTCCTGATCACGCCGCTGGAGACTGCAGGCGACCTGACCGCCAACTCGATGATCTCGCGCCAGCCGGTCAAGGGCCCGCTGTACATGAAGCGCATCAAGGGCGGCATTCTGGGTGATGGCTGCAGCTCGCTGCTGGCCGCGACCTTCAACAGCCTGCCGATGACGACCTTCAGCCAGAACAACGGCGTAATCCAGCTGACCGGCGTCGCCAGCCGTCATGTGGGCCTCTATATCGCCGCGATTCTGGTCCTGCTGGCGCTGTTCCCCGTGGTCGGTGGCGTACTGCAGCTGATGCCCAAGCCGGTTCTCGGCGGCGCCACGCTGATCATGTTCGGTACCGTGGCCATCGCCGGAATCAAGATCCTCGCCGAAGCGGGCCTGAATCGCCGTAACATGCTCATCGTTGCCATCTCGCTGGGCCTGGGTCTGGGCGTGGCCGCCGTGCCAGACGTATTGAGTCAGCTGCCCGAAGTGTTGAAGAATATATTCGGCTCACCGATCACCATTGGCGCCTTCAGCGCGATCCTGCTCAACCTGTTCCTGCCGCGGGAATCGGAGGAGCTGGACGACTATGATCCCGACAACCTGATCGAGGACTCGATTGGCACCAACACCCTGGCGGTTAACATCCCCGATTATTCGAAGACCGCGCAAAAGGCGACAAGCAACAGCACCAAAGAGCACCTGACACCGACGGGCTGATCGCCCCTGCACCTGGCCACAAGTTGCCCAGGTGCATCACCGCGTTCAAAACAACAAACAAAAGGGTATCAACATGAAGTTCAAGCTCGCTCCGCTTTCACTGGCGCTGGCCGGCAGCCTGCTCGCTGCACCGGCTTTCGCCGAAATGCACTGGCAGAACAACAGCCTGACCTATCTTTATGGCAAAAACTTTTCCGTGGACTCGGGTGAGGATGGCCGCGAAGCCGCCATCCAGCAGACCATCACCTTCGAACATGCCAGCGGCTGGAACTGGGGCGACATGTTCCTGTTCGTCGACCACAAGTGGTTCAACGGTCACTCGGGCAATGACGGGCGCACCTACTATGGCGAGTTCAGCCCGCGCCTGTCGCTGGGCAAGGTCACCGGGAAAGACCTTTCCTTCGGCCCGATCAAGGACGTGCTGATCTCCGCTACCTACGAGCGCGGCGAAAGCCTGGCCGATGGCACACCGAACCAGAACTACCTGCTCGGTCCGGCTGTGGATCTGGACGTGCCGGGCTTCGACCGCTTCGCCCTCAACACCTACTACCGCAAGCCCGACGGCGCCACCGGCAAAGCCAGCGGCCAATGGCAGATCACACCCACCTGGGCCATGACCATTCCAGTGGGCAAGTCCGACATCCTCTTCGATGGCTACATCGACTGGGTAGTCAACGACGCGGGTTCCAAGAACCGGGGCGACTACGTAGCCAAGAACCTGCACATCAACCCACAGGTCAAGTACGACCTGGGCAAGGCTCTGGATAAGAAGGCAGGCATGCTCTACGTCGGTATCGAATACGACTACTGGAGCAACAAGTACGGCATCGAAGACAGCGGCGCCTTCAACACCGACAACAACGTGGTCAACTTTATCGTCAAGGCGCACTACTTCTAAGTTTCGTCTTGCCGGATACGACAAGGGCGGCCCTCGGGCCGCCCTTTTTCGTTAGAGCGCCACAGATCCTATAGCCGGAAGCTGCCCATCTGCCGATTGAGGTCATCCGCCAGCCGGCTCAGCTCACGACAGCGCTCCAGGCAGCCCTGCACTTCACTCGCCGTGGTCTGCGCCAGGTCGGCAATGCCCTGGACGTTGTGGGTGATTTCCTCGGTGACGCTGCTCTGCTCCTCGGTCGCCGCAGCCACCTGGATATTCATGTCGCTGATCGCTTCAATCTGCTCGGTGATGGTGGCCAGCGACTGCCCGGTGCGCTGGCTGGCCTGCACACCGGTTCCGGTCGCCGCCTGGCCGGCATGCATCGAGCTGACCGCAGTCTCGGCGCCCTTGTTGAGGCTCTGGATCATCTGCTGAATTTCATTGGTCGAGGCCTGGGTACGACCGGCCAGGGTGCGCACTTCATCGGCAACCACGGCGAAACCACGGCCCATTTCACCTGCGCGTGCCGCCTCGATGGCCGCGTTAAGCGCCAGCAGGTTGGTCTGCTCGGAAATCCCGCGGATCACCGCCAGCACCTTGTCGATGGTCGTGACCTGCCGGGCGAGATCGGTTACCGCATCGGCCGCCTGACCGATCTCGCTGGACATCTGCTCGATATGTGCAATGGATTCGCCCACCACGGTACGCGCCTGCATGGCTTCGCTGCGTGCCCCTTGCGAGGCCTGCGCCGCGTTGCTGGCGTTACGCGCGATCTCCTGCACTGTCAGCCCCATTTCATGCACAGCGGTGGCAACCATATCGGTCATCTCGTGCTGGCGACCAGCACGCCCTGCCGTGTTGTCGACCACCTGCGACACCTGCCCTACCGCGCTACGCAGCTGTTCGCTGGTATGCAGCACGTCTCCGATCAGTTCACGCAGGCTGCCGATGAAACGGTTGAAACCACGCGCCAGATCGCCCAGCTCGTCGGCCCGGCTCTCATCCAGACGCCGCGTGAGATCACCACCGCCGCCACCAATCTCGACCAGGGCGCTGGTGACCTGGCGAATCGGCTTGACCAACCCGCGCGCCAGCAGCACCACCAGGAAGAGGAAGAACAGCGCAATGCCCAGGCCGATCAGGCTGGTGGTCCACATGGTTCGCTGAGCTTCGCCAAATATCTGAGCTTCCGGCACTTCGCTGACGAGGACCCAGCCCAAGCTCTCCAGTGGCTGCGCCAGCGCCAGGAACGCTTCGCCTTCACGCTCGAAGCGTACCGTTTGCCGTTCGCCGGCCAGCAGGCGACCTGCCGCCTCAGGCCCCATCAGCCGGGCAAGATCGGTGCTGTCGTTGTATTCGCTGCTGGGGTGAACCTTGACCCGGCCATCGGCCCCAACCAGATAGACCTCGCCGCGCTCACCGAAGCGAAAACCGCTGACCAGCTCGGACATGTGTTTCAGGCTATAGCCCAACCCGGCAACACCCAACTTCTGGCCATCGACACTGATGCGCTGATTGATGAACAGCGTGGGTTGTCGCGTGGCCTTGTCGATATCGATTTCAACACGGCTTTGTGCATGGCCGTCGATCAGGCTGTAGAACCAGCTATCACCAGCGATACTGCGGCTCAGCGTTCGTGCCAGACCGTCTTCGGAGTAGTAATGACCGCTTTGCAGCACGGCTATCGAGGTGGTCAGCGCACCCTGCTGCGCCTTAACCCCATCCAGATAGCGGCTCATCGCAGCCGCCTGCTCGTCACTCTCGCCCTCGCGCAGCCACTCCTGAACCAGGGTGTTGCCGGCAATACCCGCAGCAGCCGTGATCGGCGCCATCAGGGTACGTTCGATGTCATTACGGATGGCGGTGATATTGGCCGGCAGGGCTTCGCCGATCAGATAACGCTCGGCCAGGCGATTGACCGCCGAGGAATACACCAGAATGACAATCAACATGCTGGTCAGCAGGGCCGCGCCCATACTGACGATCAGCTGCCACTGGATACTGCGTTGCATAAAGCGCATGGCGTAGCCCTCATTTTTCTTGTTGTATTAGCTTTATCTTAAGATTGTATACAACTATTAATATCTCTTGAAGGTTATCGGCGCTGCCAACGATAGCCTTAATACCGGTCGTCCGAAGAAAAGAGGCATACGTTCGCACGCACAGCTTGTCGGCACGCCTGCTCTGGCGGCTTGTCACGCCGAACAGGTATGCATTACCGGAAGGTTTCAGTCGGCACCCGACGACAAGTGCCCAGGCCAACCTGGCCGTACTTCTGTGTACAATCCGCGGATCCAGCTAGCGGCACTCGCCTGATCAAGCCGCTGCTCCTTCCTTTCAAGGCTCTATCGGAGGAATTCCATGCCCACGGTTGTCTGGTGGTTGCTCGCACTGCCCTTGATCGCCGGAGCCATGTTGCCGCTGCAAGCCGGCATGAACGGCGAAGTGGCTCGTCAGCTATCCAGCGTAATGAATGCCGCGCTGGTTTCCTTTGCGGTCGGCACGCTGGCGCTGCTCGTTATCGTGCTGGCCCAGCGTGACCTGCCGAGTGTGCAGGGGCTGCGCGGGATTACCTGGTGGCACTGGAGCAGTGGTCTGCTTGGCGTCTTTCTCATTGCCACTGCGGCCTTCGCGGCACCGCGCGTAGGCGCTTCGCTGTTCATGGCGCTGCTGCTCGCCGGACAGTTGCTGATGGCGCTACTGCTCGATCACTTCGGCTGGGCCGGCTATCGACAGGCGTCCATCACCCTGAGCAAAGCCGGTGGCATAGCTCTGATCCTCGCCGGTGTCTGGTTGATTCGTCGCGGCTGACCGGCTTGAGCGCTGCCGGAAACGGGTGCTAGCATCCTGGCCAGGCCAGCCGGCCTGTCGTAGCGAATCGAATAGGCCCAATGTCCAGCATCCGAGAGCGCAACAAGGCGTTGATTCTGCGCGCCGCCAGCGAAGAGTTCGCCGAAAAGGGTTTCGCCGCCTGCAAAACCAGCGATATCGCCGACCGCGCAGGCCTGCCCAAGCCCAACGTCTACTACTACTTCAAGAGCAAGGAAAACCTCTATCGCGAGGTGCTGGAAAGTATTGTCGAACCCCTGCTCGAAGCCTCGGCACCTTTCAACCAGCCCGGCCATCCAGCTGACGTACTGCGCGCCTATATCCGCACCAAGATTCGTATCTCGCGCGAACATGCTGGGGCTTCCAAGGTCTTCGCCAGCGAGATCATGCACGGCGCGCCGCACCTGTCCGCCGAACGCACCGCGCAACTCAACGCCCAGGCCGCGCACAACATCGCCTGTATTCAGAGCTGGATCGACCAGGGATTGATGGCAAGGGTCGACCCCAACCATTTGCTCTTCAGCATCTGGGCCGCGACCCAGACCTACGCCGATTTCGACTGGCAGATATCAGCCGTGACAGGAAAAGCCAGACTGGACGACGCCGACTATGAAGCCGCCGCCGAGACCATCATCCGCATGGTCATTAAGGGCTGCGAGGTGCAGGAGCCGGCGTAGAGTGGATCATGGTGCACCGCGTCCACCGCACGGTGGCGCGGTGGATGTAGAAAGCGACATCCACCCTACGAAATCGGCACTTCCGCCGTACACCTCAATAAGCAGCCGTAAACACCGAGGCAGGACCCGGCGTAGGGTGGAAGACTGCGAAGCATCTTCCACGCGTCCGCATCGAGCCAAACCGAGTGCGTGAAAGGCTTCGACCATCCCAACTGCAGAACATCTGCCAGTCGGCGCTCAGTAACGAAAAACGCCAGCATCATGCTGGCGTTTTCGTTCAGCCTGCAAAAACCGGTCAGCTGCGCGCGCGCTCGGCGTCACGCAGCGCCTTAACCTGATCGTGATTGCGCTGCACACCCTGGAACTGGCGCTGGATCACCACGCGGATCTCCGCTGGCAGGTCCTTGTCGAGCGCCTTGCGGTAGCTCTTCAGTGCAACGTCTTCACCGCGCTCGCACTCGTTGAGGATGGCTTCGTCATCCTTTCCGGTAATCATCGATTTCAGATCGACCCAGCGCCGATGCAGATCGCCAGCCATGCTGCCGCTGGTTTCCGGGTCGCCGCCCAGCGAGCGCACCAGTTGCTGCAGTTCAGCCGCCGCGGTCGCGCAGTCTTGTGCGCGCTGGACCATGGTGGTTTTCAGCTGCGGGTTCTTGAGATCTTCGGCACATTCGCGAAAACCTTTCTCACCGTCCTTGCTGGTTTCGATGAGATCGTTAAGTACGGAAATCGTGTCTTGGGTATCCATGAATGGAGTCCTCTCAGGGCTTGATGAAAAGGCCGGATGAACACGGCCAACCTGATAAGTCGACTACGCCGCTTCGGCAAAGGTTCAGGCGATCTGCTCGACGGGGCGTCTGCCTAGAGAGGAAACGACAGGATAAAACGGGTGCCGGCGGCATCGCTTTCAACCCGGACTTCGCCGCCATGCAGCTGCATGATCGAACGCACGATAGCCAGCCCCAGCCCACCGGAATCACCCGGCTGCGCGCGTGAAGGATCGCAGCGATAGAAGCGGTCGAACAGCCGGGGCAAGTGTTCGACCGCTATTGCTTCGCCCTGGTTGGTCACGCAAACCATGACCCGGTTACCGATGCATTCACTGCTGACACTGACCGCTGTACCCGCCTCGCCATAGCGCAGGGCATTGGCAATCAGGTTGGCCAGCGCCCGGCGCAGCAGATCGGGATCGGCCTGCACGTTGCCGCTGGCGTTGTTCTGCAGCCGCATGTCGCGCTCTTCGGCAAGCCCCTCGAAATAGTCACCGAGTTGCTCCACTGCCTCGGCCAGGTCAATCGTTTGCAGCTTGACCGCTGCGCCCGCCTGCTCGTTCCGGGCGAGAAAGAGCATGTTATTGATCATCCGCGCCAACCGTTCGTATTCCTCCTGATTGGAGGCCAGCAGGCTCTGGTAGTCCTCCAGTGAACGAACCCGACGCAAGGTCTGCTGGGTCTGCCCCATTAAATTGCCAAGCGGAGTCCGCATTTCATGGGCAAGGTCTTCGGAGAAACGCGACAACTGGGCAAAACCGGCTTCCAGGCGCTCCAGCATCTGGTTCAGTGCATCGCTCAACGCCTGCAGCTCACTCAGCTCGGCAGCTTCGTCGATACGCAGATGCAGATGCTGGACGTCGATGGCCAGCGCACGCCGGGTTAACTGACGCACCGGCCTCAGACCGCGCTGGCTCACCAGCCAGCCCAGCAGAAACGCCAGCAGCGCACCGGCGCCCAGCGCCAGCCAGAGTTTCAAGCGGTAGGCGCCCAGCTGAAGCGGCCAACCTCAACACCCTGCCGGAACTGCTGCTGCTCGGCGGCGGCGTGCCGCTGAAGCTGGGTGATGAGGTCATCGGTGCAATCGGCGTGGCCGGCGCCGGCGGCGCGCAGACCGACGAAGCCTGCGCCATCGCAGCTATTGAACAACTGCTTCCTACAACCCACTGAAACCCACGGAGAAACCCATGAAAACTTTACGCAACCTGAGCGCAGGCGTGCTGCTGAGCGCCCTCTCCGGCCTGACCCTGGCCGCCGGCAACCCGTTGAGCGTGCATGTGCTGAATCTGGAAAACGGCCTGCCGTCGCCGGATGTCCAGGTCACCCTGGAGAAGCAGAACGGCAACCAATGGACCGCGCTGAATGAAGGCGTGACCAACGAGCAGGGCCGCATCACCGCGCTGTATCCGAAGGGCACGGACCTGGAGGCGGGTGTTTATCGCGTCACCTTCAAGACCGGTGACTGGTTTGCCGCCAATCAGGGCGAAACCTTCTTCCCTGAAGTGCCGGTGATATTCCAGGCTGACGGCGAAGTGGAGCACTACCACATCCCGCTGTTGCTCAGCCCCTACGGCTTTTCGACCTACCGCGGCAACTAAGCCACCTCAGCGCACCTCCCAATAACCGGGTGCGTTGTAAACCGCTTTCAGGTAGTCGATGAAGAAGCGCACCTTGGCCGGCAGGTAACGCTGCTGCGGATAGACCGCCTGAATGTCGTAGGCCGGCAGCGCATATTCATCGAGCACGGTCACCAGCTCGCCGCGCTTGAGTTCGGCCTGGATTTCCCAGGTTGAGCGCCAGCCGATGCCCAGGCCCTGTTTGACCCAGTCGAACAGCAGCTCGCCATCGTTGCAGTCGAGGTTGCCGTCTACCCGTACAGCCACCTGTTTGCCGTCGCGCAGGAAGGTCCAGCCGCGCTGTTGGCCGCCCTGCAGGTTGAAGGCGAGGCAATTGTGCCGCGTCAAATCTTCCAGCACGCGGGGCACGCCTTGACGCTCAAAGTAATCCGGCGCACCGCACACCACTCGGCGATTGGGGAACAGCTTGACCGCCACATAGTTGGGGTCGGTCACTTCACCAATGCGGATGCCCATGTCGTAACCATGGCGCACCAAGTCGACCACGCTGTCGGTGAAGTTGAAGGACAGCTGCAGATCGGGGAAGCGCGCCTGAAAAGCCGGCGCGTGCGGACCAATATGCCGGCGACCGAATGCCGCCGGCGCCGAAATCACCAGATGGCCGCGCACCGAGGTGCGGTCCTTGGCGATGCTGGCATCGGCCTCGTCGAAATCCTTGAGCAACCCGCGCGCGCGCTCCAGGTACTGCTCGCCCAGGTCGGTCAGCGCCAGCCCACGTGTGGAGCGGTGCATCAGCTTGACGCCCAGGTGACGCTCCAGCGCATCGAGCCGGCGCCCCATCACTACCGGCGTTACACCTTCCTTCAATGCGGCGGCGGCAAAGCTGCCCGCTTCAGCGACTAAAACAAAGCTATGTACGGCTGTATAGCGGTCCATTCGATACTCCTGATATCGACAGAACTGAAGTTTCTACTAATTCCCCCTTTCATTCCAGCCCTGCATGCTTAGGCCACGTATAAAAACTATCGAACAACAAAAGAGCCACGATCTTGCGAGCTAGAAACCTGCAAGGCGAAAGCAGGCGAGGAAGCGGAGTTTGCTGATGCAAATGAGCATTACTCACTTCGTTCGCCCTTCGGGCCGCGCTGAAGCGCGTTATCCGCAAGCGGCTTTCCGAGCCTGGTTTTAACGCAGCAGGGCCGACGCGCAGCAGATCGTGAACAAAATTCTAAGAGTCAGGAGGAACGACCCATGGCCCGAATGAGAGCAATCGATGCCGCCGTCGCGGTAATGCGCAAGGAAGGTATCGACACCGCCTTCGGCATCCCCGGTGCCGCGATCAACCCGCTGTACTCAGCCCTGCGTGAAGACGGCGGTATTCGCCATATTCTGGCTCGCCACGTCGAAGGCGCCTCGCATATGGCCGAGGGCTACACCCGCACCAAAGCCGGCAACATCGGCGTGTGCATCGGCACCTCTGGCCCAGCTGGTACCGACATGATCACCGGCCTTTACTCCGCCTGGGCCGATTCCATCCCGATTCTCTGCATTACCGGCCAGGCGCCGCGTGCGCGGTTGTACAAGGAAGATTTCCAGGCCGTGGATATCGAGTCCATCGCCAAGCCGGTGACCAAATGGGCCGTGACCGTGCGCGAACCGGCATTGGTGCCGCGCGTTTTCCAACAGGCCTTCCACGTGATGCGCTCCGGTCGCCCTGGCCCGGTCTTGATCGACCTGCCGTTCGACGTGCAAATGGGTGAGATCGAATTCGATATCGACACCTACGAGCCGCTCTCCGTCTATAAGCCGACCGCGAGCCGCAAGCAGATCGAGAAAGCCATCGACATGCTCTGCGCATCCGAGCGCCCGCTGATCGTCGCCGGTGGTGGCATCTACAACGCTGGCGCTGAAGAATTGCTGGTTGAGTTCGCCGAGACCGTTGGCGTACCGGTGATCCCGACGCTGATGGGCTGGGGCTCAATCCCCGATGACCATCCGCTGATGGCCGGCATGTGCGGCTTGCAGACCAGCCATCGCTACGGCAACGCCAACATGCTGGCTTCGGACTTCGTGCTCGGCATCGGCAACCGCTGGGCCAACCGCCACACCGGCTCGGTCGAGGTCTACACCAAGGACCGCAAATTCGTACACGTGGATATCGAACCGACCCAGATTGGCCGGGTGTTCTCGCCGGACTTCGGCATCACCTCCGACGCCGGCGCCGCGCTGAAGCTGTTCGTCGAAGTCGCCAGGGAACGCAAGGCCGCCGGCAAACTGCCGGATCGCAACGCCTGGGCCGCCGACTGCCAGGAGCGCAAGCGCACGATGCTGCGCAAGACCCACTTCGACAGCGTGCCGATGAAGCCGCAGCGCGTGTACCAGTGCATGAACAATGCCTTCGGCAAGGACACCTGCTACGTCAGCACCATCGGCCTGTCGCAGATCGCCGCCGCGCAGTTCCTGCACGTCTACCAGCCGCGCCACTGGATCAACTGCGGCCAGGCCGGCCCGCTCGGCTGGACCATTCCGGCAGCGCTGGGCGTGGTCGCGGCGGACCCGACCCGCAAAGTAGTGGCGCTTTCGGGCGACTACGATTTCCAGTTCATGATCGAGGAGCTGGCGGTGGGTGCGCAGTTCAAGCTGCCCTACATCCACATCCTGGTGAACAACGCCTACCTGGGCCTGATTCGCCAGTCGCAGCGCGGTTTCGAGATGGATTACTGCGTGCAGCTGGGCTTCGAGAACATCAATGCCGACCAGAGCGGCATGGAAGGTTACGGCGTCGACCACGTCGCGGTCGTCGAAGGTCTGGGCTGCAAGGCGATCCGCGTGTTCAAGCAGGAAGACCTGCGCCCGGCCATCGAACAGGCCAAGGCCTGGATGGCCGAGCATCAGGTGCCGGTGGTGATCGAAGTGATCCTGGAGCGTGTGACCAACATCGCCATGGGCACCGAGATCGACGCCATCAACGAGTTCGAGGAACTGGCCAACGGTCGCGAAGATGCACCGACGGCGGTCGCGCTGCTGGATTGAGGCAACCGTAACCAAACGCGTGGAAGACGCTTCGCGCGTCTTCCACGGGGCGGCCTCCCGTCCTACATACCAACCACCAGATTGGCACCGAAGTGAACGTAGGGTGGATATCGCGAAGCATATCCACCGCAACGCTACACCGCAGCACCGCAGCACCCGTAGGGTGGATGTCGCGCAGCACATCCACCGGAATGATCCCTACAGATCACAAGGAGTAACCCATGCCACGTTTTGCCGCCAACCTCTCCATGCTCTTCACCGAGCTGGACTTCATGGACCGTTTCGCCGCCGCAGCCAAGGCCGGCTTCAGCGGTGTCGAGTACCTGTTCCCCTACGACTTCTCCGCCGAAGAGATCAAAGCCCAGCTCGACGCCAACAACCTGACCCAGGTGTTGTTCAACCTGCCGGCCGGTGACTGGGCCGGTGGCGACCGTGGCATCGCCTGCGATCCGGAGCGCGTCGAGGAATTCCGTGCCGGGGTCGACAAGGCCATCGAATACGCCAAGGTGCTGGGCAATACCCAGGTCAACTGCCTGGCCGGCATCGCCCCCAAGGGCGCTGACATTGGCAAGCTGGAGATGACCCTTATCGAGAACCTGCGCTACGCGGCGAAGAAGCTCGAAGAGGCCGGCATCCGCCTGGTCATGGAAATGATCAACACCCGCGACATCCCGCGTTTCTTCCTCAACAACACCTCGCAAGCACTGGAGATTCGCGACAAGGTCGGCAGCACCAACCTGTATCTGCAATACGACATCTATCACATGCAGATCATGGAAGGTGACCTGGCCCGCACCATGGAAAACAACCTGGCGGTGATCAACCACGTGCAACTGGCGGACAACCCAGGCCGCAACGAGCCGGGCACCGGCGAGATCAACTACCGTTTCCTGTTCGAGCACCTGGACCACATCGGCTATCAGGGCTGGATCGGCTGCGAATACAAGCCAGCCACCACTACCGAAGCCGGCCTTGGCTGGATGAAGGCGCATAACGCGATCTGAACCGACGCGAACCAGACGAATTAAGAGGAGAAAAGAACATGGCTAAAATCGGATTTATCGGCACCGGCATCATGGGCCTGCCCATGGCTCAGAACCTGCAGAAAGCCGGTCACGAACTCTTCCTGTCCGAGCACCACGACAAGGCGCCGGCCGTACTGGTAGAGGCCGGCGCAGTCGCCCTGGCTACGCCCAAGGACGTGGCTCAGGAAGCCGAATTCATCATCGTCATGGTGCCGGATACCCCTCAGGTCGAAGACGTGCTGTTCCGCGAGAACGGCATCGCTGAAGGCGTCGGCGCGAACAAGATCGTGATCGACATGAGCTCGATCTCGCCTTCCGCCACCAAGCAGTTCGCCGAGAAGATCAACGCCACTGGCGCGCAGTACCTCGATGCCCCGGTTTCCGGCGGTGAAGTCGGCGCCAAGGCCGGCAGCCTGTCGATCATGGTCGGCGGCAGCGAAGAGAGCTTCGCCCGCGCCCTGCCGTTGTTCGAGGTAATGGGCAAGAACATCACCCGCGTCGGCGGCAATGGTGACGGCCAGACCGCCAAGGTCGCCAACCAGATCATCGTCGCACTGAACATTCAGGCAGTGGCCGAAGCCCTGCTGTTCGCCGCGAAGAACGGCGCCGACCCAGCCAAGGTGCGTGAAGCGTTGATGGGCGGCTTTGCCGGTTCGAAGATCCTCGAAGTGCACGGTGAGCGCATGATCAAGGGCACCTTCGATCCGGGCTTCCGCATCAACCTGCACCAGAAGGACCTCAACCTGGCCCTGACCGGTGCCCGCGAGCTGGGCCTGAACCTGCCCAACACCGCCAATGCGCAGCAGGTATTCAGCACCTGCGCGTCGATTGGCGGCAGCGGCTGGGACCATTCGGCACTGATCAAGGGTCTGGAACACATGTCCAACTTCTCGATCCGCAAGAAGTAAAAGCTTCGAGCCAGCTGGCTGAACCTAGCCTGCGGTAGCCACCTTCACGGGACAGACAGACAAATCGGGTGGTGGCTCACCGCAACGCCAGGCGCCAGCAACGCTCAAAGGGTTGACCGCGAGACAGGCAGAACTGGAATCATCACGTCCCCCACGACTTGGGTTCTGCATATCTGGCGGTTCAACCGCCGTCTTCGGGCGGCGCCCCTTTCGACCCGTCCGGCAGAAGGAGTCACGGCCCGATTGCCGGGCAGGTCGATTCCAGACCTTAGCGCTTGCGCCAGCGAGAATTAAGGTCTGGAATCGGCGCCATTCCTCATACAAGGAGCCTCACATGATCCGCGACCCCGAATCCCTGTTGCGCGAACTGTTCACCGCCGCCATCGATGCCGCCCATCCGCGCCAGGTGCTGGTCGATCATCTACCCGCCGACCGCAGTGGCCGTGCCATCGTCATTGGTGCGGGCAAGGCAGCGGCAGCCATGGCCAAGGCCATCGAAGCAGCATGGGAAGGCGAGATTTCCGGGCTGGTGGTCACGCGCTACGGTCACGGTGCCGACTGCCGCAAGATCGAAGTGGTGGAAGCTGCGCACCCGGTGCCGGACGATGCCGGCGAGCGTGTCGCCCGCCGCGTACTGGAAATGGTGAGCAACCTCAATGAAAGCGATCGGGTGATTTTCCTGCTGTCCGGCGGCGGATCCTCCCTGCTGGCGCTGCCGGCCGAAGGCATCAGCCTAGCGGACAAGCAGGCGATCAACAAGGCGTTGCTGCGCTCCGGTGCCCACATCGGCGAGATGAACTGCGTACGCAAACACCTTTCCGCGATCAAGGGCGGTCGCCTGGCCAAGGCCTGCTGGCCTGCCAGCGTCTACACCTATGCCATTTCGGACGTGCCCGGCGATGAAGCGACGGTGATCGCCTCCGGCCCGACCGTGGCGGACCCTACCACCAGTGCCCAGGCCCTGGAAATTCTCGCTCGCTACAACATCGATATCCCGACCAACGTACGCCAGTGGCTGGAAGACCCGCGCTCGGAAACCGTGAAGGCGGACGATCCCTGCCTGTCACGCAGCCATTTCCAACTGATTGCCAAGCCCCAGCAGTCGCTGGAAGCGGCGGCAGTCAAGGCCCGCGCCGCCGGCATACCGGCGCTGATCCTCGGCGATCTGGAAGGCGAAGCGCGGGAAGTGGCCAAGGTGCTTGCCGGCATCACCCGTCAGGTGGCGCTGCATGGCCAGCCATTACCGGCGCCCTGCGTGCTCATTTCCGGCGGCGAAACCACGGTGACGGTGCGCGGCAATGGTCGCGGCGGGCGCAACGCCGAATTCCTGCTGAGCCTGACCGAAAATCTCAAGGGCCTGCCCGGCGTCTATGCCCTGGCTGGAGACACCGACGGCATTGACGGTTCGGAAGACAATGCCGGCGCGCTGATGACCCCGGACAGCTACGCCCGCGCCGAATCACTGGGCCTGAGCGCCGCCGACGAACTCGCCAACAACAATGGCTACGGCTATTTCCAGGCGCTCGATGCGCTGCTGATGACTGGCCCGACACGCACCAACGTCAACGACTTCCGCGCGATTCTGATAGTGCCGCCAACTGCCTGACACACGACCTAACGACCGATAATTTGCCAACAGAGGCTGCCATGACACCCGACAAGAAGGTCAAGATTCTCGCCACTCTGGGACCCGCCACCCGCAGCATCGACGACGTGCGCGCGCTGGTGGAGGCCGGGGTGAACCTGTTTCGCCTCAACTTCAGCCACGGCGAGCATGCCGATCACGCCGAGCGCTTTGCCTGGATTCGCGAAGTCGAGCGCCAGCTCAACCAGCCCATCGGCATCCTCATGGATCTGCAGGGGCCGAAGCTGCGCGTTGGGCGTTTCGCCGACGGCAAGGTGCAGCTGGTGCGCGGACAGACCCTGCGCCTGGATCTGGACCCGGCACCGGGTGACAGTACGCGGGTCAACCTGCCGCACCCGGAAATCATCGACGCACTGCAACCGGGCATGAGCCTGCTGGTGGATGACGGACGCCTGCACCTGACAGTGATCGACAAGCAGGCCGACGCCATAGAAACGCGCGTAGTGGCTGGCGGCGAGTTGTCCGACCGCAAAGGCGTCAACGTGCCCGAGGCCGTGCTGGAACTGAGTCCGCTGACCGAGAAGGACCGCCGCGACCTGAGCTTCGGCCTGGAACTGGGCGTGGACTGGGTAGCGCTGTCATTCGTGCAGCGCCCGCAGGACATCCACGAAGCACGCGAGCTGATCGGCGACCGCGCCTTCCTGATGGCCAAGATCGAGAAACCGTCCGCCGTGCAGCACCTGCGCGAAATCGCCCGTCTGTGCGACGCGATCATGGTCGCCCGTGGCGACCTGGGCGTTGAAGTGCCGGCGGAAAACGTGCCGCGCATTCAAAAGAACATCGTCCGCACCTGCCGTCAGCTGGGGCGTCCTGTGGTCGTGGCGACACAGATGCTCGAATCCATGCGTTTCTCCCCTGCCCCGACCCGCGCCGAAGTCACCGACGTGGCCAACGCCGTGGCCGAAGGTGCGGACGCGGTGATGCTTTCGGCGGAAACCGCATCGGGTGACTACCCGCTCGAAGCGGTGAGCATGATGAGCAAGATCATCCGCCAGGTCGAAAGCGGCCCGGATTTTCAGGCCCAGCTCGACGTGAACCGTCCGAGCGCCGAGGCGACCCTGTCCGATGCGATCAGCTGCGCGATCCGCCGGATCAGCGGGATCTTGCCGGTGGCCGTACTGGTCAACTACACCGAATCCGGACGTTCCAGCCTGCGTGCTTCGCGCGAGCGTCCGAGCGCGCCGATTCTCAGCCTGACGCCGAGCATCGCCACGGCACGCAAGCTGACGGTGGCCTGGGGCGTCTACTCGGTACTCGATGCGCCGATGCGCGACATGGAGCAGGTCTGCGCCAACGCGCTGGAGCTGGCCCGCGCGCAGGGAATGGCCAGCACTGGCGACACCGTCATAGTGACCGCCGGCGTACCGCTGGGCCAGCCGGGAAGCACCAATTCGCTACGCATCGAAACGCTGAACTGAGACCCCATCGGGCGCTCCGGCGAGCATCCATGACGGCGAGCTTCGGCTCGCCGTTCCTCGTTTACCCGACCCATCTCGCGTTCTGAAACGCAGCCACTCCACCTCTTGCTACAGCCGTACATGCCCACTCTTGAGCCATCACGTCATACCCTTGCCGTTCTGAACGGCTTCAGCCAGGTATTCCTGCAGGCACACCCTGGCTGTGGGCTGCTCGTCCTGCTTGCCATTGCCCTGCATGACCCCGCTCTGCTGATTGGGGCCACGGTTGGCGCGCTGGTTGGCACCTTCAGCGCTGTCGCGCTGGGTTATCGCACCCCCGATATCGACATCGGGCTGTACGGCTACAACGGGATTTTGCTGGGCTTGCTGCTGGTGCTGCTGCTGGAGCTGTCGGCGCTCACGCTTGGGCTGATAGCCCTCAGCTCGCTGATGGCCAATCTGCTGCAGGTGCATCTGCTGACCGCCATGCGCGAACGCAACTGGCTGTCAGGCTTTACCTTGCCCTTCGTCCTCTTCGGCTGGCTCGCTCTGATGCTGGCCGGGGCGCTCGACCTGGTCACACAGGCACGGCTGGATGCACCGCTGACGCCGGATGCTCCGGGGCTGCTCCTGGCAGTCGCATCCGGTATCGGGCAAATAATATTCCTCGGCCAACCACTGACTGGGCTGATAGTACTGCTGGCCGTAGGGCTGGCTGACCGCAGGGCCGCTGTCTGGATGCTGTGCGGCTCGGTCGTCGGAATGGTCATAAGCATGACAATAGGCGCTCCGGAACAGCAGGTACTGGCCGGATTGGCCGGCTACAACCCGGCACTCGCTGCACTGGCCGTCAGCCAGGTGCAGCGCTCGCTGGCGGCCCCTCTGTTGGCGATCATCGCTGCAGCGCTGCTCAGGCTGGTATTCGACCAGCTGGGCCTGCCGCCACTGACCATGCCTTTCATCATGGCCTGCTGGCTGGTAGCGCTGGGTGCGCGCTGGCGATCCAGCAGAACTGAACGCGCCTAACCCTGGGTCGCACGGGGATCCTGATCGTGCGGATAGCAACGCTCTTCCTCGACCTCTCCCTTCTCGTTGTGAATCATCACCGAGGCAGTGCGGAGCTTCATGTAATCCCGAGTCTCGTTGAGGATTTCTTCCCTGGTCAGGGTCTCGATCAGGGCGCGCCTATCGCCCTGCTCACGCAATACCCAGCGATCAACTTCGTGTGTGATCTGGTAGTTCCCCATAATTGCCCTCCAATGCCGAATCAAGAGTAGGTCCTGGAGTGACCGACAGCTCCGCAGCTCGCTGCATCCTGTTATAAACGGGCGCAACAGTGACGGTAAATATCACCCCAAAAGGTTATTAGGACCCTGAAAGTCAGGGTCCTAATAACCTGACAACTTTCCACGCCCTTGATTTCAGTCAATTACAGGCTGGAACGATTATTGAAGGGAATGGAGCAGCCTGTCCGCAGGCTCGCCTGCTGCGAGCCACACCAGAGACGGCCCTATAACGAACGGAGTGATCCATGCTTTGCGCTGAACAACGTGCCCTGATCAAAGCCACCGTACCCCTGCTGGAAAGCGGTGGCGAAGCCCTGACAACTCACTTCTATCGCCTGATGCTGGCCGAACATCCTGAGGTTCGCCCGCTTTTCAACCAGGCTCACCAAGCCAGTGGCGACCAGCCACGCGCGCTGGCCAATGGCGTGCTGATGTACGCCAAGCATATTGACCAGCTGGAGCAGCTTGGCGGGCTGGTATCGAAAATCGTCAACAAGCATGTCGCCCTGCAAGTACTGCCGGAGCATTACCCTATTGTCGGCTCCTGCCTGCTGCGCGCCATCCGCGAAGTGCTCGGCAGCAAAATCGCCACCGACGAAGTGATCGCCGCCTGGGCTGTGGCCTATCAGCAACTGGCCGATATTCTCATCGGCACCGAAGAGCAGATCTACAGCAGTGCCGCTGATGCGCCGGGCGGCTGGCGTGGCGCACGAACGTTCCGCATCGCCCGCAAGGTGGTCGAGAGCGACGAGATCACCTCCTTCTACCTGCAACCCGAAGACGACGGCCCGCTGCTGGCCCACAAACCAGGCCAGTACATCGGTCTGCGCCTGCATATTGGTGGCGAGGAAGTGCGCCGCAACTACTCCCTGTCCGCCGCCAGCAATGGCCGCGAATACCGTATCAGCGTGAAGCGCGAGGATGGCGGCTTGGCGTCCAATACGCTGCATGCCATGCCCGAGGGCGAAAACCTGGAGCTGTTTGCACCCGCCGGTGATTTCATTCTGGAGCCAAGCGACAAGCCGCTGGTACTCATCAGCGGTGGCGTCGGCATCACCCCGACTCTGGCAATGCTTGAAGAAGCACTGCAGACCTCACGCCCGGTGCACTTCATCCACTGCGCGCGCAATGCCGGCGCACATGCATTCCGCGAGCTGGTAGATGGGCTGGCCGAGCGTCATGTACAGCTCAAGCGTTTCTACTGCTACGACGAGCACGAAGGTGAACATGCCCAGCCGGACGCCGTGGGTCTGATGACAGCCGAACGCCTGGACAGCTGGCTGCCGGACAACAGGGACCTGGATGCTTATTTCCTCGGCCCCAAAGCCTTTATGGTGGCAATCCGGCGCCAGCTGCAGGGTCTAGGTGTTCCAGAGCATCAGCTGCGTCACGAGTTCTTTGGACCGGCCTCGGCACTGCAATAAATCGACGCGAGCCTGTGCTGAGCAGGCTCGCATCCATATAAACAAAATGCATTAAACAAACAACCACTACTTATAACGAAGTACCGTTTCGCTGCGCCTTCATTTCGCCATAGTCTTACTGTTTTCATTGAAAACCATTCGTCTGCCACCTGCCTTTAAAGGGAAACTCCTTGCACCCACCCGACTCTGAATCCCTGAAGGCTGATGACGTTATTCAGCCCGCACGATTCTCTATTCCCTTTCAGGAGAAATGAAGATGACCAACAAGAATCCCGGAAACTTTGCTAACGACCGCGAAAAAGCCTCCGAAGCCGGCAAGAAAGGCGGGCAGAACAGCGGCGGCAATTTCGCCAATGATCGCGAAAAGGCCTCAGAAGCCGGACGCAAGGGCGGTCAAAACAGCCACGGCGGTGGTCGCAGCAGCAATAGCTGACGCAAAAAAAAGAGGGCAAGGATAAATTTCCTTGCCCTCTTTTTATTTGTCAGAATTTTCATCTACATGCCAAGTGAAGACCAAAACTTTAATCGCTTCTTATACTAGACACTGACTCTTTACGCCTTGAAAACCCTAAATAATCAAAGCGCAAGCTAATGGACGAAGCATTATCAGATCATTAGTTCTTTCTGAAACTTTCAAAATGCTCCAACTGCACCTCACTGAGCCCAACCAGCACTGAGCTATCCTCTATTCTTTCGTGCTTTTTCGCACCTGGATCTGATTCACTGATCGCTCCGCTACAAAGCCGGTTTCGACCGCTCGCCTTGGCTTGGTACATGCGTTTGTCGGCCTGCTCAAGGAGCTGCTGTCCGCTTTCGGGTCTATCTGCACAACGTTCTGCCAGACCAATGCTGGCTGTAAGCGGCAAACCATCCGGGCGCAATCCGAAGCCTTTTTGAACCATCCGACCAAGCGCCAGGCGCGCCTGCTCAATATCGGTGTCAGGCATGATCACCACGAACTCTTCGCCGCCCCAGCGCACCAGACTGTCAGTACTGCGCAGGTTGGTCAGAAGATGTCGGGTGCAATCACGCAGCACCTGATCACCGGCATCGTGACCGAAGGTATCGTTGATCGACTTGAAGTGATCGAGATCGACGAAAGCCACAGCCAGGCCGCTGTCGTGACGTCGCGCGGTATCCCACTGCAGCTGCATGATTTCCTGGCCGCTGCCACGCGAGAAAACCCCTGTCAGCGGGTCGCGAATGGCCTGGCGCACCAGCGCAATCATGAACGCTAACTGGCTCAGACTTGCCAGGGCCGTAACGCCGGCAATGAGGATCAGCAGCCAGAAGGCACCCGCGAACGAAGGCCAGTTCAAGGTCGACCAGCTCAGATAGCCCGCCAGGGCCTGGGCCAGCAAAAGAATGAAGGCCAGCACCAGGTTTTCCACCAGAGTCAGCGGGAATATCGCCAGACCAGCCATCAGCACGAAAGGCAGAAATGCATAACCCGTGGCCACCACGGCAGAAAACTGGGTCAGCTGATACCCGCCCAGCAGGGTATGCGACGCGATATAGAACACCGTGGGGATCGCAAACAGAATGGCAATCGCCCGGTAGGCATCGAAGAGGTTACCGCTGGGTCGATAGAACAGCAGCAGGCAGGCAAAAGCCCCACAGGCAAGCAGACGAAATGCCGCCAGCCCCAGCCATAACGGATAGCTGAACACCATGAGGTCAATGATGCCCCACACCGGTGTCAGCACAGCGAAGAGAAAGGCGAACAGACGGACGCGATTGACGATCAGTGTCGCGCGGCGCTGCGTCAGCAGCATCGAGTGGCGATGCGGAATCAACAGCTGCTTGAGCTCGTTGGGCTTGAGCTCACTGGGCAGCAATGTAGCCAAACGACTTAAAAGAAGATCAATCAACGACGGCATTTTTTATTGTCACCCGGGCGGGATGGTTGGCGGACTTTTCAGCCTTGTGTCAGTCGCGCTGAATAGTAGCATTCTGACACCAGTTCATTTCATTGACTGAGCGCAACCATCCGTATCATCTGATTCACTGGATTAGCCGATAAACGGCTCGAATCCCCCTACCCTTAATAGGGCTAAGCCAGTGTTAACGACTGCCATCCATATTTCAGAAGCAGCTCGTCCTGATGATTTGTAACCAATAAATTCATAGCCTGTTAACGACGGTCGATCTGCTCCTGCAAATTGGCGATCTGGCTTTGCAGTGTGTTGAAGCTGCGCGTCATCTGTGCCCGGAACGAATCGAACTCGGCGGTTTGCACGCCCGGCGCGGTGGCGGGACGATTATCCAGTTCGCTACGCAGAACCAGCACATCCTGCTCCAGCCGGCTGATGGCTTGAGCGGGATCGCTCTGGCGCTGCAGAGCGGCAATTTCCTTGTTGATACCCTCGATGCGAGCGGGCACTTTGCCCAGACCGTCGAGCGAACCTTTCAAGCCCTTAAGTTCGCCACTCAAGCTGGCTTGCTGGCTGTTCAGCCCGTCAAGAGTCTGCGTGAACGTGGCCACCGCCGCCTGTTGTTTGCGCATTTCGACCGCCACCGCCTCGACACGCCCGGCCTGCTCTTCCAGACGCTGATCATGATTACCCTGCCTGCCCACCAGGCTTTGCTGCTGCGTGGTGATGGCGCGCTGCTGCTCCAGCAACTCGATGGCCTGCTTCTCAAGCTGCTTGATGCGCAACTTCAACGCTTCGCCTTCGGTGGTGACATTGGACTCGGTGGCCACCATCTTTCCGGAAATATCCTGCAGTCGGCCCGCCGCATCTTCACTGATGCGCGCAAAACTCTCCTGAGTAGCCACCAGTTGCGTCTCCAGCCGCTCGAGCTGTCCCTTACCCCACCAGCTCAGTGCCAGCACCGCGCCGAAAAGCAGCACAACCATTATCCATAACGGCGCGACGCTGGCGCTGCGGCGTTTCTGGCGTGTTCGCTCATGTTCCAGACCGCTCTCGGCTGGCTTGTGCAGAGGTTCGAACTCCGGCTCCGGATAGGGCTTGTCCCTGTCGGCGGTCAGGCTGGGGACATGGTCCAGTTCGTCGTGGGCATCGTTGCGCATGGGATACCTTTGAGGGCGCGTAGCAAAAGACAGCGCGCAGTATAACGATTTAAGCGATAGCGCTTCAGAGCGCACCATGATCAGGCAGGTTCGCGGCATTCGACCCAAGCTCGTGCGGCGACCAGCCCCAGGCCGCCCCGTCACTGCGTCGCGGTTTTCGCTCAAAGCGAGACATGGCGGGGCTTGCATCGTCCAGTACGCAGATTGGTACGCCTGTTGCTTTGACACTCGCGGCAGCCTGGATAGCATCACCGACAGGGATGTCGGGCCTGAACAACGCCTCAGAGGAGCGGATCAACATGGAGTTCAACAAGGCTGTACTTGACTGCATGCGAACCCTGCGTCGCCGGCTTCGCGAAGAACAGCATCTTGATATCCGCCTCAGTCAGCCTGACGCCATTTCGGCCATGCTGGCAGCCTGCCTATGTTCCGCCGACGAACTGACCCGGGAGCTTGGCAAGCAATTGGCTGCATACAGTGAGCAACCGTCCCCAGTACCCCGCACGCCAGCCTCACCGACCGGCGAAACTCGTCAGGCCTCGATACGCATCTATCGCGGCCAGCGGGTCATGTCCTGAGCCGCCTCAGACAACCAGCCACTCAGGAGCAGCGCGGGTAAGTTGCCGGGTAAGTTCGGCAAGCAACTCACCTCCGTTGCGCCAGTGATGCCAGTAAAGCGGCACATCTATGGGCTGGCCATGAAACACATCCACCAGCGCCCCACTTGCCAATTCGGCGCGCACCTGCAACTCGGGCACCAGGCCCCAACCAAGATCGCTTTGCAGCAGACGCACAAAGCCTTCGGATGAAGGGCAGAGGTGGTGACTGAAGGCTCCGTTCAGGCCGAGCGCAGCCAGATAGCGATGCTGCAGCTGATCATCCGGACCGAAGACGATTGCCGGGACGTGCAGCAGTGCCTCCACCGGCACATTGCCGCTCAGGTGACGCTCGATAAATGCCGGGCTGGCGAGGGCTCGATAGCGCATCGCACCGAGAAACTGGCTGCGCGCACCCGCCAGGGGCCGCTCCACGGCGCACACGCAGGCGGCCACCTCACCGACACGCATGCGCTTGAGACCCACTGCCTGATCTTCCAGTACATGGTCGAGCACCACCCCGTGCGAGGCGCAGAATGGCGCCACCGCTGGCGCCCACCAGGTGGCAAGGCTGTCCGCATTGAGCGCAATGCGCAGCCGCTCGGGCAAACGATTGGCGTCCATTTCCGGCACCTGTGCCTGAAGGTCACGTTCCAGCAATCTCACCTGCTGCACATGATTGAGCAGCCGTCGGCCAACTTCGGTCGGCTGCGGCGGCGCCGCACGCAGCAGGACTGGCTGGCCCAACCGCGCCTCCAGCAGTTTGATCCGCTGGGATACGGCTGATTGCGATAACCCCAGCGCTTGGGCAGCCCGCTCGAATCCTGCCTGCTCGACTACCGCAGCCAAGGCCGCCAGCAACTTGTAATCAAGCATCGATTTTCCTTATGCATCATTATCAAATTTCGTTTTTCTTATACGCTTCGGATGCCGAAACTGCCAACCTTCCTTTGGCACAAACGGGTACAGGCCATGTGGCAGAGTTATTTCAATGGATTGCTGGTGACGGAAGGCCTGATCATCGCCATCGGCGCGCAGAATGCCTTTGTCCTTGCCCAGAGCCTGCGCCGCGAACATCACCTGCCGGTCGCTGCGCTGTGCATCCTGTGCGACATTCTATTGGTGGCGGTCGGCGTTTTCGGCCTGGCGGCAGTACTGGCAGCCAATCCCCTGCTGCTGGCAATCACCCGCTGGGGTGGCGTGGCCTTCCTGACCTTCTACGGCGTCATCGCCCTGCGCCGCGCTGCGAGACCGCAGGCGCTGCGCGAAAATACGCCAAGCAACCCACGTTCGCTGCGCAGCGTGCTGCTCGCGGCGCTGGCCGTTACGCTGCTCAACCCGCATGTCTATCTCGATACGGTCCTGCTGATCGGCTCGGTCGGCGCCCAGCAGCCAGAACCCGGCGCCTATACCCTGGGCGCAGCCAGCGCATCGACGCTGTGGTTCCTGCTACTGGCGCTTGGAGGTGCATGGCTGGCTCCATGGCTGGCGCGCCCCCTTACCTGGCGCCTGATCGACCTTGGCGTCGCAGGCATGATGTTCGCCATTGCCACACAACTGATCCTCACTGCCTGAGGAACAGCAGACTTTTCTCGTGGTCCACGCAGAGGGCTCACACCCGCAACCCCCTGGGCATTGCATGAATTACAGGCTCTGGCGCCTGCTTTCCCACACGGTTGCCGCGTGGTTTTGCCGCAGGGCGGGTGCTATGATCCTTGATTCGCGGGCATGCAGCTGAATACTTCAGCCCGCCACACGGCCGCCCGTGAACGGCCAAGAGATTACCCACGCATGGAGCCAGCAAGGGGAAGAACAGATTCAGACGGACGGCCAGCCTTACAGTTTCGCCGTTTTCCGCCGCGCGCTGGCATCAGCGCAGACTGTCGCCCCTCAATCTGGCCGCATGCATTCTCGACACCTGATCAGGAGATACATCATGGCTTTCGAATTGCCGCCGCTTCCGTTTGAAAAGAATGCCCTCGAACCGCACATTTCCGCCGAGACGTTCGAGTACCACCACGGCAAGCACCATCAGGCTTACGTGACCAACCTGAACAACCTGGTTCCAGGCACCGAGTTCGAAGGCAAGGACCTGGAAACCATCATCAAGACCTCTTCCGGTGGCATCTTCAACAACGCCGCTCAGGTCTGGAACCACACCTTCTTCTGGAACTGCCTGGCGCCGAACGCCGGTGGTCAGCCGACCGGCGCCCTGGCCGATGCCATCAACGCCTCCTTCGGCTCCTTCGACAAGTTCAAGGAAGAGTTCACCAAGACCGCCATCGGCACCTTCGGCTCCGGCTGGGCCTGGCTGGTGAAGAAGTCCGACGGCAGCGTCGGCCTGGCCAGCACCATCGGTGCCGGCAACCCGATGACTGCCGGCGACAAGCCGCTGCTGACCTGCGACGTCTGGGAGCACGCCTACTACATCGACTACCGCAATGCCCGTCCGAAGTTCGTCGAGGCGTTCTGGAACGTCGTCAACTGGGACTTCGTCGCGAAGAACTTCGCCGACTGAAGCCCCATGCCTGCCACGGGGAGTCGGCCTGGCAGGCCGTTGAAAAATGTAGCCGAGGCAGGCAAGACAAGGCGCAACGACCAACGGGAGTAACAGCCAAAAGCTGGCCCGAAGGGCGAGCGTAGCGAGTCAAAACAGGCGAGGAAGCGGAGCTTAGTGGCCTAAGTGAGCATTACTCACTCCGTTCGCCCTTCGGGCCGCGCTGAAGCGCGTTAGCCGCAAGCGGCTTTCCGAGCCTGTTTTTAACGCCGTATTGCCAACGCAGGTAGTTTTTCAACAGCCTGCTGGCCATCCCTCGTGACGCACGCACCGGAATGCCCGCCTCCTTGTGAGTCGGGCATTTTTCGTTTCTGGTACTCGTACGGAGTCTACTTCCATGTCCAAAACCGCACTCGTCATTGGCGCCTCCCGCGGCCTCGGCCTCGGGCTGGTCAAACAACTGCACGGCGAAGGCTGGCAGGTGATCGCCACGGTCCGCGACCCACAACGCGCCGAGGCGCTCGCCGCTCTGGCTGATGTTCGTCTCGAAATACTGGATATCGACGATGTGGCAAGCGTCGATGCGCTGGCTCAGCGCCTGACCGGCACCCAGCTGGACCTGCTCTATATCAATGCCGGCATTTCCGGCTCACGAGACGCCTCGGCCAGTGATGCAAGCAGAGAAGACGTCGGCGCACTCTTCATGACCAATGCCGTGGCGCCGATCCGCCTGGCCGAGCGCCTGTTACCACTGATGGAACCACGCAACGGCGTGATCACCTTCATGAGCTCGATCATGGGCAGCGTTGAGCTCGGCCCGGGAATGGGCATGTCGTTGTACGGCGCCAGCAAGGCGGCGCTCAATCACCTGACCCGTACCTTTGCCGCAGAACTCGGCGAGGATACCGGGCTGACAGTGCTTTCCATGCATCCAGGCTGGGTAAGAACCGAGATGGGCGGCGACCAGGCACCCCTGGATGTCGAAACCAGTTGCCGCTCGATTGTCGAGCAGGTAACGACCGCAGCCGGCCAGCGCGGACATCGCTTTATCGATTACCAGGGCCAACCACTACCTTGGTAATCCACTCCTAAAAGCAGCGTCCAGAAACGACGATGCGGGTGGTGCCCTCCGGCAGCCACCCGCATCAACAGCGATCAGAACGCAGAGAAAATCAGGCCTTAGGCAATGTCACGCCGCGCTGACCCTGATATTTACCGCCCCGGTCGCGGTAAGACACTTCGCATTCCTCGTCAGATTCGAGGAACAGCATCTGCGCCACCCCCTCGTTGGCGTAGATCTTCGCCGGCAGGGTCGTGGTATTGGAGAACTCCAGCGTCACGTGGCCTTCCCATTCAGGCTCCAGCGGCGTGACGTTGACGATAATGCCGCAGCGAGCATAGGTGCTCTTGCCCAGGCAGATGGTCAGCACGTTGCGCGGAATACGGAAGTACTCAACCGTGCGCGCCAGGGCGAAGGAGTTCGGCGGGATGATGCAAACGTCGCTCTTGACGTCAACGAAGCTCTTCTCGTCGAAGTTCTTCGGATCGACCGTCGCCGAATTGATATTGGTGAATACCTTGAATTCATCGGCGCAGCGCACGTCGTAGCCATAGCTCGAGACGCCGTAGGAAATCAGCCGTTCGCTGCCCTCGGTGCGTACCTGACGCTCGACGAAGGGCTCGATCATGCCGTGCTCCTGAGCCATGCGACGAATCCACTTGTCCGATTTGATGCTCATGGCGAGACCCTGACTGGTTGGAGTTATATAAGAAGGCGTGCATCTTACCGACCACGCAAGCCGCGTTCAAAGCCTCTTGCACGACACCACGCGGAACGCTCCGAAGTCTTTTTCAAGAAACTGAAAATAAAGCTCGCATTGCGACGCAAATAGGGTATCTTTCATTGGCTGCTGCTGCATGTGTCACCGTGAATCGCTACATGTTTAGATTTCGATCCGATCATTGCTACGACTCCTTTAACTCCTTGCACACAGTCACCGTTCGGGGTATTTGCCCGATCACATCAATCTACATAGTTCAAGGAGACATCAAATGTCTAATCGCCAAACCGGTACCGTTAAGTGGTTCAACGATGAAAAAGGCTTCGGCTTCATCACTCCGCAATCCGGTGACGACCTCTTCGTTCACTTCCGTGCCATCCAGGGTGACGGCTTCAAGAGCCTGAAAGAAGGCCAAGCTGTTTCCTTCGTCGCTACTCGCGGCCAGAAGGGCATGCAAGCTGAGGAAGTTCAGGTTATCTAACCTGAGTCTTCTCTGAAAAAGCCCCGCTTCGGCGGGGCTTTTTTGTGCCTGCAATCTGGCGGATGAAAGCCATGCAGCCTTTCACTCCCAGCGCAGATGTCTGTTGAGGTGCGGGGCGGAAGCTTCGCGTTAACCGCCCCGCGCACGATCAGTCGTCTGATACCACGATGTTCGGCATCGACTGGGCAATGATCTGCCCGCTCTGGGAGATGCGCGCACCAACGGTACGAGCCACTTCCTGATAGATCATGGCGATCTGGCTGTCCGGATCGGCAATGGTTGTCGGCTTTCCGGCATCAGCCTGGCTGCGAATGGCCATCGACAAGGGCAGCGACGCCAGCAGATCGACGTTGTACTCGCCTGCCAGCTTCTCACCGCCGCCCTCACCAAACAGATGTTCGGCATGACCGCAGTTCGAGCAAATATGGATGGCCATGTTCTCGACGACGCCCAGCACCGGGATATTCACTTTGCGGAACATCTCCACACCCTTCTTGGCATCCAGCAGTGCCAGGTCCTGTGGCGTGGTGACGATTACCGAGCCGGTGACCGGCACCTTCTGCGCCAGGGTCAACTGAATATCGCCGGTTCCTGGCGGCATATCCACCACAAGGTAGTCGAGATCCTTCCAGGCGGTCTGGGTAATCAGCTGCAACAGGGCTCCGGAGACCATCGGGCCTCGCCAGACCATGGGTGTCTTGTCATCGGCGAGAAACGCCATGGACATCAGCTGCACGCCATGCGCTTCCAGCGGCACGAACCATTTCTGATCGAGGATCTGCGGCTTGGTCCCCTCGGGAATCCCGAACATGATGCCCTGGCTCGGCCCGTAGATATCGGCGTCCAGCACCCCGACCCGCGCCCCTTCACGCGCCAGTGCCAGCGCCAGATTGGCCGCCGTGGTGGACTTGCCCACCCCGCCCTTGCCGGACGCCACGGCGATAATGTTCTTCACATTGGCCAGCGCCGGCACCTGATCCTGCGCCTTGTGCGGCTTGATCACACAATCGACCTGCACGTCTGCGCGGCTCACGCCCTCCAGCTGCTCAATGGCCATGGCCAGCATCTGTGCCCAGCCGCTACGAAACAGCTCCGCAGCGTAGCCTAGTTCGAGCTTTACACTGACGCGATCACCCTGCACTTCGACAGAACGCACGCATCCCGCACTGACCGGATCCTGATTAAGATGCGGATCGGTGTACTGACGCAGTATGGCTTCCACAGCTTCACGGGTGACGGACATGACAACTCCCACAAGAAAGACCGAGTAAAACAGACGGCCATATTAACAGCAGCGATAACGCCGGCGCCCACCCTTGCGACACCCTGCCTCTCATTCGGACAACCGCCCCGAGCGGTGGCCTGCATGTGGTCGCATCCTTTATAGTTGCGGACTTCTCGTTTTGCCGGTGCAGCCATTCCCATGTCCGAAGCTCGTCAGATTCTCGTTACCAGCGCCCTGCCGTATGCCAATGGTTCGATTCACCTCGGCCACATGCTGGAATACATCCAGACGGACATGTGGGTGCGCTTCCAGAAACTGCGCGGCAACCAGTGCATCTATGTCTGCGCCGACGATGCACACGGCTCGGCCATCATGCTGCGCGCTGAGAAGGAAGGGATCACGCCCGAGCAACTGATCGCCAATGTGCAGGCTGAGCACAGCCAGGATTTCGCTGACTTCCTTGTGAATTTCGACAATTTCCACTCGACCCATTCCGAGGAAAACCGCGAACTTTCGGAGCTGATCTACACTCGCCTGCGCGATGCCGGGCATATCGCCACCCGCTCGGTAACCCAGTATTTCGACCCGGACAAGGGCATGTTTCTGGCTGATCGCTTCATCAAGGGCACCTGCCCCAAGTGCGCTGCGGAAGACCAGTACGGCGATAACTGCGAAAAGTGCGGCGCGACCTATGAGCCTACCGAGCTGAAAGATCCACGCTCGGCCATCTCCGGCGCCACACCGGTGCTGCGCGACTCCAAGCACTTCTTCTTCAAACTCCCCGAGTTCGAGGCCATGCTCAAGGAGTGGACACGTAGCGGCGCCTTACAGGACTCGGTGGCGAACAAAATCGCTGAATGGCTCGATGGCGGCCTGCACGAGTGGGACATCTCCCGCGATGCGCCCTACTTCGGCTTCGAGATCCCCGATGAGCCCGGCAAATACTTCTATGTATGGCTGGACGCGCCGATCGGCTACATGGCGAGCTTCAAGAACCTCTGCGCACGCCGCCCGGAACTGAACTTCGATGCCTTCTGGAACAAGAACTCCAGTACCGAGCTGTACCACTTCATCGGCAAAGACATCATCAACTTCCACACCCTGTTCTGGCCGGCAATGCTGGAAGGGGCCGGTTTTCGCAAGCCGACCGCAGTCAATGTGCATGGCTACCTGACGGTCAATGGCCAGAAAATGTCCAAGTCACGTGGCACCTTCATCAAGGCGCGCACTTACCTCGACCACCTGAATCCCGAATACCTGCGCTATTACTACGCGGCCAAACTCGGTCGTGGCGTCGATGACCTTGACCTCAACCTCGAAGACTTCGTGCAGAAGGTCAATTCGGACCTGGTCGGCAAGGTGGTGAATATCGCCAGCCGCTGCGCAGGATTCATCCACAAGGGCAACGCCGGCGTGATGGTCGCCGACAACGCCGCCCCCGAGCTGACCGAAGCCTTCCGCACCGCCGCCCCGTCGATCGCCGAAGCTTATGAGAACCGCGATTTCGCCCGCGCCATGCGCGAAATCATGGCCCTCGCCGACCGGGCCAACGCCTGGATTGCCGACAAGGCGCCCTGGGCGCTGAACAAGCAGGAAGGCGCGCAGGCCGAGGTCCAGGCCATCTGCGCCACCGGCATCAACCTGTTCCGCCAGTTGGTGATCTTTCTCAAGCCGGTGCTGCCGAACCTCGCCGCCGATGCCGAGCGTTTCCTGAATGTCGAGCCGCTGGTGTGGGATGACCAACAGACTCTGCTGACCAATCATCAGCTGAACGCCTTCACACCGCTGCTGACCCGGATCGAGCCGGCGAAGATCGAAGCGATGATCGAGTCGTCCAAGGAAGACCTGGCCTCCACCGAAGCCGCTGCCCAGCCCACCGGAACTCCGGTTGGAGGCAATGGGGAGCTGACCAAGGAACCGCTGGCCACTGAAATCACCTTCGACCAGTTTGCCGCCGTCGATCTGCGCATCGCCCTGATCGAGAAGTGCGAGTTCGTCGAGGGCGCAGACAAGCTGCTGCGCCTGACGCTGGATATCGGCGATGCCAAGCGCAACGTCTTCTCCGGCATCAAGAGCGCCTACCCGGACCCGAGCCAACTGGAAGGGCGGCTGACGCTTTACGTGGCCAACCTCGCGGCGCGCAAGATGAAGTTCGGCGTGTCCGAAGGCATGGTGCTGGCAGCCGGTCCTGGTGGCGAGGAAATCTACCTGCTCGCTCCGGACAGTGGCGCCAAGCCCGGTCAACGGGTGAAGTGACGGCTCAGCAGCATGACTGACACCAGTGATCCCTCTCGCTGCCCACTGTGCGGGCAGTCCAACCAATGCGGCCAATGCGAGCCGCAGGCTGACGAGCAGCCTTGCTGGTGCTTCAGCGCCACCATCGATCCCCATGCTCGCCAGCAGATTCCCAGCGAGGCACGGAACAAGGCCTGCCTCTGTGCGCGCTGCGCTCGCGGCGAGCACTCTCCCGACAACTTATGCGCCTCGACCGTTTTATCGCCAATCTGCCCGACTGCAGCCATCGCCAGGCACGCCTGCTGGTCGCGTCAGGTCGGGTTGAAGTGAACGGCCAACCGGTGCGTGACGGCACCTGCGACATTCGCGTGTTCGATCAGGTGGCGCTGGACGGTCAGACGCTGCAGGCTGGCAAGACCGCGCGCTTCTTCATGTTGCACAAGCCGACCGGCTGCGTCAGCGCCACATCCGACCCTCAACACCCAACGGTACTTGACCTGCTCGACGAGCCGGACAAGGCCGATCTGCATATCGCCGGACGCCTGGACTTCAACACCACAGGATTACTGATCATCACCAACGACGGCCTCTGGTCCCGCCGCCTGACGCAACCCAAAAGCCTGCTGGGCAAAACCTATCGGGTAGAAACCGAAGACCCGATTGATCCCCTCTGCATCGAACGCTTCGCTCAGGGACTCTACTTCCGCTTCGAAAACCTCACCACGCTGCCCGCCGAACTCGAACTGCTCGGCCCGCACGAGGCCCGACTGACGCTGCATGAGGGCCGCTACCATCAGGTCAAGCGCATGTTCGGCCACTTCAACAACAAGGTCACCCGCTTGCACCGCGAACGCATGGGTCCGCTGGTACTGAATGATGATCTCCAACCCGGCCATTACCGCCACCTCTCGCAGGAAGAAACCGCTCTGATCTGAGCCTTTGGCTGGAAACCGCTTCAATTCGAGTCAGCCTTCTGGTACAAAGCCTCCTGCGCGGGCGTCGTATAATGGTAATACCCTAGCTTCCCAAGCTAGAGCCGTGGGTTCGATTCCCATCGCCCGCTCCAGATTCGAAAAACAAGGCCCTGCTATTGCAGGGCTTTTTCGTTTCCGGCGTCTGACACAGCCATTCACAAGCGATAGCCACCGCCCTCAAATGCCACCAGGCAAGGTAGTCAGGAAGCACAATTCTTCGAGCGCGGTTCCACTTGGCGTTATATAAATGCTTATATGACGAAAATTATTCTGGCCTCGAAACGGCATGCACATTTCATTGATAAGACGGGCAAGCGCCGTCCTGGCGCTTTCCTGTGGCTTGGCCCAAGCAGGTGAGGTGACGATTTCCGCTGCATCCAGCCTGACCAATGTCTTTCAGGACATTGCCCGCAGCTACGAAACTGAATATGTAGACGCCCGAGTCATGCTGAACTTCGGCGGCTCCGGGGGCTTGTTGCAGCAAATCGCCAAGGGCGCGCCGGTGGATGTGTTTGCCTCTGCCGACCAGGAAACGATGGACATTGCAGCCATGCAGAACCTGCTCGCCGCGGACACCCGTCAGGATTTCGCCCGCAATACGCTGGTGCTGATCGTGCCCAGCGACAGCCCGATCAGGCTTGGACAACTGGCCGATCTGCAGCAGTCCAGCGTTGAGCGGGTCGCCATGGGCAATCCGGCGAGCGTGCCCGCAGGCCGGTACAGCCGGCAGGCGCTGACGGCGGCCAACCTCTGGAACAACGTGCAGGACAAGGTGATCAATACCCAGAGCGTGCGCCAATCACTGGATTATGTGGCCCGAGGCGAAGTCGCAGCGGCATTGGTCTATGCAACCGACGCTCGCCTCATGAAAGACAAGGTGAAGATTGCCTTCACCGTACCGCTGGAAACGGACATCAGCTACCCGATTGCCCAGGTCCGCGACAGCGCCAACAGCGATGAAGCCAAACGTTTCATTAATTATCTACAGTCGCCTGTCGGGCAGGACATCCTTGCCCGACATGGTTTTCTGAAACCCTGAGCTCGGCCTGAGAACATCATGGAACCAGTCTGGACTGCGCTCGCCCTCTCGCTCAAGGTCGCCGGCTTTGCCACAGCGATCACTCTGGTGCTGGGGACGGCAACAGGTTTTCTGCTGGCGCGCCTGCGCTTTCCGGGGCGCGACCTGCTCGACAGCCTGCTGACCCTGCCAATGGTGCTGCCGCCCACCGTGCTTGGCTATTACCTGCTGGTGCTGCTGGGCCGGCGCAGCACCTTCGGCGCCTGGCTGCATGACAGTTTCGGCATCAATCTCATCTTCACCTGGCAAGGGGCCGTGATTGCCGCCTCCATCGTCGCCTTTCCCCTGGTGTTCAAACCGGCGCGGGCGGCATTTGAGGGCGTCGACGGTCAACTGGAAAATGCCGCGCGCGTGCTGGGCATTTCAGAGCTGGCAATCTTCTTTCGGGTGACACTGCCCCTCGCCTGGCGTGGCATTCTCGCGGGTGTACTGCTGGCATTCGCTCGCGCACTGGGCGAGTTCGGCGCCACCCTGATGGTCGCGGGCAGCATCCCCGGCAAGACACAGACGCTGTCGATTGCCGTATACGAGGCTGTCCAGGCCGGTCAGGACGATGTGGCCAACACCCTGGTGCTGATTACCTCACTGGTCTGCGTGACCGTACTGCTGATTGCCGGACGCCTGGCGCCCGGACGTATCGCCAATCGTTGACGGAGCCCGCACGTGCTGCTTGATCTCGACATTGCTAAAACCCTGAGCTCCGGCAAGCGCATCTTCCAGCTACAGCTGGGCTTCCAGACGACCAGTCAGCGAGTGGTCGTGCTTGGGCCGTCCGGTTCAGGCAAGAGCCTGTTGCTGAAAGCCATCGCCGGGCTGATACGGCCTGATCGCGGGCATATCCGCCTGGATGGCACGCCTCTGTTCGATGCGACGGCGAAGATCAACCTGGCGCCGCAGCAGCGCAAGATGGCCTACCTGTTTCAGGACTACGCGCTGTTTCCGCACCTGAGCGTGCGGCAGAACATCGGTTTCGGCCTGACGCATGGCCTGTTCAATCCCCGCTCAAGCGAGCACAACGACACAGTCGAGCACTGGCTGGAAACGTTCGACCTCCACCCGGTCGCAGACCAGCTGCCCGAAGATCTGTCCGGCGGCCAACGCCAGCGCACCGCGCTGGCCAGAGCACTGGTCGCGAAACCGAACGCATTGTTGCTGGATGAACCCTTCTCTGCCCTGGATTCCGCGCTGCGCAGCCACATGCGCCGCGAACTGGATGAGCTGCAACGGCGCCTGCAGGTGCCCATGCTGCTGATCACCCATGATCAGGAGGACGCCGAGGTATTGGGTGATCAGGTGGTGCACATGCGTGATGGCCGCATCGAAACCTTGAACGGGAGTTGATCCGATATGCCTTGTGACAATCCCGGAAACGATACATCAATGGAGAAAAAGGATCGGGCCATCGAGTTGCACGGCTCGGTCTGGCTCACTGTCGATGGCGAGCGGTTCGGCGGTGAGCAACGTATCGCCCTGCTCGCCAGGATCGCCGAATGCGGGTCCATCACCCAGGCTGCCAAGGCTATCGGAATGAGCTACAAGGCTGCGTGGGATGCCATCGACGCCATGAACAATCTGGCCGGCGAGCCGCTGATGGAGCGTGTAGCCGGCGGCAAGGGCGGTGGTGGTTCACGCCTGACCCGACGCGGCGAGCAACTGGTGGAGAACTTTCGCCTGATAGAGCGAGAACACCTGCGTTTCGTCGAGCAACTGAGCCGGCAAGCCACAGGCATTGCCGATGACTATCTCCTGATCCGCAGGATGGGCATGAAGACCAGCGCACGCAATCAGTTCCACGGCAAGGTGGCCCGGGTGAAAACCGGGGCAGTCAATGATGAAATCGAGCTGGAAATTGCCGGCGGGCAGAAAATTGTCGCCATCGTCACACATGAAAGCACCACGGAACTTGGCCTGCAGCCCGGCGCCGAGGCCTTGGCGCTGATCAAGTCGTCGTCAGTGATCCTCGTCAGCGATGACGACGGCGCGCGCTTTTCTGCGCGCAACCGCCTGACAGGCGTCCTTTCACGAGTACACCCCGGCGCGGTGAACACCGAGGTGGTACTGGAGCTGTCTGGCGGCGCTGCGCTGGCCGCCATCATCACCAACGAAAGCTGTCACACGCTGGGCCTGGCAGAAGGTAAGACCATCACGGCGATCTTCAAGGCCTCCAGCGTGATTGTCGGCGTGCCGCTCTAGAAAGCCAGACGCACCCCCACCGTCAGGTTGCGCCCCGGCAGCAACACGTCATCCTTGATGAAGGACGTGTGCTGGCGAGCTTTTTCGTCCAGCAGGTTGTTGCCCTTGAGATAGATCAGGTAGTCACTCTGCTTCAGCGAACCGGCATAGCTGAGGCCGGCGCCGAGCATGTTGTAGCCGCCGGTTTCCGTCTCGTAATCGGCCAGATCGTCCTGACGCTGCACTCGGTAGAACTCCAGCTGCCCATTGAGCGCGGGCGTGAAACTCTGATCAAGGCGTACACCCAGACGGTCTGCCGGAATACGCGGCAGGTCGCCACCGCCATCACGCAGTTTGCCGCGCACATGGTCGCCGAACAGCGTAAAGGCGGTTGCATCGGTGGCCTGGAAGCGGACTTCACCCTCTGCGCCGGTGAGTACGGCGTCCTGCTGGCGATACTCTATTTCACGATAGCCACCACCGATGTCGTGCCCGGTGTCGGCGGCGAAGATGAAGTCATCCACCTGATTGCGGAACAGGCTGAAGCTGAAGGTGGTGCGTCCGGCGAACTTGCGCAAGGTCAGCTCGGCATTGTGGGACGTTTCCTCGTCCAGCTCGATATTGCCCAACTCAACCGTACGACTCGCCGCATGCGGGCCGTATGCATAGAGCTCTTCTGCAGTGGGCAGGCGCTGGGAGCGCGACAGCGAGAAACCCAGCGAGTACTGCGGCGCGAAGGTCCAGACTGCACCAGCAGATACCGAAGTTCCCTTGTGATCGGTGTTGCGTTGGCCGTCGGCGTCAATATCCTGCCATTCGTGGCGTAATCCCAACTCGTAACGCCAGGCGCCTGCAGTGTATTCCTCCAGCAGAAACACACCATGGTTGCGGGTCAGTGTCGGCGGTACATAGGCCTCTTCACCGGCAGCTTCGAAGTCACGGCGCAAGGTTTGCGCCCCCACCACGCCACGCCAACCAAACAATGGCTGATGAGTCAGCTCCAGGCGTGCATCAGTGGCGTCGTTATCGAACCGGGTACCCACTTCGCCGCCTTCGATTTCCTCATGCTGGTAGTTGCTGTGACCAACACGCAGGCGTGCCAGCTCGAAGCCGGGAAGCGGGTCGCCCAGTTCACCGCGAAGGTCCCAGCGCTTCTGCTGCATATCGACATAAGGCACTGCACCATGCTCTTCATCATGGTCATGGCTGTGCCCATGACCACCACAGTGCCAGTCACGACCGTGGGTATGGCAGTCGGCATGCTCGTGGGCCAGCAGCCCGTAGCGATTGTTCTGCTCCGTGTAGGCCGCGCCGAGATAACCGCGCTCGCCAATGAAACTGGCGCCCAGGGTGAAGCTGTCAGTGTCGTTGTAGGAGCCTTCCTGCCTGTTCGGAGAACCGGGAATCTCGTACTCGTCGGCCTGACGCTTGGCGCCCTCGGCACGCACCGCAAAATTACCGCTGCCGGCGGTAATGCCAAATACACCGGCGCCTTCATTGGCGACGCTGTTGGCACGCAGCTCCAGCTCGCCTTCATAGCCTTTCTCAGGTACGTGGGTCGGCACCTTGCGGTCAATGACATTGACCACGCCTCCAATGGCTCCGCCGCCATACAGCAGGGTCGCCGGCCCTTTCAGCACTTCGATTCGTTCGGCCAGCAACGGCTCGCTGACCACCGCATGATCCGGGCTGATGGTAGAGGCGTCGAGCAGCTCCACGCCGTCGCTCAGCACCTTCACCCGTGCCCCATCGAGACCACGAATGACCGGCCTCGCGGCACCGGCACCGAAACTGCTGGAGTGCACGCCAGGCAGACCTTGCAGCGTTTCCCCCAGCGTCGCCTCTCGGCGCATCACCAGCTCCTGCCCTTCCATGACGGCCACCGGCATCGTCATCTCATGGCTTTGCTTGCCAAGACCGCTGGCGCTGACGACCACGGAATCAAGTTCGACCGGATCAGCGGCCCAGGTAGCCGGAACCAGAGCCAGGCTGACAGCCCAGGCAAGAGGGTGACGTTTCAGTTTCATGTGATTCTCCAAGGAAATGACAACTGCCTTGCAAGGCAGCCATGCAGGCGGCGGAGAATCTATCATGTTATATCGTAACGTTTAAATATTTTAAGCAAGAACCATTATTGCCCCACGCTGGAGTATGGAAGTCATCAGAACAGGTTGCGTGAATCGTCAAAGAAAGCGGCAAGGTCCCGACAGAACCTTGCCGTAATTCAGACCGGAGCTTTAAAACTCCGGCCTGATCGGCATGTAGCCGTGAGGATCAACCCGCACGATATTCCGCATCAGCCGTCTCGAAGCGCTGCAGGATGCTGGCGGCAGGCTCCTTACCCATCAGGCTGACGACGTAGATGGCGACGCTGGCGAAAAGGAAGCCGGGAATGATTTCGTACAGACCCAGACCAATGAATTCTTTCCAGACAACTACGGTAATCGCCCCTACCAGCATGCCCACCAGCGCGCCGTTGCGGGTCATGCGTTTCCACAGCAGCGAGATCAGCACAACCGGGCCGAAAGCTGCGCCAAAACCGGCCCAGGCATAGGACACCAGTCCCAGCACCTTGCTTTCCGGATTGGAGGCAATGCCGATGGCAATCAGTGCAATCAGCAGCACCATGCCGCGGCCAACCCAGACCAGCTCAACCTGGGAAGCACTCTTGCGCAGGAAGGCCTTGTAGAAATCCTGCGTAAGGGCGCTGGAACTGACCAGCAGCTGGGCACTGAGCGTGCTCATCACGGCAGCAAGAACGCCCGAAAGAATCACCCCCGCGACCCAGGGATTGAAGAGGATTTTCACCAGTTCCAGAAATACCCGCTCGCCATTGTCCCTGACCGGACCGGCCAGCTCGGGATGGTCCGCAAAATAGGCAATGCCGAGAAAGCCTACGGCCACCGCGCCTGCCAGGGTCAGGATCATCCAGGTCATGCCGATACGGCGGGCGTTGGGAATGGTCTTGACCGAATCAGCCGCCATGAAGCGCACCAGGATATGCGGCTGGCCGAAGTACCCAAGCCCCCAGGCCAGCAGCGAAATGATCGCAACGAAGGACAAGCCGCGGAACATGTCGAAGTTTGCCGGGTTCTGCGCCTCGATGGTGGCCACCACGGTACTCATGTCGCCCAGCGCGAGAATCACGAATAGCGGCGTAATCAGCAGCGCAAAGATCATCAGCGTCGCCTGTACGGTGTCGGTCCAGCTCACGGCCAGAAAGCCACCGATGAATACATAGAGAATGGTCGCCGCCGCGCCGACCCAGAGCGCCGTGCCGTATTCCATGCCGAAGGTCGATTCAAACAGGCGCGCACCCGCCACCACACCCGAGGCGCAGTAGATGGTGAAGAACACCAGGATCACCAGTGCCGAAAAAATCCGCAGCAGACGGCTGTTGTCTTCGAAGCGGTGCGAGAAATAATCCGGCAGGGTCAGCGCGTTGTGATTGTGTTCGGTATGCACCCGCAGGCGACCGGCAACAAACAGCCAGTTCAACCAGGCGCCGACGATCAAGCCGATGGCAATCCAGCTTTCCGACAGGCCCGCGACGAAAATCGCACCGGGCAGCCCCATCAGCAGCCAGCCGCTCATGTCCGAGGCGCCAGCCGATAATGCCGTGACGAAACTGCCGAGACTGCGACCGCCAAGAATATAGTCATCGAAGTTTCGGGTGGCGCGATAGGCGATGAAGCCGATGAGAATCATCGTCGCAATATAGATCACGAAGGTGATCAGGGTCGGGTTGCTCATGTTCATTGAGGGGGTTTCCTTATGTTGCCCGGGCATCACGCATCCACTGGCCAAATGCGGGCAAAACCCTGGCAACGAATGATCAGATTGGCAAGCCGCTGAAAAACCACCTGTGTTTTTCAGCGGCCTGCTGCAAAGCATAGCGCCTCGACCGCTTTCTCGCCGTTAAGCCTTGAGTTTGAGCCATCACCTGCGCAACGGACCGGAAAGAATAGGGTCGGATAAGTATCGGCCACATGCAATTCGCACGCGGCTTCGAACGCCATCAGGAGGCTCTCCATGACCGTCAGCATCGACACCGCCACCGGCACCTGCTCCACCACTCGCGACGGCATCACCCATCGCAGCGCGATCATGGATGTCAGGATCGGTACCGACCCACAGGCACGCATGTCAGTCGCGCATATCGACAGCGTCAGCGTGCATTTACCCGAAGACCAGGCCGAGCACCTGATTGCAGCCGGCGCTGTGGATGAGCGTGAGAACCTCGTCACTGATGACTAGCAGGCCCTGAATACCCGCGCCCACCCGCGCGGGGACGATCCAACAAGCGGTAGCCGATCGAGCGAGATTGAAATCATTCGCACAAGACCTATCTAAGGGTCATGTATCGACATTGGGTGCCGCATGAACGACGAGAACAATCAGGACTTCGAGCAGAACGCCACAGGTCTTGTGCTGCCGGACCAGAATCTGCCGGACAAGCTATACATCATCCCGATCCACAACCGGCCTTTCTTTCCCGCTCAGGTGCTGCCGGTCATCGTCAATGAAGAGCCCTGGGCGCAGACATTGGAGCTGGTCGGCAAGACGCCGCACCAGCGTCTGGCGCTGTTCTTCATGGATAACCCGGCGCAGGACGCAGCCAGCTTCGACCCCGACAGCCTGCCCGAACACGGCACCATGGTGCGCGTGCACCATGCCACGCGCGAGGGCGGCAAGCTGCAGTTCGTGGCCCAGGGCATGGCCCGTGTACGCATTCGCGGCTGGCTGCGGCGCAAGCCGCCGTACCTGGCGGAAGTCGATTACCCACAGAGCGACGAGGATCCGCGTGACGAGGTCAAGGCCTACGGCATGGCGCTGATCAACGCCATCAAGGAACTGCTGCCGCTCAATCCTTTGTACAGCGAGGAACTGAAGAACTACCTCAACCGCTTCAGTCCCAACGATCCCTCCCCGCTGACCGACTTTGCCGCAGCGCTGACCACCGCACCCGGCAACGAACTGCAGGACGTGCTCGACAGCGTGCCCGTGCTCAAGCGCATGGAAAAAGTGCTGCCGCTGCTGCGCAAGGAAGTCGAGGTCGCCAAGCTGCAAAAGGAGCTGACCGGCGAGGTCAACCGCAAGATCGGTGAGCGCCAGCGTGAGTTCTTCCTCAAGGAACAGCTGAAGATCATCCAGCAGGAGTTGGGCATCACCAAGGATGACCGCAGCGCCGACGCTGATGAGTTCCGCTCACGCCTGGAGGGCAAGGTGGTGCCGCCGGCGGCGCAGAAACGCATCGACGATGAACTGACCAAGCTTTCGGTGCTGGAAACCGGATCGCCGGAGTACGCGGTCACGCGCAATTATCTGGACTGGGCCACTTCGATGCCCTGGGGCGTCTACGGCAAGGACAGGCTCGACCTGGCCCACGCGCGCAAAGTGCTCAACAGGCACCATGCGGGGCTCGATGACATCAAGAGCCGCATCCTCGAGTTTCTTGCCGTTGGCACATTCCGTGGTGAGATCTCCGGCTCGATCGTGCTGCTGGTCGGGCCACCGGGCGTGGGCAAGACCAGCATCGGCAAGTCCATAGCCGAATCCCTGGGCCGCCCGTTCTACCGTTTCAGTGTCGGTGGCATGCGCGACGAGGCGGAAATCAAGGGCCATCGGCGCACCTACATCGGTGCCCTGCCCGGCAAGCTGGTGCAGGCGCTCAAGGAAGTCGAGGTGATGAACCCGGTGATCATGCTCGATGAAGTGGACAAGCTCGGTAGCAGCCATCAGGGCGACCCGGCTTCGGCGCTGCTGGAAACGCTGGACCCCGAACAGAATTTCGGCTTCCTCGACCACTATCTCGACCTGCGCGTGGACCTGTCCAAGGTGCTGTTCATCTGCACCGCCAACACACTCTATTCGGTACCCGATGCGCTGCTCGATCGCATGGAAATCGTGCGACTGTCCGGTTACATCACCGAGGAAAAGCTGCAGATCGCCAAGCGTCATCTATGGCCCCGCCAGTTGCAGCGAGCCGGTGTGCCGAAGAATCGCCTGACCATCAACGATGCGGCCCTGCGCGCCCTGATCGAGGGCTATGCCCGTGAAGCCGGGGTGCGCCAGCTCGACAAGCAGCTCGGCAAACTGGTGCGCAAGGCCGTGGTAAAGCTGCTCGATGAACCGGACAGCACGATAAAGATCGGCCCCAAAAGCATCGAGAGCTATCTGGGCCTTCCATTCTGGCACCCCGAACAGCTGCTCAGCGGGATCGGCGTGGTTACCGGCCTGGCATGGAACAGCATGGGCGGCGCGACCCTGCCCATCGAGGCAACCCGGATTCACACCCTCAACCGCGGCTTCAAGCTGACCGGCAAGCTGGGCGAGGTGATGAAGGAATCCGCCGAAATTGCCTACAGCTACGTGAACGCGCACCTGAAGGAGTTCAAGGGCGATCCGGCTTTCTTCGACCAGGCCTTCGTGCATATGCACGTGCCTGAAGGCGCGACACCCAAGGACGGCCCCAGCGCCGGCATCAGCATGGCCAGCGCCCTGCTGTCGCTGGCCCGCAACCAGGCGCCAAAGAAAGGTGTCGCAATGACCGGTGAGCTGACCCTGACCGGCCAGGTACTGGCGATTGGCGGCCTGCGCGAGAAGGTCATTGCCGCACGGCGCCTGAAGCTGTACGAGCTGATCATCCCCGAATCGAACCGCGGCGACTTCCAGGAACTGCCCGATTATCTGAAGGAAGGCCTCACGGTACATTTCGCCAAGCGTTTCAGTGACGTGATCAAGGTGCTGTTCTGACAGATCAACAGCTTACGCCTTTGCCTGATCCGAGCGGCGAAACTGAAACCACCGCGCTGAAACCGTAGGGCGGACATCTTTCCGCCTTGCGGACCATCGCCGAGCCGCATATCCCTGGCCCATTGAAATCCGCCCCACGGCCGCCCCGAATATCTGGGCCTGCGCGCCAAGGCCCGCTATCCTTGCCCTCTCGTATTTCAACCGGTGCCGACGATCATGCCTTTCGCCATCTCCCGTTGCCTGCTGCCTTTATCCGTGCTGATGCTGGGTGCCTGCGCGAGCACTCCACCCAGCAGCCTTTCGATTAGCGAAGACCGCCTCTGTCCGCTGTCGCTGCACGCAGGGCAAACGCTGATCGTCAGCCTGCCGAGCAATCCGGCCACAGGCTATCGCTGGAATCTGCGTGAAACATCCTCCGAGCTGTTGAAAAGCCTGGGGCCGGAAGTCTTCAGCACACCGGACAGTGACCTGGTCGGTGGCGACGGCATTTCCACCTGGCGCTTCGAAGCCCGCAATACCGGACACGGACGGCTGCTGCTGACCTATCAACGTCCCTGGGAAACGGATGCCGAGCCTGCTGGCCTGTTCGACTGCCGAATCGAGGTTCAATAACCTGCAGCAGTACACTTGCAGGCATCCCAATAGAGCGAGGCTTGTACCGGTAGCGGGTGGCAAAAGCGGATGACCGACTGGTCACCCTATAAACAACCCCAGGCTCGCATCCAATTGCGCTGCCGGTTGGTGCTGAGTCTTTACGTCTTGCCCCAAAGTCTCGCCAAACGGAGCGGCTTTACTGGCAAAAACAGGCCTGTCCCCATATTCTCGTCACCACATTCGCGAACGCATCGGCGGCGGGCTCAACAGGGGCGCGTACCCCTGATCGTTCAACCTTAGACGGACACCACAACCAGACAGGGCTGCAAAGCCCGATAGGATATCCACCCATGAAGTCATCCCTCACCCAATGGCTGTCCCTGGGCGCCCTTGCCCTGACCCTGGCGACTCCGTTCACGGCCAGCGCCGCTGAGCAGAAATCCGTGGCGGCAACCGCTATCGTCGAACATCCGGCGCTGGATTCCGTGCGTGATGGCGTTCGGGCGGCACTGGAGGCCGCGGGTTACAGCGGCGACAACCTCAAGTGGCAGTACCAGACCGCACAGGGCAACACTGCCACTGCCTCGCAGATCGCCCGCAAGTTCGTCGGCGACCGTCCCGATGCCATCGTCGCCATCGCCACCCCTTCAGCCCAGGCTGTGGTCGCCAGCAGCCGTTCGGTGCCGGTGGTTTTCGCCGCCGTTACCGACCCGGTCGCGGCGCAGCTGGTCCGCAACTGGGAGCCTTCCGGCAGCAACGTCACCGGTGTGTCCGACGAGCTGGAACTGGATCGCCAGATGGAGCTGGTCAAGCGCGTAGTACCCGATGCCACTCGCGTGGGTATGGTTTACAACCCCGGCGAAGCCAATTCCGTGGTGGTGGTCGAGCGCCTGCGCAAGCTGCTGCCGGAAATGGGCATGACCCTGGTCGAAGCCGCCGCACCGCGCTCGGTAGACGTAGGCTCGGCTGCCCGCAGCCTGGTGGGCAAGGTCGACGTGATCTACACCAGCACCGACAACAACGTGGTTTCGGCCTACGAGTCGCTGGTCAAGGTCGGTATGGATACCAAGACTCCTCTGGTGGCCTCGGATACCGACAGCGTCAAGCGTGGCGCCATCGCGGCCATCGGCATCGACTACTACAAACACGGCGTGCAGGCCGGTGAACTGGTGGTGCGCCTGCTCAACGGCGAGAAGCCCGGCGACATCGCTCCGCAGAAAACCACCGAGCTGAGCCTGTTCCTCAACCGTTCCGCCGCCGCCGCCCAGGGTGTCACCCTGTCTCAGGAGCTGATCGACTCGGCTGCCGAAGTCATCGAATGATCTGACCTGCGCCGGCGCACTTCGCCCCGGCGCAGCCGTTCACCAAAGGCACATCATCCATGTCACTGTTTTCCCTGTTTGGCGCCCTTGAAGTAGGCCTGATCTTCGGTCTGGTCGCGCTTGGCGTATTTATCTCGTTTCGCCTGCTGCGTTTCCCCGACCTGACCGTCGATGGCAGTTTCCCGCTCGGCGGCGCCGTCTGCGCCGTGCTGATCGCCAACGGCACCGATCCTTTCCTGGCGACCCTGATCGCGACCGCCGCGGGTGCACTGGCCGGCATGGTCACGGCAGCGCTGAACGTACACCTCAAGATCATGGACCTGCTCGCCAGCATCCTGATGATGATCGCGCTGTACTCCATCAACCTGCGCATCATGGGCCGGCCGAACATTCCGCTGATCATGGAGCCGACCATGTTCAGCATGCTGCAACCCGAATGGCTGGCCGATTATGTGGCCCGCCCACTGATCCTGCTGCTGGTGGTCATCGCCGCCAAGATCATGCTCGACATGTATTTCTCTACCCGCCAGGGCCTGGCTATCCGTGCCACTGGCTCCAACCCGCGCATGGCCCGCGCCCAGGGCGTAAACACGGGCGCCATGGCCATTCTCGGCATGGCGATCTCCAACGCCCTGGTTGCACTGGCCGGCGCCATGTTCGCCCAGACTCAGGGCGGCGCCGATATTTCCATGGGCATCGGCACCATCGTCATCGGCCTGGCGGCGGTGATCGTCGGTGAAAGCATTCTGCCGGCGCGGCGCATCTTCTACCTGACCCTGGCCGTGATCCTCGGCGCCATCGTCTACCGCTTCTTCATCGCCCTGGCCCTGAACAGCGACTTCATCGGCCTGCAAGCCCAGGACCTGAACCTGATCACCGCCGTACTGGTGGTTATCGCCCTGGTTATCCCGCTGATCAAACAACGCCTGACCCGCAGGAGGCACGTCTGATGCTCAGCGCGCAGAACCTCAAGATCACCTTCAACCACGGCACGCCCATCGAGACACGGGCTTTGCAGGGCCTGTCCCTGGATATTCCCACCGGCCAGTTCGTCACCGTGATCGGTACCAATGGCGCAGGCAAATCGACCTTCCTCAACGCCGTTTCCGGCGACCTGTCCGTGGACAGCGGCAAACTGCTGATCGATGACGAGGATGTCACCCGCCTGCCGGTCTGGAGCCGCGCCAGCCGCGTGGCTCGTGTATTCCAGGACCCCATGGCCGGCACCTGCGAAGACCTGACCATCGAAGAAAACATGGCGCTGGCTCAGCAGCGCGGACAGCCTCGCGGCTTGACCAAGGCCGTACAGACATCCATGCGCGAGGAATTCCGCCGCCACCTTTCCACCCTTGGTCTGGGCCTGGAGAACCGCCTTACCGACCGCATCGGCCTGCTCTCCGGCGGCCAGCGCCAGGCTGTCAGCCTGCTGATGGCAGCCTTGCAACCCTCACGCATCCTGCTGCTGGACGAACACACCGCAGCCCTTGACCCACGCACGGCGGATTTCGTCCTGCAACTCACCGCGCGCATCGTGGCGGAAAAGCAGCTCACCACCATGATGGTCACTCACAGCATGCGCCAGGCACTGGACATCGGCGACCGCACCGTGATGCTGCATCAGGGTCAGGTGGTGCTGGATGTGGCTGGGGACGAGCGCAAGGGCCTGGACGTGCCGGATCTGCTGCACATGTTCGAGAAGGTACGCGGCGAGAAACTGGCGGATGATGCACTGCTGCTGGGGTAAAGCCCCTCCCGGACCCGCGTCACCTGGCCCTCAGGCACGCTTCCGGGCTAGCATCGGACCTTCTGTGCCGGCGAGACGCATCGCCGGCGACACCGACTTTCAGGAGGATTCATGAGCTTTACCGTTTACCTGTCCGGCGAAATCCACACCGACTGGCGCGACGAGATCAAGCGTGGCGCCGCAGCCGCGGAGCTGAACGTGGTCTTCACGTCTGCCGTGACCGACCATGAAGCCAGCGATGCCGCCGGCGATTGCCTGGGTGCCGAGCCGAATGCGTTCTGGCGCGACCACAAGTCCTCCAAGGTCAATGCGATCCGCACCAAGACCCTGATCCGGCAGGCCGATCTGGTGGTGGTGCGCTTTGGCGACAAGTACAAGCAATGGAACGCCGCGTTCGACGCCGGCTATTGCGCCGCACTGGACAAGCCTTACATCACCCTGCACGGCGAAGACATCGTTCATCCACTGAAGGAAGTCGATGCGGCGGCCATGGCCTGGGCAACCACCACCGAGCAGGTGGTGGAAATCCTTAAGCACGTGCTTCGTGACTGATCGCTAGCGATATCGGCAAGATCACCCCGCGAGCCGCTGCACTGCTACAAAGCAAAACGCCCTGCATCAGCAGGGCGTTTTTTGTTACCACGATTGTTTAGATCGCGCCTCGCTGACGCAGCAGATCGATCACCTGCTTGACGCCTTCGGCCACGCTGAGGGACTCGGTATCGATCACCAGATCCGCATTACCCGGCACGTCATAAGGGAAGGACTCACCGGGAATGTTGTCGCCACCCGCGGCATACAAACCTTGCGGGTCGCGCTGCTGGCAGGCCTGCGGCGAAGCCTGGACATAGACAGTGATCAAGCGGTCATCGCCCACCAGGGCCTTGGCCTGTTCACGGCCTTCGGCGTCCGGAGCAACGAAGGCAGCCAGCGTCAGCAAACCAGCCTCGTTGAACTGGCGTGCCACATGAGCGGCGCGGCGCCAGTTCTCGGTACGACCGGCGCGATCCTGCGGCAACCCCTTGTTCAGGTCGTGGCGCAGGTTCTGCCCATCGAGCACGTAAACCGCCCGGCCCATGTCGAACAGCTTGCGCTCCACGGCATAGGCCAGAGTGCTCTTGCCAGCACCCGAGAGACCGGTGAACAGCACGGTAGCCGGCTGCTGACCAAAGCGCGTGGCGCGCTCCTCGGTGGAAACATGCGCCAGCGCGCCGTGGTGGCTGCCAGAACTGTGGGCGACCGGGTCGGCAATGATCATGCCCGCGCCAACAGTGCCGTTGGTGAGCCGGTCGATGATGATGAAAGCACCCGTGGTGCGGTTCTGCGCGTAGCCATCCAGCGCGATGGATGCATCAAGACTGACACGGACCTGGCCGATCTCGTTGAGTTGCAGGCTGCTCGCTGGGCCGTGCTCCAGAGTGTTCACATCCACCATATGAGCGATGCTGGCGATGGACCCCGGCACGTAGCTGGTGGCGCGCTTGATGTCGTATTTCTTGCCCGGCAGCATCGGCTCTTCGCCCATCCAGACCAGCATGGCATCAAAGCTGTCGGCGATACGCGGCTGATTATCGGCATGTACCAGCATGTCGCCACGGGAGACATCGATCTCGTCTTCCAGCGTCAGGGTGACGGCTTCACCAGGCGTGGCCTGCTCCAGCTCCCCATCGTAGGTCACGATGGATTTGATCCGGCTGGTCTTGCCGGACGGCAGCACGGCGATTTCATCACCCTTGCGCACGATGCCGCTGGCCAGGGTGCCCGCGAAACCGCGGAAGTTGAGGTTGGGCCGGTTGACGTACTGCACCGGAAAACGCAGGTCGTCGAAGTTGCGGTCGCCGGCAATCTCGACGCTTTCGAGAATTTCCATCAGCGACTGGCCCTGATACCAATCTGCACGCTCGCTCTTGTTGACGACGTTGTCGCCCTTGAGCGCGGACATGGGCACGAAATGCAGGGAGCTCGGCTTGAGGTCGATGCGCTCGGCAAACGACAGGTAATCGGCCTTGATGCGCTCGAACACGCTCTGGTCGAAGCCCATCAGGTCCATCTTGTTGATGGCCACGACGATGTGCTTGATACCCAGCAATGAGGCAATAAAGCTGTGACGGCGAGTCTGGGTCTGCACACCGTAGCGGGCATCGACAAGAATGATCGCCAGATCGCAGGTGGAGGCGCCGGTCGCCATGTTGCGGGTGTACTGCTCATGGCCAGGGGTGTCGGCGATGATGAACTTGCGCTTGGCGGTGCTGAAGTAGCGGTAGGCAACATCGATGGTGATGCCCTGCTCGCGCTCGGCCTGCAGGCCATCGACCAGCAGCGCCAGGTCCACGTCATCACCTGTGGTGCCGACCTTCTTCGAGTCACGGGTGATGGCTTCCAGATGATCTTCGTAGATCATCTTGGAATCGTGCAGCAGGCGCCCGATCAGGGTGCTTTTGCCGTCATCGACGTTGCCGCAGGTAAGAAAGCGCAGCAACTCTTTGCGCTCGTGCTGGGCCAGGTACGCGAGGATGTCCTCGCTGATCAAATCAGACTGATGAGACATGGTGTGGAATCCTTAGAAGTAGCCCTGACGTTTCTTTTCTTCCATCGACCCGGCGCCATCATGGTCGATGACGCGGCCCTGGCGTTCGGAGGTGCGGGTCAGGAGCATTTCCTGGATGATTTCCGGCAGGCTCGCAGCGGTTGACTCCACCGCACCGGTCAGCGGGTAGCAGCCGAGGGTACGGAAGCGAACCATGCGCTTTTCGATGCGACCTTTCTCTTCATCACTGAGGTGTTCGAGAATGCGCTCGTCGTCGATCATGATCAGCGTGCCGTTCTTCTCGATGACGTCGCGCTCTGCAGCGAAGTACAGCGGCACGATCGGGATGCCTTCCAGATAGATGTACTGCCAGATATCCAGCTCGGTCCAGTTGGACAGCGGGAACACGCGGATCGACTCGCCCTTGGTCACCTTGCCGTTGTAGACGTTCCACAGCTCGGGGCGTTGATTCTTGGGGTCCCAGCGGTGCTTGCCGTCGCGGAAGGAGTAGACGCGCTCCTTGGCCCGCGACTTCTCCTCATCGCGACGCGCGCCACCGAAGGCCGCATCGAAACCGTATTTGTCCAGCGCCTGCTTGAGGCCCTCGGTTTTCATGATGTCGGTGTGCTTGGCGCTGCCGTGGGTGAAGGGGTTGATGTTCTGGGCGACGCCATCCGGGTTCACGTGGGTGATCAGGTCCAGGTCCATCTCGGCGACCATCTTGTCGCGGAAGCTGTACATTTCCTGGAATTTCCAGCGCGTGTCCACGTGCATCACCGGGAACGGCAGCTTGCCGGGATAGAACGCCTTGCGCGCCAAGTGCAGCATCACGGCCGAATCCTTGCCGATGGAGTAGAGCATCACCGGGTTGTCGAACTCGGCGGCCACCTCGCGGATGATGTGGATGCTTTCCGCCTCCAGCTCTTTCAGATGCGTCAGTTTGTCGACCATGGCTACTCACGAATATGCAGATGGACGGCCAGCAGGCCATAAGAAGGGCGCAACTTTAACACGAGACAAGATTCTAATCAGGCCGCCCGTTAGAACGAAATGGACTAGATTTATGCCGGCAGAAACGCCCGATAACGGTGGATCGCCTGCATACGCGGACGCGCAGGAGCGGGCCATTCCCGCGAAATGCCGCCATGCCGAAGTGCGGGTTCATTCGCAGGCATGAACTGATCCAATAGGTGCCGTCATTCCCACGAAGTACACCGGGACGCTCGGTTAAGCCGGATTGGGGCAATCAATAAAAATGTGCTCGATGGCAAAACGACGGGCCAGGTAGTCACCCAGCGCCTGGACGCCGTAACGCTCGGTGGCGTGATGACCGGCGGCGAAGAAACTCAGGCCGTTTTCGCGTGCGCTATGCACGGTTGGTTCAGAGATTTCACCCGTCAGATAGGCGTCGACGCCCGCCGCAATCGCCTGATCGATATAACCCTGAGCGCCGCCTGTGCACCAGCCGACACGCCTGATCAGGCCGCCACCTTCAATCATCAACGGCTCGCGCTCCAGCTTTTCATGCACGAGACGTCCGAATTCAGCCGGCGTCAACGGCGTTGCCAGCGAGCCGACCAGCCCGACCGACCTTGGATTGTCCGGTTCCAACGCCCCTTCGATGGTCAGGCCAAGCAGGCGCGCCAACTGCACGTTATTGCCCACCTCCTCATGCAGGTCGAGCGGCAGGTGATAGGCAAGCAGGCTGATGTCGTGATTCAACAGCTTTTTCAGGCGACGCTGCTTCATCCCCACGATGCGCGGGTCCTCGTTTTTCCAGAAATAACCATGATGTACGAGCACCACATCGGCCTCGGCTTCTACCGCAGCATCGAGCAGGGCCTGACTGGCGGTCACACCACTGACGATGCGGCACACCTGGGGCCTGCCTTCAACCTGCAGGCCGTTGGGGCAGTAGTCGGGGATTTTCGAGACATTCAGGTAGCTGTTGCTCTCTTCAACCAGTGTGGCCAGTGCGATTGCCATGGAAAGGGTCCTGAATCGAGTGGGGGCGGGGTGAGGCAAAACGGCTGCCACAGCTAATCAGCACGCTGCATTTCGCCGCCAGCTTCGTATAATGCCGCCACATTAAAGGGGGCACTCGACCCCCGCAACCTATGCGGATTGCACAACAAGATGATCAATGCCCTGCGCTACCTGAGCTGGCCGTTGTTGGCTGGCCTGCTTCTCGCCCTGCTGATCATTCAGCGCTATCCGCACTGGGTGGGATTGGATACCGAGCCGGCGTACACCCTGCAACAGGCGCCATTGGCGGCTGGACCGCGTCAGGGACCGTACTCCTACGCGGGCGCAGTCAGCAGCGCGGCACCGGCGGTGGCCAACTTGTACACCACCAAGATCATCGACAAGCCCCAGCAGCCGCTGCCCAAGGACGACCCGCTGTTTCAGCGTTTCTTCGGAGACAACCTGCCCCGCCAGAGACGCATGGAGTCAAGCCTCGGTTCAGCGGTGATCATGAGCTCCGAAGGCTATCTGCTGACCAACAACCACGTGACCGCCAATGCTGAACAGATCGTGGTGGCGCTCAGGGATGGCCGTGAAACCCTGGCGAGAGTGATCGGCAACGACCCGGAAACAGACCTCGCCGTGCTGAAGATCGATCTTGAGAACCTTCCGGCCATCACCCTCGGGCACTCGGACAGCATTCGTGTCGGCGATGTCACACTGGCGATCGGCAATCCGTTTGGGGTGGGCCAGACAGTCACCATGGGCATCATCAGCGCTACCGGACGCAACCAGCTGGGGCTCAACACCTATGAGGATTTCATACAGACCGATGCAGCGATCAATCGCGGCAATTCGGGCGGAGCGCTGGTGGATGCCGCCGGGCATCTGATAGGGATAAACACGGCGATCATTTCCGAATCCGGCGGTTCACAGGGAATCGGCTTCGCCATACCGGTCAAACTGGCGATGGAAGTAATGAAAGCCATAGTCGAGCATGGCCAGGTAATTCGCGGCTGGCTGGGTGTCGAAGTTCAGTCGTTGACTCAGGAACTGGCCGAATCCTTTGGTCAGGCGGGCCGCCCCGGTATCGTCGTCGCCGGTGTTTACCGCGACGGCCCGGCGGAGCGTGCCGGCCTGCGGCCCGGTGATTTGATTCTCAGCATCGACGGCGCACAGTCCAGCGACGGCCGCAGCTCGATGAACCAGGTCGCCCGAACCCGTCCCGGCGACCGAATCAAGATCGACATCCTGCGCAACGGCCAACCACTGACACTGACTGCCGAAGTGGGCATGCGGCCTCCGGTGGAGTCGAAACCCTAGCTGCAGCGGCCAGGGTGCAGAGCGCTGCCCATACCAGCCTACTTTTGCGTCGCCTGTGCAATGGCATCCAGCAGCGCCTGGTTCTGCTCCGGCGTACCTATGGTGATGCGCAGGTACTGGTCGATACGCGGCAGCTTGAAGTGGCGAACGATCACACCCGCCTCACGCAGCGCGGCAGCGAGTGCAGCAGCGTCGTGGCCGGGGTGACGGGCAAAAATGAAGTTGGCCGCCGACGGCAGCACTTCAAAACCCTGCGCCGTCATTGCAGCGACAACGTCCTCGCGACTGGCGATCACCTGCTGACAGGTTTGCTGGAAATAGAGGCGATCCTCAAATGCCGCGGCAGCGCCGGCAATCGCAATACGGTCCAGCGGATAGGAGTTGAAGCTGTTCTTGATCCTCTCCAGGGCCTCGATCAGGTCCGGATGCCCGACCGCAAGCCCCACACGCAGACCGGCCAAGGAACGCGATTTGGACAACGTCTGGGTCACCAGCAGGTTCGGATAGCGGTCAACCAGCGCAATTGCCGATTCGCCACCGAAATCGATATAGGCCTCGTCTACCAGCACCACCGACTCGGTATTGGCCTGCAGCAGACGCTCAATGGCTTGCAGGGTCAGCACGCGGCCTGTGGGGGCATTGGGGTTGGGAAAGATGATGCCGCCGTTGGGTCGGTTGTAATCGGCCACTTCGATCTGGAACTCGTCATCCAGCGCGATGGTTTCGTATTCAATACCGTAAAGCCCGCAGTAGACCGGATAGAAACTGTAGGTCACATCGGGAAACAACAACGGCTTGCCATGCTGGAACAGCCCATGAAAGGCATGCGCCAGCACTTCATCGGAACCGTTACCGACAAACACCTGAGCCGGTTGCACACTGTAATAGTCGGCCACCGCCCGTTTGAGCCGCTCGCCGTTGGGGTCGGGATACAGGCGCAGCGTGTCGCCAATCTCAACCTGCATCGCTGCAAGCGCCTTGGGCGACGGCCCGTAGGGGTTCTCGTTGGTGTTGAGTTTGACCAGCTTGTTCAGCTTCGGCTGCTCACCTGGCACATAAGGCACCAGGGTCTTGACGAAGGGGCTCCAGTATTTGCTCACAACCCTTCTCTCCTCGCATGTGATCGTTTGACCGGGGTGGAAACAGGACATGCGGTGGACAAGCAGCTGTCCACCTTACACAGCGTGCCGCTAGCGCTTGATCCGGTATTCCGCACTGCGCGCGTGGGCGGTCAGCGACTCGCCGCGGGCCAGCACAGACGCCACCTTGCCCAGCTCCGAAGCGCCTTGCGCCGAGCAGTAAATGATCGATGAACGCTTCTGGAAGTCATATACGCCCAGCGGCGAGGAGAAGCGTGCGGTGCCGGATGTCGGCAGCACGTGGTTGGGGCCGGCGCAGTAATCGCCCAGCGCTTCCGCCGTGTAGCGCCCCATGAAGATCGCACCGGCATGGCGGATCTGATCCAGATACTGCTCGGGATTTTCCACCGACAGCTCCAGGTGTTCCGGGGCAATGCGGTTGGCCACTTCGATGGCCTGCTGCATGTCGGCGACCTGAATCAGGGCACCGCGCCCTTCAAGGGAAGTGCGGGCGATTTCCTCACGCTCCAGAGTCGGCAGCAGGCGCTGGATGCTTTCGGCCACCCTGTCGAGGAAGGCTGCGTCGGGGCTGACCAGGATCGACTGGGCATCCTCGTCGTGCTCGGCCTGCGAAAAGAGATCCATGGCGATCCAGTCCGGATCGGTCTGGCCGTCGCAGACCACGAGGATTTCCGATGGGCCAGCGATCATGTCGATGCCGACCTTGCCGAACACATGACGTTTGGCGGTGGCCACATAGATGTTGCCGGGGCCGACGATCTTGTCGACTGGCGGCACGCTTTCGGTGCCATAGGCCAGCGCCGCGACGGCCTGGGCGCCACCAATGGTGAAGACCCGATCCACGCCGGCAATGCAGGCGGCGGCCAGCACCAGCTCGTTGATTTCGCCACGCGGGGTGGGCACCACCATGACCACTTCAGGCACGCCGGCAACCTTCGCCGGAATCGCGTTCATCAGCACCGAGGACGGATAGGAGGCTTTGCCGCCCGGCACATAAAGACCTGCACGATCAAGCGGTGTGACCTTCTGCCCGAGCACCGTGCCATCGGCCTCGGTGTAGGTCCAGGACTCCTGCTTCTGCCTTTCGTGATAGGCACGCACACGCTCCGCAGCCACTTCCAGCGCCTGACGCTGCTCGGGAGTGATGCGTTCCAGCGCCAGTTCAAGGCGCTCGCGGGGCAGAATCAGATCGGCCATGGATGCCGCTTCAAGGCCGTCGAAACGCTGGGTCAACTCGACCAGCGCCGCATCGCCACGTTCGCGCACGGCCTGGATGATCTCCAGCACGCGCTGATTGACGCCATCATCGGACACGCTTTCCCAGCTCAGAAGATGATCCAGATGCCGGGCGAAATCGGCATCGGTGGCGTTGAGTCGGCGAATGGCGGTGGCAGCGGTCATAACGGGCCTCATGAGGGGATACGTCGAAGCTGTTGCAGGTGCCCTAGATTAACAAGCCAAGCGCACGGACACCCTGAAATTGAAGCTATGGCGCGGATAACAGACCCGCGCAGACTCAGGCGTGATGCTCGATGGCGTGCTGCAGGGCATCGATCAACGCCTGAATGCGCCCATGCTGCATCTTCATCGAAGCCTTGTTGACTACCAGCCGCGAGCTGATATGGCAGATCAGCTCCTGCGGCTCCAGCCCATTGGCGCGCAGGGTGTTGCCGGTATCCACCACATCGATGATCTTGTCAGCCAGCCCCACCAGCGGCGCCAGCTCCATCGAGCCGTAAAGCTTGATGATGTCGACCTGGCGACCCTGCTCGGCGTAATACTGCTTGGCGACATTGACGAACTTGGTCGCAACGCGCAGACGCCCTTTCGGCTCCGGCGCGCCAACCCTGCCGGCAGTCATCAGCTTGCAGTTGGCAATTTTCAGGTCCAGCGGCTCGTACAAACCCTGACCGCCGTACTCCATCAGCACGTCCTTGCCGGCCACGCCCAAGTCTGCAGCACCATGCTCAACGTACGTCGGCACATCGGTGGCACGCACGATCAGCAAGCGCACATCGTCCTGACTGGTGGGAATGATCAGCTTGCGACTTTTTTCCGGATTCTCGGTCGGGACGATTCCCGCGGCCGCCAGCAAAGGCAGGGTGTCATCGAGAATACGGCCTTTGGACAGGGCGATGGTAAGCATTGCGTTATTCCTTGAGTGGCCTAGCCCGCCACGCGGCGAATCTTCGCGCCCAGCAGCTGCAGTTTTTCCTCGATGCACTCGTAACCACGGTCGATGTGGTAGATGCGATCAATCAGCGTATCGCCTTCGGCCACCAGACCGGCAATCACCAGGCTCGCCGAAGCGCGCAGATCGGTCGCCATCACCGGCGCACCCTTGAGCCGGGGTACGCCGGTAACGATCGCCGTATTGCCCTCGACCAGAATCTGCGCGCCCATGCGGTTCATTTCGTAAACGTGCATGAAGCGGTTCTCGAATACCGTCTCGATCACCGTGCCGGTGCCCTCGGCAATGGCGTTCATGGCGATGAACTGGGCCTGCATGTCGGTGGGAAAGGCCGGATACGGCGCGGTGCGCAGGTTGACGGCCCGTGGGCGATTGCCCTTCATGTCCAGCGAGATCCAGTCCTTGCCGGTATCGATATGGGCACCGGCTTCTTCGAGCTTGTGCAGCACCGCTTCGAGCAGGCTGGCGTCAGTATCCTTGAGCTTCACTCGACCGCCGGTAGCCGCTGCCGCCACCAGGTAGGTGCCGGTCTCGATACGGTCGGGCATCACGCTGTAGCGTCCGCCGCCCAGGCGTTTGACGCCGTCAATGGTAATGGTGTCGGTGCCGGCGCCGGAAACCTTCGCGCCCATGGCGTTGAGGAAGTTGGCCAGGTCGACCACTTCCGGCTCGCGCGCGGCGTTTTCCAGCACGCTGCGACCGTTGGCCAGCGCAGCGGCCATCATGATGTTCTCGGTACCGGTGACACTGACGATATCGAAGAAGAAGTGCGCACCACGCAGCCCGCCGGCAGGCGCCTTGGCCTTGATATAGCCGCCTTCCACATCAATATGAGCGCCCATCGCCTCAAGCCCACGGATATGCAGATCCACCGGACGCGAGCCAATGGCACAGCCACCTGGCAGCGCCACTTCGGCCTCACCGAAGCGGGCGACCATGGGGCCCAGCACAAGGATCGAGGCGCGCATGGTCTTGACCAGCTCATAGGGCGCAATCAGCGTCTGGATGCTGCTGGCGTCAACTTCAACACTGAGCTTTTCATCGATGATCGGCTGCACGCCCATACGCCCGAACAGCTCGATCATGGTGGTGATGTCATGCAGGTGAGGCAGGTTGCAGACGGTGACCGGCGTGTCGGCCAGCAGGGTCGCAGCCAGGATCGGCAGCGCAGAGTTCTTCGCGCCGGAAATGCGGATTTCGCCGTCGAGGCGGATACCGCCGGTAATCATCAGTTTGTCCATGAATGTTCCTGTAACCCGCAGGCTGAAAGCCCTGTCGAAAAGTGGGCGGCACGCAGCGATGAATGCTGCGGCTCTGCCTGGAATAACGTTTTCAGCCGCGGGCGAGCCAGTCGCTGCGGCTGAAGAATTTCATGGTCACGGCATGAATGCTGCCGTCGGCGATCCACGGATTGAGATGGGCATATATCTGTTGCTGGCGTTTGACCGGGCTCAGGCCTGCCAGCTCGTCACTGATCACGTTCAGCTGGAAATTGCAGCCTTCACCTTCGACTTCCACCTGGGCACTCGGAAGTTTCTCTTCCAGAAAACGCTTAACTTCTACAGCCTGCATGTTCAACCTCGATCAGCGCCGGATGCGCACAGCCGGACATCATACAAAAAAGCCAGAAGCCTGCGAACCCCGAGTCCCTGGGAGGCAGGCACGGTGCTCATTCCAGGGTTTCCGCCTCGGTGTCGCGCGGCAAGCGGTGCCGGTTATCGGCAGTCACTGCCGGGAATCTGGAAGAGGCGAAACGCACCACCAGAATCGCCACGGCCAGCAACAGAATGGCACCCGAAATATAGACCACACCCATGTCCGGGCGATGGTGATGCGACACATCGGAAATCAGCAGACGGGTCAGCGCTGTGATAGCCACATAAATCAGGAAGCGCACCGGCATGTGGTTGGTCTTGAAATAAATCCCGACCATCGCCCCCAGTTCGAGGTAGATGAACAGCAGCAGGATGTCATCGACGCTGATGTTGCCCTTTTCGATCATGCCGAGAAACGCCACCAGCCCCGCCCACGCCGTGATCGCACCGATGGCGAACAGCGCGAGGTAATGGAAGGTCTCAACAAACAGATTACCCAGCGACTCGGCCACTGCATGGACCTTGACGCGCATCGTTTCCGCCCGGCGCAACAACATCAGACTACTCCCTGCTCTTCTCTACCCACAAAAGTATCGGACAGCGAAAGGACCTCCAGCAGACCGGAGACCGCGGCGATTTCCCGCATATCCTCGGGCAAGCCGGTAATGGCCACCTCACGCCCCAGCGCCATTGCATCACGGGTGAAGGCCAGCAGCAGGGAAAGCCCGACACTGCTGGACTTTTCCACCGCTGAACAATCGATCAGCAAAGAACCGCTGGTTACGACACGAATCAGTGCCTGCCCTTCCCGCCGCAAAGCCGGGCCTGACTGGTAGTCAAGCACGCCGGAAAGCCGCAGAACGCCATCAGCACCGCACTCAACACGCCCCTCAGTCATCGCCCGCCGCCTGCTGGCCAGCTTCGGTGTCCCTGGCTCGTGCGACGACCTCACCCCAGCCATCGATGGTCTTGTCCAGGTCGCCATTGTTTCTTTGCATGGAGTCGGCGAACTGATCGCGAAACAGTTTGCCGATATTGATGCCGTTGATGATCACGTTGCGCACCAGCCATTCGCCGTCGTGCTTGACCATGGTGTAGGACACCGGATAGATCTCGCCCTGACGACCGGTCACTTCCATGCCGACGCTGGTGCGTTCGGGGTCCTGCCTGCCACTGGGCGGCAGCACGCGGATCTGCTGGTTGTTGTATTCCAGCAAAGCGTTGCCATAGAACTGCATAAGGCTGCGCTTGAAGCTTTCCTGAAAGCGGTTCATCTGCTCGGCGTTGGCGTTGCGGGAGTATTTCACCGTCATGATGCTGCGGGAAATCCCCCCGGCATCCACTACAGGACCGAGGATGTCGTTGAGCGATGCGTAGAAGGCATTCGGATCCTGACGGTACTGATCCTTGTTGGCCTTGAGGTCGGCCAGCAGCTCATCGGTGGTCTGCTGGATCACTTCATGCGCGCTCGGAGCGGCCAAGGCCAGCATGGGCAGTGCCGCCAGCAATATCAGCAGACTGCGACGCAGGATGGTCATCATATTCAGGCTCCTCATTCTCTATTTACCGAATTGAGCAAAAACTTGCCGATCAGGTCTTCCAGCACCAGGGAAGACTGCGTATCTCGAATCGTATCGCCATCCCCCAGCGTCTCCTCTTCCCCGCCGACACTGATGCCGATGTACTTCTCACCCAGCAGACCGGCGGTAAGAATCGAGGCCGTGGAATCGAACGGCAGGATATCGATATCCTGCTGGATCTCCAGGGTGACACGACCGGTGTAGCTTTCCCGATCGAGATCGATGGCCGTCACCTTGCCAATGGTCACGCCCGCCATGGTTACCTTGGATCTGACCGTAAGACCGGCAATATTGTCGAAATAGGCATAAAGCTTGTAGGTGTCGGCATTGCCCACGCTCAGCCCGCTGACGCGCAACGACAACAACAGCAAGGCCAGCACGCCCGCCAGAAGGAACAGGCCAACACCAATTTCCAGGGTGCGGATACGCATCAGAAATCTCCAAACATCAAGGCGGTCAGAATAAAGTCGAGGCCGAGCACCGCCAGCGAGGCGTAGACCACGGTTCGTGTGGTGGCGCGGCTGATCCCTTCGGAGGTCGGCTCGCAGTCGTAACCCTGGAACACTGCAATCCAAGTCACGACGACTGCGAATACCAGGCTTTTGATCACGCCATTGAGTACGTCCGAGGTAAAGCTGACGCTGTTCTGCATGTTGGCCCAGAACGAACCCTCATAAACGCCCAGCCAATCCACCGCCACCATGGCGCCACCCCAGATGCCCACGACATTGAAAATCACGGTCAGCAGCGGCAGCGAAATGAAGCCAGCCCAGAGACGCGGCGCGATGATGTACTTGAGCGGATCGACACCGATCATTTCCAGACTGGAGAGCTGCTCGGTGGACTTCATGTTACCGATCTCGGCAGCCAGTGCCGAACCGGCACGCCCGGCGAACAGCAACGCCGTCACGACCGGCCCCAGCTCACGCAGCAACGTCAGGGCAACCATCTGCCCCACCGCCTGCTCGGAACCGTAGCTGCTGAGAATGCTGTAACCCTGCAAGGCCAGCACCATGCCGATGAACACTCCCGACACCACCACGATGGCCAGTGACAGAACGCCAACGGAGTAAAGCTGCCGGACCAGCAGGGCAAAGCGATTATCCAGCCCACTGCGGCCAAACAATGCATGAAACAGAAACAGTGTCGCGCGCCCTTGCGCCGCGATCACGCTCATCCCGGCCTCGCCGACCCGGCGGACTCTTTCGACTGGGGATACTTTACGCATCGGGGCCTCGCAACAGGTCCTCGGCATACGCCGGCGCGGGGAAATGGAAAGGCACCGGCCCGTCCGCCGCACCCAGCATGAACTGCTGAATGCGCGGATTGGTGGAGTCGAGCAGCTCGGCAGGAGTCCCTTGACCAAGTACCTGCCCGTCGCCGACCACATAGATGTAGTCGGCAATGCTGGAGGTTTCGGCCAGGTCATGGGAAACCACAATACTGGTAATGCCCAACGCATCGTTGAGCAGCCGGATCAGCTTCACCAGCACGCCCATGGCGATAGGATCCTGACCAGCAAAAGGTTCGTCATACATGAGAATCTGTGGGTCCAGCGCAATCGCACGGGCCAGAGCCACGCGCCGCTTCATGCCACCGGACAGCTCGTCAGGCATCAGCTCGATGGCTCCGCGCAGCCCCACCGCCTGTAGTTTCATCAGGACGATGTCGCGGATCATTTCCTCAGGCAGCTTGGTATGAACGCGCAGCGGAAAGGCGACATTCTCGAAGACATCAAGGTCGGTGAACAGGGCGCCGCTCTGGAACAGCACGCCCATCTGCTTGCGCATGTCAAACAGCTCTCGCCGCGACAAGGTCGGCAGATTAGTGCCCGCCACCCAGACTTCACCACTGGCCGGCTTGAGCTGGGCGGCGATCAGGCGCAGAAGAGTCGTCTTGCCGCAGCCGGACGGCCCCATGATGGCCGTCACCTTGCCGCGCGGAATGGCAATATCGACATTATTGAAAATGCTCCGCTCGCCGCGCTTGAAGGTCAGATTCTTCAGCTCGACGGCGTAGGCGTTGGCAACGCTCATCGGTTCTCCTTGGATACAGCCTGCGACTCAGACGCTCCCCGGCTTTCCAGAGATACTAAACAGGCCATTGAAAACGTAAACGAGGCAGGCAAGACGGGGCAAAAACAGCAGAAGAAGCGCAGTTCAGATGTTCTGAATCCGCATTACCGCTGCCTTCACCCTGCGGGCCGCGCTGAAGCGCATTAACCGCAGCGGCTTTCTGAGGCTGTTTTCTACTACGTGTCATTGCCAGCGCAGGTAATTTCCAACGGCCTGTTGCAGCCAGACTGCTTTCGGCGGCGCACTATAGCACCGCGCAGAAGGCCTCCCAAGCAACCAGATGTATCCGCACATGAACGGGTGCGTTGCGCCTGTGCAAAATCACAGCAGAATACCAGTCGATTGCTGTCACAGCTTTTTCGGTGAGCAGCGCACGCTTTACCGTTATAATCGCGCGTTTTCATTCAGGCGAAGATGCGAACATGAGCCAGAGCAGCCAGCTGATCGAAACCGCGCGGCGCACCATCAGCATGGAAATCGAAGCGGTCGAACAACTCAAGGCGCGTATCGACGAGACGTTCGTCAGGGCTTGTGAACTCATTCTGCAATGCAAGGGGCGCGTGGTCGTGGTCGGCATGGGCAAATCCGGCCATATCGGCAACAAGATCGCCGCCACCCTGGCCAGCACCGGAACCCCGGCATTTTTCGTTCATCCTGCGGAAGCCAGTCATGGCGACATGGGCATGATCACCAAAGACGATGTTGTGCTGGCCCTTTCAAATTCCGGCACCACCAACGAAATCGTCACCCTGCTGCCACTGATCAAACGCCTGGGCATTACCCTGATCAGCATGACCGGCAACCCCCTGTCGCTGCTTGCCAGATCGGCAGCCGTCAACATCGATGCCAGCGTCAGCACCGAAGCCTGCCCACTGAATCTCGCCCCAACCTCTTCCACCACGGCCAGCCTGGTCCTCGGGGATGCGCTGGCCATTGCCCTGCTCGAAGCACGCGGCTTTACCGCCGAGGATTTCGCCTTCTCTCATCCGGGCGGAGCGCTTGGCCGCCGCCTGCTGCTCAAGGTGGATAACGTGATGCATTCCGGCGACAGCTTGCCGCGGGTAGCATGCGGCACATCCCTGCGCGATGCGCTGCTGGAAATGACCCAGAAAGGCCTGGGCATGACAGTGGTCATCGCCGACGATGGCAGCCTGGCCGGCATCTTCACCGACGGCGATCTGCGCCGCACCCTGGACAAGGGCATAGACGTGCGACAGGCCAGTATCGATCAGGTCATGACTGTGCGCGGCAAGACCGCCAATGCCGAGATGCTCGCCGCCGAGGCCCTGAAAATCATGGAAGACAACAAGATCAATTCGCTGGTTGTGGTGGACGCCGAGGACCGCCCGGTCGGCGCTCTGAACATGCACGACCTGTTGCGCGCCGGAGTCATGTGAATGAATGACCTCCTGCGACGCGCCCGCGATATCCGCCTGGCCATTTTCGATGTCGATGGCGTCCTGACCGATGGCAAACTGTACTTCCTGGTTGATGGCAGCGAATTCAAGACGTTCAATACACTGGACGGCCACGGCATCAAGATGCTGATCAACTCCGGCGTGCGCACCGCGATCATCAGCGGCCGCAAGACCCCCGTTGTCGAGCGTCGGGCGCAGAACCTGGGCATCCAGCATCTCTATCAGGGCCGCGAAGACAAGCTGGTGGTGCTTGATGAATTGCTCGCCGAACTGGGGCTCGACTACGCTGAAGTCGCCTACCTCGGCGACGACCTCCCAGACCTGCCGGTCATTCGCCGGGTTGGCCTGGGCATGGCCGTGGCCAGCGCCGATGACTTTGTCCGCGAACATGCACACGGCGTCACCAGTGCCCGCGGCGGCGAGGGTGCAGCACGGGAATTCTGCGAGCTGATCATGCGCGCCCAGGGCACTCTCGAAGCTGCCCAGTCCGCTTATCTCTAGAGGTTTCGATGCTGAGCAAAATTCGTCTTCCCATTATCCTGCTGCTGATTGCACTGCTCCTGGTTGCTGCCGGCTACTGGAATATCCGCCCGGAAAGCTTCATGCAGCAACCGCGCACACCCTCGACCGAGGAATCACCGATCGATTTTTATGTGATCAACTCCCGCACCATCCAGTATCAACCGGACGGCAAGCGCAACTACGAGTTGACCGCCGAAAAACTGGAGCACATCAAGGCCAGCGACATCAGCCTGCTGACCCGCCCCAACCTGCACTCCTACCGTGGCGCCGAGCTGCCCTGGCACATCTCCAGCGAGCGCGGTGAAGTAGGCCCCCAAGGTGAGGAAGTCGAGCTGATCGACAACGTTCGTATCGAGCGTACCGACGCCGAAGGCCGCCCGACCATCATCACCACCAGCCGGATGACGGTACTTCCCGACAAGGATTATGCCGAGACCGGTCAACCCGTTAGAATCGTCGCCGCAAACGGCGTGACCACTGCCACGGGCATGAAAGCGTATCTGAATGAAAGCAGGATGCTCCTGCTATCCAACGTAAGAGGCCAGCATGAGCTGCGTTAAGACTTTCCCATTCCTGCTCGGATTGAGCATTTTCCTGCTCGCTAGCAACGCCCACGCGCTCCCTGAGGATCGCAACCAGCCGATCCGCATTCAGGCAGACACCGCCGAACTGGACGACCGACAGGGCGTCGCCGTGTATCGCGGCGACGTGGTCATCACTCAGGGCACAATGAAGATCACTGGCGACACCGTGACCATCACCCAGGACGCCAACGGCGATGTTGAGGTCTTTACCTCCATCGGCAAGCCCGCCTACTACGAGCAGAAGCCGGCAGTGGACAAGGAAATCGTCAAGGCTTACGGCTTGACCATCCAGTACTTCGCAGCCAACGAACGCATCATTCTCATCGACCAGGCCAAGGTCATTCAGGAAGGCAACACCTTCGAGGGCGAGAAGATCGTCTATGACACCCAGCGCCAGATCGTCAATGCCGGTCGCGCCACCAACATCGACGTGACCAGCCCGCGTCCGCGCGTGGACATGGTCATCCAGCCGCGCAAGAAGGAAACCCCCGCCACCGAAACACAGGCCGCGGAGCAGAGCGAGTAATGGCAACTCTCAAGGCCCAGCATCTGGCCAAAAGCTACAAGAGCCGCCAGGTCGTCCGTGACGTCAGCCTGTCCATCGAGAGCGGGCAGATCGTCGGCCTGCTGGGGCCGAACGGGGCCGGCAAAACCACCTGCTTTTACATGATTGTCGGGCTGGTGAAAGCCGACCAGGGGCACGTGCTGATCGACGAGCAGGATGTCACTCACCTGCCGATGCATGGCCGCGCACGCGCCGGCATCGGCTACCTGCCGCAGGAAGCCTCGATCTTCCGCAAGCTGTCGGTTTCAGACAACATCATGGCCATCCTCGAAACCCGCAAGGACCTGGATCGCAGTGGTCGCCAGCAAGCCCTCGAAAGCCTGCTTCAGGAGTTTCACATCAGCCATATCCGCGACAGCCTCGGCATGAGCCTGTCCGGAGGCGAACGACGCCGCGTCGAGATCGCCCGCGCACTGGCGACGGCGCCCAAGTTCATCCTGCTGGACGAACCTTTCGCCGGCGTCGACCCGATTTCAGTCGGCGACATCAAGCAGATCATCCACCACCTCAAGGCCAAGGGCATCGGCGTACTGATCACTGATCACAACGTGCGCGAAACGCTGGACATCTGCGAAACCGCCTACATCGTCAACGATGGCCAACTGATCGCCGAAGGCGATGCGCAGACGATCCTTGACAATCAATTGGTCAAGGATGTCTATCTGGGGCATGAGTTCCGCCTGTAATCAGGCTTTCATCCGCCAGGGTGAATCAGGGCTAGCCAACCGCTTCCTGTTCAGGCATATAATTTGCTTACATCGGCGCGCCAGCGCCAGCGAAGTCTGAACAGGCGCGATTGCGCCGGCACACAAGGTTCAAAGTCCTCTGCCATGAAAGCATCGCTAGTCCTGAAGATGGGCCAGCAGCTGACGATGACACCGCAGCTGCAACAAGCCATACGATTGCTCCAGCTCTCGACCCTCGACCTCCAGCAGGAAATACAGGAAGCGCTGGACTCCAATCCCATGCTCGAACGCGAAGAAGACGGGGACGACTTCGACAACCCCGATCCAATGGCCGAGTCACTCGACAAGAAAGCCGAGAGCGCCCCCACTGAGCACAGCAGCTCGGACAGCCAGTACGAGGAGCCCATCAATACGGTGGAGAATCTCGAGGAAGGCGATTGGGGTGAGCGCATTCCCAATGAGCTGCCGGTCGATACTGCCTGGGAAGACATCTACCAGACCAGCGCCAGCAGCCTGCCCAGCAATGACGACGATGAGTGGGACTTCACCACTCGCACCTCGTCGGGCGAAAGCCTGCAGTCCCATCTGCTCTGGCAGCTCAATCTGGCACCCATGAGCGATACCGATCGCCTGATCGCCACCACCCTGATCGACTGCATCAATCCCCAGGGCTACCTGGATGAAAGCCTTGAGGAAGTGCTCGAGTCCTTCGACCCCGAGCTGGATATCGAACTCGACGAAATCGAGGTGGTACTGCACCGCATTCAGCAATTCGAGCCTGCCGGCATCGGCGCACGCGACTTGCGCGAGTGCTTGTTGCTGCAACTGCGCCAGTTACCCGAACAGACCGCCTGGCTCAACCAGGCCACTCAGCTGGTCAGCGATCATCTGGACATTCTTGGCAGCCGTGACTACAGCCTGCTGATGCGGCGCATGAAGCTCAAGGAAGACGAACTGCGCCAGGTCATCGACCTGATCCAGTCACTCAACCCACGCCCAGGTTCACAGATCGAAACGAGCGAACCGGAATACATCGTCCCCGATGTAATCGTGCGCAAAGACAACAACCGCTGGCTGGTCGAACTAAACCAGGAAGCGATGCCTCGTCTGCGCGTCAACGCCCAGTACGCCAGCTTCGTCAAACGGGCCGACTCCAGCGCCGACAATACCTTCATGCGCAATCAGCTGCAGGAAGCACGCTGGTTCATCAAGAGCCTGCTAAGCCGCAACGAAACCCTGATGAAGGTCGCCACCCAGATCGTCGAGCATCAGCGTGGCTTTCTCGAGCATGGTGACGAAGCGATGAAGCCGCTGGTATTGCATGACATCGCCGAAGTGGTCGGCATGCACGAATCGACCATTTCCCGTGTCACCACCCAGAAATACATGCATACACCGCGTGGCATCTACGAGTTGAAATACTTCTTCTCAAGCCACGTCAGCACAGCCGAAGGGGGCGAATGCTCATCCACGGCCATTCGCGCAATCATCAAAAAGCTGGTGGCTGCGGAAAACCCCAAAAAGCCATTGAGTGACAGCAAGATCGCTGGTCTACTTGAGGAGCAAGGTATCCAGGTGGCACGTCGCACCGTCGCCAAATACCGGGAGTCCTTGGGGATTGCGCCGTCCAGCGAGCGCAAGCGGCTGTTGTGATGACAGGTTCGCTGTAAAGCCAGGCACCCTGGCCGATTTCTTCCGGCGACGGGCTCAGGCCCGTCCATTCGCATGAGGCAAAGAGGAGAAGCAGTATGCAAGTCAAAATCACTGGCCTTCATCTGGAAGTAACCGAAGCACTGCGCGACTATATCGATGAGAAACTGCAGCGACTGGAAAGGCATTTCGATCGCATCATCGATATCCAGGTCGTGTTGCAAGTCGAGAAATTGAAGCAAAAGGCCGAGGCCACCATGCATATCGCAGGTCGCGAAGTGGTCGCCAATGCCGAACACGAAGACATGTACGCTGCGATAGACCTGCTCGCCGACAAGCTCGACCGGCAGTTGATCAAGCACAAAGAGAAACAACTCGACCATAACCAGGGTGCCGTGGCTCGCTGACCCATGATCCGACTCGAAGACATACTTACCCCCGGACGTTCACTCGTGAACGTACCGGGCGGCAGCAAGAAGCGCGTCCTGGAGCAGATCGCCAAGGTGATCGGCCAGGACCTCTCCGATCTCGATACCCAGAGCATTTTCGAAAGCTTCGTTGCGCGCGAAAAGCTCGGGTCCACCGGCTTCGGCAATGGCATCGCCATACCACACTGCCGGATGACCGGCTGCCTGACGCCGCTCAGCGCGGTATTGCGGCTTGATGCTCCGGTAGACTTCGACGCCATCGATGGCGCTCCGGTCGACCTGCTGTTCGTACTTCTGGTACCTGAAGCCGCAACCGACGAGCACCTCGAACTGCTTCGCCAGATCGCCAGCATGCTGGATCAGGAAGAAGTCCGAGACCGGCTGCGCAACGTCGCTACCGGCCAGGAGCTGTATCAGACTGTGGTAGATATCCAGCACGGCCACTAACAGGCCGGATGACCCGCAACCAGGAGCGACACGTGTCCGCAGTCAGTCCTTCACGAATTTCGCACCACTGCTGCGTGCAGCAGGGCGGCTGCCGAACATCGCTACCATGCGCCTGATCATTGTCAGCGGGCGCTCCGGCTCAGGTAAGAGCACCGCCCTCGATGTTCTCGAAGACAATGGTTTCTATTGCATCGACAACCTCCCTGCCGGGTTGCTGCCGGAGCTGGCGGAAAAAGCCCTGCTGCATACCGAACTGCTGCAACCACAGGTCGCGGTCTCCATCGACGCACGTAATCTGCCGAGTCAACTCAAGCGCTTTCCAGAACTCCTCGAAGAGGCCCGTGCCCGGCATATCCAGTGTGACGTGCTCTATCTGGACGCCGCCGACGAGACGCTGCTCAAGCGCTTCTCGGAAACGCGGCGACGACACCCCCTGACCAATGAAAACCGCTCCCTGGCTGAAGCCATTCGCGATGAAGAGCAGCTACTGGCGCCGATCATCGATCAGGCCGACCTGAAAATCGACACGACCAACCTCAATCTTTACCAACTGCGCGACTCACTGAAACTGCGCCTGCTGAATAAGCCCGAGCCCGGTACCGCCTTCCTCTTCGAGTCCTTCGGGTTCAAGCGTGGCATGCCGGTAGATGCCGACCTGGTCTTCGACGTCCGCTGCCTGCCCAACCCCTACTGGAGAGCCGAGCTGCGCGACTTTACAGGCCTGGAGCAACCCGTCATCGACTATCTGGACGCTCAGGTGGATGTGGAGGAAATGTTTCAGGACATCTTCGGCTACCTGAACAAGTGGCTCCCCCGGTTCGCCGCCAGCAACCGCGCCTATGTCACGGTGGCCATTGGCTGTACGGGCGGCCATCATCGCTCGGTCTACCTGGCAGAGCGACTCTGCCGAGCACTGCGCGAGCCACTGAAAAACGTCCAGGTCCGCCACCGCGATCTGGCCTAGGAATCCACATGCCTTCCTGCGAAATCACCATCATCAACAAGCTGGGTCTGCATGCCCGCGCGGCAGCCAAGTTCGTCGGCGTCGCCAATCAGTTTCCGTGCGACATCCGAGTCGGGCACGGGCTTTCCAGCCTGGTCAACGGCAAAAGCATCATGGCCGTGATGATGCTCGCCGCCAGCAAAGGCACCACTCTGCACCTGCAGACCGAAGGCCAGCAGGAAGAAGAAGCCCTCAAGGCCTTGGTGGCACTGGTTGAGGACTACTTCGAGGAAGGGGAATAAGGCGGTACCAGCGCCCCTTAGCTCCCGGCTACCTTCATGCGCTCGATAAGTACCGATCCGGTGTGGATGCTGCTGCGTGTCTCGGTGTCGCAACCCACCGCGACGATCTGCCTGAACATGTCACGCAGATTGCCGGCAATGGTCACTTCCTGGACCGGAAACTGGATCTCGCCATTCTCCACCCAGAATCCACCGGCGCCACGCGAGTAGTCGCCAGTCACCAGGTTCAACCCCTGCCCCATCAGTTCGGTAACCAGCAGGCCGCGCCCCATACGGCGGATCAGGGCAGCCTGGTCCTCATCGCCGTGACTGACGAACAGGTTGTGCACGCCGCCGGCATTGGCGGTGCTGGGCATGCCCAGCTTGCGGCCCGAGTAGGTCCCCAACACGTAGGACACGAGCTTGCCGTTCTCGACAAAAGGCTTCGCATAAGTCGCCAGACCATCGCCGTCATAGGCTGCACTGGCCAACCCGCGCGGTAGATGCGGGCGCTCATCGAGGCTCAGCCACTCGGGAAATAGCGTCTGCCCCAGCGAGCCTTCCAGATAGGATGACTTGCGATAGAGATTGCCGCCGGAAATGGCAGCAAGAAAGTGGCCGAACAAACCGGTCGCGAGCTCCGATGAAAACAACACTGGCACATCACAGGTCGGCACCGGCCGGGCACCCAGACGCCGTACGGCACGCTCGGCAGCACGCCGGCCAATCACCTCGGGGGTTGCCAGCTCGCTGGCAATACGGCTGACGTCATAGTGATAGTCACGCTGCATCTGCCCCCCGGACTCGGCGATCATCACGCAGCTCAGGCTGTGCCGGCTGCTGCAATGAGCGCCGATAAAGCCGTTGCTGTTGCCATAGCCACGACAGCCCCGATGGGTACTCAGCGTGGTTCCATCGGCATTGAGAATGCGCTTGTCTGCAGCAAAGGCAGCGGCCTCGCAGCCGAGCGCAAGCTCCACGGCCTCGTCCGGAGAAATTTCCCAGGGGTGATACAGGTCCAGGTCAGCCACCTCCGTGGCCATCAACGCCGGATCGGCGAGCCCGGCAAACTCATCTTCCGAAGCATGCCTGGCAATCGCCAGAGCAGCCGCGACCGTCTCCCGGATCGCTGCGTCACCGCTGCCAGTGGTGCTCGCCGAGCCCTTGCGCTGACCGACATAAAGCGTGATGCCGAAGCCCTGATCACGGTTGAATTCGACAGTTTCAACCTCCCGCTGACGAACGCTCGTCGACAGCCCCTGCTCCATCGAGACGGATACTTCGCAGGCGCTGGCGCCCTGACGGCCCGCCTCTTCGATGATGCGCGCAACCTGTTCGCGCAACCCCGGCAATGCCTGCGGGCCGACCCCCTCAACTTCACTCATAAAACACTCCACACCCACTGATTCGTTCATGACACGCCCGCCGAGCCGACTGCGCCGGCATCGAGGCTGCTGTTATCATGGCGGCATCTCCTACTGGACCTGCCCCATGTCTGATACTTCCGATCTCGATGGCTTCGAGGAAAAAAGCAAAACCCAGGTCAAGCGTGAACTGCATGCACTGCAGGACCTTGGCACGCGCCTGACCACGCTCAAGCCCGATGTTCTCGACCGGCTGCCGCTGACTGATGCCCTGCGCAAGGCGCTGGCCGACGCGCCAAAACATACGGCGCACATCGCGCAAAAACGTCACCTGCAATACATCGGCAAACTCATGCGCGCCCAGGATGTCGAGGCCATCCTCGCACTGGTCGATCAGCTCGATGCCTCTACCCGTCAGTACAACGAACGCTTCCATGCGCTGGAGCGCTGGCGTGACCGCCTGATTGCCGGCAACGATGAAGTCCTGGAAGCCTTCGTTCTCGACTACCCTGAAACCGACCGCCAGCACCTGCGCAGCCTGATCCGCCATGCCCAGCACGAAGCGGCTCGTGACAAACCACCGGCCGCCAGCCGCAAAATCTTCAAATACATTCGCGAGCTGGATGAAACCCAGCGAGGGCTGCGTTGAGTCACATCTGCCGAAGGGCGGAGCAATCTTGTCTTGTGGGAGCGGGTTTATTCGCGAATTTCGCGGTTGAAGCCACTCCCACGGATAAACCTCTCACACCTCCAGTCCGAAACGAAAACCCGCTTATCAACCACCCGTTCCGCCGACGGTAATCCCGTCGATCTTCAGCGTCGGCTGCCCGACCCCGACCGGCACCGACTGGCCATCCTTGCCACAGGTACCGACGCCGCTGTCCAACTCCAGATCGGTGCCGACCATCGACACCTTGTTCATCACCTCAGGACCGTTGCCGATCAGGGTCGCACCCTTCACTGGCGCGGTAATCTTGCCATCCTCGATCAGGTAGGCCTCGCTGGTGGAGAAGACGAACTTGCCGCTGGTGATGTCCACCTGGCCACCGCCGAGGCTGGCGCAATAGATGCCCTTCTTCACTGAACGGATAATCTCCTCCGGATCACTCTCGCCGGCCAGCATGTAGGTATTGGTCATGCGCGGCATGGGCAGATGAGCATAGGACTCGCGCCGGCCATTACCGGTCGGCGCCACGCCCATCAGTCGGGCGTTGAGCTTGTCCTGGATGTAGCCCTTGAGTATTCCGTTCTCGATCAGCGTGGTGCATTGGGTCGGCGTGCCCTCGTCATCGACACTGAGCGAGCCCCGGCGACCGGCCAGAGTGCCGTCATCGACGATGGTGCACAACGACGAGGCAACCTGCTGACCGATGCGTCCGCTATAGGCCGAGCTGCCCTTGCGGTTGAAGTCGCCCTCCAGGCCATGACCAACCGCTTCATGCAGCAGTACCCCGGACCAGCCCGGCCCCAGCACCACCGGCAGGGTGCCAGCCGGTGCCGCCACGGCCTCCAGATTTACCAGAGCCTGGCGCAACGCTTCTCGGGCAAAGTCCATGGCGCGGTCTTCGCTGAGAAAATAATCATATCCGCTGCGCCCGCCGCCGCCCTGCCCGCCGCGCTCGCGGCGACCATTCTGCTCGACAATGACGCTGACATTGAAGCGCACCAGCGGGCGTATATCCGCCGCCATGCCACCATCCAGCGCAGCCACCAGAATATGCTCCCAGACGCCGGCCAGGCTTACAGTGACCTGCTTGATACGAGGGTCCAGCGCGCGCGTGGCGACATCAATGCGCTTGAGCAGCTCGACCTTCTCCGCACGGCCCATGCCATCCAGCGGATTGTCCCGACCATAGAGCGGGACGAAGGTGGCCTTCGACAACACTTCGGCACGCGCCTGGCGACCACCACGGGCAATCGAGCGGGCCGCAGCCGCCGCCTCACGCAATGCATCGGCGGTGATCGCGTTGCTATAGGCGAATCCGGTTTTTTCGCCGGACAGCGCACGGACACCGACGCCCTGTTCGATGTGGAAGCCGCCTTCCTTGACGATGCCGTCCTCCAGCACCCAGGTTTCGCTCACCTGATCCTGAAAATACAGATCTGCCGCATCGATACCGGGTCCGGCCAGCTCGCCGAGCAGCCCCGGCAGGTCATCAAGGTCCAGCCCACCCGGTGTCAGCAGGCGCTCGGTGACAGGTAACAGCAGTTCACTCATATTCACTCCAGACGGGCCGTGCCCAGCACGGTACGGAAAATCGGCGGTGCGCTGCACCGGCATGTGCGGGCGACGAAAACCCTGGATTCAGGTTCATTGCAGAAGTCACATGATAAGGGACAGGACCCTGAGGTTCATCCTCAGGCCCAAAACTGACCTTTGCTGTGTCAGTTGGGTTTTTCAAAAGGCTTGTCGAAGGAAATTTGGGGCGACTGCCATGGCCCTTCAACCTTGTACTGAACGCTGGCGAAGCGGGCGACTCTGTTACCCAGCAGCTTATCAACGACAAACAAGGCGCCACCGATGGCCGGCGCCCCCACGATCAAGGCGGCCAGCGGCAGATTGTTGCTGACCGGCAACGTCACAAGCAGCTTGGCATCGATCCGGTCATTGGCCATATCCAGTCTGCCATCGAGTTCCAGATCGCTCGACGGCCCGGTCACCGTTATGGGACCTTTCGTCACGAAGACACCATCGGTGGCGACCAGCTCGCCCTTGACGCGATCGTAGCTCAGCCCTTTTCCAAACAGATCGGAAAAGTCCAACCGCAATCGCCGCCCGATGGAATCGAAGTTGAGCAGCCCAAATACCCGCAAGACTTGGGCGCTACCTTCGATTTCCCGAAACTGGCCGTTGCGCAACCGGGCGTCGATACGACCGGACAGCCTTTTCATACTGAAGAACGCCGGCGATCCGGGCCAACTGCCCTCCGCATCGAGATGGAAGCGCTCGCTTGTGGTCGAGGGCGCAAAGCCCCAGGCAAGCAGCACGTCGGCCAGGTTGTCGCCTTCCAAACGCCCCTTGTACCAGCTGCGTGATACGTTCCAGCCACCCGTGCCGGCGAGCCGGAGCCCTTTCAACCCCAGATCCAGTGCCGAGAATTCAACACCGTCACCCCGAGGACGCATCTTCAGCGACCAAGCGCCCAGTGGCTGCTCACCTTGCAGCACCTGGGCCACGGCGATGTCCATCGCTGGCAGACTGCGCGGATCAATGCCTGCCAGCGGGTCCTTGTGTGGGGCGTCAGGCTGCGCCGGCTCGGTTGCCGGCAGTCGCAAGTGTGACAGCTTCAGCACGATCGGTGCGCCATCGGCATCAGGCAACTGGGCGTTACCGCTGACTGTCCGGCTTTCCAGTCCCAGCGACCAGGCACTCGAGAGTCGGCGTAAATCCAGCGTGAGGTTATCGACTTTGGTTCCCAGGCCTTCAAAGACTCCTATATCCAGTTGGACACGGCGCAGCAACGAGGCAGCCTGCCGCCCCTGCGGGGCATCATTGTAGGCGTTCAGCAGCGCTTGCCACTCATTCAAATCGACCCGCGGCAGGCGCCCACGCACACGCAAGCCCTGATCGCTGCGCAGGTTCGCAGCGCCACCGCCCAGCACCAGCTCACCACCGCCTTCGGCCCAGCGATTGTCGGGGGCACTGAAGGTCAGTGCAGCCAACGCACCGTGCTTGAGCGTATAGCGCTGGCGCTCACCGCCCAACGTCATACTCAGCGTCGTGTCGCGTCGCTGCCTTGCAGCCTTGGCAAACGGCGCCGGCAGCGTCAGCGTCGTTCCCAACAACGAGGAATCGATCTGCAGGCGGTTGTCAGCGCCGCCCAGCGTCAGGCTCAACTGAAACGGTACGTCGCCCGAAGCCGGCAATGGTTGCTCGATTTTCTGCCAGGTCTTGAGCTGGGCTAGCGACACCACGCCGCCAGCCTCGATACGGGTGACCGGCTTCCCTGGCGTGCCGATGGCGCTGGCCTTGCCACTGACCTGACTGCCCAGCGCACGGGCGCGGATCCCGGACGCACTCAATCCGCGTTCGGTGTCATAGCGAAATTGGCCACTCAGGGCTTCAAGCTGCAGATCGGCCTGAGCGATGAAGAGCGATGCATCATCAGTTGAAAAACCCACCACAACCTTGGGACGCTCGCCCGCGACCAGCGGAATATCCAGCTTGAGCGAACCGCTCAGTGAACCCTCACCTCGCCACCCGGAAAACAACTCTCGGGTACCGATCGGCGCAACCTGCATCAGGGTCAATGCATCCTTCAAGCTACCTTCGACCTGCCCATCGATAGCCAGCCGCAGTGGCCGCTCACTCTGGCCGAGCGGAATCCGGGCCTGAACATCATGCACACGACTGTCGAGCATGCGCCCTTCGGCAAGGCGCACCCGCACCTGATCATCCTCGATCAGGACCTCCCCATGTCCCTCGCGCAAAACTGGCCAGCCTGGCTGGAAGGCGAGCTCGGCATCCCTGACCTTGAAGTACAGGCTCAGACTACGCGCCGTATCGGAAGCCGTTTTGTTCAGCGCACCCTGATACTGGAAATAACCCTGCTCAACGACGCCACCGAGGATCGCTGCCGTCAGCCACTCGCTCAGGGCCGGGCTCAACGCCGGCGAGCGAGTTGGCAGGTATTTTTGCGTATGCCGCGCATCGCCATCGCTGATACCCACCCGCAGATCCATATAATCCTCAGCCAAAGGATCGCGCATGAGGCGAATCAGAAAATCGCCGGCGATCCGCCCTTCCTCGCCTTCTACCTGCAGATAAGGTGCCGCCAGGGTGAATGCCTGCTCATCCAGCGTCCAGACGAGGCTGCCTCGGCTACGCTGATAATCCCATGGTTGCGCAAACAGCCCGGCCAGATGCAGGCTGAAATCACGATTGTCGAAACGCAGCTCGCCACCGCCGAGATTGCCCTGCACCAGGCCTGTGACGTTGCGCGCAGCAGGAACCCAGTGATGGGCCTCGATGCTCACTTCATCGAGATTGGCGACAAATGCCAGCCGCTCGGCCAGCGGCGCCTGCGCGCGATATTCGAGCTGTATATTGCGTAGCGCTCCACTCGGCGCCAGCCCCAGCAGGTATTCGCTGGCGACCTCAGGCATGGGCGCCAGTGCATGGACCAGCGCAGCCAACGGCGCGACGGGCAGTTGATCGAGCTGCAACAGCCAGTGGTCATTGGCGGCGTCCTGTTGCAGGACCAGCGAGATTTCACGCCAATGGGTCTCATCGAGCCTGAAGGCCAGGCCGTGGACCTGAACCCGGTAACCTTCGGTTGAACGATCCAGATAGGCTTCAAATGCCAGATCCTCAATCAGTACGGGCTCGGACTCCAATTGCCCGAGTTCCAGCACCGGTGCCGCCAGATGGGCGACCGCACGTTCGAAGCTCCGCTCGCGCCAGTCCAGCCAGACCTCACCGCCGACCTGCAACCGGTCGAGACTCCAGTTGCTCGTCAGGCTCTCGGGCAACCAGGCGGCCCAATCACTCTGCGGCAACTTGAGATACAGCCGTGCAACGCTGTCTCGCCAGTCCCGTACATCAATTCGTGCCTGAGCATTGAGGCTCAGTGGCTGACCATCGGGCAGTATCAGGCTACCGCTCAGCTGCAAGCGTTCGTTGCGGCTGCGCAACTCCAGGTTGGCATAGGTCAGGGTCAGCGGTGCTTCGTCACGGGCTTCGAGGGTAATCTGACTATCGAGTAGAGACAGGCGGTCTATTCGCTGCAGTTCAGCAATATTGTCGAGCGGGCTTGTCGGCTGACTGTCGCGCTCTGGAAGCCCTTCGATTCGCCACTGTCCATCGGAGTTCTGCACCAGGCTCAGGTGAATACCCGCCAGCTCCACCGATTTGAAGTAGACCCGGCGAGACCAGAGGCTAGTGGCAATATCAGGCTCCAGCGCCAGCCGATCCAGCCGAACCGCTGCACCGCCTTCGCCAAGCACTACGTCATAGGCCAACAGACGCGGCGCAAAGCCGCTCCAGCGTCCTTCCAGCCGCCCGAGACTCACGGGTAACGCAAGCAGTTCACTAGCCCTGTCCTGCACTTCCAGACGGTACTCGGCCACCAGTGGCACCAACTGACGGCCGAGGCTGACATACAGCGCCACCAGCATCAGAGCGATCGCTGCCAGCCAGACGGTGCGGCGCAAAACACCCAGCACAAGGGCAGGAAGCCGGCTCATGCGGACAGGTTCCGCCCGTCAGAGCCGGTCTGGTTGGGCTTTGGCCTATTCAGAGCAGCACCACGTCATATTGTTCCTGCGAGTACATGGTCTCGACCTGAAACTTGATCGAGCGTCCGATAAAACTCTCAAGATCGGCTACGTTACCGGACTCCTCGTCGAGCAGGCGGTCAATGACTTTCTGATTGGCCAGCACGCGATAGCCTTCAGGTTGGTAGGCGCGCGCCTCGCGCAAAATCTCACGGAAGATCTCATAGCAAACGGTTTCCGGCGTCTTCAACTTGCCGCGTCCCTGGCAGCACATGCAAGGCTCGCACAGCACCTGCTCCAGGCTCTCGCGGGTACGCTTGCGGGTCATCTGCACCAGTCCCAGTTCGGTGATGCCGATGATATTGGTCTTGGCGTGATCGCGCTCCAGTTGCTTTTCCAAGGTACGCAGGACCTGGCGTCGATGTTCCTCATCCGCCATGTCGATGAAGTCGATGATGATGATCCCGCCGATATTGCGCAGACGCAGCTGCCGGGCAATGGCCGTGGCGGATTCGAGATTGGTCTTGAAGATGGTCTCTTCCAGCGTACGATGCCCGACAAAGGCGCCGGTATTGACGTCGATAGTGGTCATCGCCTCGGCGGGATCGATGATCAGATAGCCCCCGGACTTGAGCATTACCTTGCGCTCGAGCGCCTTCTGGATTTCGTCCTCGACGCTGTACAGATCGAAAATCGGCCGCTCGCCGGGGTAGTGTTCCAGATGCTCGCTTAACTCCGGCATCAGCTCGTCGACGAACTGGCTGACCTTCTGAAAGTTCTCGCGCGAATCGATGCGGATCTTCTCAATACGCGGATTGATCAGATCGCGCAGGGTACGCATCGCCAGCGACAGATCTTCATAGATCACAGTCGGCGCGCCGGCGGTTTTCATCTGCTCGTCGATCTGTTCCCAAAGGCGGCGCAGGTAGCGGATATCCATGAGAATCTCATCGCTACCGGCCCCCTCGGCTGCCGTGCGCAAGATGAAGCCGCCGGTTTCCCTGATGCCTTCGGCAGCAACGCACTCGGCCACCACCTGCTTGAGGCGTTCACGCTCGGTCTCATCCTCGATACGCAGGGAAATACCCACATGGCTGGTCCTGGGCATGTACACCAGATAGCGCGAGGGAATCGACAGCTGAGTGGTCAGGCGCGCACCCTTGGTTCCGATGGGGTCCTTGGTCACCTGCACCACCAGCGCCTGCCCTTCATGAACCAGCGCGCTGATGGGCTCTACGGCATTGCCTTCGCGCGCGGATATTTCCGACGCATGAATAAAGGCGGCGCGCTCCAGGCCGATATCGACGAACGCCGCCTGCATGCCAGGCAGTACCCGCACAACCTTGCCCTTATAGATGTTGCCCACGATGCCCCGGCGCTGGGTGCGCTCGACATGCACTTCCTGCAAGACACCGTTCTCCACCACCGCCACCCGTGACTCCATGGGGGTGATGTTCATCAGGATCTCTTCGCTCATTGTTGTTCTCGGCCTGTGGCGTGATACGTAACAGCCGAAGCTGACAGATAGGCTCGATTCTAACGACTTGAGCGCTCAAGCACAGGGGTCGGACGGCGCTTTTGTCCAGCAGGCAACTCCGAAGGCATCAAGCATCTGCGCCGTCTCGCACAACGGCAGGCCGACTACGGCGGAATAGCTGCCCTGCAGGCCGCTGACGAATACTGCACCCAGCCCCTGAATGGCATAACTCCCGGCCTTGTCCTGGGGCTCGCCACTGCTCCAGTAGCGCTCGGCTTCGACAGGCGTAATGGCACGAAACCGTACCTGGCTGGCGACCAGCCGTACTGCACAGTCCGTTTCATTCGCCAGCGCTACGGCAGTCATCACCTGGTGTTCACGCCCGGACAAAACCTGCAGCATGGCCAGGGCATCGGCCCTGTCGGCTGGCTTGCCAAGAATGCGTCCGTCCAGCACCACCGTGGTATCGGCACCCAGCACACAGGCCGAGCGATCGCTGACAAGCGCCAGACCGGCCAGCGCCTTTTCCCGCGCCAGGCGCTGAACATAGGCATCGGGCGTCTCCGCGCGATGAGGCGTTTCATCAATGGAAACGGATAGAAGGGAAAACGGAACGCCAATCTGAGTCAGCAGTTCACGGCGTCTGGGCGACGCGGAGGCGAGAAACAATGCGGGCATGCCTGATCCTTATTTAGGGTATCGAAGCAGGTTCGCATATCCGGACGACGCCAGGAAGCCGACGTGCAGGGCACGCCAGCCCGGCACGGTCAGAACTTGAAGTTGACGACCTGATCGCCCTTGAGCGACAGGGTGCGCTGTTGTGTCACACCATTCGAGGTGACCCGAATGTCATAAACACCGCTGTCGAGCATCAGCGAAATGGGCGTCGAGCCCTGCGGCTGTTCGTTGATCAGCACCTGATCGTTGTACTTGTTGCTCCGCACGATAAGCGAATGGGTCTTGCTGTCGCACATTTCATACGGCACATCGAGAATCGCACAGGCCATCATCTTCTTGGCGGTCACGGTGGCCTGAATGCTCATCTGAGCGCTGACGGTGCCATCCATGCTCATGCTTGCTTCGGAGAACTCGGTCTTGGTGCGATAGCCATACCAGCTGGGGCTGAGCTTCAGATCCTCGACCTGATCCCGAATATCCTCGCCAAGAACCCGCTCATAGTGATCGAGTACCCACTGGGACATCCGTCCATCGTGCTCGTACCCGGCCAGACAGGCAGCCAGGCTCTTGGTGGTCGAGCAGCGGAAGGAAACCGACTCGTTGAAATAGAGCGTCTTGTCCAGGCGCCGCGCAATCGACTGAATTTTCTTGCTGTTGCGCTTGCGTACTTCGGAGGCCAGCTGCGCCTTCAGGCGCTCCACATCACGGGCCGCCTGGGAGAAGCTCAGCTGCTTGGCACTCAGGTCCTTCTCCACAGACTGGACGCGCTGAAGCGCGGTCTGCTCTTCATCAGCGCTGCGCTTGTAGTCTTCGAGCAACGTGTCGAGGCGCTCGCGGTTGCTGCTTTGGGCGAAGAAGTCTTCCAGCTCCATGCGAATCAGTCTCTTCGCATTGCTCGATTGCAGAGCGGCTGCGCTTTGCGCGCTCTTCTCTACGCGCAAAGCGTCTTCAAGGCTCTGCTTCTCGGCCAGGATAGCGTCCAGTTCGGCAATCTTGGCTGTCAACTGTTCGGACGACTGTTCCCCGCCGCTCTGCACCGCCTTGCTCAGGGGTGCAATCTGTGGCTGCGCGCCCTTGCCAGAGATGGCAGCGCTGTCCGCCTGGGAGTAGCCACTGCCTACCGCGAGCATCATGACCAGCGCACCGAAGAAACTGGCCCCCGCCAGTAGCGCCTTCGCCCCAGTGAACACTCCGTTCGGCTTGGAATAACTCGAAACGCCCGTATCCATAACCCATTCGCCCGTATTGTGCTTAGCGTTGATATTTCTAATTATAAGTTTCAGGCCTGCGTGGCCTTTAGCTATTAAGGGTGTGGATAATTTCAGAAAAGGCCTGACGGCACAAGGATACAAGCGCCGCAGCCCCATTGCAGGACACAGCGCTCAATAGACATTGAAACGTCGGCGCATCCACTGCAGGGCGATGACAACCCAGGGCCAGAGCAAGGCGCTCACCGGTACCGGCACCAGAAACAGCAGCGTCGGCGGGCGATTACCGGTCAGCGTATTCAGCCACAGCTGCACCAGCTGCCCGATACCGAGAATCACCATCAGCACCAGACTCTGCTGCATCAGGGGGAACATGCGCAGTCGCTGTTGCAGGCTGAGCACAAGAAAGGTGATCAGAATCAGCGGCAATCCGTTCTGCCCCAACAACGTACCGGACAGCACATCGAGTATCAGGCTGCAGACAAACGCTGCCGCCATTGCTCCCCGATACGGTAAGGCAATCGCCCAGTATGCAATGACCATTGCCAGCCAGAGCGGACGCCCGAGCCCGGTGCTGTAAGGCATGGGCGCGACGGAGAGCAGAAGCGCAACCACCAGAGTCAGCCAGATGACCCAGCTACCGTTCGTCCGTCCACTGCTCATGGTCGCGACTCCGTGCTGGCCGGGGAAGCTGCCGGCGTTTCCGGTTCGGCCACGGGAGCCTCCGGAGCGGGCTGCGCAGCCGCTTCACGATCAGCCGTTGCCTGCGCTTGCGCCGCATCCGAGGCGCGCTCCTCTGGCGTGCGCGAGTCGCTGAAGACCAGTAGCAGGTAGCGACTGCGATTGAGCATTGCCGTTGGCGCCGCGCGAACGATGGAGAACGGTTGACCGGAGCCTCGCACCACCTCGGTAACCTGGGCGACTGGATAGCCACTGGGAAAGCGCTGCCCCAGACCGGAGCTGACCAGAAGATCGCCTTCCTTGATATCAGCCGTCTCGGCAACATGGCGCAATTCAAGATAGTCAGGGCTACCCGTCCCCACGGCAATCGCGCGCAAGCCGTTTCGATTGACCTGCACCGGAATGCTGTGGGTGACATCCGTTAACAGCAATACCCTGGCCGCATAGGGCATCACCTCGACCACCTGCCCCATCAGCCCACTGGCGTCGAGCACCGGCTGGCCGACGAACACGCCATCCTGCGCACCCTTGTCGATCAGGATACGGTGCGTAAAAGGGTTGGGGTCAAGACCAATCAGCTCACCGACGATCACTTTGTCATCGACCAGCGCAGCAGAGTTGAGCAGTTCACGCAAACGCACGTTTTGCTCGGTGAGCATGGCCAGCTTCTGCAAGCGCCGCTGCAACAGCAGCGCTTCGGCCTTGAGCTTTTCGTTTTCAGCCACCAGGCTGCTGCTGCTGCTGATCTGCTCAGTGGCTCGCTGCCAGGTACGCACCGGCAGATCGGCCAGCCAGTAGAAGGGTGTCAGCACCAGCCCCATCTGGCTACGAACAGGCTTGAGCGTGTCGAAGCGCGCATCCACCACCATCAGCACGACACAGACCACGGAAAGCACCAGCAGGCGCACTCCGAGCATGGGTCCCTTGGCAAATAGCGGTTTGATCGGCGAATCCTCACGACTGCAGGCTTCAAACTTGACGCAACAAGCCGAAAGCAGGCTCAAACCCGCTTTCGGCTTGCACCTGGAGCTTACTGGTTGTCGCTAACAAGGTGTTTGCAAAAAGGGCAAGCGATGGTCACGCAAGCTGAACGCGACATCGCCGAGCGCAGTCATTTGCAAGCCCCTCTCTCTTACTCCGTGGACAACAGATCCATGGCGTGACGATCCATCATCTCCAGAGCCTTGCCACCGCCGCGCGCGACGCAGGTCAGGGGCTCTTCGGCCACGATGACCGGCAGCCCGGTTTCCTGTGAAAGCAGCTTGTCCAGATCGCGCAGCAGCGCGCCACCGCCCGTCAGCACCAGGCCGCGCTCGGCGATATCCGAGGCCAGCTCCGGTGGAGACTGCTCCAGCGCGCTTTTGACCGCCTGAACGATGGTCGCCAGCGACTCTTGCAGAGCCTCGAGTACTTCGTTGGAGTTGAGGGTAAAGCTGCGCGGCACACCTTCAGCCAGGTTACGGCCTCGCACATCGACTTCACGCACATCATTGCTCGGAAAGGCCGTACCGATTTCCTGCTTGATGCGCTCGGCGGTGGATTCACCAATCAGGCTGCCGTAGTTGCGGCGCACATAGGTCACGATGGACTCGTCGAAACGATCACCACCAACGCGCACAGACTCGGCATAAACCACGCCGTTCAAGGAGATCAACGCGATTTCCGTGGTACCGCCGCCAATGTCGACAACCATCGAACCACGCGCCTCGTCAACCGGCAGACCGGCGCCAATCGCGGCAGCCATCGGTTCTTCGATCAGGAACACTTCGCGCGCGCCAGCACCCAGGGCCGACTCGCGGATGGCACGGCGCTCCACCTGAGTGGATTTGCAGGGCACGCAGATCAGCACACGCGGGCTCGGCTGCAGGAAACTGTTTTCATGAACCTTGTTGATGAAGTACTGCAGCATTTTTTCACAAACGCTGAAGTCGGCGATAACGCCGTCCTTCATGGGGCGAATGGCGTTGATATTGCCAGGTGTACGACCCAGCATGCGCTTGGCGTCGGTACCTACCGCCACAACGCTTTTCTGATTGCCGTGAGTTCGAATGGCAACCACGGACGGCTCATCCAGGACGATGCCCCGGTCACGCACATAAATAAGAGTATTGGCAGTGCCCAGGTCGATCGACAGATCACTGGAAAACATGCCACGCAGTTTTTTGAACATGGGAAATGGCCCTGGGGCAAACGCGTGGGGAAAAAAGTGCCGCAAACTCTAACAATGGTGCGAACTTAGGGCAAGGCGCGCGTCCACACCCAACCGGCGAGGCGTGAGCCATTCGGCTTAAAGTCGACGAATAAGGCGTGCGAAGGGGTCTCTTCCAAACCGCAGCCACGCTACCGGGAAACCCCTCGGGCATGTAAGATTAACAGCTTTTCGGGCTCTAACAGGCCATTGAGAAACTACCTGCGAATGCCCGCTGCCTTGGCTCTGACCTGCCGCCTGGCACGGATCATGGTCGACGCAGGTTGCACCCGATTCGCTTTGCGCTGGAGAAACCGATGGCGATTGAACGCTCCGAGGTGGAAAAGATTGCTCACCTGGCCCGTCTGGGCCTGGCTGAGGCCGATCTGCCCCGCACCACCGAGACCCTGAACAACATCCTCGGTCTGATCGACCGCATGCAGGCTGTCGATACCAGTGGCGTCGCGCCGCTGGCTCACCCACTGGAAACTCACCAGCGCCTGCGTGCCGATGAAGTCACCGAGCGCAACCAGCGCGACGCCTACCAGGCCATCGCCCCGGCTGTGGAAGACGGCCTGTATCTGGTTCCACGGGTGATCGAGTGATGAAGGACACCGACATGCATCAACTGACCCTCGCCGAAATCGCTCGCAGCCTTGCCGACAAGCAATTCTCTGCCGAAGAACTGACGCGCAGCCTGCTGGCGCGCATCGCCCAGCTCGACCCGCAGCTCAACAGTTTTATCACCGTCACCGAAGCACTGGCGCTTGAACAAGCGAAAGCCGCTGACAGCCGTCGCGCCGCCGGCGAGCATGGCGCCCTGCTCGGCGCACCCATCGGCCACAAGGACTTGTTCTGCACCCGGGGCATCCGCACCAGTTGCGGCTCGAAGATGCTCGACAACTTCGCCGCGCCCTACGACGCCACCGTGGTGGAAAAACTTGCCGCCGCGGGGATCGTCACCCTCGGCAAGCTGAACATGGATGAATTCGCCATGGGCTCGGCCAACGAATCCAGCCATTACGGCCCGGTGAAGAACCCCTGGGACCTCACCCGGGTACCGGGCGGCTCCTCCGGCGGTTCCGCCGCCGCCATCGCCGCACGCCTGTTGCCAGCCGCTACCGGCACCGATACCGGTGGCTCGATCCGCCAGCCGGCAGCACTGACCAACCTTACCGGCCTAAAGCCGACCTATGGCCGCGTCTCGCGCTGGGGCATGGTCGCCTACGCTTCCAGTCTCGACCAGGCCGGCCCCATGGCGCGCACCGCCGAAGACTGCGCCCTGCTGCTGTCTGCCATGGCCGGTTTCGACCCCAAAGATTCCACCAGCGTCGAACAACCGCTGGACGACTACCTTGCAGCCCTGAGCCGGCCGCTCGCCGGCCTGCGCATCGGTCTGCCGAAGGAATACTTCGGCGCCGGCCTGGACCCGAAAATCGCCGACGCGGTGATGCTCGTGGTCGATGAGCTGAAAAAGCTCGGCGCCAGTGTCAAAGACATCAGCCTGCCGAACATGCAGCATGCGATCCCTTCCTACTATGTAATCGCACCCGCCGAGGCCAGCTCCAACCTGTCGCGTTTCGACGGTGTACGCTTTGGTTATCGCTGCGAAAGTCCGGTGGATCTCACCGATCTCTACAAGCGTTCGCGTGCCGAAGGTTTTGGCGACGAGGTCAAGCGCCGCATCATGGTCGGCACTTATGCGCTGTCCGCGGGTTACTACGATGCCTACTACATCAAGGCCCAACAGGTTCGCCGACTGATCAAGAACGACTTCATCAGCGCCTTCTCTGAAGTGGACGTGATCCTCGGTCCGACCACGCCAAACCTGGCCTGGAAGCTGGGCGAGAAAAACGCAGACCCTGTTTCCGCCTATCTGGAAGACATCTACACCATTACTGCCAACCTGGCCGGCATTCCTGGTTTGTCCATGCCCGCCGGCTTCATCGACGGCCTGCCAGTGGGCGTGCAGTTACTGGCACCCTACTTCCAGGAGGCGCGCCTGCTCAACGTGGCGCACCAGTACCAGCAAGTCACCGACTGGCACACCCGCGCCCCGACCGGATTCTGAGGAGATTGAAGATGCAATGGGAAACCGTGATCGGGCTGGAAATTCACGCGCAGCTCGCCACCCAGTCGAAGATCTTTTCCGGCAGCGCCACCACGTTCGGCGCCGAGCCCAACACCCAGGCCAGTCTGATTGATCTCGGCATGCCCGGCACGCTGCCGGTACTCAATGCCGAAGCGGTACGCATGGCCTGCAAGTTCGGCCTGGCCATCGACGCCGAAATCGCCGGCCAGAACGTCTTCGCGCGCAAGAACTACTTCTACCCGGACCTGCCCAAGGGCTACCAGACCAGCCAGATGGATCACCCCATCGTCGGCAAGGGCTTTCTCGACATCACCCTGGAAGACGGCAGCACGCGGCGCATTGGCATCACCCGTGCGCACCTGGAAGAGGACGCCGGCAAAAGCCTGCACGAAGACTTCCACGGCATGAGCGGTATCGACCTCAACCGCGCCGGCACGCCGCTGCTGGAGATCGTCTCCGAACCGGACATCCGTTCGGCCAAGGAGGCGGTCGCCTACGTCAAGGCCATGCACTCGCTGGTGCGCTACCTGGGCATTTGCGACGGCAACATGGCCGAAGGCTCGCTGCGCTGCGACTGCAACGTCTCGGTGCGCCCCAAAGGCCAGACGGAGTTCGGCACCCGCGCCGAAATCAAGAACGTCAACTCGTTCCGCTTTATCGAAAAAGCCATCAACCACGAAGTGCAGCGGCAGATCGAGCTGATCGAGGACGGCGGCAAGGTGGTCCAGGAAACCCGCCTGTACGACCCGAACAAGGACGAGACGCGCTCGATGCGCAGCAAGGAAGAAGCCAACGACTACCGCTACTTCCCCTGCCCCGACCTGCTGCCGGTGGTGATCGAGCAGAGCTTCCTCGACGAAGTCCGCGCCAGCCTGCCGGAACTGCCGGTGCAGAAGCGCGAGCGCTTCGAGCGCGAGTTCGGCCTGTCCGCCTACGACGCCAGCGTACTCTCGGCCAGCCGCGAACTGGCCGACTACTTCGAACAGGTCAACAACACCTGCGGCGACGCCAAGCTGGCGGCCAACTGGGTGATGGGCGAGCTGTCCAGCCTGCTCAACAAGGAAGGCCTGGAGATCGAGCAGTCGCCGGTGTCCGCCGAGCAGCTGGGCGGCATGATCCTGCGCATCAGGGATAACACCATCAGCGGCAAGATTGCGAAAATGGTCTTCGAGGCAATGGCTGCAGGCGAAGGTTCGGCCGACGAGATCATCGAGAAGAAGGGCCTCAAGCAGGTCACCGACTCGGGCGCCATCGAAGCGATGCTCGACGAGGTACTGGCCGCCAATGCCGAGCAGGTAGAACAGTACCGAGCCAGCGACGAGGCCAAGCGCGGCAAGATGTTCGGTTTCTTCGTCGGACAGGCGATGAAGGCCTCGAAAGGCAAGGCCAACCCTGGCCAGGTGAACCAACTGCTGAAGCAGAAACTCGAAGGCTAAGCGCAGCCGCGCACAGGGCCGAGCATGTTCGGCCCTGCGCGCGGCGGCCGAATAAATTGCTGATGCCTCAATAACCGGTTGCCCACTTTTGTGGGAGCGAACTTGCCCGCGAGCTTTTGGCGGTGGATTCGCTGCTGGCACAAAAAAGCAGAGCTCGCGGACAAGTTCGCTCCACCGTGAGGGCCTCTGTTTTCGTTGATCAACCGACAGTGAAGGACACCCCATGCACCTGGGAACATGGCACCTGGTCCCGCTTCTGCTTGCCCTGCTCGTTTCCGGCTGCGCCGAGCGTGTACCTGCCCCTGCAACACAGCCTGACACCAGCGCTACCCGGCAGGACAAGAGTCGCTTCAGCCAACAAGGCAAAGCCTCTTTCTATGCCCGCATGCACCATGGCCAACGCACTGCCAACGGCGAGACCCACGATCAGAACGCCATGGTGGCGGCCCACCGCTCCCTGGCATTCGGCACGCAGGTCAGGGTGACCAACGTGCGCAACGGCAAGCAGGTAACCGTGCGCATCAATGACCGCGGCCCCTTCGTGCGCGGACGCATCATCGACCTCTCACGCGCGGCTGCCGAACGGATCGGCATGATCGATCAGGGAATCGCCCGCGTACGCATCGAAACACTCGAATGACAGCACTGACCTTTGTCTATCTGATTGCAGGCCTGGTATTGCTCGTCCTCGGTGCCGAGAGCCTGGTACGCGGCGCGGTAAAACTGGCAGAGCGCCTGGGCATATCCGCCCTCGTGATCGGCCTGACCGTCGTCGCTTTCGGCACCAGCGCGCCGGAAATGGCGGTCAGCGTTCAGGCATCCTTGAGCGGCAGCGGCGATATTGCGGTCGGCAATGTGATCGGCAGCAACATCGCAAATATCCTGCTGATTCTCGGTCTTTCCGCGCTGGTGGCGCCTCTGGTGGTCTCCCGACAGCTGGTGCGCCTGGATGTGCCGGTCATGCTGGCTGCCGGCGTGCTGGCCTTTGCACTGGCCTGGAATGGCAGTATCAGTCGACTGGACGGCTGCATTCTGCTGGCTTTCCTGCTGCTCTATACGGTGTTCCTGGTGATCGCCAGCAAGCGCGAGGCCCGTTCCGACGAGCGCAATTCAGATGACGACGAAACCCAAACCAAACCACTGAGCTGGCTCACCCAGCTTTTCCTGATAGCGCTGGGGCTTGGCTTGCTGGTGGCTGGCTCGCATTTGCTTATTGAAGGCGCAGTATCCCTGGCGCGCGCACTCGGCCTGTCTGAGCTGGTAATCGGTCTCACCGTGGTGGCAGTCGGTACATCCATGCCCGAACTGGCGACCTCTCTGATGGCCGTTTATCGCGGCGAGCGTGATATTGCCGTGGGCAATGTAGTGGGCAGCTGCATTTTCAATCTGCTGCTGGTGCTGGGTGCCGGCGCTGTGGTCACGACTGAAGGGTTATCGATTTCGCCCAACGCACTCGCTTTCGATTTTCCGGTCATGCTGGCGGTCTTTGGCGCATGTTTGCCGATTTTCTTCTCAGGCTACCGAATCAATCGCTGGGAAGGCGCGATGTTTCTAGGCTATTACATGGCCTACACGCTCTACTTGATCATGTTCTCAGCCGGCCTGCCGGCAATCGAACTGCTGCGCCACGCAATGACCTGGTACGTATTTCCCTTGACTGCCATTACGATTTTGGTGATCTTCCTGCGCGCCTGGAAACACCAGCGCTGATACCCCCCCCTTTCTGGAGCCTGTTCCTGTGTCCGTAATGACATTCGTCTATCTGATTGCCGGCCTGGTGCTGCTTGTTGCCGGCGCCGAAGTACTGGTTCGCGGTGCGGCCAAACTGGCAGCACAATTCGGCATTCCGCCCCTGGTCATCGGCCTGACCGTGGTCGCCTTCGGCACCAGTGCACCGGAAACCGCTGTCAGCGTGCAGGCGGCCTTCAACGGCAGTGGCGACCTGGCCATCGGCAACGTAATCGGCAGCAACATTGCCAACGTGCTGTTGATCCTCGGCCTGACAGCCCTGGTTGCACCGCTGATTGTCTCCCGCCAACTGATTCGTCTCGACGTGCCCATCATGATCGGCGCCAGCCTGGTCACCTATGCCCTTGCCTGGGACGGCTCGCTGAGCCGCCTCGACGGTGCCCTGCTGTTTGCCGCCGTCGTGGCCTATACGCTCTTTCTGGTCATCAGCAGCCGTCGCGAAAAAGCTGCCGAGGCTGACGACGAGTTTGCCAAGGAGTTCGGACTGGACGAGCCCGCCAAACCCTATGCCGGACTTATCAATGCAGGCCTGGTAATCGCCGGTCTGGTGCTGCTGGTGCTGGGCTCGAACTTCCTGGTCGAGGGGGCCGTGGAGCTGGCTCGCGCACTGGGCCTGTCGGAACTGGTAATCGGCCTGACGGTAATCGCCATCGGCACTTCGCTGCCGGAGCTCGCAACCTCGATTCTCGCCGCCATACGAGGGGAGCGCGACATTGCAGTGGGCAATATCGTGGGCAGCAACATTTTCAACCTGCTCTGCGTACTGGGCCTTGCCTCGCTCGTATCGCCACAGGCAATTGCCGTCTCGGCGAACGCGCTGGCCTTCGATTTCCCGGTGATGATTGCTGTCGCCGTGGCCTGCCTGCCGATCTTCTTCGCCGGCTATACCATCAATCGCTGGGAAGGCCTGCTGTTTATCGCCTATTACATCGCCTACACGCTGTATCTGGTGATGAGCAGCACCGGACGACCCTTTGCCGAAACCTTCGGCGACGCGATACTCGGCTATGCCCTTCCGCTGACCGCCATTACCCTGATCGTCATCGCCGGTCGTGCCTGGAAAAGGCAATAGCGGCCGCTGCCACAGGCTGCAAGCCAGGGGGCTTGCAGCCTGTGGCCTTCCGCGCTATTCCAAGCCACTTAGTAACAAAAGCCCGGCATTGATGGTGAGCGCCGACGACAGCGTGGTAATCACAATGATGGTCGCCGCCAGTCGATAGTTTGAGTTGACTGCACGTGCCATGACGAAGCTGGCGGCTGCCGTGGGGCTGGCGAAGTAGAGGAAAAGGATACCCAGGTCTGCGCCTCGGAAGCCCCAAAGCCAGGCGCCGAACGTGGCCAGCAGCGGTAGCCAGAGCATCTTCATCAGGCTGGCGCTGATCGCCGTACTGCTGCTTTCATGCAGCGCGTTCAGCGACAGGGTCCCACCGATGCAGATCAGCGCCAGGGGCAGGCTCAGCTGGGCAAAATATCCTGCTGAAGTCAGCAGCCACTCCGGCAACATTACCTGCCAGTAGGCAAAGGGAATTGCTGCCGCGACCCCGATGATCAGTGGATTACGCAGAATGCTCAGGCACACCGAGCGCAAACTGGCGTTGCCGCTGGGGCTGTAGATGGCCAGCACCACCACCGAGAGCGTGTTGTAGATAATGATCACCACCCCTGCGAGCACGCTGCCCAGCGACAAGCCGTAGTCACCGTACAGGCTGCCCGCAAGCGCCAGGCCGACGATACCGTTGTTGCCGCGAAAGGCGCCCTGCACATACACGCCACGATCAGCCTGCGGACAACGCCACAACGCCCAGCCCCAGGCGAGCAGGAAGCTGGCGATGGTGGCCAGTACAAAGTAAAGGATCAACGCCGGCTGCAAGGCAGTAGCAAGATCAGCCTGAAGGATCGAAAGAAACAACAGCGTCGGCAGGCTTCCCTTGAACACCAGCGTCGAGGCGCTACCGATAAAGGCGCTATCGATCCAGCCAATGCGCTTGAGCACGACGCCAAGGAACAGCATCGCAAATACTGGAGCGGTAACGCCCAGCGTCTGAACGACAAGGGAAGACATGGGTAGGCTCGGAGAGTGGGAGACTGAGGGCACTTGTCGGATCGGTGAAGCCTAGTCCGACTTGCAACAGCACGGAGTCCCGTTTTTTGCAGGTCGGATTAGCCGAAGGCTTAATCCAATGAAATGGACTCCTCCCTCCTACGGCGTCAGTGCGCCAGACTGGAGG